>Ga0163150_10000551_pt1 | contig 69478 bp, 71 predicted proteins | sample OliLakLV19P2IB_FD_148628 | JGI IMG/M metagenome (GOLD analysis project Ga0163150, IMG submission 148628) | Freshwater microbial mat bacterial communities from Lake Vanda, McMurdo Dry Valleys, Antarctica - Oligotrophic Lake LV.19.P2.IB | ecosystem: Environmental > Aquatic > Freshwater > Lake >... | reverse complement strand
AACCGCTTACGCTTATCGTGCTGCGATCGCGTCGATTTTTCGCCATGTTGAAGTTGCGGTGGCTTCGGGGATCGTTTACGCTTTGCCATCCTTGGCTCTCCTGGGTTTGGTGTCTTTTAGCAACCACATTATCCCTTCAGAGCCATTTTTTTTGCAAGAGCAATCGAAAAATCACGCTACAATTGTTTGCCTAAAGTGCAGTGCCAATGAAAAAATATGTTCTTAGTATTCAGTTCTTCTGTTTGTCCATTCTTCGGGCAAGTTTCATGGCGTCGTTTGCGACCGCAGGACAATTTAGTCCAGAAGCGCGCATTATATGGGATCAATTTCTTGTAACCAATGAGCAAGTTACAACTGCGTCGTATACTATAGTCGTTGACAGGCGGCATGATGAGGAGGTTGCTCAACGCTTTGAGTTCAAATGTTTGCTGGATAGGATATCCGAAAAGTCGCGTACGAAGTCACGGATTCCAAATCGAAATTGGACGACTTGGATACAGACGCCCAACGAATATCTAATTTACAACGAGAATTCACGTCTTGTAACGAAAAAGAATGGGAAATTTGATTCTACAAAGGTAGCGTCAATGTCAGTAGACATTTGGGGCGCGATGTTCGCGGGAGTCGAAGCTCTTGATTTTGGTTCAAAATTGTCAGACCTGATCCCGGTAATTGAAACTTACCAGGTGTCGATTACGCAATCTCCTAGCAATTTGCAGAGCAGTGAATTCGTTTCCTTGCTGTTCACGCCGAGTAGTCCGGATGTACCGGCCATTACTCGAATTACGTTTGATCGTTCAAAGGGAGCACTTCCTGTTGAATACGTTGACGCTTTTGGACAGTCTGAGGATGCGGATTGGGGCAGTCCGGTGAATTTTGTCAAAACGTCAATTCTTGAAATTCGTGAAGGAATATATGTTCCTCAAGTAATTGAATGCGAGAATTATGCGGGACCAGCCCTGACAAGCACTGTGTACTCGGTCGACTGGAAAATGGTTAACGAGGAAATAAGTCGTGATGCATTTACGGATGAGGGACTGGATTTACCAGATGGCGTGTTTGTGGTCAATAAAACCGGTAGTGAACCATTACTTGAACGTGTCACTGGTAGAGCTGATGCGCCAAATGCCATGAAAAAAAAGGATGGGACCACTCTAGTGCGGACTCCGTCGCGATATCTGGAGCTGATCGTTTACACTAATTTATTTCTTATCGTTACGGTAATAGTTGTTATCGGGTGGCGCAAATACGTTAAGAGTAAAACGTAGTCATTTGGGGTGCGATCCCAATCTGCATAAGTATAGCTAGCTGACGAAGTTTGCGGTTTTGCGTCGTAACCGTTCACGGGGCGGGGAGGATTTGAGGAGCGGGTTGGTTTGAGAGCCTTGCTTGGATGGCTTGAACAAGGTATTCGAATGCATTGCGTTTTTGTAGCCGGCATGTGCCCATCACACTGAAGATCCGTTCGACGAAGCGGCTGCCACTCTCCGACTGCGTGCCAAAGGAAAGATCCGAATCGGATTGCGATGCGTCGTCCAGTTCTTACGCAAAAGCTGACATAAGACAGGCGGCAGTGGGACATAGCGATCCTTGGCCCCTTACCACCTCGGACGTGAACGAGCATACGTTTGGAATCGATGTCTGCGAGGCGAATAAGATTGTTTTTTTGAGTCGTAGTCCCAGCATGTAGACGGTGGTAAAGAAGACGTACATCGAGAACTTTCGGACCGAGTTATATAAGAGTCTTACTCCACCAACATTAATAACCGTAGGAAGTTTGAGTTCACGTTGCACGCGTGGATTTTTGAGAGCTTTCCAATTTAGCGAGCAAGTTTTGGATTAGAAGTACTTGATAGCGCAGTATGCGACGTTCATCGACGAAGGGGTCGAATTGCAATCGTTCTTGATGTAGTGTCTTGCTCCTCTAGGAAATGGAATTTCGGAGATTTGGATTAACATAATCCAATCCCAGGAGGTATTCCATGTCCAAGAATCGAAGAAATTTTACCCCTCAGCAGAAGGCCGACATCGTAAGGCGGCATCTCAAAGACAAAGTGCCGGTCAGCTCGCTGGCCGAGGAGCTGTCCATTCAGCCAACTCAAATCTATCAATGGGTCACGATGGTTATTGACCAAGCCGATCGAACCTTCGAGAAAACCGATCGAGGTGCCAAGGCTTCCAAACGTTTGGCGGCCAAGGCTGAGGATCTCAAAGAAAAGCAGATTAAACGTCTGCAAGAGAAGCTTGTTCAAAAGAACGAAGTTATTTCCGAATTGATGGAGGAGAACGTCAAAGCAAAAAAAGCCAATGGGGACCTCTAGAAGGCGTTTGGGTCCCCCACGACGTTCGCGATTCCATCGTCGACTACATGAACTATTGGACGGAGCGTGCGGAGATTTCATGCATAAAATTGCTTGACTGGGCTCGATTAAAAACCAGCAAGTATCACACGTGGAAGAAACGTTACGGAAAAGCCAATAGCCACAACGGAAAAATACCGCGTGATTGGTGGCTCGAAGAATGGGAGAAACAAGCCATCCTTGACTACCACGATAAACACTCGTTGGAAGGCTATCGACGTATGACGTTTATGATGCTTGACGACGATGTTGTCGCCGTCAGCCCAAGTACAACCTATCGTGTTCTGAAGGCCGCTGGGCGTTTGGACCGCAAGAATAATTCGCCCAGCAAGAAAGGCACAGGCTTCGTTCAACCAACAAAAATCCATATGCATTGGCATATTGACATCAGTTACCTCAATCTCGGAGGGACATTTTACTTCCTTATTTCAGTGCTCGACGGCTTCAGTCGATACATCGTTCATTGGGAAATTCGCGACACGATGAAAGAGTTTGACATCGAGCTGGTGATTGCCAAGGCGATCGAGAAACATCCCGGTGTTACGCCGCGAATCATCAGCGACAACGGCCCTCAATTTATCGCGAAAGACTTCAAAGAGTTCATTCGCGTCTACAACCTGACGCATGTACGAACGAGTCCGTACTATCCGCAAAGCAATGGCAAGCTTGAGCGATGGCATGGCTCGATCAAACAAGAATGCATCCGACCAAGTTGCCCAGCGACAAAGGAAGAAGCCGAGAAGCGCGTAGACCGATACGTTCTTCATTACAACACGGTACGCTTGCTCAGCGCGATAGGTTATGTCACGCCTGCCGATTGCTTGACCGGTTTGAGCGCAGTTATCGGTGAAGAACGCGATCGCAAACTCGAAGAAGCTCGCGAGCGACGTCAAGCCAAACGCTTGCGTGAAAAACAAGTTGCATAGTCGTCGACGAGCGACTACAACGAAAGAACTTGCACGGAGGATAAGGCAACGCTGAGGAGCGACCCGAGCGCCGATGCAAGGGTTGAAGTTAGAAGAGGGTGGTCAGCCATGGCCACTCCCTTCACTTCTAACTTTAACCAATATGCGCTAAACCTACGCCGCGAAGTGCGAAAACGTTTCCACTTCTTGTATTTTTTGTCCGTTAATTCGAACGCTCGAAATTCCATTTACCGTTGAACCAAGACACCGGCGCAGATCGGTTTCGGTTCCGGCGAACGATGGATAAATACAGCAAACTTGCGAACCTGTCGCGGATAGGAATCGAATGTACGCTGGGCGAGACCGGCAAGCTAAATATCTTGTCGCATCTTTTCGGCAAGCGGAGAAAGGTTTTTGGGAGTTTTGGCCGGCATGAGAGCGCATCCTTAATGAAAGTGGCCACCAACCGGGACTTGGCAAGAAGAACCAGAGTCCAATAGCGCAGCACAATCAAAGAATGCCCCACTAAATCGGCCGAGCCGACTCGCCCGGACAACTCGCCCATCGAAAATTACTTAGTTGCCAAAACCCGCGCCGCCATGCTAGAATCGCCGCCCAACAACAACCACAGCGTATCGGCCTACTTGAACAATGTTAGTCGACGTGTTCGCTCCGCGGTATAGTTCGTCAGTTGATGCCCTAGGTAATATAGCGGCAATTGGTCGTCCTGATGCAAATTTTTTATTGAGGATTCCCGGAGTAATGGCTTCCTTCATCGACGGAATGAAGAATTTTGAGTTAGTTCATGTTCGAACGCTTTCAAGTGTCACACTCTACCTCGCTCGTGTTGCGATCGTCTGTATTCTTCTTTTTTCCGTGGCTTCCAAGATTCGATTCAAAACACTGTTGCTTGCGGGTGAGTCGTTGCTTGCGAACGAGTTTATATTGTATTCAGCAATCGGGATTGAAGCGTTTGCGATTGCGTTTTTGGTTTTGGCGAGACGTTGGGCGTCGTGGTGGGGTGCTGTCGGATTGTTTTCGGTCTTTACGCCGATTGCGTTGTGGAGTTGGATTACGAAGACGGACTGCGGATGCTTTGGTTCGACACCGTTGAATTGGTTGAGCTTGCCGATCGATGTCGATGTTCTATGCGCTCTTTTCGTGACGCGAAAATATTGGCGGTCGAGCGAATCAGATTCGCTAAAATTGCCGGATGGTAGCAGCTGGTTAAACGTGGCGTACAGTGAGATGCGACAGCGACAGAATGTTTTTGCGATTGTCATAGGAATGGCGGCGTCGATGATCGGCGTTGGCTTGGCTGCGATTCCTGCGAACGAGTCTGTCGTGGGTGAGCGGATTCGATATCTGCTGGCGGACGAATTGGTTGGGAATAATTGGCCGCTAAGGGTTGCGAAGTATGCTGCGGTCAGTAAAACTGGTAAGGGGAAATGGCTGGTGCTGATCGTGCGAAAGGACTGTGAGCATTGTCGAGAACTGGTGGCGAAGCTTGCTGGCGTTGAGTGGAGCTCTAAATCGTTTGGCGTTTTAACGATGGTCGCTGGTAGCAACGCATGGCCAGTTCTCGAGGGTAAGATTGAACTCGAGTTTACTACTTCATCAACGATCGATTGGGGAACGGACGGCGAGCCGTTTGTGGCTAGTCCGGCTGCGTTTCTTATCGATGATGGAACAGTGGTTGCCGCGAAAGATGGCGAGGAGGCAGAGCAGTTTGTGTTGGGGTTGAGGGATGAGGGAATGCGCAATAGGGAATAGGGGATTTGGTTGTTCGGATGTGTGGGGATTAGATCGATGTTGACATTGAAAAATCAGGAGCGATTGGGCTTTACGTTGATCGAGTTGCTGGCGGTGATATCGATTATTGGGGTTCTTGTGGGGCTGACGTTGCCGGCCGTGCAGTCGGCGCGAGAGGCGGCCAGACGCACACAATGCGCGAGTAGCTTGCGGCAGATTGGAGTGGCGCTGCTGAGCTATGAATCAGCGCACAAATTCTTGCCTGCGGGCTCGTTGACGAATCGAACACCGGCCGTCACGCCTGTATGCAATAGCGGGACGGCTTTCAAAGCTATCGATGTGGTTCGCGAAGCTGAACTCGGTGCCGGTATGCAAGGGACAAGCTGGATGCTTGCAATCCTCCCGCAGATCGAACAAACCAATCTTTTTAACGAATGGGATTTCAAAACGAGTGTCGTAGGAAACAAAGCGGTGGCCTCCAAAAATATTCCGCTTTACTATTGCCCGTCACGACGCAATCGGGTGATGAATTCGCAGATCATGTTCGCAGGTTGGTATTCGGGTGGCAATGACTATGGTGGCTGCATCGGTGCCGTCAATGGATATCACAATTGTGGTCGACATGAGTTCTGGCTCGTCACTACTGGGAATCGCTCGATGAGTGATACACGCGGTGCTTTCGGCAATAATGTTGCAACCCCGCTGTCAGCGTTTGTCGATGGGCTATCCAATACGATCCTTGCCGGTGAAGTACAGCGACTTGATAAAGGAACGTTTGTGACGACCAGTTTTGATGGTTGGGCAGTGGGTGGCGTATCGACCCATTTTTCGACGTGCCCCGACGGCAAATGCGAAGGGATCAATAAAGAACATTTCGAGCAAGCAGGCAGTCATCATGTAGGTGGTGCTCAATTTGTACTGGCAGACGGTGCGATTAAGTTCTTGTCCAACGATACAAGCGAAGAAACGCTCCGAGCCCTCGGAAGTATGGGAAAAGGCGACGCGGTGGAGCAAGCGTTAGAGTGAGGTTGACGCCATCGACGGCACAGTGGGAGAATCGGCCCGCGGCTAGCGCCGACGGCTCAGGGAAAAAAATAGGGAGCGGCTTGTGCTGTCGGATTTCGACTTTGATAGAATGTAATTCAATCGTGTGGTTGGGCGGTGTTTTGAGAGGCGAGATTATGAGACGAATCAAGTTTGGAATGATTTTGGTCGTATGCTGCTTAGGTACCGAGCTGGCTTTGGGGCAGTCGAAAAACAAAGTCAGTCCATCGCCATCGGCCAATCTCGAGCAGAAGCAACTCGATCGAGATGCGATCTTTGCGGGTCTTGATCTGGATAAGGATAAGCGGCTATCCGAAGACGAATTTGCTAGCGGCGTGATGGGAAAAATGCGAGCGGTTAAAGACGAAGAGTTCGCGGCGAAGGATAAGAATGTGGATAAGCTACTTACATTTGAAGAGTATCGAAAAGGGGCCAAGAAAAACGCGGCTGCACCTTCACCCGAGAAGAGAAAAGCTGAGTTCGTTAACCTCGACAAAGATAAAAATGCATCGATCTCCTTGGCCGAATTTGTAGGAGAACGTGTAGGGAGTTTTAAAACGGATCGGCAGCGACAGTTTTTTCGAATGGATCAGGATTGCAACGATAGCCTTACCGAGATCGAGTTCCTTTCGACTCCGGCACCGGGTACTAAACTCTCGGCGGAAGTCGATTTTCGGATGAGGGATTTTGATCAAGACCGGCGATTGACTCCAGAAGAGTACGCGAGCAATCAGAACGGAGCCAAGGCCAAGCAGGTGTTCACCATGTTCGATATCGATCACGATGGGAAATTGACACTGGAGGAATACTCCCTGACACCGGGCAAGAAGCCGACACCGGAAGCGATGTTTAATGGACTTGATCGCAACAAAGATGGGTTGCTGACACCAAGCGAATTCAATATGCGACCGGTAGCAAAGAGTCAGGAAGCTGGATTCTTTGGCGAGTACGATCGCGATCGCGATGGGAACTTGTCGAAAAATGAATATGTCTGGCGGGATAGTTCTTTGAAATGGAAGAGGTTTTGGCAATTGACCTATGACCGAGCCATGTCTTGGGGAACGTACCTTATTGTCGGTGCAGATATTGTCTTGGTTTGGTTTGTGGTTCGAAAACTGATGAAGCGGCGTAAGAGTGCGGACAATTCCGTCGATCAAAGTTCGGTGCCCGCATGAAGACTGCGTTTTGGTTTTTAGGTACCTTTTGGATATCGATGATATCGATGGCGCAGGAGCCAACACCAACCAATGTGCCTGATATGGAGCCGAATACGGAAATTCCTGAAAAATCTGAAGATCGGTTTGAGGCGTTGGACACCGACGGAGATGGTGTTTTGACGGAAGACGAATTCGTCGCATTGGCTTCTGGAACCGACGAAGAGTCGGTTCAACAAACGCAATTCAAGGAACATGATCTCGATCGAGATCATCGGATTTCTTTTCTCGAATTCCAGACGCTTCCTCCAGAGAACCCGACCGATGAAATCTGGTTCGCTGCGTTGAATCGATCGAATGATAAATTCCTCGACTACGAAGAATTTATGACGTTTGTAAAGGATGGGAATCGCAAACCCCGGCATCGTCAGTTTTTATTGGCTGATCAAAACGACGATATGCGGCTCTCGGAAGATGAGTTCGCCAAACGAACTACGGTGCAACAACCGGGCTCTCCCGAGAAAGCTTTTCGGTTAGATGACGTTGACTTCGATGGAATGATTTCGAAAACGGAGTTCATACGAAAGTTGAATCCGGAACCCGATGTCGAACTCCGGCAACGATACTTCGATCGCTGGTTTGATGTGGTCGATACCAATCGAGATGGCCAGCTCAATCTTGAGGAACATCGATTGAAAACGGCGGTCAATGGTGCAATCGCGTTCGTCAGGAAAGATCTGAATGTCGATGGCCAACTGACGATCGAAGAGATGTTTCCAATCGCGAAGAATGCCAAGGCAAAGAAATCGCCCACTCAAAAGCAAAAGAATGAGTTTCGACTTTATGACGAGAACGAGGATGAGTTGATATCGGCAACGGAATATCAGAGTTATGTCGAGACGACAACGAAATTCCAGAATCTGAAAGTTGTCGAGCGATCGGCGGTTGAGAAGATGCAAAGGGGAACGGATTTCACTGCTGATGGCCCATCACCCCCAACCCCTCTCGCCGAATACGGGGCGAAGGGAGTAGAAGATCAATGGATGCTTTGGGGGATATATTTGGGAGCATTGCTTTATGCGGGATGGCTTATAAGTCTATTATCCCGACTCTTGCTTCGACTAGCTGCTTCCATATTGACGAAGAGGCAAAGAATTGAAGCATAGCGGCGTAACGATGGTTGAATTGTTCGCGCTTGCAGGCGTTGGCTGCATCTTAATCAGCCTTGGGGTACCGCAGCTTGTTCAATGGCGTGAAACGTCACGCAAAGCCCAATGTGTCAGTAATCTTCGTCAGATGGGTCATGCACTGGAATCCTACCACACATCCTATCAAGCACTGCCAGCTGGTTATTTGCCAGGTGGTTTTAAGCGACTTCACACGGGAGGGGCCGAATGGCCTGCCGAAACTCCCTCGTATTGCTGGGCTGTATTTCTATTGCCGTATCTTGATTACGAAGACATCGCTGCAAAGCTTGATCCCATTAATATATCTCTGAAAGAGGCCATGGAAACTCCAGAGAGACTTGCCATACTCAGAAAGCCGCTGGCTGTGTTTCGATGTCCGAGTGATCTAGCAGGTGAATCCTTTGCTACAGCTCCCATCCATCCGGAGAATCGATTTTTAGACAAATCGAAGAGTCGGAGTCGGGAAATCATTGCTGGCGGCACGTCCAGCTATGTCGGCAGCGGCGGATATTTTTCTCTAAGTTTGCCTTTGGCTCTTGGCCCCGAATCGATGTTTGGCCTCAAGCCATCGCTACGGGCGAACAATGGCTTTTTTTCAGTAGCCTGTAGCGTGCGTCACCAGGACATTACGGATGGACTCTCCAATACGCTTGCCGTCGGAGAACGGGCGTACTTTCAAGGGAGTAGCACTTGGGTCGGTGTTCAAGACGTCAAGGTTGAGCCGACGGCCAGCATCTGCTTGGGACGAGTCTACTGGCGTATTAACGAGATTCCATCCGAGTTTTGGGAGCTTCCAACACCAGAATTTGAATTCGCGACGCCTTCCAAAACGTTTTACGTCAGTCGGAGCGAGTGCGCTAAAGGAGGTTTTAGCAGTTATCATGTTGGCGGGGCTTATTTTCTCTTCGCGGATGGTGCCGTTCGTTTTCTTGCTAACAATATCGATTTTCATAATACTATTCACATGGTCGGAAAGAATCCTGCTGAGCCAATTCCTGAAATCGGAAAACTCGGCGTATTTCAGAGGCTTGGGATACGAAACGATGGGCTCCCGGTAACTTTCAATGGAACTATAGAACAATAGCGACGAACTTCCGGATGCAGAATCACAAATCGCTTTCACAGCCAACGCTATTCACCATCTTCGCAATGTGCATTGCAAGCGGACTCGTCGCACTCATCTGGATAGCTTTTCCTAGTCTCTCACTGAGACTTAACGAAGGGCGAGCGGCTTCGCGAGAGGGTTTCGTAAAGCGTTCGTTTATCACTGAAGATGCGTCGATCCATTCCTACCGAGTTTTCGTGCCGCACAATCGTTCGAAGGACGAGAAACTTCCTGTTTTCTTATTTCTCAACGGTTTTGGAGAAAACGGCCAAGGTGCCGTTCGGCAGCTCGCTAATAATTTTGGAAATCAAATCTGGGAACTCAAAGGTCGTTTCCCGTTTCTTGCGGTAGCATCGCAGTGTAGCCTCCACGGAAGTTGGACGGCGGAGAGCGACGATACCCGACTCGCGTTGCAATCATTGCACGACGCAATCAAGAAATATAACGGTGATCCTAATCACGTCTATTTGACAGGACCATCGTCAGGAGGTGCCGGCGTCTTCAACGTAGCCGGAGGCCATCCGGAACTGTTCGCGGCTATTGTTCCAATCTCCGCGACTCGTCCAGCGACATCGATCGACAATCTAGCCAATACGTTCGAAATCAACAGCTTGCCGATTTGGTCATTCTATAACGAGCGAGACAACGTACCGGGAGTCGTTGAATTCAATGAACAGATGCGGTTGGCACTGGTACGAAAAGGTTGTAGTCCAATTGTTTCCGTACTTGACCGTGATGGGCACGACACCTGGAATCATGCCTATCGAAATCCGGCCCTCTATGATTGGACACTGCGGCAAAGCCTGGATAAACACAAAGGCAGTGATAGATTCGCGTTATTAGCAAACGATGGTAAGATGGATTTACAATCGATAGGAAAAGGGAATTGGTCGGTTAATGATCGTGATCTATTGAGCTTTGAACCGCCGAGTGACGGATTCACAAATCACGATCGATTAGATGCGCCGACGTTGCTCTGGCGGCCAACTTCGAACGATTTCGATTTTCATTTCGACTATCGATCGGACCGTCAAGCTCCGTTGCACGTCATCCTGCTCACAAATCTCGATAATCAACCCCGCTCTGGCTATGAAATTCATATTGTGCCGTCGAATCAAGGAAGCGGTGAGATTCGAACCTATGGCGATCAAAAATTGCTCGCGAGTCTTGATTGCATTGCGCAGCAAGTATTTCTACCGATGCATTGGTCGCATTTTCGATTGACCGTTAATGACCGCCAGCTATTGCTTCGCATCAATGAATGGATTCTCCTCGAATGCGAATTACCAAGTTATCCATTGCAAATTGGTTTCCTCGGAAACGATGGTTCTCAACACTGGCGCGGCATTCTTGGCCGCGAGAGGCAAAAAGGCGGCAAAGGTTCCGAAATGAATGCTATTCAGCTGGGAGACGTCGAATGATTCGGCATTTCCTGAGCGTTGCAATCCATGTTTGCTTTTGCATAACTTTCGTAAATGCGAACGGCACTGAACCAGACCCGACAGGCACCGCCGAGTTCACGGTATCCGATATCGTCGATGCTTGGGCCAAATCGGTTGACAAAGCACCTTATTTGGATATTCAGTGGCGACATGCTAATCGCTTAGGAGTTGCTCGATTTTCGCAATTCCAATCGCATTGGGCTGCCGAAAGTTTATCGGCGCAGGTTACTCAGGATAATTTTGTATATCGGATTAGGATTGACAACGATCGATTTAGGTTTGATTCACAGCGTTGGGCTTCCGGTCCGCACTGTGAGGATTTCTTGAGCAATGAGCTGATCGCTAGAGAGCCACTTCAATACACGGCATATCTTCAGAAACGAGCTGAGGTTGGCTATTCGTTTGAATATTCGTCAAATCTACATAATCAATTTGCCAATCCGAAGGCGGATTTCCTTAGTCCGCAGCTTTTTAGTCGAATCTGCGATGGAGACAAGATCATTGATACGTGGCATCCAACTAGCAAGTCTCATGCGCGAGTCACGATTCGCAAGCCGATGCAAGCTGGTTCGGTTGCCTGGGCGAGGTTGACGCCTGAAGCAGACTGGAACGATCAAGTTGATACGCTGGATATGCAAGCAGCAATGCTCGCTCTTCGAAGGATTCGTTCGCGCACTTTGGAGCTGAATTCGACGCAACTTCGATTGAGACCTGAACCACAGCGCATCGACGGAGTTGATTGTCTCGTCATGGATGAGATCGCAAACATTGACTCCAAAAATTTTCGAACATTTTGGATCGATCCTAAGTCCGAGTTCGTCATCCGCCGTTTTATTGGTTCGGTTGCCATCGATCATAGCCAGTCAGATGCTCATCGAGTTGGGGCTATGCCCGGACGCTTCGGGAAGACTCAAATCGACATAGACTATGAACTAGATACTCAATTCGGATGGAAACCAGTCAAATGGTCTGTCTCTGCGTGGCCAACCCACGACTATCCACTATTTGCATTTTGTCAGTCGCAAATTATCGCGGCTCAGTTCTGTGCGTCAGATACAAAATTGAACGATGCGAATTTCTATTCTACTGTGCCGAATGGTGCTTGGGTGGTCGACGAGAACAACGGCGAACAGCACATTTTCATAGGCAATGGCGTCATTCGCTCAATACCGCCGGAAGAGCTTTCGCTGAAACCAACCCATGCTGACCTGCTTAGAACGAAGCAGGGAGAGTTACTGATTCGAGAATGGGAGAATCCTGGAATGCAAATCATTCGATGGTCATTAGCGTTGCTAGGATTTGTTTTGCTTTGCTCCTCTGGTGTATCGTTTGCCTGCCGCCGAAGTCGCCATAAATTCAGTGCACTCAAGGCTTGCGAGAAATAATGAGGCGTGCTTCTTGGAGAGTTTGCTCCAGTCCTTTGTGAATCCGGTTCAGCAGTACACCAAGTTCGATAAAGTCAATCGTTCCTTCGGCTTCCAATTGGTCAAGTAAGTCGTTCGAATGACCAACCGATTCTCGAAGATGACCAAGTAGTCTATTCCACGATTCGTTGTCGTCGTTTCGCTGCAATAGATCTATGTTTTGAGAAACCATCGTCACGACTATTGAGGTTACTAAGCAACTGAACGGGAATTAAATTGCATAGGAAAGGAGTATGGCGAGTCTATTCTTTTTGGATACGGGGCGAGCTTCTCCGTCCAGACGATGTGAATGCGGAAAGGACGAAATAACATTGCCAATCTTCCATGCTTCCATGGATTTTTGCTGAGAAAACCTGTGCTCAAAAAACCTAACTGCGCGATTGGGAACTTAGTAAGTAGCTGTTTGCAATTCCCGGATCGAGTAGTACGACGAAGCACTCGTCTATCGAATTGCACGCAAAAAGAATTCGGTGTTCGGAATGTCTACTACAGCAGCTCCGATTTTTATTGCTCGATTCAAATCGTACAAGAATGAGAGAAGAAACGGAACAATAAATGCGTTCTCTTTGGTGTCAACCCGTTCGTGAAGAGAATGCGATCCGATTCAATCGTTCGTGCCCGTTTTTCCTTCCGGAGTGAGGTAATCGCTCAAACAAAATCAATAAGTTAAGGTAAGGAAGAGGGGTTTTTGGCTCCCTTGGTTCGCTTGGCTTCTTTGGCCATCTTTCGCTCAATGTAGTTCTCATCTCGACCTTTGGCTTTCAGAGGGCGTGGAGGATACGGAAGCTTTTGAAAAGACCAATCCTGAATATTTACCGTATCAGGTTCTATTGCACCCTTTGAAGCAGTAACTTTGTAATGAGCGGTAAGAACAGGCCTTACCTCGGTCCTACCATAGTCTGACTCAACTCCCAAAACGTGTTGCCGAGAGTAGATCCTCTCCCCTTCGAAATTCTCGAACTTCGTTGTTGGGCTGATCGGTGTCGTAGACAGAGATCCTAAGAACTTGTCATAGGCATTATCAAAATCAAGTCGCCAAAGCTCATCGATCTCTCCTTTATGCGTAAGTCGCCTATTTACCGCGAATTTGGTTTCAGTTACGAAAAAGTCCGACATCAGTGCCTCCCAGCTTTCCTGTCCAGTTGAGGACAGGAAAAATCTAACAGATTAAGGGAGGTTCAACCATAGGCCCTTGCAACATGTTTCGCGGATTTCAAAAAATATAGCAATCAAAAGTCGGATACACGAATTGCTAGCTATTTCGGTCTCGATTTATTTGCGTTCCCAGTAAGTTGAGCATCTAGTGGGGAGCTCTGCGAGGCCTTAAGCTGATCGATTATTGATTGCCTCGCAGCTTCAGACATCAAGTTAGCAGAAGCTGCTAGCTCAACCGTTGCTATGACTTCTTTTACTTCGTCAGGCGAGGTGATGTACAACGTCTGAGGTAGTTGATCGCTAAGGATTAACTGGTGGATGGCAAGTGCAACGACACGTCCGAGTTGCTCGGGATCGTTTTTTCGGGCAGCGACGAAAGACTCTGCAGAATCGGTAAGCAGGGTATTTCTCACTCCTTTGCTAGGGCTAGCTGAGGGCTTGCGGCGCCTCTTGGATGGTGGTGCCGTTTCGCTGGCATCAGAATCTTTTGCGTCATTTTCTCTTTCCAACAACATTTGGTTGGTTCCCATTACTACGCTCCTTCTAAATTGCTAAAGACGTAAGGTAAATTCAAAATCATCTATTGAGATGCGAGTCTTTTCTCGTGACCAGCGGATGCAACAGCGCCCCGAGTATATCCGACTTTAGCGTAGGCAACTAGCTGGACGCAATAAAACTCAGCTACTGTTATTGTAGAGGCATGGCGATTCAGAGTCGGAAAATCGAGGTCGTCCATGACCAGGAAGTGAAAAAACCGAAGCATTTACGATTCTTTGCTAGTTCTGTCGGATGGCGGTACATCTTGGACAGATTGACTGTTTGTGAGTTGAAGCTGAACTTTGAGTCTCGCCCGGGTTTCGTTCTGATACTCAGCCGAATCCCACATAGCTTCGTGTGCAGTAAGCAAGACGTACAGTACCTCTCCTAAACCGTCGCTGACAATCATCCTTTCCGCTAGCATTCCGGCTTGGTGAAGTTCCAGAATTCCCTGCTTTGCTGTTTCCCAACGTCGATCCGCTTCTTCCTCAGTCATGCAATTTGTCGATTGCTCTTGAACCATATTAAGTGCCTTTCGAGAGATTAGACCATGGACAACCCCGGTGGTTCATACATGAGTTGAATTTCGAAGTAAAGTACGCAGAAGAAAGAGAGCAATCAGGCGATGTGACCGCCGATGGAATGGGGGCCCGGTTCGGCCGGGATGATGGGAGTCACTAGAGACGTTTGTTTTGTTGTCGATCAAGAAGGCAAAAATATCCTGTTCACCTGCATCGATCCCCTTAGCTCCATTGGAATCTTTCGGGGGCGCATCGAAATCGCATGTTTCCTCGATCACAGCGTCAAGCAGTTCACCGTCATGAAGTCGCGTGTAGCCGATACTATGAGTCGACCGAATAACGTCATCGTGAGTGAAGACTTGAAACGGTCGAACGCCAAAGGGCATTATTTCGATTAAGACTTTAGCCGTCGTATCGGGTTTGAGACGATAGAGTGTTTGCGCCCTTATCTTCGCAAATTGGCAGGCCTGTCCGAAGCTTCAGTCATTCAATCCATAGGCTCGATCACCGGAGACATTAAGCTGGCGTTTGCCAGCATAAATAGTGGGGAAAACTTCGGCAGGAAGTCGCCAATGAACTTTGGAATCGACAGCCGAAGATTCGGAAAACGAAAAACGGATCGTGAAGGCGGTACATCAATACATGCTCGATGCCTACATGCATGATGATAAAGCGTCTGGCGACACGAACTTTGATGAAGAGTTCACCGAACTGCGGATAGAGTTTGCGATGATAACGCGGTGGAAGTGCAAAAATCAAAAGTTGCCGGTTGCAGTTAATGAATACGGACTGAAACCGTCGCGCCCCTGTTCGCCCCTGTTTCTCAAGACGGAGATCGACCTATTGGAAACAGAAGGGCTGAATCACGCGATATGGCTGTGGGACGACAAATCAGGCGATTGTTATGATCCTGAAATAGACGTATTTTTCGACCGCGAAAAAGATCCCTTATCACTGTTCTCCGAAGAACTCCGAATTGCATGGAAGAAATATTAGGCTATGCTGAAGTTGGCCACCTAGCGAAAACTGCTTCTGATCTCGAGCGTCTCGCCAAAATGACTTCGGCACAGCTTTCACAGGAGGGTGTGACGTGAGCAAGCAACTGTCCGGTTGCCCTCCCCACCTAATTAATGCGTTAATCAGCTTCGTTTGAGCCCACCAATGCAGATTCGAAAAGTTACGTTATCTTGGTTTTTAAACCGATTGATGATATGAGGCTTACGGTAGGCGAGAAATCGCCGGACGTCAGTTTTTACGTAAAGCAAATTCGTTGGCAAACCGGCTGGAGATATTCCACCGGCTAAGACGAATGAAGCTGACGTTCATGGTCGGGCAGAGCGGGCTTCGGTAAACTTGATCTCATCAGTCAAGCTAAGAAGCGAGTGGGTAGCTCCCATCTCCGTTGATTCTATCTGGATCACGATCCCGCTGCCCTTAGCGCTGAGTACCAGGAGACTGGTTCGCTCAGTGCGAAGGAGGCTCGGCAGAGTAATCTTGGTCGATCATGCTCGCGTTGTATGCGAGAATTTCGATCCAAAGTAATCCTGTCGTTCTATCCTATTTTGTTATTTCTCATTTTGAATTCGGGCGAGGCGGAAAGACTTGTGTGGGTCGCATTTTTGCGTCCGAACCACAAGCCGCTAATCGACAAAGCGGGTGACGCATGGTTGCGTAATCCCGCCACGGGGGATGAGGACTTGGCAATCGCCTAAGTTCCTTCAACCGTGCTGGCGTAGGGAGCTATGAGCCTAGCAATAGGCCATACCGGAGTTGCCACTCCGGCGATCGAACTAAACATTCGACGGTGAAAAGCTCAACTACAAAAGGCTCCAATCCAAAAAAGTACGGATAGAGCTTGCCAGTGAATTACTAGAGAGACGGTGCCAAACTGTGACACATCCAATGCAGTTGACCCATGGACTTGGGTCATCGGATACCTTGAGCTTCCGTTTTCGTATGGGGAAATCAGTCAGCATCATGCCGACTGGAAACTATGGCTTGCCGGAAGGCAGCACATACTGCAATGGACCGATGGGTAACACCATCTAGCCACGTGACTCTAGTGATGAAGATGATTAGCTAACGCCGGAAACTCTGTGGCTGCCGAGGATAGCTTCCTCGGTGCCGAAGTCTTGGCGGACTTCGGTGATTCAAACGCCGCAGAGTGGGAGCGGGCTCTAAGTAGAAGCCTTTGGAAAAAGGGCGATGATCTTACCGAAGGGTAAGACTCAATGCGGCTACCAGACCAAGGTAGTGGCATCGAGTGTGGCAAGGCAGTCACGACTCGTTCACGATTGCACCGTTGGAGTGATGTCCGATGGGAGTGACAACGAAAGGAGCGAGGGGCTTTGTAGCCCCGACCATGAACGTACACCGTGCGAGAGTGAATGCGGTCGCGATAAGCGACCGTTATTCCTCTTGCGTGCGGTGGCCGTGGTTGGCAGCGGCAAGCGGTTTGAGGTGATTAGCTCGGGAGAGCTATCCACTTGAAACGGCGTGTCTGACGGCGAACGCTACAGGTGCGTCTTATGGACGTGCTAGCGGTTGCCGAAGGTTTTTAAGCACGGCTACTATGTATTACGCGGGTACACTGTAGAAAACGGTGAACTAGCTACATGGAAGCCATGCTTGGAAGGTAAATGCGTGAGAAGAAATGAGAGATTGATGCACCCTTGAGGCATTTGTTCGCCTCGGGAAGTATCGCCTTTCACCATTCGATTGCTGCCGCCAAACCAAGGTTTGATTCGAAAGCTTCGGACGCATGAGCTTTGTTCTGGTTGATTACCAGAACTAAATCAGCGTCCATTTTTTAACTGAATAAAGAATCATGAAGGACAATGAACTATCGATATTTACCGACAAGCAAGGAAGGCCTCGTGCAACTGATCGCAGCAAGCTATCTCCGCCACGGATATTACTGGTACGTGACCGGCTCGCTTCCAAAGGACAAGGATCATGCCGCGATCGACCGGAAGCTGATTGCCAAATACGAAATCGACATAACCGAATGGGCGCGGTCTCAACGGCGAAAGAAGGGACTTGCTAACGCCCATTATCTTCGATTCAACGACTGGTTCATCTTGCTCGTGAGCGAAGGCCATCACAAGTTGAAGCAGCCAAGTAAACTTGGAGGGGAGGGGGAATCGATCAAAGATTGCAGGCGGGTTCCGATCAAGTTCGAAGGCTACTCGATCTCGTATCGCCGAAGCGGAGTCATAGAACAAGGTGCCCTCTCTCCCAAGTGGCACGCCCATGTTCGCATCGACAACGAACGATACAACGAGTTGAAGTGCCACTTCGAATTCATGGCTGTACATCGGTCGCCCGAGCACCTGGCATTCGAGTTCTCGAAAGTTCCCTTCGTTCGATACGCTCCAATCCGGCGCCAGCTCCTAAACATTTTGCGATCGGTCAATAAGTTGCGACAGCAACGCGGTTTTGAGCTTTTGCCATTTCACGTTCTCGATCTCAAGCGAAAGCCGATCAAGGTTTTCGGAATGAGCCCCGAACCTGAATCGACAACGCCGGAGGCGGTAGTCCTATGAATCAGTTCCCACTCTATTTGATCGCTGGGCTCCTATGCATTCGATTCCCTGAAGTTACCCAAGCATTGGCAACACTTTGGTTGGGTGCGGTCCTATGGCGGTTGAGCTAGTTTGAGCCAAGGCGTGGGAATGGTTGGGAACGCATAGCGGCCACAAACCAGTCACCTGAAAAGCTCTGGCGAGGTTACGCCAAATCGTTGATTTTTCAGCGAGCAATCATTTTCGCTAGCTCGAAGCTCGTCTAATTTGTGGCCAGCTTTATTGAGAAGAAATAAAAACCGACCACCGATCGCGAGAACCGCGACCTTAACCAAGAAACGGTTCTTCTCCGCAACCAGGACAGGCAAGGCGTCGTTGCTGTTCAAGGTATGCTTCGTACATCTCTTGATCCGACCGACCTTGCTCGTTCGGTAGATAACCGAAGAACTTGTCGCAAACCCGACATGCTACTCGCATGCCATACACTCCATTCGATTCGATCCACGAACCAAGCGGATTGCCATTTGGGTCCCGATAATGCAAAGTATGATTGCAGACCAAGACCTCGGAATCTATAGCGCCATCCGTAGCTTGTAGTTCAGCAGGACTCATCGATACACCTCCCACGCTATGCGTCAGCGACGCGATGGTGAAAACCAACAAAGAACCGATCAACGCAACCGGCCATCGAAGGTGGAGGGACTCCAAGTTCAAAGAGCGTTTGCGAAGTTTCGAAAGATGAGTCGATTGAGAAAGATCGAGAGAGACTCGATGAATACCACGAATCGATTCCTAGAATCAATTCAGCGGCTAAAAAAATGTTTGACATTGGACAAACGGTCGCTAAGATTTACGCCCAAGAGGTGGCAAGTACCTGCCCCGTACCGCCCCTCATGTGCCCTGTTGATGACTACCTGCCCCAGTCTCACAGGGTTTTTTTATCGATGGATTGGAGATAACGGTTGTCCCGGAGATTGGTGAGAATGAGATTCGATTCGCGAGAACACGGCGAGTTCTTCCATGAACTAAATAAGGAGGGATAGCACATCCTCAGCTAAAGCCTTGCCGCACAAGCGGGCTTCTATCCGAACACCGTTACTCCGTTTCCGCTTCATCGTCCAAGAATCTTGCCTCAACGATCAGCATAATACATTTGTAGGCTGTAAACCAAATAAATTTCTGAGGGAGGGCGTCAGTCAATGGACAACAAATCTGCGAGAGCAACCTTTTTCACGCCAAAGATCGGACAACAACATGCTCAGGCGATTTCTCGAAAATTTGCAGAGGAAACCCCGGCTTGGCAGCTAGCGTGAGCGTCCTTCAATCCGCTATATTAGTCGTCTTATCGACCTGCGATTGACTTTCGCAGTTGAACTCGCGGTAAGAATTCACTTCGCAACGGTCTCTAGGTCCGCTGCTTTTTTTGGGGGTAACTCGATGAATCGTAAGTGCTTATTCGGAGTTTTGTCTGTTGCAACGAGTTTAACTTTTTCGAAGCAAGGAGTTGGGCAAGATCTTTTAACGAAAGAAACGCCAACTCAGCAAAGCTCGCCACTCATTGAAGCGACATCGAATCATCCGCTCACTCCCAAGGTGCAACTCGCGCCGGCGCGGGAACAATTCGAGGACATCGCAACGCGATACAAAGCGGGCACAGCGAGTTCGCCATTCAAACTACGGCAAGATTATCCGAGCAGCTACTACGTTGACGAACAGTTCCCTTGGCAAGATGTCGACTTCCGCCTTCATCCAAAAGCCTACTGCGATGCGGTCTTGCGCTATTGCTTCGAAGGGAGCACTGAACCGGCTGTAGATTTTGTTGTTCAGAAGAATGTTGTCAGAGACTGGTATCACGCGCCTTGGTTTCATGATGATGGCGTTTCAAACGGAGCCGGTCGCGAAGCTCACCACGGATTGACTCGTGAGCGTCGCTCAAGGCCGGGCGAAATCCACAAGCTGCAAATCGAGTACGCGCAAAACTGGGCGGTCGGTTTTTACAATGACCGCGGTGGTTATACGCTTGGGAAAGTTTGGCCATCCGCTGACCTTCCTCCCAATCCTAGTTGTGCTAATTTTCCCGATCAGACAGTGGCCTTCAAGTTGCTGTTTACCGATGCTGACGTTGCACAAGTTCCGTTCCTCAAAGAGTCGAAGGAATGGACGGCGAACATTTACCCGCCAATTCCGAAGGGCGAAAACTACGCACAAGAGCGTGTCGATAGAACCGTTCGATTGTTGCAACTCGATTTCGCGGTGAAAGACCCTCGCGTTGCCAATCAGTCGGGCTGGATTTTTGGAACGTTCATCTACGATGGATCATTGCCAAGTAGGTCGCCTTTGGATCGGCTGGTCTATATCGGGTTGATTTGGGACGATGACGCAGACAATTTTTCGAGGCTCTGCAGTGGAGCGTTTGACAACCCCGAATTGCATGGAACCGTTCTCAACACCTCAATCCTCGGTGAGTCAAAAGTCGAAGGAAAGGCCGCGATGCTGCACTCTGGGCTTGGCGGCCGTCTCAATGGTCCGGTCGACAATCCAATATCGTCCTGCATTTCGTGTCACGCTCGGGCGGCAGTTTCCGCCACGACTTCGCCTGACCCGTTTGAGCGTGGACAGTTAATGGCATTTTTTGATGCGACCGTGCGCTCGCCAACGGACTTTTCTCGTTCGTCATTTGATCGCTTCTTCAAAGCGATCCGACCAGGCCCGCATTTGGTTGGTGACGCGGGGCAAACTTACATCACAACAGATTACTCGCAGCAATTGGCGGTCGGCATTCGGAACTACTACCAGAACGAATTGCTTAACTCTGCGCGAGCAGCGGCCGCAAATGCAACGGAGGGCATCCCTCGATCAATGCCGTCGCGCACGTTGCCGTTAGGAACACGTGGACTCGATGACTAATCAAAGGAAACAACCATGAGCTTTGTTCTTGAACGCGACTTGATTGCGACACTTGGACTGTTGACCCGAGCCTATTTGGAATTCGACCCGCCAGTCGTTTCCAATGGTGTCACGACGCATTATGGTGGTTTCAACGTACAAGCTCTGGTGATCGACAACCGAGATGGTGAAGTACTTGCGGTAGGTGCCAATCAAATTTTTCGAGACGAAAATCCATTGCAACATGCGGAACAAATCGCCCTTCGCATCGCACTGGAACGGCTCAAGCAAAAGAAGCCGCGGCCATCAGGAATGACCGTGGACACTTACTACAAAACGATGTTGTTTATGGAACCGGGAAGTGACGACGAGAGCATCTACCGTAAAAGATGCACGCTCTACAACGTGTTTGATCCTTGTGGTTTTTGCGCCGTGACGCTGCTGATCGCCTACATGAAACGCATTGCGTACGTGTTCGAAGACAACACGTTTTCCGCAGTCTACAAAGACATGGGGACAAACTACTTCAATGGTCGGGAATCACGAAAGGAAGCCGTTCAAGTTTCCGACGATGCGAGTTCGTCCAACTGGATTTCCAAAGCGTCTCTATTGATTCAGAAGCTTAGGCAGAAAGTACATCATCTCGAAGAATCGGGGACAAAATTGGTAATGACCTTGGATCAATGCCGGGACGACTTGGAAGTGATTGCGCATCTTTTTTGGCAAATTGATGAGAGCAGTCTCGTGACGAGCAATGAAGAGAAGTCAAGAAACGCAAGAACTTTGAGCGAGCTTCGACGAATCTGCGGCGGGGTCTGAGCCGTGCCGTAGGTCGTAGTTTTGAAACGCATTTTTAGAGAAATTCCGTGGAACAAATCCACCAAAATGAAAGCACACTATGTCAGACCTAACGACTAAACAGCGAGCTGATCGACTCGCCGCTTACCTGCGAACAATATCTGGAGGTACGACCAACGAATCCATTCTGGCCGAGTTTTCCCAAGCGACAAATGCTGTCGATGGATTAGATAAACGTGCCACGCTCAAAGCAAACGAAGCGATTCGTAAGTCGATGCAAGGTACTGGCCAATTGTCGCACGACGATCTGTTTCGTGCAGAAGCGATCGTTCACAAAACGAAACGACCTTCGCACTTAATCAGTGATGGCTCGTTCGACCCTTTTCCAGATGAATTCGGTTACCTAACCGAAGACGACGCGGCGATGAAGTCAATCAAAAAAGCCATACCTGCCGTTGGTCGTATTGACCTGCCACTGTCAAGCATGAAGTACGGCGGCACTGGATTTGTGGTCGGCAAAAACCTTGTGATGACGAATCGTCATGTGGCTGATTTGTTTACGACCGGCGTTGGACGCACTGGCCTGACCATTAAACCGTGGCAGCCAGGTGAAGTCGATTTCAAGAAAGAATTCGGGACCGACTCGTCGGGGTTCCCGCTCAAAGATTGTGTTATGGTACATCCGTATTGGGACATGGCTCTGTTCACTGCCGATCTGCCTGACGAAATCATTCCGCTTAAAATTTCGACTATTTCCGCTGCCGACTTGTTAAATCGCGATGTGGTTGTCATCGGCTATCCGGCGTTTGATCCTGAACGCAACGACCCTCAAGTTCAACAAGAAATCTTTGACGGCAAATACAATGTCAAACGAATCGCACCAGGTCGAATCATCGTTCGTAAGAAACCAATCGGTTCGTCCTGGTTAACTGTCAGCGTTGACGCATTGGCACACGACTCTTCCACGCTCGGCGGAAATTCTGGATCGGCTGTTCTCGATGTTGCGTCAGGCTGTATCGACGGACTGCATTTTGCCGGGCGCTACCTTGTTGAAAACTATGCCGTGCCAGGGATCGAATTGGCGCGTGATCCGCGTGTCGTTGACGCAGGAGTGCTTTTCGAAGGCGAACTCCCACTAGCCAATACAGAACTGGATCACTATTGGACTGCTGTCGATAATGAATCCCTTTCTCCATCAATTCCTCAACCAAGAAAGAAGCCTACAATGACCAAACAAACACCCGTCGTTCCAAGTCGTATTGCGACTGGTCGTCAAATTGAAATCGAAGTGCCGCTGCGAATCACTGTTTCGCTAGGTGAGACGTCGTCGCATTCAACACTCGGTCGACTATCGCACGATAACTCTTCCGATGATGCCGAAATCGAATCCGTAGCAACTGGTTTCAATACAGTTTTTCTTTCGGAGACCGTGCCGACTCCTGAACTGAGTGCCGATCATGCTTCCGACGCATTCACGCTCAACGGAACTCATTTACTCGACTACACACATTTCTCGGTTTGCCAAAGTAAGTCGCGGAAATTGCCTCGGTTCGTAAGCTGGAATATCGACGGTGCGGCGATGAAGAGCGTCAGTCGCAATGGAATTCCGTTTATTCTCGATTCGCGCGTTCCCGCACAGTTTCAAGCAGGTGACGAACTTTACAAAAACAATCGTTACGACCGTGGCCACGTTGCTCGACGTGCCGATCTGACGTGGGGATCGCTTGCCGAAGCAAAACGAGCCAACAAAGATTCCTTCTTTTTCACAAACATTACGCCCCAGCATGAGTCGTTCAATCAGTCCAGCAAGCGGGGGCTATGGGGTGAACTTGAAAACGCCATTTTGGAAGATGTAGACGTTGAGAACTTGCGAGTGTCGGTGATGGCCGGACCCATTTTCAAAGACAACGATCCGAAACATCGCAACGTAAAAATTCCTCGCGACTTCTGGAAGTTGATCGCCTTCCGGGACACAGAAGACAACGAGTTCAAAGTCGCTGCATTCATTCTCACGCAAAGTGAACTAATTCCGACAGAAGTACTTGAACTCGATCCATTCAAACTCTATCAAGTCTCGCTGACAAAACTCGCCAACGAAACCGACCTTGGTTTCGACGAACTTGTCCCGTTTGACTCGATGGATACAACCCGCGAAAGCCTGGAAGGGAGCGGCGTTCGTGAAATCAAACTTCGTAGCGACGTTATTTGAAAAAGCGGTCATTACACAATCACAACAATTTGAAAGGCACTACCATGGCAAAGAAAAAAACAAACACTTCAAGCACATCGTCGAACAGTTCGTCCGCGAGAGCACACATTTGCTTTGAACGGATTCTCCCGGATTTGATCGACGGCGAACGCATGGTTCGGCGCGCTTTGCGGCGGGCGATGGCCGATTCCGACGGCGGCAGCCTCAACGCCGACGATGTTGCCCATCGTTCGCGGATGGCTATTCCTTTGTCCAAGAAGTGGGAGACCGGGCAGATACTTCGTTGCCGATTCTTGCACGGCTCCGCCACTGTCCAAAAGAAAGTCGAAGCCATCGCTCATCAATGGGAGAAGCACGCCAACGTCAAATTCAAGTTCGTGAAAACCGGTGACGCCGAAATCCGGATCGCATTTGCCGACGACGGCTCATGGTCCGCCGTCGGTCGCGACGCTTTGAAAACCGAATACTTCCCCAAGCACCAGCCGACAATGAACTACGGCTGGCTTGACAGTTTAACCTCAACCGTCGAATACCAGCGCGTCGTTCTGCACGAATTCGGTCACGCATTGGGCTGCATCCACGAACACCAGCAACCCAAGTTCGACCGCAAATGGAACCAAGCCAAAGTGCTAGAATACTTCTCCGGCAGCCCCAACTTCTGGGACGAAGCAGAGATCAAAAGCAATGTGCTACAAAAATACTCGCCCACCGGCATCGCGGCCACTGACTTCGACGCCGACTCGATCATGCTCTACATGTTCGAAGCCGAGCTCTTTAGCGACGGAAAAGGCCCAACAAACGATAACAAGAAGTTGTCTACAAAAGACATTGAGTTTATCAAGAAGCTGTATCCAAAGTTGTAGATGCGTTCGGCGCGGAATCAAGGCATGCTGCAGGCCTGCGATAGAGTCTTGGAGGATACAGTTGGCAAGACAATGCGTAAGTGGACTGTCGTTGAATTGAGTTCTGATTTGTTAAAGTTGACCAAGCAGCGAAATTGATTATTTCCAGATGCCATTTTTCCCTCATCACGCTTTCGTTACTTACGCACGTGCTAACAACCATGATGGTTGGGTCGCAGGATTTGTCGAGCGATTTACGGACTGTCTCAATGAGCAGATAGTGGCTCAGAGTGCCAATATCTATTTCGATGACGAGTCTATCGAGAGAAATGAAGCTTACGACGCTGCCATCGAGCAGGCTGTTACGCAATCAGAAGTTCTACTGGTCGTAGCCTCCAAAAAATATCTTACGCGTCCTTGGTGTGATTTCGAACGCGATACGTTTCTTAATCATCGAGTTGCTAACAAGGTCGTTATCATTCGGTACGATGATGTGTCGCTTGACGAATTACATAAAGTATTGCCGAGTCACCTCGGTTTTGATTTTTTTGACGGTGACGGACGTCGCTTTGATCTTGATTCACAGCCGTTCAATCGTCAGCTTCATAAACTCTGCTCGGATGTGGCAAAGAAGTTGACAGATTCAGTTTACGCCAAACCGCTTTACGTCCCGAGTAATCCAATACTTCAAACACGAGATTTTTCCAAAAATAAAATCCATTCCCTGATTGGTCGGTTGCGGAAGGAACCAGATGAAGTCGTGCGTTCGGCGGTTGCCATTGCAAACGCGATGCTGAGGGGAAGCGTTGTTAGCGATAGCCCGAACCCTGCGACTCAGCACTGGATTGTTTCGGTAGTACAAGAACTCGTGAGAGACATGGTTTCCAACGACCCAGAGAACCCAACGCCTGCAATTGTTCGATTCTGCGTGTTGCTTCATGAGCTTTTGCCATCAGGCTCAGCTGCGAGACGTAGTGTGCGCGACTGGTTTGATGAACATTGCCGTGGAGCCGGATATGATTACGATGCTGTTCTTGGCGAACTTCCTGATTTCCCAAACGTGAGCGAGCGTTATTTTTGGCTTGATGTTTTCTGGGACGAACCAATTTCGGGCGAAAGTTGTGCGACTGCCTACGCTTATATTCGTTGTGGACAGCTTGAGTACCTCGTTTCGTCTGCCCCCAACGTGTCTAACAAGCACGCGCAGTTGCAAACGGTAGTTGATGTCCGTTTGCCGAGTCTCTCCGCCACGTTGCAACACGCGATAAACCACGTTTCGGTTGCGGTTCCCTTCGAAGAACTCAATCGGAAATGGGAATGCGGAACTGGCTCGAATGGAACCTTGCATTTTCTCAATGTCCCGGTGACTGTGCGAATGGTGGACAACACTTTGAATCGAGTTTGCCGCACCGAAGTTGAACCGGAACATGTGATTGCGTTCAGCCAGACCGACGCCTATTCAACTCACGTCCAAGCGAACGGCATCTTCGCGACTGGCAAATTGGACGGAACCAACAGTTGTCCCTGTAACATCGTGCACACGCTTTTGCGACATGCGACGATTGGACTTTGGACACGCGGGCCCGCTGATTCCGACGCGTATGAACAAGAATTGCAATCAGCCTTGCTAGGCAAGCGAATCGATGAAGTCCCGAAAGCCATTGATCGAAAACGAACGGGAATTCTTGCCGCCAATTCCTGTTGGCAGAGAGCGGTCTTGTTTTTCGATCCCAACATCAAGCCAATTCCAATTGCTCCTGAAGACAATCTGTTTCAAAACAATTTACAATTGGCTTAACCTAATGGAATACACATGAGTGACAACCCACTTCAGATTTATCGTTCGGGAAACGTCTCGACTCCTAATTGCGAACCGTTACGACTTGCCAACGCCACTCCGCCTTGGCGTAAGTTTGGAACCAAGAAAGACGAAGACGGCGTTTTTCAGGGTCGCTCGATGTCACTACGGCAAGAATCGCGAGGCAAGACTTTTCAACCGACGCAGGCCGAGGCTCGAATTGTTGACGCCGCAATCGTACTGAGACGCCCGCTTTTGATTGAAGGTGATCCGGGGATTGGAAAGACATCGCTGGCGTACAGTGTTGCATGGCAACTGGGATTGGGCGACGTTTTGAAATGGCCCATCACGTCACGATCCACACTGAAAGATGCGCTGTATCGCTATGACGCTATTGCTCGACTGCAACATGCTTCGATTTCAGAGAAATCTGGCGACGTAAAATCGGCAGACGACATTGGCAAGTATATGTCGCTGGGGCCACTCGGTTCGGCATTGGTTCCGAACCGAACCGGCCCGTATCAACCGCGAGTTTTGCTGATCGACGAGATCGACAAAAGCGATCTCGATTTACCGAACGATTTGCTGCATGTGCTGGAAGAAAGTTCTTTCGAAATTCCGGAAATTGCGAGACTCAATCGGCAGACGCCCGTGAGCGTGCGAATCCATGAGAGCGATACGATGTTTGATGTGCCTGCCGACGGAAAAATCGAATGTGATGACTTTCCCATCATCATGATGACTACCAATGGAGAACGTGAGTTTTCGCCTGCCTTCCTTCGCCGTTGCTTGCGCCTTCGGATGCATCGACCTGATGAAGCCAAACTAAAAAACATTCTGGGCGCACATTTGGGGTCAATGCCAGATACGGATTCTGCTCGTGATGTACTCGCCCATTTTGTCGGCAAGCTTAACAGCGGCAATCAGTTGGCGGTGGATCAGTTATTGAACGCGATCTATTTGACCCAGTCAACGAACGATGTTAGCCCGGAGAAACATCAGGAGATAAAGCAGGCGGTTATGCAATCGTTGTCGGACGCTCGTGAATTGGGAACCTGACATTGCTGGAAACCTTCCTTCGGATCGACAAAGCTTTGCGAATCGCAAACATGCGCGTCGACGCAATTGATATTGCGGACGCGGCATGGTTGAGTGCTTCGTTGCCAAGTGCTGAGAGACCAACAACACCGGAGTCCAATCTTGTTCCGCCACAAATTGACCAGCCGATCGCTACCCCGTCACTAAGTGTTCCCGAGGCGCAGAAAGACGATCGACAAGAGACGATTCGTCCCAAAGTCCGGCAGAATCAAGGTAATGTCGTCGCTCAATCTCAACAGACATCAAGTCGATTGCGAGGTTCGATTTCGTCGCTGCCTCATGTGCCTTGCCTTCCGCACTCCTTACAATACGAACGATCGTTACGGTCGATGTCTCATCGAGTCGTTTCCAAAACTTGCTTCGAGATCGACGAGCAAGCCACCGCCGAATCGTCGGCGGACGCGTCGCATTTGAACATCGTTACCAAACCGATAAGGGAACGGTGGCTGGACGCCGTTTTGGTTATCGAGTGTTCGCCGTCGATGCGACTTTGGCAGGAGTCGCTTGAGGAGTTCAAAAAGCTACTTTGGCGAGTGAGTGCGATTCGTCGGCTCGACATCTTGTACCTCGATGCGTTCCGCACTAAATCCGCGCTGTTTCACGATCGTGGCTTGAGACGTGCATTCAAGGATAATCGTTTGGCTCAATCGGGTCAGCGACAGCTCGTGCTTTTTGCGACGGACTGTAGTAGCAATTCTTGGATTCATGGCAGTGTCTCGGAGCAGCTTGAGCAGTGGGGTTCGCGAAATCAAGTAGTCGTGCTGCAAGTGCTTGAGTCATCCATATGGCGACGCACTGGACTTCGGAGTGCGACCTTCGTGGCTGGCAAGCTAGCGCGTCCATTGGCTGGGTTGAAGCTTGGCCCGAACGCCGACCAAGATAGAAATTACTTTCCAATTGTTAGCTTCACGCACAGATCTTTGGTTCGGCTGGGGCCATTCTTGCTCGCCAAACCAAGCGGCGAACTTGCCTGCTTTACTCCGCCGAATTCTGCGCCGGATGTCGTGCCTCCGCAAATTGCGCCGTCCGTGTTTGTTCCGACTCACGAACTGGGGGAAAAGGCATTCGAGCGATTCATGCGGTTCGCGACGCCAGAGTCCGTAAAGCTCGCGCGAAGCCTTGCGAATGCTCCACTCTTTTTGCCAGTGATGAGATTACTACAGCACTGCCTTGATCGTGGTACAACGACATCACATCTCGCCGAGATCTTTGCGAGTGGAATTGTTTTTCGGCGCGAGCAGTCTTTGCAGGTTCCTGTGAATATCGACCCGAACCTCGTTGAGTACGAGTTTTTGCCCGGAGTTCGCGACAAGCTTCGCAATCAAACGGGCTTTCGTCGTGCCAGAGATGCGATGGAATTGATTTCAGCCTATGTGCAACAGCATTACGGAGCGAAACGACGATTTTCCGCAATACTTGAAGATCCGACTAGCGTTCAAGAATGGGAGATCGGTGATATCCCTGAGAACCAGCGTCGGTTTGCACAAGTCACTTCGGAAGTGCTCAATCGACTTGGTGGAGAATACGCGACAGCAGGCAAAACGTTGGCGTCGATCGCGGAAGGAACTTATGACGCAACAGCCAGCGATAAACTTGACCTAACTGACAGAGCAACGGTCGAGGTAGTCAGACGACAGCCCTATCCGAATGCCGAAATTGACGTTGAGGATGGCACTAATATTCCGAAAGGGACGAAGTTCGTTCTTCAGCCCCAGAGTTGGCCGTCTGATTTGTACATTCCAAGTCAAGCGAAAGAAACCGAGAATTGGACTCGCTCGCTTATTGAAGTAAAACGCGAGTTCCAGAGGTTGCGAGAAAGTGAGCCAGCCGTTTCATGTCGATTGATCCAAATGCGAATCCCTGAATATCCTGGGCGTGACACTAGCGACGATTGGTTCCGGAATCGTGAACCGTTTGGATTTAGTATGGGCAGTGGTTTGAGCAAAGACTTTTGTCAACTGGGAGTCAATCGCAGCGAGCCTCTGTTTGGTGTGTTCGCGATGTCGGATGTCAGTGGCAAGCCAATCCAGAATACTGCCAACGAACCGTTTGCGTTTCGATACGGATTCTCAAGATCAAAATTCTTGTTTCAGGACAGAAGCCCTTCCAACTTTTCCGCTTTCCCTTCGGATTCCCGTTTTCGCAGTTCTAAAATCATGGACGTCTGCAAAGTTGCGGCGGATGTTCTCTACTTATTTCCCGTCTCTATCGCGAACCACGTATGGAAGTACTGGCCGGAAGGATTTTCCAGCCGTGCCAACTCAGACGGCTACTTATGGATTGATGCATTGTTCGAAGTTGGATGGAAGATGGCACGTTCCAGCGAATTCAATATCAAACGATTCGCTCAGAACGAAGCATCGGGCATCAAAATTGAACTAAAAGGCAGAGGACATTTCCCAAGACTTCCCAAGAACTGCACATTCGAGGAGGCAAAGGCGATTTCTCACGAAAACGGCTTCCCAGTTCAGATTTACTCTGAAATTGGCAATATCGCCAGTCATTCGATTGCATTCGTGAACGATCTGCTTGTTCGAGCCGCAAAGAGTGAATTGAAGTATGCTGACGCTTGGGAACAGAATGGAAACACCGACATGTTGAGTCGCTATCTCGATAGGTCCATTGAGCTGTTTGAAGCAGCCGATCACGAAGTTGAATTAGCAATCGCATTGAAGTATCAAGCGACGGTTTTTCAACGCCTGAATCGTTCGGGAGAAGCCGAGAAGTCTTTATACCGGGCTTTAGAAATCGAGCTAAGCCGCAATCTTATCAAAGAGGCAGTTGAGACCTATTCCCAGCTCGCTTCCGTGCTCGAAGGACGCAATGATCGCGAAACCGCACTGCGCAATCTCGAATCGGGGAAGCAACTGGCATTGAGTCATGAACTTCACTTCAAATACAACGAACTTAATTTGATGGTGGCCACAATGCGTCGCGAGAGCGGCGATGCAGAAGCAGCGCTCGCAACCGTTTCCACCGTTCTCGAATATGTTCGTGCCGCCAGAGAACTGTCTCTTATTTTTCCGGCAACAATTGAGGCGGTAGCTTGTCTCAGTGAACTTGGGCGGAATCGAGATGCATCGAGCGAATTGGAGAATTTATTCCGAACTACCGTGCGATTCGGCTCCGAACTCTATTTCGCAACCGCAAAACTCTTTCACGGAAAAATATTGCTCGGACTGCGAAATCACGAAGCTGCTTTGCCCACGCTCCTCGTCGCGGCGGATTTGTTCATGCAACTTGACGAGATGCCACATTGTGCGGATGCTTGGTTTGCACTTGCAAAGACTTATCTTCCCCTTGAATACATAGACCTTGCGAAAGCGTATTCCGCTAAAGCTGGCTTGGCATTTCAGCGGCTGGAAGATGAACGCCAGTTTGAAGTTTCAAAGTGGATCGGCGATAACTTGGAGGAAAAAATGAATCGTGAGTTTGACGTATTTATTTGTCATGCCAGCAGCGACAAGGAGCGGATTGTTTTGCCGATTGTAGAGGCTTGCACGAGGATCGGCGTGCGGTGCTGGTTCGATGCGCACGAAATTCAGTGGGGCGAGGATATTGCAGCTCGCGTTGCCGATGGTTTGCAAAAATCACGTTTTGTACTGGTGGTTGTTAGCGAGAACTCGCGAGGCAAAGGCTGGCCGATCAAGGAAATCGGCATTGCGATTGACTCGGAAATCAACGCGGGCAATGTCAAAGTGTTGCCGCTGTATGTAGGAGACCGCACATCGCTGACGCGAGAGGTTCCGATACTCGCCAACAAATTGGCAATCGACTGGAACAACAATCCTGACGAAATTGCTGCCGCGATCCAGCAGCGACTTGGCGGCAGCACGACGACGGAATCGACGCCAACGGAGACGAGTACGGCATACATCCCGAAAATCGGCGGGAAAATCACAGATCGCGATCGAGACCGATTTGTCCGCGATGCGTTTCGCGTCGTGGCCGATTACTTTGCAGAAGCTGGTCGGCATTTGGAAAAACAACAGCCAAGAATTGTCGTTGAAGTTCAAAAGCCCGATGCCGAAAAGTTGCGCTGTACGGCCTATTTGGACGGGAACCGCAAAGCCCAGTGCCAGATTTGGATCGACTCGACGTTTGGCTCGCGAGCAATCAACTTTTTCAACGGCAATTCTTTCAGCGGCGAATTTGGGGCATTCAACGAGTCGATTCGTGTTGTCGAGACTGACAACGGCTTGCTGCTGAACGGTACAATGGGCGGTCACTTTGGCGATGGTATCGAAAATGCCAACGCAACCGAGGGCGCCGCCACACTTTGGAAATCGTTCATCAGGCGCGTTGAATCGTAAAACAGAAAAATAGAAGCCATGCCAAAACAACCACTTCATTTGCGACTGCTTTTTCACCCGCAATCTGAAGAGGGGCGACGGATTTCTGAGGGGTTACTGCAGCGGTTTGTCGAGCCGCCGGCCTCGATTGGCTTGAGAATCCCTACATTCTTTGGCCCAGACAATGGTGATCGGTTGCCACCACCGACATCAGGTTCGCAAAGCATTAACCTCGACGTTGCCGAACATACCATAGTGGTCCTATTGTCAGATGCAACGATGGTTAGGCAAGTCTCGTCGAATGATATGGGCGAACTATGGAAAGAATGCGCTCGCGAATTCAGCCAAGCGGTTGATGCTTCGGGTGGACGGCATGAGTTCTTCGCGGCTGCAGTGGATTCTCCCGGTTTTGGTATTTCCGAAGAAAGAAATATCGTCCGCGCTGACGCAGGTACTTTCGAGGAAAAACTGAATGCGATCTCCATTCATATCGCAAAGACTGCCATTATTATGCTTCGCGACCAATACCTGAACGTCGATGACTCACGTGGTCTTAAGGCACCAGTCACATTCTTCCTCAGTCATGCCAAAGCGGACTACAAGACGACTTATCCTGAAAACGAATTGGAGATTTCTCAACGACCCGAAGCTCTTTGGATCATGGAAGAATTGGCGGCGGCTCCTATCGACCACTGGTTTGATTCGGCTCAAATCAAGCCGAACGAGTCTTTTGGAAACCGCATCAAACAGGGAATTCGAGATTCTGCAATTGTGATCGCCGTCGTGACTGACAAATACGCTTCACGCCCGTGGTGTCGTCGTGAGATTCTGGAGGCTAAAAGGCTCGGAGTTTCGATTCTTGTGGTTGATGCCTTGCAGGAAGGGGAGCCACGAAGCTTTCCTTATATGGGCAATGTGCCATCCATTCGTTGGAAACGGGATACTTCGGAACGAGGCAATCGGCTTCAGGCCCGAAACATCGTTGACAGGGCTTTGCGCGAAGCGGTGCGAATTGCATTCAACAAGAAGGTGGCGAAAGCATCCGCGGGTCCCGATGAATTTGCTTTACCGACAACACCCGAGTTGATAGGGCTGTCTAACGATCCCTGTCAAGAGTATCTGCGAACTCATCCTGAAAACGCATCGTTCGTATATCCAGATCCGCCATTGTCCTCAGAAGAGTTGGAGGTCATTCGCCGCGTCTACCCAAAAGCAAAATTCGCGACTCCCATGTCAAAGTTCGTCGCGATGCCACTCGATGACTTAGTTCGTCACATAGGTGTGTCGATATCTGATGTTCCTGAAGAAGATCTTCGACGACATGGCTTGTCGTTAGTCCACTTTTCCAAGATGAAGGATGAGTTGTACCTTTATCTGCTGCTGGCCGGAGCCCAGATCGGATACGGCGGTGCGTTAAAAGGAGATATGGCCAAAGACGAGAATTTTACGCTACAACTGATGGAACTTGTTCGCGGATATTCGCCTATCGCCAGCGATGCGTTCCAGACGAAATTGTCGTCAATCATCAACTATGCTCCGTGGCCTCTGTCGAAGGATTACACAGACGATGATAAGAATTTGCTCATTGGCACTGCGGAAATTGACGAAGGCCCACAACCGCAAGGTGTCGAAGACTTTGAAATTGTCTTTCCAGTGCGAGACGATGGGAAGTGGCGACTAGCGCCGGACACCGCGAAGAAGCGATTTGCGTGGGGATGTGGCTTAACCGAAATGCGGCGCACGATGGTTGAGCGAACCTCCGCCCGAGTAATCACAGGTGGCCGAATCGTCGGTTCACAAGGTGCCTTTCCCGGCGTATTGGAGGAGGCATGGTGTTCGATCGTCAACCGCAAGCCACTTTACGTCGTCGGCGCCTTTGGTGGCATGGCAGGAGCAATCGTTGATTTGCTCGAAGGCAGTGCGGTTCCGGAATTTACCGACGAGTTCGCATTGAAAAACATCCCGAACTATGCCGAAGTCGTTGAACTTTACGCAAGGAACAACATTTCGTTTGTGTCAGCATCGCAGATGATGAAAAACATCATGTCAGCCGGCACAAATGGCATGGCCCTCGCCCTCAACAACGGTCTCACTGACAAACAAAACCAAGAGCTATTTCGAATCGTCGATCCTGTGTTGACAGCAGAATCAATTGTCGACGGACTTCGCTCGTTAAGCAAGTGAATCGCGAACTCGGTCGGCATGAATGTAGTAACCTGAGGTACGGCATCGCCTGGCCACGACAGCGACCCTAGGCAAATTATTTTCCACTTACAATTCGTTTGTATTGTGTGATCGCAAGTATGTTCGGTGGGTTGGGGGCATTTGCAATTTGCTCCATCTTTTGGCGAAGAACGCGAGTTTGGTCTGCGAGGTAGTATCCAAGGGCGCTTGCAAAATTACTATCCGACATTGACGTGCTGAAAGCCCTTGAAGTCCATGCGACCTCTTGTTCCAAGTGGTACAACATCATCTCGACTTGGACCAAATGAGATGCCTTTGCTTTCGCTACCATAGGATGAACCAAAATCGCTTTTTGGAGCGACTTTTTGGTCGCGTTCACAAAGGCTTCTCGCCCCTCCTTCTGGACCTTCGATGAGATGTGCTTTCTGTCACGACAAAGCGTTCCGGCAGCTTTACCGATTCGAGTGGAAATTAAACTTACGAGTTCGAAGGGAGTGCTCTCGTTGGCAGACCAGTATCCAAGTGATTTTGGCAAACCCTGAATTCTTGCGTTGTCGCAACGGACAACAAGCAAATATCCGTTGTCTCGAACTCGCCTTGAAATCATGAACTCACGCTCATGATTAGTCCACATTCGCTTACGGTAATCTTGTGAAGCAAGAATCATTCCAAACCGAGCGTCCGATTCAAAAATGTCGCCGAAGTAGCATCCAAGTTCCGTTCCAGAGATTTCCGAAGTCGAATACTCGTCGAAGAAAACAGAATAGCCTCGCGAGGTAAGCCTATTCGCAAGCTCCTGAGCCAAAGGACGCTGCTGGCTGGCAAATGAAATCGCCAAATCGTGCCGGAACTGCTTTGCTTTCATTTGCGTCTTACGAGTCAATTTAGTGCTCGATACTTAAAAATTTGAGGCAAAAAGACGATTTAGTAGTTGGGCAGGATTACTTCAGGTCAAGTCGACATCTTCAACAACGACAATACTGAGGTATTTCTCGATCAACCAGTTAGCTAAACAACCACTGGTTGCCCATTCGGATCAAAAATATAGTTGTCGAACACTAGATAGCCGGATTGACTGGACCAATCCCGCAAGATCGCGTTCGCTTCTTCGCATTTATCCATACAGTTCAGTACCTCTAATGGTGCCATATGCACTAGGCCACCCAATACAGATCGACGAATAAACTGTTCGCGTTTGGTTAGTGGTGTCCTCAGCAAACGACGGCATTCGTTAAGCAAAACGCTCTTTGCCTGTTCCGTACCAATCCTGACCAATGCCGTCGTTGTCGAATTCACCGTGACCTCAAATTTTTCCGAAGTTGAGTATTTCTTTTCGGCAGCGTTCCCCAAGGATTTTAGAAATCCTCCGAGAATTGCGACCGCAGGAACACCCGCAACATCGGCGGAATTCAAAACCTCTGAGAGCAGTTCAAATGAACTTCTCAGGGTTAATATGTTCAGTTCGTTTACGAGCAATTCCGAAAGCTTGGTTCTGAAGGACGAATCCGGATAGCGCCTCGCGTAGTTGGCCGATACTGATAGTAAGGCTGTGCGAACCGTCAACTTATTCCTCTGATTGGGTATCTCCTTCAACATCCACTCTTGAAAAGCCGTCGGCAATCCCGCTTCATAGGCAACACCAATCAAGGCTGCTCGGATTCCGGGTTGTTTTTCGATTTTGGCCGCTTCGAGCACCGATTCGACGATCCTAATGTCTTCGCATGCTCGGAGAACTCTAATCGCACCATCGCGAATTTCAGCGTTTGTGATCACACTCCAATCGTTGTCACGTTCCGATGGCGGCGCGACTAGCAGTGACGCAATGACACCTGCCCCGGAACGAATAGGATATCCTGTCAGCGAATCGAGATAATCCCCTACTAGATTGGGCGGGGAAACGGCGATTCGACGAATAATCCGTTGCTGCCCATCAGGATCAAGCGCTTTCATTCCGTAACTTCGCAACGCGTTCATGAATGGAGACGAACCCAACGCCTCGGGAGGATCAAGCAGTCCGGAAACAATCTCGTGGGCCGCAACTTTGCCCTTGATGGTTGCCAACGCATAAACGCACTGTTCGGCAAGTTCCGGATCGCCTTCCTTAATTTGCTTCACCAACGAAGGAACAGCTTCTTCATTTCGCATTTGTCCAAGTGACTGCGCGTCTTCGATCGTGTGGTTCAGTTGGAATCGTTCCAGCGTATCCTGGAAAAAGATAGTCGTTTCAGGCCCAGTCAATTGCATAAACGCGCTTGTGGGTTTGAAAGAACTATCAGCTAGGCTTGCAAAGGCATCCCAGGGTTTCCCAGGCCCGATCAACTTCTCCAAGTAGAGCCAGGGCAGTCTACCTCCATATTCGATGACGAATCGTTGTCGAGCCAATTCCTGCACAGCCATGGGGTTCTCAAGGCACTGATCCACAAACCATTTAGCGTTAATCCGAAATAATAGAGAGACAATTTCTTGGACCAATTCGATTGGAGTAGACTCGCTACAAAGTAAATTCCACAATTGAGTGGTAATCAAATTGCACCAAGGACATTCCAGCACTAAGTGATGTTTGTCGGCAATTAGTTGCCCCAAGCGGACGAAAAGGAATCGATACCTATCGGGAGCCGTAATGCGATTCTCTAAAACTCGTGTCGCTTCTGCCGCGCCACGCGTTCCATGGAAGTCGAGTAAAAAACGGTAGATCTCCAGTCGCCGAAGGTCCAATCCGCATTTCTGAATTGCCGCATGGTCGGGATTCGCGGCGATATGCTTGGCTGCTAGAAATTCCCCAAACGTCAAGTGACTGAATGAGTACGTGTGCTCCAGCTTTGGTGTTGTGTCGAATGGATCGTCAAGGCAATGCAATACTCTCGACTGGCATACAGCGATTGCTTCGGAGCGATTGGAAAGCGTCTCAGATAGTTGACTGCCAGTGAAACTGACCCCATTTGTTGCCCCATTAGAAAACGATTGGGTTTCGGCCAGCACTGCCAGCTTGTCTAATATTTCCGGCTCCAATCTGACTCGGTTTTCTGCCAGAAGCAATTCGAGTATTTTTTGGTAGATCGCATTTCGGTCCTGAAAAAAACTCCCATCGACAATATTCGTCTCCTCCTGCTCTAACATGACGCATTGAAGTGTCAATAGAAACGGGTTGGTTGAGAATACTGAGCCCTGCTTTTGGATACGATCCGAAATCTCAAGAGATAACCATGGCTTGCTGCGCCTACGGAAGAACACCTCTACTAGTTTTTCTGCCGACGCCGAAGTCAATCCGGCGAGTTCATAAATGCTTGCTTGACATCCGAGCAAAGCCTTGGGTAACCCAGAGGGACGCGACGTTATAATGACCGGGATAAAACTATTGACTCGATCAATTGCTAAGTGAACTGGATCGCGCAGGTCACTTGGAACTTCATCCCATCCATCCAAAATCAAGAAAACGTCCCCCCGCGACTTTAGGTATTGAGCTAGTTCGCGGGCTGCACTTGCAATGTCGGCTGGGTCGATAAACGGCGCCACGAAGTGTTCCAGAAGATCAATCCGTTTTTCCTCCGAAGTGTCGCACATTGGTTGTCTCTCTTCACGGCGCAGATGTCCAAGATTAACTACTAAAGGAAGTCGAAAGTCAGGGATTTCTCCGCTGAGTACTTGCATTACAGCCCACTTGGTGAAGGTCGACTTCCCGGAACCTGGATCGCCGATAATCAAAGTGCGTCGACTCAGTTGGTGTAGTAGTGAAACTACATTTGTCGCTTCTCTTTTGGCTTGCGAAAGCAATCGCGAGCGGTGTTGCTTAAGTACATCTTTCTTTCGAATGAGCCCGTAGCCGCCAGGCGGTTCAGGTACTGCGTAGAGGTCAACATAGATCTCGCTTAGCGGCATTCGCTCACCGGAAACAATCCCCTGAACGGTCGTCCACTGCTCGGAGCCAAGTCGTTCCAGCCAGTCTCCGATGACTCGACTCGTAAAAAGATCTGCTAGTCCTTCGCGTGACCGTTTAGGTGTTAAGCCAATATCGACCATCCTATTTTCAAGCCTACTATCGATCTCCGACGAATTGATCGAAGTCTGCCAAATAATCCGTCGCGAAACACTCCGCAGAGAATTTACATCCGTCGCCTGTTGGTTCTCAAAAACCGCCTTCCAAAAGCGCGCCAGAAAAGCTGGTATTTCAAGAAGTCGTTCCGAAACTACGCCAAAAGAAATGCCCAGAAACTTAACTCGTTCCCATACGCTTTCGGTTGGCAATTTTTCTACGAAACTAAATTCTGGAAGCAAATTGCCGCTGAGCGGCTTCCCGGATTCACATTCTGCTAAAACCGCAAACAGGAAAAAAATATCATCGCGAGACGTCTGTTCAAAGTTAACAGTCGTTTTGTCATTCATCGATCGTATATATTCAGCCCTCCATTTCTTTAGGAAGTTACCCGCTTCGTTAACGAACGGCTTTCCGTAATGCAAGTCAAGACCCAACGGCGGAGTCGGTATATCTCGAGGCTTTCCATTTTTACAGTGGCGATGCCTATCCAAAATCAATTTAACGATCTCTTCTTCATTACGATCCTGCACATCCAGTACGACATCGATGTTTGGGAATAATCCATCGATCTCGATTTCGCCTTCGTCGACGCGAATAGGAAAAAAACGGCAACGACCTACTGGGTCGTTTTTGAGTTCAGATACAAAGTTCCGAATTGCGCGCCATTCGTATTCCGTCCAAGTCGTCTTGCTGTAGCAATTGCAAATGCAGGGTACTACAAGACGTGATTGTTTTCCGTAAACTTCTTGAAAATAGATGTCGGCGTTTAGTCCACCGAACTCGTGTTCAAAGTACTCATCGAAAAACACCTTGCCATCGCCGAGCCTTTTCCCTAGCATTTCGGCAATTTTACGAATCTTCTCTCGTTTGTCTTTACTGGCAAACGAGAGTGCAATCTCGAAGCGAAAACTGCCTCTAACACTACTGACTTCGTGCGCCATACTCAAAATAGTATCTTATAAAAAAATGCTACCGCCGAAAACTTCGAAACAAACGACAAGCTACTCTCAGAGCCCTTAGGACGCCCAATCACCGGTCTGACTGGAAACCACAATGAAAGATTGTAGCAGTGAAAACAGCGTGGTGCTAATCAATCCGTTTTCGCGGACTTCGAGGTGGTCTTGATCGTGTTTGCGTTTCCAACCACAGATGGCTTCGACTGTAACTTCTATGGTGAAGTGTTGGCCTTCGTGCATCATCTACTGAAGTCGCTTTTAGTCCTGAAAAGTTGCCAAAGCTAACATGTACTCGAAACGTTAGCTGAATTCACTGGGTTCGGAAATGAATCGGAACTCGTGAGCGGAGCGAATCCAATTGACGACTGTGGCAATCATTGGCGGCGGAAACTTATACTTGTAGTTGCGTGCGGACTGAACCAAGTCATTGCTTTCCCAATTCCGAAACGTGGTTGGTATCATTGGTCCTGATCCGCCCCAATAGTAGAACTCATCCGCTATCAGCACGAACGGGTACCGAGTGTCTCGGGCGATGTGGTCTGGATTTGGAGATCCGTTGTCGTTGCTGTGACGGGAATCTACTCCAATCCATACTCCCGTCTTCGCATGACGATGGTAGATGTTGTCACCGCGAGTTTGTTTGATGCTGCCATGCAGGTAGGGACGTTTTGCCAAGAATCGTGTATCGGCCCAATACTGCTCAAACGACAGTTTTTCCGAAACGTTCATTGCGTAGACCAACTGACCTTGCAACCCATACGCCGCCGAGCCTGTCCCTACGACCCAATCGCCCACTTCAGCAGTTCTGCGAATCTGGCCTTTGCACGTGGCAAGAGTACAGACACCATAAAACGGATTCGGTGCAAAACCGAAGTCTAGCCGGACAACATAGGAAAAGAGTTTCATTGGCACGTCGCTCGCTCAACATGTCGCTCGTCCGATTTGTTGCATTGGAAATTGGCCTCCGCCGGGGAGATGCGAAGTATTGTCTGAACCATCGATAGCGTCGACGATGTTTTCGGAATTCCAACCAACCATCGCGTCGCGGTATTTGATTAGGTTCTCTGGAAGGTCGCACTCTTGGGCACCTTGAGCCCACACGCCCACAATTCGTTTTCCCATTTTCGCTGCCTGTTCGATTTCCCAGTTCACCCAAGGGCGGGTATGGGTATCTTTGCCGACAAGGACGATCACAGTTCCGGCCCAAGACATTTTCATTTTGAGCAAGCGGCGAATAACTTCGTCCTTGACCAAGCCCTTTTCAAGTCGTTCGCGATTGGCTGGTTTTGCTCGGATGGAACTATTGCGAATATCGTAGCCTTTTCGGCTAAGAAGCTTTGTCAGCTTGTCAACTTCGGCATCATTCTTGTGGTGGTGGCTGATAAAGACGTGACGTCGTTTAGAATCGGCATTCGGATCGCTCATGTCGCACTCCCTTGTAATATCAATTGGTCGGTTATGAACTGACTTGATTTACTCTTCGGAACGAGACGCTTCCAGCTAGAAGGTCAACATCAACAAAACCGCCGCCGTTCTCGCGGATACTGCGCCAAACGCGGTAGCCTTGAAGAATCGCGGTTTCCCACTCAGCAGCGGAGCGAACTCGCACCTCTCGGTCGGCAACCAACGACTGGATAGTTTTGAGCAAGTGATAATCGAGGCTGTTTACGCCTTCGAGAAAGTTGTGTTCGCGTGCGTAAGTGTAAACGAGTTGGGCGATCAATTCTTCGATAATCCCAGCGCGAGCACCGTCTTCGACTTCGTCCGTTTTGCCGTTGTCTTTTCGTTTGACGTCAAGCAACTTGCGAGTGACCGGCGACCAACCTAGAACGGCGGCGTATGAGAGATGAAAAACGTCATGAAACCGATAGCCATCGTCGTCGTAGGCGTTGTCCGTCAAGTCGTTACCGATTTGCTTGCCATCGCGTGACACGATCACTCGTACCGATTCGCCTTCCCATACTTCGTTGATCTCGACGGTGAATTTCCGTGGAAGCTGCTGAGTCGGAGTCGCGTCTTCATCGAGCAAGTGACGCGAATGGGGATCGAACAGCGTTTGTTGCGACGGGTTCGAGTGTAACGTCCAGCGGTCGTTCACTTTTCTCAAGTTGGCTTTTGCAATATCATCGAGATCAAGATTGAATTTGGTGGCTACATTTGCAATGTACCAAAGCAAATCGCCAAGGTCTTCTGCTACTTGTTCGTGGAATCGCTGATGAGCGCCACCGTCACGAAGAAACTTTTTGTACTCGGACAAAAGCGTGCCGACTTCGCCAGCCAGCCCCAGCAGGGGAACGAGCTTGCTTTTGTCATCGTCACCTTTGACTTGGTCGGTTTTGGCCGCTTCTCGCTGAAAATATTGTAGGTTCATTTCGTTTCTCAATTGTCGAGTAACCTTTTCAGAGCATTTGATGGAGCAAATTTAATCTCCGTTGACGAGCCATCTGACTCTGACGATTTATCGCTCGGGAATGGTCGAAGAGGCTTTAGTTCCTCAATGATTTCCAGCTTGATTCGGTCTAGTTCGGACTCCGAAACCGGAGCGAAGTAGCTCATGAACATCAATCGAATCAGAATACCAATGAACGTTGAAGCAAGCACACCGAGCAACCACTTGCGGTGCACATCCTTATGCGTCAATAAATCCAATTGGGACTTCAATTCAGCCGGCGAAGCAATATCTCCGTGCATGACATTTTGATCGTCCGACGAGATTACGTTTTGGTCTGGGCCTGCATTGCCATAACTGTCCTCAGTGGGCGCATCGAGCTTTGCATACCATATTAAGAACAGTCGATCGCCGTTGGTCACGGTAATCGGATTGCTGCCCGCGTTGTACACGGAAAACTTTAGCTTGCCACCAAAGCCCGGATCTACGTGGAAACCAGAGACATTGATTAGGCCACGCCGCTTTACTCCGAACTTCATCGAAATGAATGCGGTCGAATCAAGCGGAACTCGCACAACTTCCTTTGTCAAAAGCAAAGCGAACTGTCCGCGAGGAATCACCAGCGAATCGCCATCTTCCAAGACAATTTTCTGCTTGTCTTCTGTCGATGTGATAAAGGCTTGCGATCCCATACACAGTTCATAGGCGCATTGAGTGACATGTTCTTCATGATACGGTTCCACGAGACTCTCCTCAGGCAACCGTGTCCTCATCGTTTCGCTTCGCCAAAAGGCCATTTTCATTCCTCTATTGCAGGATGTTTGTTCTCGATTCGGTCGTTAATTTGCCACTTTGGTGGATACCAAAACGCAATCGGCTCATTCTTCGCTGAATACTTTTGCTTGATGCGCGTTCGATTGGCGACGCCTTTGATTTTTGGGTGGCTGACGCGGGAGTATTTACTGATCTCGCAAAAAAGGTTCTGGCAATCAATCAACTGAAGTGGGCGTCCCCAAAGACTTTGAAACTCGATTCCGAGGCGTTCGAATTCGTCGGTTTGGCGGTCGGCAACCAATTTGATGATGTCGGTTTCGTTAAGGCCGCCGAGCGATTTGAAGCATTTGCTAATGCCGTCGATTGCGCCGGGCCCGGGAACAGCGAACTCCATTTCCGTGAAGTCACAAATTTCGCTGTAGTTCAGATCGGTGATGTACTGATAAGCAAGAAAGTCGCCGATCATCGGGTACGACAACAACAACTCGAAGCCCTCTCGCATATTTGTAAAATCGGCGATTTTCTTCGGGACTTCATCCTTCATCATCTTTTCAAGAAGCTGAAGATGACTCCTGTGTTTTTTCGTGCTGTTGAGTTCTCGACTGCCGGAGGGCATTATGTATGCAGCCGAATAAATAGTTTGCTTGTTCGCCATCGCCTTCGTCAAAGTACGGTCAAAGGCTTTGTATTTGTATTGCTCGAAGCTTGGGAATCCGTGTTCGCGTATCAACATCTCCCAAGTTCCAATTTTGTTGAAGAGCTTGAACAGAATCGTGCGAAAAAAGACTTCCTCGACCTCCTGTGAGCCGTTGTAGATTACATTGCGAATTAAATATTGGCTGACCCGATCCGAAGCTCGATAGGCATTGGTAAATTTGTACGTTTGAAGGATGTCATCTTGGCTCCACGGATGTGGCTCATTGTTGAAACGCCGAAAAAAGGTCGCTTGACGCTCGGCCGCGAATCGCCAGTACGTGTCGTATACGACGGTCGGCTTTGCAGGGGCGAGCGATGAAAGTTTCTTTCGTCTACGTGTCTGTGTGAACTCGGAAGGCCAAAACGTTTGTTGAGCAGATTCCTTTTTCATGCTGCCGTCCTTGGCGTGGCTTTCAGGATTGATTCCAATTCAGCTTCGAGCGAACGAAGCACGGTTTTTCCGGGCGTTCCCAACTGAGCTAAGGAAGCGATGCACGTCATGCCCGTGAATCGCAGACCCAACTGTTTCGCCATAAAATTGCCGAGGCGGCACAGCCCCAAGTAGTTCCCGAAGGCGCGGTCAAAAATGTATTGGCTCGCATAGAATCCCGTTACTCGAAGCTCGTCTGTCCCTATGGGAGAAAACGCGACTTGATGCAGGCACGGAAAACCAAGTTGCCGAGAGTTTACATGGTCTAAAGCTGGATCGAAAACAGTGGTCTGCAATGCGCTGCGACGGTGATTTCCTGATCGATAAGTGTCGATGATGTGCTGAAGTTGGTTGATTGGTCGCTCGTCGCCAGTCGCTCGAAAGGCGGTCAATCGTTGAAAATAAGAACCACGGCGATTTTGATGGCACTTTTTGATCTTAGGCCAAGCTCTCTCAAACCGCTCGAAAAGTTTTTCAGCACCATCGGCGGAGTTTGGATTCCACATTGAGTTGGGGAAGATCGTATTGGATACGGTGCCCGTCGATTGAAGTTTCTTGCACGCCGGATTGGAGCGTCTCAATTCAACGATTGTTTTATCCAGCCATCGCTGAATTTCCGTCTCGCGATCGAATCCGGTGGTGTCGTCCAAGTCAACTGAAACAATCATTGGCGCAATCTCAGTTACTCCGGGCTTCAACATTTGCAAAAGTGCCCGCGACCAAGCCGCAGAAATCGTCGTCTCATGGATCGTGCAGACTTCACTCATCATCAACCTCTTCATCGAATCGAAACATCGCGCGTCCGACAAATCCTTTTTGCATCACTCGGACGAATGAGCACCAGCCGGTCGAATCAACGACGCGACCAATTCCCGGTTTTATTGCGGTAAAAGCCACATTCTCAAGCGACGAATACACTCTCTCGATGCAACTTCCATCGGCTATCGTGTTCGTAGGGAGCAAAATCGAATCGCCCACTTCAACATCAATCGCATGCTCAACCCAATGATGATCGGCGACAACCAAGCCTTGCGGACAAGACTCACCAAGCAAGCTTTGTCGTAGATTCTTGGGTGAAAAGAACATCAGCTCTGAAGCTCGTTTCATCGAAACCAAGCTGAGTGTCCGTTCGAGATGAGTGACGAACGCTTCGTAGCTCACTCCGAAATAAGTAGAGAGGCAGAAAATCTGTTCCGGAGTACAACTTGCTGGCGAAAGTCCTCTCAATCTGAATGCGGACTCGACAGCACCTTTGGGCATTTGCAAATAGGAAGAAAACATGTCGGCCAAGTACTCTTCCGGTTCAAACCGTCTCGCCTTGCTCCGATCTTCCTTAAGTTCATCCCATTGCTTTCCGTGTTTGAATTCGTGGTGGCCTAACTCGTGGCCACAAGTAATCGCTTTTCGTCCGGTTGGCCGAAGTGACGACAAGATGATCGTTGGCTTCGGCTGTGCTTCGGGCATATAGAGCCCTTCCATTGATGGAAAATCTTGCAACAACACCGCGATGCCAAGGCGCTCGCACAGATCATAAATACTAATTGGATGCGCCAATCTATATTTGGCACGTTTGCGTACCTTGAGTGATTGGGAGATCGCCTGTAACGCAAGCTCCTTGCGATTACTCCGGTTCATCACTGCCTCCCGAACCACGGAGCATTGTGAGGAGTTTCATAAGTCGGTCTAGGTCTTTGTCCTTCAGCTTACTTAACTGGCGTGCCGCCAAAACAATTTTGTCATTGTTCTCAACTTGCGAGTCAGAACCTTCCATGAGCCATTTTGCATCGACGCCGTAAAGGTCGGCAAATAGCACGAGTTCTTCAGCGGTAACTCGACGACGACCGGATTCAATTTCGGAAATCGTTGGTCGGTGCATGTCCAAACGTTTCGCTGCTTGTCCCTGCGACAATCCCGCTGTCTCTCTCGCTGTTCTCAGTCGACCAGCAATGGCTTCTCGAATCGTTACGCGTTCGCTCATGGTTGAACCTCCTTGTTAGTTGGCATCTTGCAGATCCGATCGGCAATTTCGGAAATGGTCAGGGCCTTTGTGCCCATTTCGTTGACAAATAAACTCACACCTGAAAACTCCACTCCCAACCGATCGGTCAATTCAACGGTCGCTTCAACTCCATTGAGACTGTCGAAACCGCTTAAATCACCAATCGGGCACGTTCCCTGTTGAATTGGAGGTGCTAATCGACCGCTATTTTGCTGTATGGACTGCAACACATCTTGCAACATGCCAATGACCTCATCGCGATTCACGTCGTTTTACCTCTCACATCAACGAATTACCAGTGCGTAAGAAATTATTACCACCTGCCTGCGCTAGGTCAAGTGGAAGGAGGAATTATTTGGCCGACTATAGCGTTACAAGAACAAAGACCAGAGAATCGACGTAAATTCAAACTTGAAATTCACCTTGAAAAGAAACATGCGGCACACATGGCGAAAAAGCGAAGAACACGACGGGCGACGAAAACAACACGTGGACGCACTGCGAAACGAGCGAAGCCGGTAGTGCGGGGGGCGGAGGCGGCGCGTGCGCGGAGGATGGTGAGGGGGCTTGAGATGGAAGCGAGCGAAGTCGAACGCGCGCTGGTGATGGATGAGAATCAGGATGCGATTGCTTCGGTGGTGGGTGAGGAGTATGCCGAACACTTGCGGAAGCTGGCAAAAGAGGTGCAGCAGACTCGCGGCTGGTTTGGGCCAAAGCAGAAGGTCTTTATTCTGCCGGGGATTCTTGGTTCGACTCTGGTGGTCGGAGACGACACGATCTGGTTCGATCCGATTGATATCGCCAAGGGGAAGTTAAAGCTGCTGTCGTTGGACGGTGGCGCAGTAAACGTCGCTTCCAACGGTGTGTTCTGGCCGACGTACACCGAGCTTTATCTGAAATTGAAGCTAGCGGGATTTGACTCCGAGTATTTTCATTTCGATTGGCGAAAACCGATCGCGGATGCGGGAAAACTGTTGGCGAACAAGATTCGCGCGGCGGCGACCTCGAATCAAAAAGTTGGCTTGGTTGCGCACAGTATGGGTGGCTTAGTGAGTCGGGCAGCGATCAAGTCGCTCGGACTCGATGCGTTCAAGTTGATAAAGAATGTGGTGTTGCTGGGCACTCCGAATTTCGGATCGTACGCACCGGCACTCGTCATGACAAGTGATTATTCGACGGTTCAATGGATGGAGTGGCTGGATCGCAAGAGTCCGCAAGGGGCGCTAGTGAAAGATGTGTTCGCGACGTTTGTGGGGCTGGCGGAGATGACGCCTGAGTCAGACAAGTCGGGCGGTACGAATTTCTTTGACATCAACAACTATCCGACTCAAGATCGAGCGGTACGCAAGGCCGTTTTGACAAAAGCTAATCAGCTACAAGCTCGGCTCGCAAAGGGTTCCGACAAAATCTGGATGATTGCCGGAGCTGGCGTGGATACCGTTGTCGGATTGGAGACCAACACAGATGACCCCAGCAAGTTCAAAACGATAATGTCGCGTGAAGGCGATGGGACGGTCCCGTTGAATCTGGCAATACTGCCTGGCGCGACCAATCGTTACTGTGCATCGACTCATGGCAACTTGCCGATGAACAATCTGGCAATCAAATCGACGGTCGATATCCTGCGGGATGGCGATACAAGTCGTTTAAGTGATTCGCCAGATTCGTTCCTTCGTTCGTCCGTTCAGACAGCTCGCAAGGCTGGAGCGTTCGAAGATCGACTGCGCGTTCAATCGCTTGAAACTCGCGGCAAGGCTGATTTGCCTGATGTTGAGGACTACCGCAATGCGCTCGAACCGTTATTGGGATTCCGACCGACTGGCGAGGAACGTACAGCGTCCACTGAGTCCGCAATTCGTAGCGAAATCCCAATCATTATCAGCCGCAAGAAATCGTTGCGGTTGGACCTGCGGTTGACTCAAGGGGACATCGGGGACGCGGAAGGCCGGGCGTTGATGCTGGGCGTGTTCAAGGATGTACGACCGGGCGGTGCGGCCGGAGCCGTAGACGCCAAACTGGGAGGCATGTTGGCGGAGGTGATTGATCGAAGAATGTTTTCAGCCAACGTCGGCGAGATTTTTGTGATGCCAACACGGCGAAAGAATTTGGCAACCGAGATGGTTGTGTTAATCGGTTTGGGGAATTTCAGCGAGTTCACCTTGCAAAGCCTTCGCTCGAGTGTTCAAAACGCGACCAAGACTTTATTGAATTGCAACGTTGATGAGTTGGTGACGGTGCCGATGGGCGGCGGCTCGGGCTTGAAAATTCCAGAACTGACGGAAGCCATCATGGAGGGAGTGCAAGCGGCAATGCTTGACTCGCGTAGACGTTTGTCGCTACGCAGTTTGTGTATCACGACGAAATTCCCCAAGGACTATGAAGCGATTTGCGAAAGTATTTTTGACCTCGCAACGTCCGCAAAGTTTGACGATATGGAATTCGTTTTGGAACGTGAAATCCAGTCATCCGCCGAGCGAGGGAGAGACGGAGCGGCGGCTTCGGTTTTGACGACCGGACATCAGAGTGCCTACTTGATGGTACGAGAGAATTCGAGCAACACTTCTACGAATTCCAAGAAACATATTGTTGATTTTTCGATGCTTGGAACCGGGAAAAAGGCTACGGTGCTGAGCGGACGCGCGGAAGTGCTGAACGCCGAAGTCGATCGCTTGCTTGACAAAATAAACGCCGCCGCAAAACAAAACGACTTCTTCGATCACACGGTGGAACTTGGCAAAGCACTGGCTGAACTCTTGTTGCCGCACGATTTGCTGACGGCTTTGCAAGAGACGGAGCCGAACGCTTTAACGGTAATCAACGATCTTTGGGGCTCGCGGATTCCGTGGGAGTTGATGCAAGTCGGTCAATGGCGAGCGGGACTGGACGGCAATCTCTCGCGAAAGTATTCGACGTCGAATATCTCTGTCGCCAAATGGTTGCACGAGCGGAGAACGTCGCCGAAACTTGAGTTGTTGCTGGTAGTCAATCCTACCAGCGATCTGGACGGCGCTCAAAAAGAAGGCAAGGCACTCAAGGATGCATTGCAAAACATGACGGGAATTAACTTGACAGATATTTGGAATGAGAACGCAACCAAAGAGCGGCTGACGAAAGAGTTTGCATCTGGGAAATACGACTTGGTTCACTATGCAGGGCACGCCTATTTTGATGAGAGCAACCGTTCTGAAAGCGGCATTCTGTGTGCGGGTGAGAAAGTGCTTTCTGGTCGAGATCTGGCCACGCTTGATTCACTTCCATCGCTCGTGGTATTCAACGCTTGCGAATCCGCTCGCGTCCGTTCACGCGAGATTCCGACGCGCATGAAACGCACCCGAGGCAACGCAGGGAAGGAGTCGATGGATGTGCGAGAATTGGCTAGTCGCAATGTATCGTTTGCCGAAGCCTTCTTGCGTGGTGGCGTTGGAGCTTACATTGGAACCTACTGGCCCGTAGGCGATGCGGGTGCCGTCGTGTTTGCCGAGCAGCTTTATCAACGATTGCTTGTTGGTGCGTCAGTTGGAAAAGCCGTGGAAGCGGCCCGACAACAATTGTTCAATGCCAAAAATGCTGACTGGGTTAACTACATCCATTACGGTGATATCGACTTCGTGATTAAGACGGGCGATCGCGACACTTGATTTTTGGAACTATCGGCTGCTTTCAGGTAGTCGAATAGAAGTCCTTGTAGGTCGTACCGAACGGGGATCTCGCGAGATTTGACGCCTTTACCTACGAAAGGAAGGCAGTGAGCTGCGGTGTATATCAAAATTGAGATGATCGATTTATGCGAAGGCCGATATTCTTCGTGGAATCGGAATCCGCTGCCAACTTATAAGTCGCTACGCCGAGTACGACAATTCAAGAGTCGCCAACTCAAGAAATGCCCGTCGATGAGTTTTGTCCCAGATTTCTAGAGCGACTTTCGGATTGAATTTGCCGCACTCCCAAGCGAAGCCCGAGCTCCAGCGTTCCAAAATAAATCGTGCCGCATGCAATGCTTGTTCGTCTCGACCAAACTCCGATGCCCAAATATCGATTTGGTTCGGGTCCCAAGGCATGACGCCTCGTGCATTGCTCAACGTCGGAAATCGAAATGTGTGTTCCATGAAACCAAGATCGCTTTGTTTCTCTATTTTTGATACTCCCAATAATTAAATACACACGAATGGCCGATTCGGCACTTTGCTGTTGATCAAAGGATGAATCGGTAGAAGCCACTTCGAAAACAATTATAAGAGCATTTTCATAGCACGAAATTATTTGGCAGGCCAGCGAACAGCATCAGCCATATGTCTTTTGAAAGCTCGATTCCACAAGATTAAGCTTCCGTCGCACCAAGGAGGGGAAAAGGGATCACTTCGGGACGCAAGGCGCTACCCGATCAAGCTTGGGGGATACTCCGTCTCGTATCGGAAAGCAGGGGTGCAAGAATCGGGGAGAGCGAGCTCACGATTCTGTGCCCATGTCCGAATCGAGAACAAGACCTACGTCCAATTGAAGGAGTACTTCGAAAGCCTGGCTCCTCATCGATCGGCGGAGAATCTTGGAGCGGAGTTTCGAAGTCTCCCCTATGCGAGATATGCTCCCATCCGCCGCCAGCTCTTGATCCTCGCTCGGATGGTCAACAAACATCGAAAGCCGCACGGCTTTGAACCGATCCAGACTTCGATGCTTGGATTGCGACGAACACCGGTCAAGGTCTATGAGTCGGTCGAGACGGAAGTGGGGGTGACATTATGATGATGTACCAGGTCTTTTGGTCACTGATGTTGGCCGTCGCTTTTCTTCTGATCCCAGGACTTGCCGAGTATGTGGGGCTATTGTATGTCGCCCTTGTGTTTCGCAAGCATCTGTTCTAAATGGTTCAGTCGGGTGGTGAAAGCTAAGAGACCGCCTCAAGGAAGAATCCTTCCCACCGTCAATTCTGTCGCCGGTGCAGGCCAACTCGAATTGTCTAGCGCTTGCCAATGGGAAAATCCGTCAGATCGGATAACTCGATTTTGAGGGCGACTGCAAGCTTCACGATATTGACCAGCGAGATATTCCGTTTACCCTGCTCGACTGAATTGACATAGGTGCGATCCAAGCCAGCGTCAAACGCAAGAGTTTCCTGAGAAATTCCTCGTTCGAGGCGCAAGGAACGAAGTCTTGCACCAAATTGCTTTTGAATCTTTTCGGGACTTACCATGACGCCTAAGGTGTTGATTTTGCGTCACTGTGTCTGTAGACTATGAGTCACACTCTTTCGGATTCCCAGAAATTTACCTTAGTTGACGATAAGTCACGGCATTTCCCTGGCATGCCATAAGAGCAATACGTGCTTTTTGAGCCGCTTTGTGCTAGAAGCCCGTTCAGTGGTTGAGATGAATTTGAACTCCGCCACCTAAATTGCTGGATCGGGTAGACGCAACTTTATGACTCAAGTTGATACTTTTGTTTTAGCCACGCGGCATGAAATCGCATGATGAGATCAAGCCCCTTTTTCTTCGGACGCAACTATCAACTTGAGGCTGGAATTCAAGGTTCTTAGCCACAGGTTTTTGTAGTTGCACGTTTTCCAAAGAAGGAGTTTGGTAGTATGAAGACTTTTCGTTTTCTGTTTGTAGGGCTGTTGGTCAGTTTGTTTGGCGTCGACCGCGATGCCCATGCAGGGTTGATCATCGCAAGTGATCAGCTTTATCTTGATCGAGCGAACAATCATCCGTACGTTGGATTTGTTGAGGGAGATGGTAGTTTCTGGGGATCAGGCGTTTTGATTCATCAAAACTGGGTCCTGATGAGCGCACATCAAGGCACAAATGCATTCGGTTCACCGGTGCATCCGCCAATATATAATCAGTATGGCTTCGGTCTTGGATCAAATCAGATCAACAATCGAGGAGAAGTTCAATTGGCAGCTACGGAGTTGTTCATCCATCCTAGTTACCGAGGGATAGGACTCGGCGGATCGGGATACGATCTTGCTTTGATGTACTTCGAGAACCCGTTTCTTTCGGTGGCACCGGTAGGCCTTTATCAGGGTACCGTTGTGGGCGGAATTGATTCGGATATTGTCGGTTTTGGCAACGTGCAGATGGTGAACACGGCACAAGTCGACTTCACTGGAGATCGACGAGCAGGAAACAATGTAACAAGAGTATCAGGATCAAGCTTGCCGGAGTTTTTTCAGACAAATTTGAGGGACTCTTCATCATCAACTTTTCGACCCTTAGGAATGGGAGGTCGCCCTGGTGACTCCGGTGGTGGATTATTTATCAAAGTACCGCTTGTTGATGAACAAGGAAACTTAGTTCTTGACGGGAACGGCAATATTCAGATGGTTTCTAAGCTTGCGGGCATCGTGAGCGGGGGATCATCGAGTAACATTTTTGACACTCTCACTTCGTACTCTCGTCTTGATCGGGATTGGATTAACTCGACGATCTCGCTTCACTCTACGTCTGTACCAGAACCCGGATCTTTTGTTTTGCTTCTATTCGCAAGTTCATCACTTGTGCGAAGTCGTTGGAGACGAAACTAACCTTGCTGGAGAAGAAAGTTTCTAGCTTGGTGAAAAAGGACTTTTTCACCAAGCGTTTCCAACTCGATAGTAAGTTATGAACTTAGCCTCAATTTGGCACGAATGTCGCTTGAGCGAGTTTATCTTCAATGTCTATAAAGGTAGTCCGGGCTCCTTCCCTCGCACTACCAATTGCCCCGATACTTCCAATCGCCATCAACGCAACGAGCAACGCGTACTCGACCATCGTCGAACCGCGTTCGCTATTTGCTTTAGGTTTAATCGATTCCAGTCTCGGGCTTTCAACTGTTGTCATTGCGACATCGTTGACCAACTTTTCGGCGATCTTGATTTCCATAGCTGTTACTCTCCTGCTTGGCATTGCTTAGCCTAGGGATCGGCAAAATTCGTAGAAAACTCAAGCATGACGAACGTCTTTTTCAGGGGCGATGCTATTCATGAGTGATTTTGGGCGCTTATCAAAAACGGTCTGCAATCGCCGCACTTAATAGCCGCTTCGCTGCATCTCAAGGTTTAGGCGAAAGATTGGCTCAGTCATCGCGAAAATCGCTTGCTTGAAAAATGCCACGCGTGATAGTGCCGATTTGGCAACATCAGCGACGACGAATTATGAACCGAACAGACCACAAGAGAATATGGGCTACCAAGTAACGCAATTTTTATTTGTCTTTCGAAAGCTTTCCCGTGACGAAGATCAGCCGGGGAACCTCCGCAAGATGATTGTCGCCATGGCCGTCTCACTTGCATTGGTTTGGGGTTGGAATCGAATCTCTATCGATGGCAAATGCATTCGAGACTACGAAGAGCCATTGTTGCTTCAAGCGCTGTTCAACATTCGCGGGGACGCGAATCCGCCCAGTGAACTTGCAATCGTGAAAGTCGATGATCTCTCGTACCAAAAGCTCAACGTTTCCAATCGAAAACCATTTCCGAGAGCAATCCTTGCCGACGCGCTAAAGGAGATTCATAAGGACAAGCCAAAGGTTGTCGTACTCGACATGCACGCACCCTACGATATCGACGAAGAAGAGGGGACACAAAAAGCAATCGAGGCGCTGCGGCTAGGGCCAACGACCATTGCCCGTGCACCGGTATCGGATGATGCCTCATACGCTTCCGACCCGCGAATACAGGAGCTGCCGCGATGGAACTTCCGATGGTCGTCGACAACTACTTCGGAACTAGCTACTACATCCGACAGTCCCACCTTAAAGACTTGTCCGTAGACGAAGCGGTTCCGCTTCTAAAGCCGCTCGAAAAATATGTGAGACAGAATCTCGATGCACCAGACCAAAATGGACTCATCAATTTTTATGGCGATGCCGGCACAATTCGCTCGTACTCGCTCTGGCAATTATTCGCCGACGATCGCGTCATTCCGATGGGCTATTTCAAAGACAAAGTCGTGCTCTTAGGTTTTGCAAGCGAGTTGTCGATGCGGGGATTTAGCGACAAAGAGATTCTCGAAGTCACCGCGCCGGGAGGCTATATGTATGGCGTTGAAATTCATGCAACGATAGCTGGCAACCTTCTCGACGGTTCATGGATCAAACGCCTCAGTCCTCAATTGGAATCGCTGGTACTCTTTACGATCTTGTTTGCAATGATACTTGGAGTGTTCTACCTGCATCCACTCGATTCAATGATCCTCGTTGTCGGAATGTTTGCGATTTGGTTTCTGGCGACGTATGTGGCGTTTGTCCACTTCCGCTACTTTTTTCCAGGGATCTTTGTGAGCTTTGCTTCGATGGTCATCGTTTACGATATCGTCGTAACAACGATCGCGACGGCGTTGCAAAAAGAACTCAAGCAAGTCAAAGAAATGATTGGCCTAAAATCCTTGGCCACAAAACAGTCACCTGAATAACTCGATCGTTCGACGAAACCAACGTCGATTCAGCGAGCAAACTGTCTCGCCAGCTCGAAGCTCGTCTAATTTGTGGCCAGCTTTATTGAGAACGAATAAAAACCAGCCACGCATGGCGAGAACCGTTACCTTAACCAAGGAAGGGTTCTTCTCCGCAACCTGGACACGCGAGTCGTCGTTGCTGTTCAAGGTACGCTTCGTGCAACTCTTGATCCGACCTTCCTTGCTCGTTCGGTAGATAGCCGAAGAATTTGTCGCAGACGCGACAAGTGAGTCGGTTACCATAAACTCCAGTCGATTCGACCCATGAACCAAGTGGAGCTCCATCTTCGTCTCGATGATGCAACGTATGATTGCAGATCGCGACCTTGGAATCTATGGTGCCATCCGTAACGTGTACTTTAGCAAGACTCATCAATACACCTCCCACGCAAATGCGTCAGCGACGCGATGGTGAAAACCAACATAGAACCGATCAACACAACCGGCGAAGGTGGAGGGTCTCCAAATTCAACGGCGTTTGCGAAGTGTCGAAAGATGTATCGATTGAGAAAGATCGGGGGAGAATCGTCGAATACCACGCATCGATTTCTGGGATCAAGTTGCAGGAGAAAATAATGTTTGACTTAGGACAGAAGGTCTTTAGAATTTGGCTAGAAGAGGTGGCTAACTACCTACCCCGTAATGCCCCTCATGTGCCCTGTGAGGACTACCTGCCCCAGTCGTCCAGGGTTTTTTTATGACTTGCAGGGTCAGACCGCTGCTTCATGTAAAATTAGCTTCGGGAAGTCCAACGTCGAAGCTCGTCCACGTTCGGAGTTCTTTGCATCCCAAACGACTGCCAAAGTAGGTCGAATAGTGGAACGACGAAGTATCTCAATTGATCGTTCCAATTTTCGGAGTCGACGCGCTCGATCACAAAATCGGGAAAGATCAAGTGCGGTCGGTCGGCAGTCTTGGGAAGACCATACAACTGTGAGTCATGAGAGTGCGCTAGCCGATAGCGACGTATGTTTAGCAAAGAAAATAGTACCGCATAGGGTGGTAGCACGTCCGCTTTCTCAAAGAGCTCAATTGCAGAATTTGTTCCAGAAAAAACAAAATTTTCAATTGTCGTAGCGGGAAAACGGTGGTCGTTCGTATCAGCGCGAGGACGAAGGTGGTAACTATCAACGAACTCAATTGCTCCTTGTCTGAAGACTTGACTGTAGCCGAAGGCAGGGCCATCCAAATCGCTGCCTGTACATAACGCGACGTAACCATCCAGATTGAGTCGATCGTAGCCGGAGATACCATTGGGTCGCGAAATAAAAAATCCTCCGCTTGTGAACTTAAGCGGATCGAGCAACTGTTTACCCAGCATTGCCTCGTATGGAACTACATGTAAAACACAGCAATTGAGCGTTTCGAGTGGCCATGGAGTTTCTCCTGCTAAAATTTTGCCTAACCGTCCATCCCGAAAGCGACGAATTTTTTCAGGCATTGATTCCGAAGATGCGAAGGCGGCACGGAGTTCCTGGACATCCAAGGGTGATTTGCCGGCGCTCGTACGCGTGAAAAATCGGGGGCTGGCTTTAAAAACAACCATATGTGGTGCAGCCCAACTCTGTGGAACTCGAACTACTACCACTTGGCCTTTTGGAAAACCATCAATTGCTTTCAGCTGAACACCGGGTATTCGCGGGTCTAGTCCATCCCGGATGATCGATTCGAGTCTTCGAACCTCAATGTCACCATTAATGGCTTCTAGACCTGGAGCACGCTCCGGAATACCGGTCGGCTTTCCATCAATGTCTCGCAATTCCACGATACCGTAAACAATGTCTCCGCCCGATGCATTTGCGAAGGAAGAAACGTCTGCTAAGAACTCCTTCTTGTCTTCGTCGCGACCGCCCGGAAGCACCTCTTTGTATTCGAGCGTTTTGGATTCACGAACCGCATTCGCAACGAGACTGTCGATATTAACTTTTTCGATTTTGTCAAACGTGGAGTTTATCATTCAATCCGAAATACTCGCTGCAAGATTGGTTGCGAAACTTTATCTATTCTGTCCAGGGAAAGCGAAATATTTTCGGAGTGAGTTGCTGTTCTTTGTCCGTTACCCCTAGCAACCCGCTCTCCATTCCGACAAGAGCTTCAATTTCGTCTGATCGCCAAGGGAGCCGGGCAAGGATATGGTCACGGGCTTCGGGACCGGTTGAGAGCAATAGCTCGAATGAACGCGGTAAAAATTTGGGCTGCTCAACTGGCAGGCTATCATCCAGCGGCTCGCGCTTGCGCCAACCTCGTCTTGCAAGGTTCATCCAAAGACGTGTGGCAACATCCTCGTTGACCGCTCCGAGATCTTCGCAGCGTTTTAGCATAAGTGACACGGACGTCTTCCAACGACCCTTAAGTGCGAGGAAAGCATCGAGGCTCATGGAAACCAGCTCTTGCAAAAAAGTTTTCGACGGAAGTAGAAACGCACCGGCAAAGCGATTGGCTTGGCGTTCAATCGTTTTGAAGTTTTTTGGAGACGAAATTTGCTCCCTCTTCAAGTGGCGATGCAAGAAAAGATGCCCGATTTCATGAGCTAAATCGAAACGCGACCGAACCGCACATTCCTTATCCGTGGAGAGCACAACGATCGGACAAGCATCCTGGTCCGGCCAATAGGAAAAAGCATCTAGCTTGTCGGAATCGAGGAACTGCCTTGCAACGAGAATACCATTGTTCTCGGCAAGGGTTACCACACTAGAAAGTGGTCCGTCTCCAAGTCCCCAAGTTCGACGAACCTTCGTTGCAAATTCTTCGATATCGTCGTCGCTCAGCGATAGTACGTCATCGTGGGGCGCTATTTCAGGAACGTTGACGCGAGGGAGTTCCACGGATTCGGAAACGAAGTCGACGATTTCGACCAGCCATTCAAGCCGACGTTCTGCTCGAAGTCTCGCTCGTTGCAACGCTGAGGCAAAAGATCGGTAGAAAACTGGCGACGAGATATCTTTCATCTCAGTGCAGAAATACCAGCCCGGTAAATTCAATGCGTCGGCTAATTTCTGGAGCACGGTCGGCGATGGTTTCTGCTCGCCTCTTTCATATTGTGAAATGGCGCTTCGAGTCACATTCGCGAGGTCAGCAAGCGCCGCCCCGGTCAGCGAACGAGCTTCACGCGCCGCTCTTAACTGATCACCGCGAAAGCTTGGAGTGCCAGTACGCATCAGCTTGAACTCGCATTTTTTCGAATCTTGAGTTTGGGTTTTGCGACTTCTTCGATGGATTCGAGCGGAGCCGAATCGCTGGCAGGCCGACCACAATAGAATGAAAGGTCGATGCAATCTGCATGATAGCCATCGAGGTCGGCGAGTGGAAACCGAATCGTCATGAAGGCTGGCGCTTCAGCGTAAATATCGGCATGGTGCAGCAAGACCGCGTAAATATGCGGAGCATCGCTTGACAAAGTCGTTGTCATTTCCTGGGCAAAGGGGGAAATAAAAGCTGCTGCTGGGCATAGTCGCGTTTGTAAGCCGCTGGGCGTAGTGATGTGCTTGAATCCGGCGATGATGATTGAGTAATCCGAATTCTTCCGCAGTTGATGACGACATGGTTCCAGAAACCTGACGATTCCGTCGTCGTTTCGATCCCACAGGCAGTTGCGGCATTCCGAAGCTGCGTTTCAACATGCGCCCGTCGCGTCATAGGCATCAGGTTGTACCGCTCGTCCGGTCCCAAGATTTGGTCGTCGACGGCACGTTTGGCTGCGAGATAGGCATCGAAGATACCGCTTCCAAGTTTGGTCAAAAATTCGGTAGGGACATCGCTCTTAAAAATATCGCCGTAATCCATCACAAAACCTTCCAGTGAAAATCCAACTAACGTCAAAGATGATCGATTTTGTAAAGTTATCGACGGATGCCGATTTGTACAACTGGCAAACGGTCTAATTCCCGTTTTTTTTGCTTGCAAAAAAATCTGGATTGGATCGCAGAGTAGTGACCCCAAAGTTCCGTAGGATGGAAAAAACGCGAAACTGCGTATTTAAAACGGCTGCCATATCGTCAAACGCCGCTCTGAATTTAGGCGTTTCGTCGAGGATACGGCCCTAGGAATTTATCGCCGTTGAAATGGATCATGTGATCTGGGAAGTCGGCAATCCAAACTTCGGACTCCCAGACTATCTCGGATGCGTATTTCTTGAATGCGGCGAAGTCCATAAACGCGGTGACGTAGACTCGCCCGGCAGCACAATTCTTTAACGAGGATTCAAGCTCGGCGTGACGCTTGGGCGACACAGGGCCATGAGTCGTCACTGCTTCGATCAAGAACAACCAGTTTCGCCCTTCATCGTATAGAACCACATCTGGAAGCTTGTCATGATTTAGCTCCGGTATGCCAAGTTGCTTAAGTCGCTTCCTGTCAATGACCAGCCGTTTTTCTGCTGTGTCTCCGAGGTACAGAACATAGGAACCGGGAGCGAAACGAGACGAGAAATCTTCCACGATCAATCGTTGAAGCTCATTGTGAATGCCGGGGGACAACTCGACCTTGCTTCCGTCGGGAAGGGTCACTGGAACCTTAATCAACTGTCTCGCTCGTTGGTAGCTTGCAGACAGAGTTCCGTGATTCTTAATAAATTGCTCGCAAGCCGAAGCGAAGTCTTTTTTTCCGAAACGCCTGAGAACATCTGCCGCTGCTTCAGTGAGCTGGTAAACGGTGTCTCCGCTATTGGTCGGACGAGCAGGATCATCCGGATTGCGATCGATGAGCCTTGCCTGTTCGAATTGGTGAACAGATTGTCTGCGAATGGTTTCCCGGCTGTTCGCCGCATAATCTTTTCCGTAGTGTTCACGCATCCAAGCCATCATGTCCCAAATCCGAAGCAATGGTCTGGACACCTTCGACCAGCGATCGTTCTCTCGAATCGCGGCAAGCGACAAAAGCGTCAAGCATGATCGATCGTTTTGTTGCTGCTTGGGTAAGCCAAGCGCTTTGAGAATCTCAAGTGCATCGTCCTGCTTGCTCATCGGCAATCCTCGATTAGCCGTGCCAACAATCGTTTAGGCAATCCGAGGTATTTCCCGACGACCGACTCGATTTCTTCAGGATTCCGCGATTCCATTTGCATGACTTGTTCACCGATCTCGCAGAGCGTTTCAACCTCTGGAACAGGCATCACCCGCATTTCCGTTGCGTTGACTTGAGTATTCCCGCTGATCGCTCGGAAGTACCGGTCGACAAACGCAGTATTGAAGAAAGCAGCCAAGCCATATACTTCGGGAACTCTCAACTCGACGTCTTTGCGATAAACATAATTGACGTGATTCTCAAGCCCCACCCATTCTGAGTACGAATCCGCTGGCCGGTAAATTCCCGCGATCAACCGTCTCCGCTCTTCCTTCGAGGTAAACCGCTTGAGCAAAACGTAGTTCTTCGATGGCAAAAGGAGTTTCTTGGATCGTTCGCTTTGGAGGATATGCCCTGGTTTACCGTTCTTTGGCGGGAACTGAGTGATAAACGGTCTTACATTGTGCATCCAAAGTAGAGGCGCCGTCTCAGATGATCGCTCATTTCTAAGAAACTCCGTCGCACGAAAAGTAACCACGGGACCGGTCGAGACTTCGTATCCCAATTCCCGAAATCGATGCGGCAACGAATCCATAGCGTCGACAATATCGTTCTCGAAGGAATCGGAGGCGACACGGATGATTCGATCATTGCTGCTTTGGTCGACAATTTTATCATAAGGAAGGGTTTGAAGTGATACGTCGGTCAAGTCTCTGCCCGAGCTGCTCGACAATGCAACCGGTGCTGGCTTGCCACCTTTCTGAGCGTGGATAATGACGTTCTCTTGTAACACTGAATCGCTTTTAAAGGCTTCCGTTCTCGATTCGAAGACATGTACTTTGCGAAGAGCCATTCGATCGAAAAACCATTTCCGAAATCGTTTGAAGTACGGACCATTGAAGTAACTTCGCGGGGTGATCGCCACAAGCTCTCCTTGTGGGAGCAAAAAATCGGTGGCCAGTGCCATGAAGAGTGCGTAGATGTTCGGCTGACCATGAACGACATGCGACATGACTTGAGCGTGCGCCGAATCCTTTCTCAATTTGAAGTAGGGTGGATTCAAGATCGCCCAATGGAATGATGGCTCTGGTCCGACCGAGAAGAGGTCTTTCTGGGTGTTTGCTAAAATGAAGTCGCCCGATTGCACTTCATAAGTCATTTGCCTCTCAAGTTCACCCAATGCTTCCTGACACTCGTTCATTGTCGCTTTCAGTATCGGAAGCAGCTTCGGGTCGTTCTCCCAGAGTTCGACATGCAGCTTGCCCTGAGAGTTGCTTTTTGCGAAAGCTTGGCAAACCGCCGCAGATAGAACCCCAACTCCGGCACCGGCATCCAGAACTCGAATATCGCCAGAACCAGAAGCAAGCTCAGAAAACATCCCTGCCATGAACTCAGCAATGACGGTTGGCGTTCCAAAATGCCCTTGCCGTTTACGCTCGGTAGGAGTCGTCAGCCCATCAAAAATCGCTTGCTGTTGAGCAGCAAACTCAGTTAATTCCGTTGCCGTTGCGTCCAAATACCTTCCCTTCCGTGTGACAAAAAGGTTTTTGCCGTGAAAATCGTCCTCCAATCTAATTATCTACCATCAATTGCTGGCCTTAGCAATTACTGGCCGATTCTCGCCCCCGGAAGTTCATCGCTCCGCCCAACGTGCAACCTGTTCGCAAAAGCCAATAGGACTTTCGAACGAAGAAGAAGGCGGGCTGTAAAATTGCTCGTTTGGGGAACCTCGACGATTTTGCTTGACTTAAGGAAGGGAAAACGGCGGTTCCGTCAGCGTGTGGTAGTACGGATTGATAGGTGCGTTGGTAAATTTTGGGTGGTGAGAAGTAAGGAGCCTAATTGGTAATTGGGTGGTGCGGCTCGTAGCACCAGTTTTAGCCAGTGTATTTTCAACCCGCTGGCCACAGGTCTCCACGCTCGCCCGGAACCATGTTAATCACTTTTCGGGCATGTCAGACGCCCAGTTTACCGACTGGATAGCGGTATTCAATTCCCGAATCTTCTTGGAAAGGTCATCGGCTTGTTTTTCAAGGCCTGGAACTTTCACGACAGCCTTCCACTTGATTTCGCTGTTGCTGTAGTAAGCGTTATCCTTTCGTGCGCTAGCGGCTGCTTCTTTTAGCAGCGTATGTTGAGCTACCAGCCGGTCACGTTCGGCGATCGCCTCCATTATCGATCGACCATCAGAAAGTTTCACACTCAAGTTCGCTCGATTGATCTTACAAATGAGCTGTTCGTGTTCTTGGAGCAAACGGAAGGAATCTTCCAGCAATGCCTGTGGATCTTCGTGTGGCTCTTCTCCTTCTTGAACCAAGCAGTTCCCTTTCATGCGTTCCCGCATGGAATCGAGTTTTTTCTTCATATCTGCCCGAAGAATCAGGGCTTCTGCAAGTTTCACAGCAAAAATCTTTCGATACAATCCGATAAACCAAGTTGCGAGAGTACGTCTGGAGTACCGCCGACTTGAAAAGGTTCGCCAAACTGGAAACATCCCGACAATTTCTATCCGGTCGCTTTCCTTTTCAACATGCCATTTGCAACGAACTCGCCGATGGATTTTCCGGTTGCGAGTCCGGCGGTGTTGTCGAAAGTAAAATGGATTCCGCCGTAGATTCGGCTGATTCCAGCTTCGTGGGCTGCTTGGTCAAAGCTGGTGAATTCTCTCGTGGTGATCAAGGAATCGGCAAGTGGTCGCTGAGCTAGTCCGGTGTGTCCGTCGGCAGTTGATATAAAAACGTAGTTGTCGCCGAATAGTTTTGTTAAGACGGCCGCGGCGGCTCCGCTGAAAGTGCTGTGGCCGGATGTATATGTTGGGAATGGGGGAGTCTTCAATAGGGGAAGCCAATTCGTATCGGCTACTGTTGCAACATTCCCGTCTGAATCGGCATCACGGATGGCGTCGACGGGACGCCAAAGATCGTAATAGTACTTAGCATCCCAGCTTGCGATTCCAGCGTCGGCCACGGCAAGATTTACTAAGGCAAGCGTGCGGGCGCTTTCGATGAGCGATAGATTTTCTCGGTGAATGACGTCGGTTGCGATCCGGTTCCAGTGGCCGGGCGGAGTTGCTGTACCGCCTCCATCGGCCCAGAATAGAGCAATCTCGGTTTGCTCGGTAGTTCGCTCGGTACTGTTTAGCCCACCAAGCCGCATGACTTGATCGACAGCATTCGCGTATTCGATGCTCGCCAGAGTCGGCGGCGATGACGGGCGAAAAGCATTGCCTAATGGAATAGCGAATGGCTTCACTTTTTGCCAGTTTGAAAGCAACGGCGGTAAGTAGTCAGGAAAAGTTCGGTTCCAATGGCCGGGTTCGTTTCCGGGAACGTAGGTAGAGGCGCTGGTAGAACCATCGTTCGCTCTAGCGGCTAGGATTGCATCGCCGACTTGTCGTCCGAGAATTAAACCCTTTGCTCTCGCTGCATCATCCGCAATCGATGAAATTGACTCGGCAAGCGTTGCGTCCCAAATGGCGATTTCGTCGGCATCGGAATAGAGAGCTGATGCAACTCGATAGGCAGCGGATGCTGCGGCAGCAACGGGTGAGGCATCTATTTGGATCGGCTGAAAAAATGCGTAGGCATCGTATTGTCCACTCGTTGCGTTGACCGCATCGAACATCGCGGCATGAATCATCGCTAGATTCTTTGCAACACGAGGCGGTTGAGAAGGAACAATTCGACCTTGATATGGATCGTTCGAAAGCGCCGTCCAGTCTCGAATGACGTTCAAGGCGGCGGCATTCCAATCGGTGATGACATCGCCTTTGTCAACTGAGAGCACAAAATTTTCCGTCCGACCTAGATCGTCCCTTGCCGTGACTTGAAGTTGTTCAGAGCCAGCGGTCATTGGAACATCGATCGAAAAGCGTCCGTCCGCTCCGGAACGAGCTCGTATAGCCGGTCGATTTGCGTCGGCAAAGCTCGAAATGGTTACAGGAATATTTGCGAACGTCTGTCCAACGATGGTAAGTGACGTTCCTAGGACAACCCCATTGGCGTTGGCGTCTGAGTTCGGTGCGACACCACCAACAATACTCAACGGAGAGCGGTTTCGATTGAGAGTATTTATGACGACCAAAACGTCGATCGGTGAAACGAACCCATCGCCGTTGACGTCGCAAAACGGGTCGCCGGGCTTTCGAAGCACGCCTAACACAGATCGCGAGCCACTTCGCTGAAGATCATTGATAACGACAAGTGCATCTAACGTGGAAATCTCGTTGTCGCCGAACACGAGCTTTTGTCGCCTTTGCTGCCGCGGCGCCGCAACATTGCCCAAGATCGGCGGACGAATAAACTTGTCGCGGTATTCAACTTTAAAAATCGCCCGGCGAATGCAGTGGGCTTTCGACGGACTTGCGGCCTTCATGCTTTGGCAATGTCCATCGTCCGGTGATTTAAAATTCGTCGCGAAAGAATAGCCGGCGGTCGAGATTTACGTCATTCAAAGGATGGGTGGCCCCACGTTTCCATGCAACTCAGATCAGAGGTCGAAATCCCTACATTCACAATTCGGCCCAAAATGCGACCACAATTCGGCTCGTAACAGTTGAATCCCGAATCCTGAGTGTGTCACCGGCGCAACCGTACTGAAAGAAGAAGCCATAGGCATTACGGTTTCTTCCTGTTAACGCTACTGTCAATCTGTCGAATCTGAAACGAAATACCTTTCAACTCGAAATCGCTCTGCCTGAGCAAACTAGCCCAAGCGTTTGACGCAATTTATCAACAGAATCAACAAAACGGTGTCGGACACGAATGGCACTGTTGGTTGTTATGTAAGGACTTACGGTCATACTGCGAGTCCTATCTCGGCGTGGCATTCGCGTCGTGGTTTGGACATCAACGCGATCACTTTCGGTCGCCGTTTGTTCACGCGCGGCTCTACGCGATCCGGCCGGTTTCCAACTCGCTCGCTGCTTGAGGCTTCTTGTCCGAGTTGAGCTAACTCGACAGTTACGCCGATCACGGCGCATAGCAACCAATTCGTACCCAATAACTGCATGGTCGTGGTGAAGCTCATGCTTCGTGGGTCGCGACCACTACTGGCGCACGATTGAAGCACCGAACGTAGAAGCGCTGTTGTTCGTTCGTCATTTGCCATTCACTTGCAAAACGTCACAATTGCTTTAGGATGTGTATCTCGTTCGTTTCCATCCGACGGTTCGCTCGATGAGCGCCTCTATGCAAGATCCCGATTCCGTCGACACTTCCGACAAGATTACCTACACCTACAATCGCCAAGGACAACCAACGACCAAGACCGATCAAAACGGCTCGGTACACAGTTATTCGTACGATAAACTCGGCCGTCAGACGGCAGATTCAGTAACGACCCTGGGCGATGACGTAGACAATGCGATTCTGCGGATCACGCCAGGTTGTCCATGTTCAACGTCGTCGATCACAATTTTTCGAACTCTCCCAGCGGCATCGAGTTTAGCGTTTGACCCATCAGCGTCGTTGCGAGTGATCGTAGTTGATTGAGGTGGCGTCGATGTGCGGTGGGTTGGAAGTGCTTCTCGTCGTTGCGTTGCTATCGACGGTTGAAATACGGAAAAGGAAAAGGTGTCCGACACGAATGGCACGACTTCAAAGAATTCATTCGTGTCTACAACCCGACGCATGTCCGGACGAGCCCCTACTATCCGCAAAGCATTGGCAAGGTTGAACGATGGCATGGATCGTTGAAACAAGAATGCATCCGAGCAACCTGCCCCTCGACGAAGGAAGAAGCCGATAAGCGAGTGCACCGTCATGTAATTCATTACAACACGGTGCGCTTGCACTCGGCGAAAGGCTACATCACGCCAGCTGATTGCTTCGCTGGACTGAGCAAAGTCATCGGCGAGGAACGCGATCGCAAAATTGAAAAAACTCAACAACGATGCCAACCCGAGCGGCCCAAAGTATTTGGTGGCTGGGTGTTGGGTTTGTTCTAAAGCGTGTCGCTGTACGGAAAATATCGACCCGTCGATCTAGAGGATGCTATTGAAGGTTGCTTGGAATCGCGAGATTTGCTTTGTGGGAAAAACAAATTCTGTTTGACATGGCAGCTAATATGGGTACCATACCCAGCTCAAGAGGGGACTGAATGCTTGACAGAGTCATGTAGGAGCCTGCTGACTTAACAACATGACTGATTGGTTCTTTTTTGCCTTAGTTCGCGATTTTTTATTCATCGCAGCCTTTGTGACCCAGTCAGACAGTCGCCCGCCGAGTTTTCTCGCTCAGGCTTCGAGCTTTTCAGCGATCATGCTTCTAAATTAGCTTTTTAGGTGTCGGCTGCGCAGAGCTCTCGCCATCAATCGCGTCATCTGCTTGATGTTGGCTGTTGTACAACTCATGTATTGGTGAATGCGAACTTTCTCACGGCCCCAGTACCGAGCAAATCGCCCGCCATAGTGATTCATTATTTCGTTCAGCTTTCGTTCGATCGCGGGATGCTCTCGTCGTATCGATGCATACTCCTGGGTCTTGGCCCGTTCGCGCGCGATCGTATTCTGACTGGTATTGATTCTTGCTTACCGAACGACCAAACGCGCCACTCTTCGGTTTCAAAACACACCGAGCCACGAGCAGACAACCATCGCACTGCAAACGCCTGAAGCGAAAGATTATCCCATTTCTGCGAGAATCGAAATCGATCCAAGCGATACCGCCAATTCTGATCCATAAGCATGATTCAACCCTCCCGCTTGGGACTAGAAACCGATATCATTTTAACAATTCCATCCATGTGCGTGCTGGAAATGGTTTGAAGACAAGTGGGTGAGACTCCCACCTGAGTAGCTCTTAGCCAGAGGCTCAGTATCGAGTGTTGCAGCTTGCTTGGTAACAAGCCGGTTGAAGCGTACACAGAAAGGTAGCGAGGGTGAAAGGTATCGACTGACTGTCGAACCCTGATCGGTATTGAGCTCCGAAAACTTTGTTCCTATCGGATCCTGCCTAAGGTGTGTGGATACCTGAAGGCAAACTCAATCAATGCGTCATGGCGAGTGTTGATTGAAGGCCCGGAGTCGAAGGCCCGCTCGCGTTATCCATTATGTCTTTAAGGCAACCAGCGAGATCCCAACTGTTCTTGTACGGCGTGAAGACCAATTACGACGTCGCGAGTATGTATCACCAATCTGAAAAAGGGAGGTTTGCAAACGACGTTGGGAAGTCCGAAGGCTGCATATTACCAGTGAAGCCGGGTAACTCTGGTGGAGGGAAGGCGGCCGAGCGATGGTCGTCAGTCAGGGAAGCACTATCCGGACTCAGTGCCGGTACCTTAGTGACAACGGTCCTAGCTGACAGAACGATTCAACCTTGGTTGGGTCGGGATAGCCATCGTGGGGAGCCGGATGCGTTAACGGCGCACGTCCGGTTCTGGGAGGGGGCGACGCTCAATTGACAACGGATAAAATATTGTGACACCATCGGGAAACCAGATGGCAAACAGGGAAAACAAACCTTATCCTAAGGGTCGAAAGAGCTCGCTCTACTCACGCGCTGTTAAGTCAGCAGGCTCTGTAGGGCCTTGGTTAAGGGTAAAGCTAAACTTTGGAGGACGGGTTTGAACGTCGCGCGCAAAATTTACGAACTGTTTTTGCTAGAACGCCCGAAGCGTCGGGGCCAAAGATTTGGCGGTGTGTTTTCCCAACTGTATTAGGGGATACTTGCAATTGCTGGGAGATTTTTGTGTTTGGTAATGGAGTTCCATTTGATCCGCGACTTACTTCGATCGCGATAGCGACCGCGAGTCGCTTTTTGATATCATCAAGTTCTCCGTGGCTCAAAAGGTCCAAGATGAGTCCATTTGCTTGGTCGGTTGATCGGGCGTCGACGATCGCCAAAGCAAGTAGCTCGATGGCATCTGTTAGTATTGGAGGTTTCTGTGCCATTCGACTTGTCTGCCCTGTTTGCTACAATATGGTATAGAATTGGTAAATTGGTTGATGAGCATATTGATTAATCGATATCGTGGTGTTATGTTACCGGAGTGCATTTAAGAGTGCAAGACGGTATAATAGTCTTCGTCTTTCTTTAGACCTCATCTTTCTTTAGACCAAGGTGTTCTATGGCAGACAAAATAAAACGGAATAGACAACCTACGGGAGTCGAAAACGAAGGGCAATGGACGCGTGATATAGTCGTAAGACTTATGTCGGAGCAAAAGTTTGCGTTGCGCTCGCGGTCTATATCCGCGGACTACGATTGGCATCAGAGCGAAATGGAATTCTGTTATTTGCAAGTAATTGAGTCCATTGTTGAGATGGTGGCAAGGCTTTCGACTCAGAATGAGTTTGAAACAATGGTGACTTGTATTCTGAAAAGGTTCGGAGAGTTGATTAGCGTGCTTGAAGGACAGGCGCCAGATGTTGTTCAGAACAGAGTCGAGCTACTTCATGGGCGCGTAAAAAGGCTTGCGGCAGACGTGATTGCCGACTTGCAACCACGCATTGCTCTGTCCGAAGACGGTGAGCCGCAAGTTGAGTCGCAAAATAATGACATGCTTGACATTCGGGGCTCGAAGGTCGGAATGATTTATGGACCGGTTGGTCACGTTGAACAGGTTGACGACGGAAGTCCAAAGCTCGTGATTTATTCCCCAAGGTGGAAAGAAATTCAAGAGCGTATCAATGATGCGATTGTGAATCGCCGAGGATTCGTCGGACCTGGTTGCAGATCATATTCTGCAGGCAACCTGGAAGTATTGGATAACTTGCTCGATGGAATGACTCAGGGTGAGTTAAGCTATTCTTCGAATCAAACGGTTACGCCATAGCGTTTCCAACGTGTTTTAGTCCACGCAATACGGTCAGCGGCGGAGCGTAAAACCAAGGGTCGTGTGGTGTCAACGTCAAGCACGCGCTTCCAATTCGAGTCGGTGGAAGCGAGGTACGATCGAGCTAGGAAATACGTCGCTTCATCCTTGCAATTCATTTCGTTAGTCAGCGGTCCACACGCCGAATAAAAATCATCAAATCCTTCTCGTTCCTGCGCGCTGCAATCGTCGTACATCAGCCCCGCAAGCATCCGAACCGTGTCTTGTGATGCGGTTTCGTCATACCAATCCATTAAATGCTCAGTTTGATATAAATACAGTGTATTCGGGGCTGTGCGATAAACGCGATCGCTCTTGCCACAGTTGACGACGATCTTTTTTACCAATTGACCAAAGACAATCTGTAGTCCTTCGCGGCGTGAATGACGTAGGAGTACGAGCAGGAGCTGTCTCAGCGTTTCGGTAGCAGGTTCCCCTTTCGAACCTAGAGGCCCATTGCTTTTATGTACGGCATTTCTTTGAGTCAACGTTGAAACGACCTGGCATGCACGTTGGTACCGTTCCTTTTCATTGAGACCAGGCCAATCATCGAGCAGAAGTCGGGATAATTGGGAATCGCGATCCGTAAACGTAGTACTTTGTGACGCTTTACTCATTTGCACCACTCCAAGTTAGAAAACGAGTCATCAATGCTTCCTGCAAGAAGCGGAGGACTGGCGGGGGAATGCAACCGGGTTACGCGGAACCGGTTCAAGTGGTGCGGTTAAGTCTATTGTAGTGAACGAAAGATACGCGAAACAAGTATTTTGTGATCTTTTTCGTGACGTGGTACAAAGTTGTCCAATAATATGGAACTGTTGCTGAGCAGCAACCTCGCTTGAATAAGGCATGCGGGCCGCACCGAGAACCACTACCCGCATAAGAAACGGATTGACTCTTAGGTTTTTCTAAGGTTTTATCATGCGAAGCCTGCTTTCAGCAGTTCCACAAATAAAAACGTCCCTCTTGCACTATGATCCGCACCACAGGAAGGGGGACGTCCGCCGCGCTTTCGCGCACTGCATCAAACATCGCATACGCCAAGATGCGATCGTGTTACTCGTCGAGAAACGCGTCTGTCTGTTAGACACTTTGGATTCCTGGATTCATGTTGTTGACGACTTGAATGTCAGCGAGATGATTTAGACAATCCTATATCTGAGTCAGAGGAGATGTCAACTCATTTCGGTGCCCAAAAATGACGAAACATAAGAAACTTGCGACGATCGACGCTATTCGATGCCTGCTCCTCGAAAAATATTTGCCCGGCGATTGTTTGAGCGAGGCGAAGATTGAAGTTGACTTGGCGGAAACATACGCACTCGAGGTTTCGAGAAGCCCTATACGATTGGCGTTGAATGCCTTAGAATCCGAACGATTGCTTGTTATAAAGCCGCAGCAAGGCACGATTGTTCGCTACATCACGCCGGATGAAGTGGCTGAAATTCATAGTGCACGACTGGCTAACGAACTGTGGTGCGTGGGAAAGTTAGCTAAGGCGATTGCTTCGGGTGAAGTCGTCGACTTTACTTTGGTCGATTCGATATTGGCTGACATGAAGGCGATTGCGATCAAGCGAAAGCGCAGCGACGAAGATAGGTCGATATTCAAAATGTCGACTCCGGTCAGGGATTGAGCAACTTTTCCGGTTTGGCTGGTTTGGTGGTTGCTAGATTGATGGCCGGGGTGATTGCGATTCTGGGTTGCTTGATCTGAGATGTGGCTGGTCGAACAGATGCT
>Ga0163150_10000550_pt1 | contig 69545 bp, 62 predicted proteins | sample OliLakLV19P2IB_FD_148628 | JGI IMG/M metagenome (GOLD analysis project Ga0163150, IMG submission 148628) | Freshwater microbial mat bacterial communities from Lake Vanda, McMurdo Dry Valleys, Antarctica - Oligotrophic Lake LV.19.P2.IB | ecosystem: Environmental > Aquatic > Freshwater > Lake >... | reverse complement strand
GGGGCGGGCAGCGGGGGAGGGGGAGGGTGCGGGCAGCGTCGGTGACGCGCAACCGGCGCTAACTACCGCAGCGCGATGGGCTCCAGCGCCTCATGTTGCGGGGCAACGAAGAGCTGCGTGCCGTTGCCCGCCAGTGCCAGCACCGGAGCCACCGCGGCCGTGGCTTCCTCGGGTGTGTTGCAGCGCGCGCTCAGATGGGCCAGCACGACGACCTCCAGCCCCGGGTGGCTCACTTCGCCTAACAGCTCCGCCGCGGCGCGGTTCGACAGATGCCCGCTGCTTCCGGCAATCCGCTCCTGAACCACCGGCGGGTAGTCGCTGGTCCGCAACAGCACGTCGTCGTGATTGGCTTCCAGGACAATCGCATGCGACTCGCGCAGGAGATAGCGGACCGCCGTGGTCGGTCGGCCGAGGTCGTAGGCGAGCGCGATCCGGTGACCGGTCGCGGTCCGGATCGAAAGCGCGACCGGTTCCGCCGCATCGTGACTCGTGGGGCACGCCTCGATGTGAAAGCTGCCGTGGCGGACGCCGCCCATGATCGCCAGCGGGACAAATGCCACGGTGGGCATCCTGGCCCGGAGCCGATCCCAGGTGCCGGTGGAGGCCAGGACCGGGATCCCGAGGGTCTGCGCCAGGCGGGCGACGCCAGCGGTGTGATCGCCATGCTCGTGGGTGAGCACGATGCCGACCAGGCGGGCGAGGTCCAGCCCCGCCACCGTCGCCCGCCGGCTGATTTCCCGGGCGCTGAACCCGGCATCAACCAGCAACGCCTCGGTTCCGGTCGCGATAGCGAAGGCGTTGCCCGCTGAACCGGAGCCGAGGGCGTAGAGCGTCGTCACGGGGTCCGCAGGCGGTGATAGGTGCGCCGCAGGGAGTCGGCGCGTTCGGGAGAGAAGGGGACGTGTCGCCGGGGCAGCACCCGCTCGGCGACACGGAGGAAGCCGGCCTCGGTCATGTATTCGGTGGCCTCGCTGCCCCACGCCATCGGGGGGATGTACTTGGGGACATTCGGTGCCCCGAAGAGGTTCGCGCCGGCGCCGACCACCGTTCCAGTCGGGAGCAGCGAGCCGATGGCGGTCTTGGCGTGATCGCCGATCAGCGCTCCGAGAAACTGACGGCCGGTAGGGATCCGTTCGCCGGCGACGCTGAGGCCGATCTCGCCATAGGTGTTCTTGAGGTTGGAGGTCGTCGTTCCAGCCCCGAGGTTGACCCAGTGGCCCAGCACCGAGTGGCCGACGAACCCATCATGCCCCTTGTTGCTGTAGCCGAGGAAGAGGCTGGAGGAGACTTCGCCCTTCACCACGACGCGCGGACCGAAGGCGCTGGCCCGCAGGTGACCACCGAGCAGTCGCGTATCGGCACCGGCATAAAGCGGTCCCTCCAGCCGCGTGCCGTGCCGGACTTCGACCCCGGCCTCCAGCACGACGGCGCCGCCACGGGTATCGAAGACGACACCCGGTTCCACGATGGCGCCGCGGCAGAGCACGAGGGAAGGATCGCCGATGACGATGCTGGCCGCCGGCACCGGGTCGACTTCGCCATTCCCGAAGCCCAGCGCGTCGGGGGCGAGGAACCGCTCGAGCGCGGTGATGAGGTCAAAGGCTCCGTTGAGCACCAGCCCGTCGACCTGAAGGGCGGGGCCCTCGGCGGTCGACCCCTGCCAGGTGGTGCCGGACGGCACGATCCAACCGACGGCGGTATCGCCGGAGACGAGCCGGCGGGTGGCGGGATCGGGAGTGATTGGGCTCCCCGTCGGCGCAAACCAGGCGGCGGCGACGATCGCTGGGCCAGGAATCGGCCCGGGCGGCATGACCTCGGGCCCGGGTCCATCATGAAACCCGGCGACGTGGTCGCCAATGATCGCGGTGGTCTCCAGGTCCAGGGCGGCTTCCCAACGCTCCCGGATTTTCCAGATACCCGCCATCAGCTCCGCGAGCGGCCGCACCCCCGTGAAGGGTGCCCAAGCGGTACCCGGTGATGCAGGCTCGAGGAGGTAGAGGTGGGGAGGCATGCGGCGAGACGGCCCTCGTCAGGGGATGTCGCGGACCGACGCCGGCAGGCGGTCGAGGATCGCCTTGAGGTCGGCGGCCCGACTGCGGGGCAATACGAGGATGCGACCGTTGGCGTGGACGATCACGAGGTCCTTCACGCCGCTCACGACGATGGGGGTGCCGCTCGACCAGACGATGCAGTCCTGTGCATCGAGCAGGTGGACCTCGCCGACGGCGACATTGCCCTCCGCATCCTTCCGCCGGACCCGGGGCAGGGCACCCCAGGTTCCAACATCGTCCCAGGTGAACCGGCCCGGCACCACCGCGACGGCACTGCTCCGCTCCAGCACGCCGACGTCGATGGATATCGCGGTGACCGATTCGAAGAACCCGGCGACGTCGCCCGCTTCCAGCCGGCCGAGGTGCGGCGCGATCTCGGGCGTATTGCCGCGGACTTCCGCCAGGAGGACGTCGGCCGACCAGGCGAAGAGACCGCTGTTCCACAGGGCTCCCGATGCCATCAGGTCAAGCGCGGTCGAGGCATTGGGTTTTTCCGCGAATCGGGCGACGGTCCGGGCCGTCTCATCCAGGGCGGTGCCCGGCACGATGTAACCGAAGCCGGTGTCCGGTCGGGAGGGGACGATGCCGACGGTCACGAGGCGGCGGTGCCGGATGGCGGTCGAGAGGGCTTGCGCGGCGGTGTGGCGGAAGGCCTCTTCCTCGCGGATGGCCCAGTCGGCGTGCAGCGAAAGCACCTCGGCGGCGGGATCGCGGCGCCGGGCCTCGAGCGTGGCCCAGACGAGCGCCGGCCCGGTGGAAGCGGGCCGGGGCTCAACCAGGATGTTCTCCTGGGGGAGCTGCAGGGCGGACTGCAACCGCCCGGCGAGCGCCGGTCCGGTGACCACCAGGATCCGTTCGTGCGGGACCAGCCCCTCGAGGCGGGCCACCGCCTGTTCGGCGGTGGACTGGTTGCCGATCAGGGGCAGGAGCTGCTTGGGGGAACTCGGGGTGGAGAGCGGCCAGAAGCGACTCCCCGAACCCCCGGCAAGAATGACGGCCCAGCGCATCTCAGTGGGATCGGGTCAGAGGATGGTCGCGAGCGCCGGCGCCTGCAGCCGCAGCTCGAACAGGAGCGGCCCGAGATTGGTGGCCGGAGCGGCGAGCACGAAAAGATGCCCTTCGGTGCCGAGCGGCCGGACGATGGCGAGCCGGTCGTCGAACTCCAGCACCGTCGTGGTGAGTCCGCTGCACTCCGCCGCCTGTCCGAGGCGTCTGGCCCCGTTGGCGAAGGTCGCCGCGAGGGCGGCCACCGCGTCGGTGTCCAACAGGGAGCGTCCCGCGGTGTCGATCGGGAGCCCGTCACTGCTCAGGACCACGACGGCATCGACGTCCGGCCGGGCCGCCAGGCCCTGCACCATCTCGCGCAAGCCAGCCATCATCAGACTCCGGGAACGGGAAAGCAGGGTGCAGGGATTGTACGAAGGTCACACGGTCGAAGTCAAGCAATTACTGCGGGTTGACCGCTCCCGTCGCTCCTCGTACTTTCCGCCCATGTCACGCCTCCCCGTCGTTCTTGGTACCGCTACAATTGCCCTGCTTGCCGCGTGTGGCGCTGACAATGGCATACCGCCCGCCTCGATTCCCAACATCATCGACACGCTCACGCTGACGTCGCTCGCCACCGGCCCGCTGCAGGCGCCGACGGCCTACTCGCTGAATGCGCGGAATGTGGTGCGCACCTGGGATGTCGGGACCAACTTCGAGTTTGCTTTCTCCACCGATACCAGCGGCCGCAGCTTTTTCCTCCCGCTGGATGTGCTCGGCCTCGCGAGCAACAGCTCGGTGAAGCCGGGCCTCAAGCCCTCGACGATTGATTTCGACCAGCTCACGAAGGCGGCTCGGAATGGGTACACCACCTCCGACTCCATCGAGATCGCCGTGGGAGAGACCTATTTCATCCGCAGCGGCATCAACACCTGCAGTGCGCTCAGCGTGCCGCTCTACGGCAAGCTCAAGGTGCTGTTCATCGACCCGGTGGCCGATACCGTCCGCATCGAAGTGCTCGCCAACCAGAATTGCGGCTACCGGGCGCTCACGCTCGGCATCCCCAAGCAGTAGCTCGCCGTGATCGACCTCAGGCAACTCCGCCAGGATCCCGCGGGGGTGCGTGCCGCATTGTCGCGCCGCCGGGATCCGTCACTCCTCGCACTCCTCGACCAGCTTGATGACCTCGACCGCCAGCGCCGTGAGGTGCTGACGCGGGTTGAGGCGCTGAAGGCGGAGCGCAATATCGCCTCGGAGGAGGTGGCGCGCCGCAAGAAGGCCGGTCAGCCGGCCGATGATCTCCTCGTCACGCTCAAGCGTTCCTCCGACGAGGTGAAGGGGCTCGATGTCCGGGTTCGGGAAATCGAATCCGAGCTGGATGCGCTGGCGCTGACCGTGCCGAACCTCCCGCTCGCCCACGTGCCGGATGGGGATGCAACGGCCAATCAGGTCGTCAGGCAGTGGGGCGAGCGGCCGCAGCTGGGCTTCCCGCCAAAGCCGCATTGGGAACTGGGGCAGGCGCTCGGGCTCTTCGATCTGCCGAGGGGGGCCAAGATCACCGGTTCGGGTTTCCCGCTGTTCACTGGCGCGGGGGCACGGCTGGTGAGGGCGCTGCAGAATTTCCTGCTCGATCTCCACACCGTCGAGCATGGCTACACCGAGATCGCGCCGCCCTTCCTGGTGAATCGGGCGACGATGACCGGCACGGGGCAGTTGCCCAAGTTCGAGGACGAGCTCTACCAGGCCACGGCGGATGATCTGTTCCTCATCCCGACCGCCGAAGTCCCGCTCACCAACATGTACCGCGACGAGATTCTCGACGGCGCCGCGCTGCCGCTCACCTTCGTCGCCTATACCCCCTGTTTCCGTCGCGAGGCCGGCGCGCACGGCAAGGACACCCGCGGCCTCATCCGGGTGCATCAGTTCGACAAGGTGGAGCTGGTGCGCCTCTGCCGGCCGGAGGAGAGCGGCGCCGAGCATGAGCGGATCACCCGTCACGCCGAGACCGTGCTCGAGCGACTGGAGATCCCGTATCGGCGGCTGGCGCTCGCGGCGGGCGACACCGGATTCGGCAGCGCCTGCACCCACGACCTCGAGGTCTGGGCCGCCGGGGTAGGGACGTGGCTCGAAGCGTCGAGCGCCAGCACCTTCACCGATTTCCAGGCCCGCCGCGCCAACATCCGCTTCCGCCGTGACCCTGGATCGAAGCCGGAGTTCGTCCATACGCTGAATGCGTCGGGGGTCGCCTTCCCCCGCACGATCATCGCTCTGCTGGAGAACAACCAGCAGGCCGACGGCTCGGTCAAGGTCCCTGCAGCGCTCGCGCCGTATTTCGGCACCGACCGGCTCGTGCCACGTGCCTAGGCGGGGCATGCGCCGGTTTGCGCCGGTGCTGGTCGTGCTGCTGGTGCTGGTGCTCGCGGGGCTGTCCGCCGGGTCCAGCTGGATCGTGATCCGGCACTTTCGCAGTGATGCCGCCTCCATCAGCCGATTGTATGCCGGAGTTTTCGCCGGGCTGAACGATGACCGGCCCGGGGCGGCCCAGAGTTCGTTGCTCACGCTGGGGGAGCAGGTACGGCGCGAGGGCATTCCGCTCGTGGTCACCGATACGGCGGGGCGGGTCTCGGCGGCGGCCAACCTGCCGTTCTCTGCTCCGCTGGATGATCCCCGCGTGCTGGCCTATGCGGCGGTGCTCGACCGGGAGAATCGCCCGATCACCGACCCGCTGCTGGGGACGCTGCACTTCGGCCCGGTGCCAGCCAAGCGGCAACTGGTGGCGCTTGCGGTGCTGCAGGGCCTCATCCTGCTCACGATCATCGGGGTTGGAGTGGCGGGCTATCGCAACGCCATGGCGGCGCAGCGGGACCGGCTCTGGGTCGCCATGGCGCGGGAGGCGGCCCACCAGATGGGCACTCCACTGATGAGCCTGCAGGGCTGGATCGAGCAGGTCCGCTCCCGTGCGACCCCGCCGCCGCACCTGGCGGACCATCTCGCCGCGGACGCGGAGCGGCTGGAGCGGGTCGCCCATCGGTTCGAGCGGATCGGGCATGCCAACCGGCGCGAACCGGTCGGCGCCGGGGCGCTCGCCAAAAAGGTGGCGGACTACTTCAGCCCGCGGCTGCCGCACCGGGTCAACCGCATCACCATCGACGTCGACACGGCAGGCGACGGGCCGGTGATTCTCGGCGACCCGATCCTGCTGGAGTGGGCCCTCGAGTCGCTGGTCAAGAACGCGATCGATGCGCTGACCGGGCGCGCGGGACGGATCACGCTGCGGGTGGGGCAGGAGGCCGACACCGCCGTGATCCGCGTCGTGGACAACGGGCCCGGCATTCCGGGCGAGATCCGCCGCACGCTGTTCGAGCCGGGCATCACCACCAAGTCCAGCGGGTGGGGCATCGGCCTCGCGCTGGCACGTCGCGTCGTGGAGGACTCCCACGGCGGCGAATTGATGCTGGAGCCGGCCGAGGCCGGCGCCACGTTCCTGATCCGGATCCCCATGCATGACGACTGAGCGCGCCCCGCTGATCGGCCTGGATGGCCTCAATCCCGCCCAGCGGGAGGCGGTGGAGCACGTCCACGGTCCGCTGCTCGTTGTGGCCGGCGCAGGCTCCGGCAAGACCCGGGTGCTGACGATGCGCATCGCCCGCCTGATCGACCAGGCCGGCGTATCGCCGAAGCGCATTTTCGCGGTCACCTTCACCAACAAAGCCGCCGGCGAGATGAAGGAGCGGGTGGGCCGGCTCCTGGGACAGGATCCCGCCGGCCTGTGGATCGGCACCTTTCACTCCCTCTCCGCCCGGCTGCTGCGGCGGGAAGCGGAGGCGCTCGGCTTCTCCCGCCAGTTCACCATCTACGACGAGGATGACCGGCTGTCGCTGATCCGTCGGCTGATGGACCAGCTGGGACATTCCACCAAGCTGTTTCCCCCCAAGGTGATCCAGGCGCTCATCTCGGCGGCGAAGAACCGGATGGTGCCGCCGGAGGAGCTGGCCACCGGATCGCCATTCGACCGGGTGTCGCAGGTCGCCGCCGACGTGTATCGTGCGCTCGGCCCCGCACTCAAGTCGGCGAATGCGATGGATTTCGACGACCTGATGCTGCACCCGCTGACGCTGTTCCGCGAGCGGCCCGACCGGCTGCGCGACTATCAGGAGCGCTTCGCCTTCCTCCTGGTCGACGAATTCCAGGATACCAACTCGGCGCAGTATCAGCTCATACGCCTGTTAGGCGCGCACGGCAACGTCTGTGCGGTCGGCGACGACGACCAGTCGATCTACGGCTGGCGTGGTGCGGATGTGCGCAACATGCAGTCGTTCCTGCGGGATTTCCCCGGCACCGCGACGGTACGGCTGGAGGACAACTATCGCTCGACCCGGGTGGTCCTCGATGCCGCCAACGGGGTGATCGCCGAGAACACCGGCCGGATCGGCAAGACGCTGCGCACCCGGCGGCAGGGCGGAGAGCCGGTGACGATCGTGACGGCTGCCGATGAGCGGGATGAAGCGGAGTGGCTGGTCAAGGAGTTCCGGGCCAGGAGCGCCAAGGGCGACTGGCACTACACCGAGATGGCCATCCTGTACCGCACCAACTCGCAGTCCCGCGCGCTGGAAGAGGCATTCCGGCGCGCCGGTGTCCCGTATCGCATCGTCGGCGCCATCAGCTTCTATGACCGGCGCGAGGTGAAGGATCTGCTGGCCTACGTGCGCCTGGTGGCCAATCCGGCGGACGACGAGGCGTTCATCCGCGCCATCGGTGTGCCCAAGCGCGGCGTGGGCGACTCGGCCCTCGGCACCCTGCAGGAAGCCGCGACGCAGTGGGGCAAGCCGCTGTTGAGCGCGGCCGCGGGCGGAGAGATGATCCACGGTCTCCGGCCCAACGTGCGCGAGGCACTACGGAAGTTCGCCGACCTGATCCGGTCGGTCGCTGAGGAGGGGGCCCATTGGCCGCCGGCACAGGTCCTGGAGCAGATCATCCTGCGCATCGACTACGAGAAGGTGCTGCTGGACGAGGGGCCGGAAGGCGCGGATCGGTGGGACAACGTGCGTGAACTGGTCGCGAGCGCGGCGGACTGGTCGGAGGTCGTCGTCGCCGACGACGAGGAGCCGTCGACCCCGCTCGAACGCTTTCTCGCCGAGGCCGCGCTGCTGTCAGGGCATGACAAGACGGCGGGGGCGGAGGCGGGGGTAACGCTCATGACGCTGCACACCGCCAAGGGACTCGAGTGGCCCGTCGTCGCCATCGCGGGGATGGAGGATGGCCTCTTCCCGTCCGGTCGCGCCCTCGAGCAGCCGGACGGGGTGGAGGAGGAGCGCCGCCTCTGCTATGTCGGGATCACCCGGGCCAAGGACAAGCTGTACCTTTCGTGGGCCCGGGCACGGCGGCGCGGCGGGGCCTTGCTGCCGGGCCGCCCCTCGCGTTTCCTGCAGGCGCTGCCGCCCGGGTTGATCGAGGAACAGAAGACGTCAAATCTGTGGACCCCGGATTTCGGCGGCTTCGGTTTCCGCCGGGGCAGTGGCGCGACCGATCGGTGGGGGGCGCCGCCGACGGCAGGGTCGGGAGGTACGGCGCGATCGTCACCCCGTCCGCCGATCAGTGCGCCGCCCCCGGAGGAGGCGTCGCAGGATGCTCCCCGTTACGTGAAAGGGGAGCGGGTGCGCCACCGGCGGTTCGGTGGTGGGGTGATCAAGGGGCTGACGGGGACGGGACGGGACCTGAAAGTCGCGGTGCTGTTTGACGACGAGGAACATGGCATGAAGCAGCTGCTGGTGGCCTACGCCGGCCTCGAACGGGAATGGGAGAGCGCATGAGCATTCGACGGGAGGATGTCCTGCATGTCGCCCGGCTGGCGGCGCTGGATGTGGCGGAGGAGGACCTGCCACGACTGGTGGAGCAGATGGGGCGCATTGTGGAATTCGTGGCCCAGCTCGAGGAGGTCCCCGCGGGAGATTCCGCCCCGCCGTTCGTCGCCGGTCCGGCGCAGGTGACGCTGCGCGCCGATGAGATCGTGCCCTCCGGGCTGGTGCGTCCACCGGTGGCCTTTGCGCCGGAATTCACCAAGGGGTTCTTCTCGGTACCGAAACTGGGCGCCATGGAGGGGGCCGAATGAGTGGGGTCGGGATGATCGCGGAGGCGGTCAGCTCGGGACTCACGACGGCCGCATCCGTCGCGCGTGAGGTGGGTGGCCGCCTGACCGGGGCCATGCCGTTGAACGCGACGCTGCACTGGTCTCAGGCGCTGCTGGACCGTCAGGCCGCGGCGCTCGACGCACTGAGCCCGGCGGAGCGTGTCACACGCCCGCTCGCCGGGGTGCCGATCGCGCTCAAGGACAACATGGTCACCACCGACGAGCCGACAACCTGCGCCTCGAAGATCCTCGAGGGGTATGTCTCGCCGTATGATGCCACCGTCGTTTCCCGGCTTCGTGCCGCCGGTGCGATCCTCGCGTCCAAGACCAATCTCGATGAGTTCGCCATGGGTTCCTCCACCGAACATTCCGCCTACGGCCGGGTGCATCACCCGCTGGATGCGGCCCGCGTCCCCGGTGGCTCCTCCGGCGGTTCCGCGGCATTGGTGGCCGCGGGCGTCGTCCCCGCCGCGCTCGGCTCCGAGACCGGCGGCTCGGTGCGTCAGCCCGCCAGCTTCTGCGGCATCGTCGGGGTCAAGCCCACCTACGGCCGGGTGAGCCGGTACGGCCTCGTGGCCTTCGGCTCCTCGCTTGACCAGATCAGCGTCTTCGGGCGGAAGGTCGACGACGCCGCCCGCGTGCTCGCCGCCATCAGCGGTCACGATGCCCACGACTCCACCTCCGCGCCGCTCCCGCCACTGGCGCTCGAGCCCGCGCGCCATGAGCTCACCAGCTTCACCTTCGGCATGCCGCGGGAATATTTTCCCGCGGACCTGCATGGAGGTGTGCGTGCCGCCCTGGACCGGACGGCGCATGCGCTGCAGCAGCTGGGCGCGACCATCAAGGAAGTGTCGCTGCCCCATGCCAGGTTCGCGGTGCCGACCTACTACATCGTGGCGCCGGCGGAAGCCGCGGCCAACCTGGCCCGTTTCGATGGAGTGCGCTACGGGCCGCGCCACGTCGGGCCCGAGGGCGATGTGCAGGCCCTCTACCGGGCGACGCGCGGCCACGGCTTCGGGCCCGAGGTCCGTCGCCGGATCCTGATCGGGACCTACGTGCTGAGTTCGGGCTATTACGACGCCTACTACCGCAAGGCGCAGCAGACCCGCGCGCTGCTGGCGGAGGATTTCCGCAAAGTGTTCGTGGAGCAGCAGGTGGATTTCCTGCTCACTCCCACGACACCAACGCCGGCGTTCAAGGCGGGAGAGAAGATGGAAGATCCGGTCGCCATGTATCTGGCCGACATTTTCACCTGCTCGATCAACCTCGCCGGGCTCCCCGCACTCAGCCTGCCGGTGGGCCGCGGCGAGGGGCTCCCGATCGGCGCCCAACTCGTCGGCCCGATGTTCAGCGAGGCGCGGATGCTCGCGGTTGCATCGGCCATCGAAGCGGTGGTGGACGCCGTCGGGGAGGTGCGCTGATGCAGTGGGAAACCGTCGTGGGCCTCGAGGTCCACGTCCAGCTCCTGACCCGTTCCAAGATGTTCTGCGGCTGCGCCAACCGGTTCGGCGATCCGCCGAACACGCTGGTCTGCCCGGTCTGCCTGGGCCTGCCCGGTGCGTTGCCGATGCCGAACGCACAGGCAATCACCCTGGCGACGCGCGCCTCACTTGCACTCGGCTGCTCCGTGCACCCGACCAGCGTCTTTGCCCGGAAGAACTATTTCTATCCCGACCTGCCCAAGGGTTACCAGATCTCGCAGTTCGATCAGCCGCTGGCCACCGGCGGCGGGGTCACCATCGAGTCGCCCGAGCGTGGCAGGATCACGATTGGCGTCACCCGGCTGCATGTCGAGGAGGATGCCGGCAAGTCGCTGCACGACCGGCTGCCCGGCCGCACCGCCATCGACCTGAATCGGGCCGGGACCCCGCTGGCGGAAATCGTGAGCGAGCCGGATATGCGGAGCCCCGGCGAAGCCCGGGCGTACCTCACGGTGCTGAAGCAGCTCTTGCTGTACTGCGAGATCAGCGACGGCAACATGGAGGAGGGTTCACTCCGGGTCGACGCGAACATCTCCATCCGCCGCCCCGGCGAGACGCACCTCGGCACCAAGACCGAGGTGAAGAACATGAACAGCTTCGCCAACGTCGAGCGGGCGCTGATCGTGGAACGGGACCGGCAGATCCGCACGGTCGAAAACGGGGAGCGGGTGCGCCAGGTCACGCTGCTCTTCAACGCAGCGTCCGGGGAAGTGCGCCCGATGCGATCCAAGGAGGAGAGCCACGACTATCGCTACTTCCCCGATCCCGACCTGCCGCCGCTGGTGCTGAGCCGGCTGTGGATCGAACAGCAGCACGCGGCTCTCCCCGAACTCCCCGCGGCCAAGCAGGAACGCTTCATGTCGGTGCTCGGCCTGCCGCCCTACGATGCCGGCGTGCTGGCCGCCGACCGTGCCGTCGCGGACTACTTCGAGGCGGTGGTGGCGCAGGGGGTAGAGCCGAAGACCGCCTCCAACTGGGTGATCAACGACGCCATTCGCGCATGCAACGAGACCGGCCGCTTCCCGGTCGCCCCCGAGCGCCTCGCCGCGCTGATCGTACTGGTGAAGGCCGGGACCATCAGCAACCAGGCCGGCAAGCGGATCTTCACCGAGCTGGATCAGACCGACGAGACGCCAGCGGTCATCGCCGAACGGCTCGGCCTGCTGCAGGTGGGCGACGCGGATGCGCTTGGCGGGTGGGTGGACGAAGTGCTCGCCGCCAATCCGAAGGAACTGGCCCGCTACCGCGGGGGTGAGACCAAGCTGATCGGTTTCTTTACCGGGCAGGTGATGAAGCAGAGCGGTGGCAAGGCGGATCCGAAGAAGATCGGGGCGGTGCTGCTGGCAAAGCTCAAATAGTCCATAGGCGTCCGGGGACGATCAACACGACTGCCTGAGACGCTGTACCTGTGAATGAATGGAAGTCACAAGAAGCCCAGACGAATCAACGCGGACAAGCCGCACCTCTGGAAGGCTGACATCGCGGCTTCCGTTGACCAGTTCAACCAGTGGTTCATGCGGTTCGCACCCGAGGCGTTCCGTTCGACACGGGTGAAGACCACCGAGCACGTAAAGGCCGCGCTGATCGCCACCCGTGACCTGCGCAGGATCGACGCCGCCACCCTCAAGGACAATCCCAGTGCGCTGTCCACCCTCCGGATGTGTACGGCCCCACCGCGCGCGGTAGACCGCCTGATCGGCTTGGCCGATGCGAGCAAGAACCTTGTCGGTCGCATGGAAGACGGCAAGCTCCCGACCAAGATGAACGCCGTCGATTTGGACGCGGAGTTGACCAAACTCTGCCGCATCATCTCGAAGTTGCTTGACCGCGACATATTCCCGTGGCTGGACGCGGCCAAAGCCCCGACCGATCACGAACGCGACCGAGCGTCAACCGTCGTCGCCGACCGCCTGTGCAGCGCCGTGGCGAATCCGATCGTTCGCAACGCACAGGAGCAGCGACAACTCAAGCGCGTCGGCGAATGGCTGGATGCCCGGGGCTACCGAAAGCAAGGCCATCCCAGCGGGGAGCCGCTGACCAAGATGGAAGCAGGAACGTATACGTTTCGCATGAACCTTCCCGTGGGCAAATCGATCAAGGTGAACATCCCGGTTGACGTGGTCATCCAGCCCAGGAAGCGCCGCAAGGCTGGACTGCCTGTTCTGATCGAAGCCAAGTCGGCGGGCGATTTCACCAACACCAACAAGAGGCGCAAAGAAGAAGCCACCAAAGTCCACCAGCTTCAAGCGGCCTACGGTGAATCCGTTTCCTTCGTGCTGCTCCTCTGCGGATACTTTGGCAGTGACTACTTGGGATACGAAGCCGCGGAGGGAATCGATTGGGTTTGGGAACATCGCATCGACGACCTTCTGAAACTGGGACTGTGAACCGCATGATTGCGAACGCCGACAATCTGATTGAGATACGCCGACAGGCGATGCAGGCGGATATCGATGCGCGCAAGTCGGCGGCGGCGCGGAACCGCCTCGGCCAGTTCGCCACACCTAATGCCCTCGCCGTCGATATCGCCCGGTATGTCGAATCGCTCATCGACCGGTCCGAGAGCGGGATTCGATTCGCCGACCCTTCGATCGGCTCGGGAAGCTTCTACTCGGCGGCGCTTTCCGTCTTTGGCTCAAAGCGATTGACGAGCGCCGTCGGAGTCGAAATCGATCCAACGTTCGCCGACGCCGCCCGCGACCTGTGGGCGGAGAGCGGGCTTGAGGTTGTACGAGGCGACTTCACCCGCGTTGTTGCCAGCGCCTCGTGTCCACCCGCGCCCAACGTAGTCTTGGCCAACCCACCGTATGTCCGGCATCACCACATGGACCGCGAGGACAAGGAACGTTTGCAACGGCTCGTGTTCAAGGTCACCGGCGTTGAGGTCAACGGCCTCGCGGGGTTGTACGTGTACTTCCTGCTTCTCGCAACTGCGTGGATGGAGAACGACGGGATCGCGGCCTGGCTTATCCCCTCGGAGTTCATGGACGTCAACTACGGCGCGGCACTCAAGGGCTTTCTCACGGACAACGTGACTCTTCTCCGCGCCCACCGCTTCGACCCCGACGACGTTCAGTTTGGCGATGCCCTCGTGTCATCGGTCGTGCTGGTGTTCCGCAAAACGCCGCCCGCCGTCGGCCATGCCGCCCTGTTTACCTTCGGCGGCGCGCTGACCGAATCGGATGCACGTGAGCTAATCCCTCTCGAACGCCTGCGTCAGTCTCGCAAGTGGACGGTCTACCCGAGTCACGCCAAGAACGACCGCCACACGCTTAGCGACGGGAGCGGCCCGACGCTCAGCGACCTTTTTCTGGTTCAGCGCGGCATCGCCACCGGATGCAACAAGTTCTTTGTTCTCGAACGCGCCAGCGCCAAGCGCCACGGCCTCCCCACTAAGTACCTGCGCCCGATCCTGCCCAGCCCGCGTCACCTTAAGACCACGATCATCGACGCGGATGACGACGGCTATCCGCGGATCTACCGGCAACTCTGCGTCATTGACTGCGACCTGCCCGAACCGATGGTTAAGGCCAAGCACCCGGCCCTATGGGGGTACCTGCAAACCGCCCAAGCGCTCGGCATCATGGACGGCTACCTCATCAGCAAGCGCAGCCCGTGGTACAAGCAGGAGCAGCGCGAACCCGCCCCGTTCCTTTGCACCTACATGGGCCGCGGGTCAGCCGACAAGCAACCGTTCCGGTTCATCTGGAACCGTTCTCAGGCGATTGGGACCAATCTCTACCTCATGCTCTACCCGAAGCCCGGCCTCGTGCGGATGTTGCGCGACCACGCCGAGCGCGCGGCCGACGTGTTTGCCCTGCTCGGGCAGGTGACCGGCCACGAACTCCGCGGGGAAGGTCGGGTCTACGGTGGCGGCCTCAACAAGATCGAGCCAAGCGAACTCGGCCGGATATCTGCGGCGGCGTTTTTCGAGCGCTGGCCCGAACTTCGCTCCGCGGTGAAGCGACAGGGAGATCTCTTCGGTGAACTGCTCGGTAGAATGGGCCCCTAAAAACCGGTGGCAGTGGGCGTTCAGCAGCACGGTCCACCGCTGAACCGGAGCGACAGACCCTGGCCAGCAGGTGGGAACAATCCTCACCGCGTGCCTCTCCCCTACCGTTTGCCGCCCGCCGTATCCACTCCCGCCTCACCCAGCAAATCCAGCACCGACATCGGATCCACCGTCACCCCACCGTACCGCGTCACCCAGTGCAGGTGCGGCCCCGTCACGCGGCCGGTCTTGCCCACCGCCCCGATGATCTGCCCCCGCTCCACGATGTCGCCCAGCTTCACATCCGTCCGACTGAGGTGGAAGTACGCCGAGATGAGTCCCTCGCCGTGGTCGAGGTAGACCACATTTCCCGCCAGGTAGAACGGCGCGACCAGTGCAACCCGACCCCGATTGGTCGCCCGCACCGGCTCCCCGACCGTTCCGGCGAAATCCAGCCCCAGGTGACGGCTGGTGATCGCGCCGTTGAAGGTCCGCGCCGTGCCGAAGCTGCTGGTGATTCTGCTGCTGCGCGGCGCAATGAATGGGTCGCGCCACAGCCGCTCGGTCCGATGCGCGGCACGACTCACCGCGCGCGCCTGCGCGATATCCTCGGCGATCCGGATCCGGGCCGCGCTGTCCGGCGCAGCCATGCCCGGCGCGACGCTGAGGCGTTCGCTGCTATAGAATCCCTTCGAACTCGCCAGTGAGGCGAACACCGTCTCGGCCCGTTCCTCCCGAATCAGGATGAGGCGGATCCGGAGCGAGTCGGGCCCATCCATCGGTGCCGGTGCCAGGCCGGTCCACCGCACGCCGTCGGTGGTGCCCAGATGAAGGGGTTCGCCCGCGGCCTCGCCATCGATGCGACTCACCTGTGGGCCGGGGCCCGGCTCGACCTCGAGCTGGTAGAGCGTGCCCTGCACCGGCAGCTCGGGCCGGGAGGTCACGACAGCCTGTGCCCACGCCGGGCCGGTCACACCGCAAAGGCAGAGCAGGGCGACGACGCAGCATTGGGGTCTCACGCTGTGCCACGATTCAAGAGGCTTGCCGCCACTTCCGACTTCGCGTCGAGCAGCAGGCCAAGCCGGTCCTCGAGCTCCTGCGCCGCCTGCAAGTCCTCGGTGAGCGTCTGCGGGGCGGCGCTGCCGGCATGTAAACGGAGCAACCCGAGCCGCAATCCCTCCAGCAGCGCCACCGTCTGGTGCAGTCGCTCGGCCCAGAGGTTTCTGGCCGACTGCAACTCGCCGGCGCCGCCGTCGCCCTCCCGCGCGGCCGGCTCTCCGAAGAGCGTCGTCGGCGCCGCCTGCGCGATCAGGTCGTCCAGCTCCTCTATCTTCCGTCGCATCGTCTGGGCCCGCGCCGCCAGCAGCCGGATCTGCGCTGGCATGCGCGCGAGGTCGCGCCGCTCCGCCGCCGGCAGCGCCTCGAACAGCGCCTCGGCGGCCTGTCCCAGCGCCACCTCGGTCGGACGGTGCAGCACCTGCTCCGGGATCTTCCGATTTGTCAGGCGCCAGCCCGCGAGTCGGGTCATCCACTTGCCCAGGCGGCCCTTCCAGATCTTCACCGCCCATTCCGCGACACGATCACTCGGCGCGTCACTGGTCGCCGGGAAGCGTTGGCCCAGCCACCGGGCGCCGAGCGCGATCACGAGTCCGATGAAGCCAACGGGGACGAGGCCACCAGCCGAAGCGCCGCCAGCCATCACCGCGATGATCACTGAACCGACCACGGCAACGATCCCGGCCAGCATCAATCCCCGAAGGACCTGTCCCAGCTTCGTGGGTCGCCCGGCAAACTCGTAGGCCAGCTCTTCCTGGCGGCGGACCGTGTGAATTTCCAGCGCACGGATCAGGTCGGGGTAGTCGTAGCCCGCGGCGAGGACGCGGCGGGTCTGCAGGACGCGCACCGCTCCATAAATCAGCAAGGGCACGCTCACGATCATGGAGAGCGTGACCAGCGCGAAGAACAACCCTGGCGCGACATTGGCCAGGGAAAAGACGAGGCCCATGAACAGCGGAACGCCCCAGATGCCCGACATCACGAGAATCGTCCCCCGGGGGCGCTCGGAGTGGGCAATCCACACGCGGAGGGGCGCCGGGAGGTCGGTGCCGCCAATGCCCATCTCGTCGAGCGCCGCCGCGAGTTCTTCGCCGGTGCGGAAGCGCGCTGTCGCCACCGGTGCCAGACAGCGATCGACCGCCCGGGCGAGCGCGCGGGGAACATGGGGCGCCACCGACGAAAGCGGGGCGGGTGCCCCCGCGAGATGTCGCTGGGTGAGCTCGGCCAGCGTGGCGGCCGGAACCGGGAGCCGGCCGGCCAGCATCAGGTACCCCACGACGCCGAGCGCGTAGAGATCGCTGCGACCATCCAGGCGTTCTCCGCGAGCCTGTTCCGGGCTCAGGTAGGCGATCGTGCCCTCCACCTGTCCGCCCGAAGCGGTGGAGTCGTCCAGCGGCGCCGCAATGCCGAAATCGGCGAGCAGCGTGCGTCGCCCGCCGCGCTCCAGGAGGAGGTTGTCCGGCTTTATGTCGCGATGGATGACGCCCTGGCCGTGCGCGTACCCGAGCGCCCACGCCGCGTCGCGCAGGATCGGCGCGACATCGGCGGGCACCAAAGCGCCCTGGCGCCGCAGCCGGTCGCCCAGGCTTTCGCCGTCCACATACGCCATCACGAAGTACACGAGGTGACCGGCCTCCTCGACCGCATGAATCGGCACGATGCCGGGATGCGAGAGCCGTGCGGCGATCCGGGCCTCGTGGAGAAAGCGGTCGCGCAGGGTGCCACGGGCCGTGAGGGCGGGGGGCAGAAGCTTGATGGCGACCAGCCGGTCGAGTCGCACATCGCGGGCGAGATAGACGATCCCCATCCCGCCGCGACCGAGTTCGCGTTCGAGGGAGTACCGGCCAACGAGCGCTTCCTGCAACTCAAGAAAGAGCGGGTCGAACGGGGCAGGGGCGGTCATTCAGCCCCGACCGACCGCCAGGGCTGGGGCACGGTGGCTCTGCCCCAGTAGGGGAGCCGGTGCTCGGGGAGGCCGAAATGCTGCTCCGCCGTGGCGGTGACACGTTCCGGATCATACCAGCCGCCCGCCAGCAGCGCCTCCCGCCGCATCCGCTTGGCGGTGCCCAGCGCCTTGTCGCCGGCGGGGTCAAGCCCGCGTGGCTCCGCGTCCGGGTTGGCCAGCAGGTCCATCACGAACTCATACGACAGCGCGAGGTGTCGCTCGACATCGCGGATCGGCAGCTCCCACCGGCTGTTCTTGTCGGCGACCTCGAACGCCCGCTGCCACCCCTGGGACTCGGTCAGGTGAACCATGCCGCGGAAGAGCCGCCGATTGGTCTTTACCGAGAAGATGGTCGGCGCGATGAGCAGGTCGAGGTGCCCGTCGGCAGGCCCGTGGTCCAGCAGGATCACTTCCTTCGCGGTGCGGCGAAAGCGATCGCCGAGCGGCGTCTCGAAGCGCGATTCCCAGTAGGAATGCCCGAATCCGGTGGTCGAACTGGTGAGGACGAGCTGGCGCGGTACAAAGAAGTTGTGGGCGACGACGTCGGCGGCGAGATGGCTCAGGTAACCGAGGCCAAAGGCGCGCAGGGCATCGGTGCGGGCCTTGTCATAGATCTCCTGACCCACATGCCAGCTGTGACAGTGACGGCCGACCGGGGCGTACTTCTTGGCGATCGAACTGTCGGCGGCAATGTTGCCGTAGAGGAAATCAAAGGGAAAGGCACGGATCAGGTCCGCGATCGCCCCGGGCAGCGCGGTCAGGTTGCCGAGGACCGCTTCGCCGAGGTAGATGTGCGTGCCCGGTGTCCAGGCGTGGAGCGGGGCGGGGAAGAGCAGCGCCAGGGTACCGACGATGCCCAGCGCGGCGAGCAGGTGAAGTCGGTTCAACGTCGGCGGCCACCACTCAGGAGGCGACGCAGCATCCCGAACCAGCCCACGCCGGACCGGATGCTCCGCAGCGTCACCGCCAGGTCCAGCGCCGTTTCCTCCACTTCCTCCCCCAGCACCTCATAGACCGCATCCAGCCGGTTGATCCGGTCCGTCAGCCCTTCCCGGAAGCGCCGGCTCGTGCGGACGATCTCCTCTGTCTCCGCGCCCACCATGCTGGCAAGCTTGTGCCCTTCCCCCGAGACCAGTGCCACCGCCGAGAGCGCGGGAGCCAGGTCGGTGCGGAGGCCGTCGATGACGTGGGCGAGCTGCTTCATCTCACTGGCCGCCTGCCTGGCGGTGAGGGCGGCCGCCGCCGCGATCACAACAAAGGCCAGGGCGATAATCGCGAGCGAGATGGCCATAGTTGGCCCGACCCACCCGCCGGGAAGCTCGGACTGAAGAAGAAAGAGCATGGAACTACCTCCTGGAAAGACACGCTGCGGAGGAAAGATAGCAGACCCCGCTTGACGCTCGCACCATGCCCCGTGAGTTTACGCCATGCCCCCTCGCTTCCTCGTCCGCGGCGGCCGGCCCCTGGCCGGAACTATCCGCCCCGCAGGCAACAAGAACGCCGCCCTCCCCGCCATCGCCGCGACGCTTCTGGCCGACGGCCCCGTCGAGCTGGGCAACATGCCGCGCATCCGCGATGTCGAGACCATGCTGGCCCTCGTGGCCGACCTCGGCGCCACGGTCGAATGGACCGGCGCGAATGTGGTGCGGGTCGATGCGAGTGGCGCGATCCCGAAGCCGCTCAATCCCGATCTCTGCACCAGGATTCGCGCCTCGATCCTTCTGGCCGGCCCGTTGCTGGCCCGGTTCGGCAAGGTCGTGCTGCCGCCGCCCGGCGGCGACGTGATCGGCCGGCGGAGGGTGGACACCCACTTCCTGGCACTGGAACAGCTCGGGGCATCGCTGACGGTGGGCGACCACTACACGCTCGAGGCCAAGCACCTCGTCGGGGCGGAAATCTTCCTGGACGAACCGAGCGTCACGGGGACCGAGAATGCGCTGATGGCGGCCGTCATGGCCAAGGGGCGCACCGTCCTGCTCAACGCCGCTGCCGAGCCGCATGTGCAGGATGTCGCCCGCCTGCTGGTGGCGATGGGGGCGTCAATCGAGGGCATCGGGACGAATGTCTACACCATCGAGGGGGGGCGGAGCCTCACGGGGACGTCCTATTCGATTGGCCCCGATCATATCGAGATCGCCAGCTTCATCGGGCTCGCCGCCGTCACCAACAGCCCGATCACGATCGAGGGGGTTCGTTCCGACGATCTTCGCAGCACCCTGCTCGGATTCGAGCGACTAGGCGTCCGGCCCCGGCTCGATGGCCAGCGGCTGATTGTCGATGCCGACCAGGAGCGACGGATTCGTCCCGACCTCGGCGGTCACGTGCCCAAGCTCGAGGATGGGCCGTGGCCGGCCTTTCCGGCCGACGCGATGTCGATCGCCCTGGTCACCGCCACCCAGTGCGAGGGGATGGTGCTGATATTCGAGAAGATGTTCGAGTCCCGGCTGTTCTTCGTCGACAAGCTCATCGGCATGGGGGCAAGGATCGTCCTGTGCGACCCGCACCGGGCGGTTATCTCTGGCCCGGCACAGCTGCGCGGTGGCACGGTCGAGTCGCCCGATATCCGGGCTGGGATGGCCATGCTGCTCGCCGCGCTTGCCGCCGATGGCCAGAGCACGATCCACAACGTGGGGCAGATCGAGCGGGGCTACGAGCAGATCGACGTCCGGCTGCGGGCGCTGGGGGCAGATCTGGAGCGGCTGGAGTAACACAGCTGGCGAGGTAGGGCGGACCCATTGGTCCGCCCTCCGGACCCGTGAAGGGGCGGACCAATGGGTCTGCCCTCCGGACCCGTGAAGGGGCGGACCAATGGGTCTGCCCTCCGGACCCGTGAAGGGGCGGACCAATGGGTCCGCCCCTACCCATATTTTTCATTCCTCCATGCCTATCCCCATTCGCGAGATTCCCATCCCCGGCCCGATCCCCCGGTTCGAGATCCCCGGCTGGCGGGAGCGCTTCGGCGTTGTCGCCGGAATCACCGGACGGGGGGAGGGCGTGGGCCGAGGCTTCGACCTCGGGCTGTGGAACGCCTCCCCGGTCGAGGAAACGATGATCCGATGGCGTGCCTTTCGGCGCGCCGAGGCGGGGTTCGGCGTCACCGTACTGGGTCACCAGGCGCACCGGACGGAGGTGGCCTGGCATGTGGATAACGGCGGAGGGGAGCGCTGGATCCAAGTTGAAGGGGTCGACGGGCATGTGACAGCTACTGTCGGAATCCTGCTCACCGTAACGGTGGCAGACTGCATCCCGGTCTATCTTGTCGATCCGGTGAGGCGGTCAATTGGGCTGCTCCACAGCGGCTGGCGTGGCACTGCCTGTGGCATTATCGAGCGCGGCATCTCGAGGATGAGTAAACATTGTGGAAGCGATGTGCACAACATCGTAATGCACACTGGAGTAGGTATTTGCGCGAAGTGCTATGAAGTTGGTTCTGAAGTGATGGAAGCCTGTGGATTACCCAGGGATGGTGCTGGTCCGTGGCACGCCGATCTCCGTGCCGTGCTGGCAGAGCAGGCGCGGTCGCTCGGAGTCGTTTCTTTATCAACATCACAATGGTGCTCCGCACATGACTGCCAGAAATTCTACAGTCACCGTGCCAGCAGTGGAGCGGACGGGAGGATGGTGGCGTACTTGGGGATGCCGAACTCGGGGTAGTGTAATCATCCCGAGGTAGCGATGCGACCGGGAGATCCGTTCTGGTGGAAGCCGTTCGCCGGTCGGTTCCTGACCCAACGACACGCCGGAATCTGGTGACAGGGGCTTCCCGGATCATCGGAGGCGGGGATCGGTGCGTGCGCGGCTGGAGCTCCGCCCCTACCCCCCCGCCAAGGGCCTCACTAGCCGGACCCGCTCCAGCTCCGCCAGGCAGAAACGCAGGTTCGGTTCTCCGATACTGCTGTTCCCCGGAAGGGCGTCGAGTATCCCCCCGACGTCAAGATTCCGCTTGGTCCCCTCCTCGGTCACCAGCGCAAACAGCACCTCGAGCGGGACGCCCTGCGGCTGAGCCACCCCGCGCTTTGCCAGCGCGGCCTCGATCAGGGCCAGCTGTTCGTCCAGAAAGGCCGAGAGCACGTTGCCCAGCTTGCCGACCCCTTCGACCAGTGGGGGATCGAAAGTCACCGTCGCCGGTGTCGCTGTCCCCTGGCGCTCCAGGTCGGCGCGCCACAACCGGTCGAGATAGAGCTGCAGGTTGGTGAGGTCGATGCCAGTGCGCCGGTCGCGGATATTCTCCAGGATGCCCGATGCCGTCGCCGGCGGATCGGTGATCTGGATACCGGCGGCCCGCGCCGTGCCGATGATGATGCGGGCCAGGTTCGAGTCATTCATCTTCTCGATCCGGAGCCGGTTGTCGAACAGCGACGGTATGACCTTCTCCAGCGCCGAGAGATAGGCGATGTACTCCTCCCGGATGACGATCAGCAGCTTGCAGCTGGCGCCGGCCGCCAGGATCTGGCGGACCGTCTCGTAGAACAGCTGCTGCTCCGCCACCGTCCCCGAGATGAACAGCTCCTCGAACTGGTCGAGGACGAGGTAGATGGGGCGATAGTGATCGAGGTAGAGCGCCCGGATCCGCCCGGTGATGGTGACCTCCCCGGCCTGGCCCGGCTGCTTCATGGCACCGGTAATCTCGCGCTCCAGCGCCCGGTTGAGGTCGGTGCCGCGCCTGACATACAGCGGAAGCCAGTCGGAGTCGACGAACTGATTGCCGAGCCCGCAATTGATGATGCTGGTCTTGCCGGTCCCCGAGGCGCCATACACCAGGACCAGATTGGAGGCGTGCACGGCGTTGTAGAGCTGGGCAGTCTCGCGCTCGCGCCCGAAGAACCGGTCTTTGTCCTCCTTCTGGTACGCATCGAGGAATTTGAAGGGGCTCTGGCTCATGAGGCCGCTCCGAGGTCGGCGACGCAGGAATCGAACTGGTCGCGGAGCACCTGAAAGACCTTCACCCCGCCTTCGGTGGGCGGCTGAGGCGCGGCGCCGAAGCTCGCGCCGACCCCGAACGGGTCGGGGGCGCTCGCAGTCGGAGTGAGGTTCCGCCCTTCGAGGAAGTCCTCGCGCGTCATGTCGCTATGGACCCGGTCGCGCTCGTTCTCGAGGGCGTAGCGGATGCCGTGATCGACGGCGAGGTAGACCAGCCGGCCCGCCTCCTGATAGGACAGCATGAAGATGTGGGCCAGGCGAGCGGTGTCCGCGCCCTCGCCCTTTTTCACGCTCACGAAGGTGTTCTTGTCGATGATGAACGGCGAAAGATTGAGGCAGTCGTCGAGCCTGTTCTCATCCCGGGCGAGCACGATCGACTGGCTGTTGCTGAGCCGCGCTTTCCGGCGCTGCGCGACATCCTGATAGAGACTGAGCGCACTGCTGTCGACCGCATTGAGCGGCCCCAGGTCCAGCTCGTACTTCACCGCCTCGAATCGGGTCGCCTCGACCGAGATGTTGCGCACCGTGAGCATGCGATAGCTGGCCAGGAAAGCGGCCGAGCGCAGCACGACTGACAGCGCCTGCTCGGCGGTCAGGCAGCGCTGCTCCAGGTCGGTGGTCGGATTGCCCGCCTGCAGTTCGGTGCGGAGCTGCTCCAGATAGGCATGCGCCTTCGGCAGCGGCCCGGCCGGGTCATCCCACGCCTGCGCCACCCGCTCATATTCGGCGACATACGGGGCCACACCCTGCGCGTGAAACAGCCGGTAGAGGTCGACCGTCTTCGCCAGGAAGTCGAACGCGGCAAAGGCGCGGGCGTCCATGGTCAGACCGGCGTCGAACGGTTGCGGGAGCTTGATCTGCTTCAGCCGGGCCTGTTCCCAGAGGTTCGACAGCAGGATGTAGTACAGCAGCTGCGATGCCCGCACGTAGGCGCTGACCAGGTGCTCCAGTCGCTCGGCGCCGGGGTTGTCCTGCTGCCGCAGCAGCCGGATCTGCGAGCCGAGCGGCCAGGGGAGGTTCCGGACGATGAGCTCCGGGTACTCCCGCGAATCGCGCTTCACCGACTCGCCGCCGCGCACCTCCATCATCTGGGTGTAGATGTCGGGGTTGTAGCGGGCCATTTCGTCCAGCACGAGCATGATGTAGCGATTGGCGGTGAAGCTGCTGCCGATGTACTGGATGATGTCCTGCGGAAGTCCCACCGCCTGATAGTAGGGGAGCTTCCAGTTCAGCGCCTCGGCTTCGTGCTCTTCCTTGATGTACAGTCCCCACGGGATGGCGTCGCCCGCTGCCGCGGCTTGCCCCATGTCCACGCCGCGCAGTTTCACGATCCCGATTTCGCGGACGTCGCCGGACTTGGTCTGCAGAAATGCCTGCGCGAGGGCAAAGGCCTGGCCGATCGTGCGGCGGCTGGCGAGCGCCTGATAGAATCTTGCGGCGAACTCCGTCGCCTTGTCGTCGCGGATGGGCACCGAGGTGGCGATGACCGCCTTGACCCCCGCGGCCAGGAGCGTCTCCACCTGTGGCCGGGTGCCGCAGCCATTGAGGAAGACGAGCTTCAGGTTGGTCTGCTCGCCCAGCAGCCCCGCGATTCCACCGGCATGCGCCGCGCCGCCTTCCATGCGGAGCGTCATCCCGTCGGCGTGGCCACCATAGTGGAAGATCGCCAGCTGGTCCTTGAAGGAACTCACGGTGTCGAAGAAGTCCGCGACGTCGGCGCTCTCCTCGCGGTGAACCTTGACGAAATTCTGCCGGTCGAGGTCGCGCAGGGCGCTGAAGACATTCTTGCTCTCGGCCTTGAGCAGCTCGAGATGCGCGTCGGCGTCGTTGGCGAATGCCAGAAAGATGACGGGAGTGCTCATCGACTGCCGCTCAGGGGGGCGCTGGCCGGCGCGCCTTCTCCCGCCGGCCACTCGCGACAGGTGCGGCGATACGGCGTGTCGCCGAAAGTCTGGCGCCATTCGGCCAGAGAGAGGTTGCGGCCGGCAACGGCGCAGGCTCGGCTGAGGAGGGATCCCGGCGAGATGTCCCACAGGATGACGGTGCTGTCCTTGCTCGCTGAGGCCATGGTCTGACCATCGGGGCTGAACGCGACGCTCAGGACCGAGCCGGTGTGTCCCCGCAGCGGCGGTCCCCGCCGCTCCCTGCGCGCGAGGTCCCACAGGATGATCGTGCTGTCGCCGCTCGCCGAGGCGAGCGTCTGGCTGTCGGGGCTGAACGCGACGCCCCAGACCGGACCGGTGTGTCCCCGGTTAGGCGGGCCGAGCCGACGTCGGCGCGCGACATCCCAGAGCAGGACATTGCCATTCTCGCTGCCGGAAGCAAGGGTCCTGCCGTCGGGGCTGAATGCAACACTCGAGAGGGAGCTCCTGTCGCCCAGCAGGGGCAGGGCTCCGGTCTGATTCGCCCGGACATCCCACAGCACGACCAGGTGGTCCTCGCTCGCCGACGCGAGCGTCTGCCCATCGGGACTGAACGCGACGCCGAGGACGGCGCGGGTGTGTCCGCCCCTGGAGACGCCGGAGCGCAGGCCACTGAGGTCGTCCCACAGATTGATCGTGTTGTCGTCGCTGGCGGAGGCGAGCCTCCGGCCGTCGGGGCTGAACGCGACGGTGTTGACCCCGGCCTTGTGTCCGCGCAGAGGTTCGCCGAGCCGCTCCCTGCGAACGACATCCCACAGGACGACCGTGCCATCCAGACTCGATGACGCGAGCGTCTTGCCGTCGGGGCTGAACGCGACGCCGAGGACGGCATCGGTGTGTCCCCGCAGCGGCTTCCCGATCGGCTTCCGGCTGGTGACGTCCCAGAGGATGACCGTGCTGTCGTCGCTCCCGGTGGCGAGGGTCGCTCCGTCGGCGGTGAACGCCACGCTGTTGACCCGGGCGGTATGCCGCCGCAGTGACTCCCCGGAGCGCGGTGCGTCGGCGACGTCCCACAGGCCGATCTTGCCGTCCTCGCCTGCCGAGGCCAGCGTCTGGCCGTCTGGGCTGAAGGCGACATCGAGGATTGGGCCGGTGTGTCCCCGAAGTGCGGTGCCGCGCTGCTTGCGGCTCGAGACGTCCCACAGGATGACGCTGCCATCCCAGCTGGCTGAGGCGAGGGTCCGGCCATCGGGGCTGAACCTGACGCTGGTGACGACATCGCTGTGTCCGCCCAGCAACTCGGGGGCCGCTCGCTGCCGCGCGGTGTCCCACAGGAGAACGGTGCTGTCTTCGGTCGCCAGGGCGAGAGTCCGTCCGTCGGGGCTGAACGCAACGCTGTTGACGATGCCAGCAGGCGCGAGCAGGGGTGCGCCGCGCGGCTTCCGGTTTGCGACGTCCCACAGGGTGACGGTGTGGTCGTCGCACGCCGCGGCGAGGGTGCGGCCGTCGGGACTGAAGGCGACGGAGAACACCGCGCCGCGGGGTTTGTCCAGCAGCAGGGCGCGCTGCTTCCGGCTCTGGACGTCCCACAGAATGACGGTGCCCTTCAGGTCGGAGGAGGCGAGGGTCCGCCCGTCGGGGCTGAACGCGACGCTGAGCACCGCATCGGTGTGTCCGCGCAGCGGCGCATCGAGCGGCCGCCCGCTGGCGAGGTCCCAGAGGATGACGGTGCTGTCGTCGCTCGCGGAGGCGAGGGTCCGGCCGTCGGGGTTGAACGCGATGCTGATGATCTTGTCCCGGTGACCGGTGAGCGGCTCGCCGCGCGGCTGCCGGCTGGCGACGTCCCACAAAATGATGGTGTTATCCCAGCTCGCCGACGCGAGGGTCGTGCCGTCCGGGCCGTAGGCGACGCTGTTGACCGCGTCGGTGTGCCGCTGCAGGTATCCACGCAGTCGGGTAGAGGTCAGATGCCAGGTCAGAAGCGCTGAGCGCGTCTCCGCCGTCGGGCTGGCGAACGCAGCCTCCTCGACCAGGAGTGCCGCGAGGTCGAGGACGCCGTCGTCGAGGGCGTTCCTGGTCCCGGCGACCAGCTGCCGGCTGGTCGCCAGACCGGCCTGCACCTGGGCGGTGTGTCGCGCCACGATCGAGATCACGGTCGACGTGGCGAGCACCGCGATGATGGCGGCGACCGCGATGCGAAGCCGGTTGCGCTGCCGGCGGAAGGCGCGCTCGCTCTCCCCAATGAACGTCCGCTCCCCGGCGTCCGCCTGGATCGCATCGAGGTACGGATGAATGTACTCGAGGTCGTCCCGGGTCAGCAGCGTCCCGCGCTCACGGTACATCGTGAACCGGTCGCGGATGTACTTCTCGATCTTGCGCCGGGTCTGCGCCTCTGCGGAGGTCTTGTCGAAGACCTGGCGGGCGATGGTGTCGTGGCTCAGTTCGAAGCGCATGCCGCTCGCATCGTGGTCCATGCCGGTGAAGCACCTGGAACTGAGAGAGTGAATCCGCTGAGAGGTCGGACGGTTGGACGGTCGAAGGTTGTGCTGCGCCGTGGCGTGGCGCAAGGCGCGGCGTAGTCCGCTGACACTGTCCGGGGGCAGCCTGGCATTGCGACATTCCGACCGGAGTATCAGTATCACTGCGGGGGATGGTGTGTGCGCCCAATGCCACCTGGGGAATGGACTCCTATGATGCGGAATCGGCTGCTGAAGCTGGGTTGTGTCGTTCTCCTCGGCGGGGCGGGGCTGGCGTTGGGGCGATTCCAGGTGCGGGCCGATCACGATCTCGACCGCTATTCCGATGCACAGCTGGAGGCTGATCTGATCGCGGAGCTTGATGACATCGAAGTCGGGGATGGTGGCAACCTGGAGCCCGATGGAGACTACGCCCTCGGTGCGTTGCGGAGTGCCATCCTCAACGCCCTGCACGATGACGGCGATGACGCTAGCGAGAGCGAGATCGATTACGCGGATCTGGTGGACGAGATGAGCGAAGCTGGCACCACGATGGGGGCTGTGGTTGATGAAGCGCTGGCCGAAGCCGATGAAATGGCGCTCCAGGACGGACTGCGTTCCCGAATCCTGGTGGAGGGCAGGCCGGGTGGGGATTCGCGGAGGTACCGGATTCACCTGGCCAGCTTCAGCACCAGGCCGCAGAGTCTGAACCAGCGGGGCTTTACCACCACCAGCGTTGCCATCCAGCAAACCGTTGTGGCGACTGTAGCTGCGATCCGGCGGGCTCCCCGGAGGTCGTGAGGGGGGGACGGCCAACAGGCGTGAGCCATCAGCCATCAGCCATCAGCCAGAGGCTAGGCGGGAGGCGCGGCAGCGTGGGCCCAAGCCCCGCCACCGCCCCGACCAGCGGGTGCCCGGAATTGACGAAACCCCGCCCCTTCTCTATACTTCGCGCGCTGTCCGGGGAACTCCAGCTGGGTCGTGATGGCGATGTGGGGGAGTTCCCCCACATTTTTTTTCGGCACTATGGCCATGTCACCCGACCCGCTGCTCGAGGCTGTCCGCCGTCACGTCGCCGGTCTGGGATTCGATCTGATCGAATTCCGGCGTTCCGGCCCGCCCGCGCGACCCGCCATCAGGCTACGGATTGACCGCCCGGGCAGCACGCCGGGCCATGGCGTCACCGCCGGCGATTGCCAGACGGTGAGTCGTGCGCTGGAGCGCATGCTGGTGGCGGAGGGTGCGGTCGGGACCGCGCCCCAGCTGGAAGTCTCCTCGCCGGGCATCGAGCGGCCGGTGCGGTTCCCGGAGCACTGGCGCCAGTATGTCGGTCGCAAGGTCAAGGTGACGGCCCGCGGCCTGGCCGGCAGTCCGGTTGCCGAAATCGTGCAGGTCATGGACGAGGATCAGGTCGAGCTCAAGCTGTCAGATGGCCAGGTCGCCCGGGTTGCGCTGGCCGACATCAAGGAAGCCCTGTTGTCAGACGAGTCCCCGCCGGCGATTCCCCGCCGCGGGCGCCAGGTGTAGGAGATACGGGATGTCCGGTTCCCCCGAGGTGCTGACCGCGATTCGCGAGCTCACCGCCGCCAAGTCACTCGATCGTGCGGAGCTGCTCGACCTGCTCCGCGACGGTATCCACGCCGCGCTGGCCCGTCGCTACGGCCCCAACGTCCGCTTCGAGCTCGAGTACGACGAGCTGAAGGGCGCGCTGAAGGTGATCCGTCTGCGGCAGGTGGTGGAGGTGGTGGAGGACGCGAGCTGCCAGATCGCGCTGGAAGAGGCGCAGTACGAAGATCCCGACTTCGCGATCGGCGACATGCTGGAAGAGATCGTGCCGTTCGCCGAGTTCGGCCGGTTGGCGGTGCAGGCCGCCAAGCAGCGCATCATCCAGCGGGTCCGCGAAGGCGAACGGACCCGCATCCGCGACGAGTTCGCCTCCAAGGTGGGCGAGCTGCTGTCGGGGGAGGTGCAGCAGATCGAGCGGGGCAAGCTGGTGATCATGCTGAACAAGTTCCGCGAGGCAGAGGCGATCATCCCCTACCGCGAGCAGAACCACCGCGAGAAATACCATCAGGGCGACACCATACGCGCCGTCCTCAAGCGGCTGGAGGAGACGCCCAAGGGACCGCGGCTGATCCTGTCGCGCGCCGACCCGCTCTTCGTCAAGGCGCTGTTCAAGCTGGAAGTCCCGGAGATCCAGCAGGCCATCGTCGAAATCCGGGCCTGGGCCCGGGAAGTCGGCAGCCGCACCAAGATCGCCGTGATCTCCCGCGATGACGCGATCGATCCGGTGGGCGCCTGCGTCGGGCTCAAGGGCTCGCGGGTGCAGGCGGTGGTGAACGAGCTGGGCGGGGAGCGGATCGACATCGTGCCGTGGTCGCCCGATCCGGAGCGCTTCGCCCGCCTGGCGCTGGCGCCGGCGCGGGTGGCCAAGGTCTTCTCCGACCAGGCCAACAAGACGATTCAGGCGGTGGTGGACGAGGACCAGCTGTCGCTCGCCATCGGCCGCAACGGGCAGAATGTCCGGCTGGCGTCGGAGCTGACCGGGTGGAAGATCGATCTCTACTCCAGCCGCGAGTGGCTGGAGCGGGGTGGCGAGGGTCCGTTGTTCGCGCCGCTGCCGCCGGAAGACGAGGCGGTCATGCTGCTGCCGCTGGCGGAGCTGCAGGGCCTCTCGCCCGAGCTGCTGGCGTTTCTCAACGGCGCCGGCTACCAGACGCTGCGGGATGTGCTCGATCTGGATCGCGAGGACATTGAACGCATTCCCGGCATGACCCCGGAGCGCGCCGAGCAGCTGATGGCGTTCCTCACGGCGCTGACCACTGAAGATGGCACCGAAGACGCCGCTCCCGCCGGGTGAGGCGTTGCTCCGCCTCCTCGGCCTGGCGTACCGGGCCCGGAAGGTCGTGATCGGGGTTGACCATGTACGGGCGGGGCTGCAGGCCGATCAGTTCGCCTGCCTCGTCGTAGCATCAGATGTGACACAGCGGGCGCAGGATAAGGTGGTTCGGCTGGCGGTGGCCCGGGGCGTTCCGCTCCTGGCCGGTCCGTCGGCAGAGGCGATCGGCGCCCGGTTAGGACGACCGGGTGTGATGGTCGCCGGCGTGTTGGATCGGGCGTTTGCCACGGGGCTCGCAAAGGCGGCCCCGGGCAGCGTCCCCAGGGAGGCGTGAGTGGTCAAGACCCGAGTACATGATCTCGCAGCAGAATTCGCCGTGTCCGCCGAGCAGCTCATGACGATGCTCAAGGACATGAACATCTTCGCGCGGACGCACATGTCGCCGCTCGAGGACTCGCAGGTGTCGGCCATCCGCGTGCGCTGGGAGCGCGAGAAGCGGAAGCTGGCACAGGCTTCGGCGGAGCCTGCCCCCAAGAAGGGGCGGAAGAAGGCGGTCAAGGCCGCCGAACCCGCCGCTCCGGTCGGCGAGGCGGCCAAGCCAGTCCGGCGCCGGCGCACCGCGGCGGAAGTCGCCGAGGTTGAGGCGGTGCACGAGGCGGAGCGGGCGGCCGATGCGCTGCGCGCCGAAGCGCTCGAGCTCACCCGTCCGATCGAGAAGAAGGAGGAGGCGGTCACGCCGTCCTCGATCGAGGAGCGCGCCAAGGCCCTCTTCAAGGACCTCCCGCCGCTGCTGCCGGAGGAGCCCACGGAGCCGGAAGCGACGGCCACCGCCGAGCCCGTCACCCCGAAGCCGCCGGCCCCCGAGCTGCCGCCGATTCCGCCGCGCCTCAACGTCGGCGGCCTGCCGCGCATCCCGACCCGTATCCCCCGCCCGGTGGCATCGCCCGGCACCGGAGTGCCGCGCTTCCAGCGGCCCACTCCGGCGTACAGCTCCAGCAATCCCGGCACCCAGGGCCAGCGGCCCAGCGGCGGGCCCGGCGGTCAGCGCTCCGGTCCTCCCGGTCAGCGGACCGGTGGTCCTGGAGGTCCTGGTGGCCAGCGGTCCGGTCCGCCCGGTGGTCCTGCGCGCCCGGTGCAGGTGCCTGGCGCACCGGTGGCGCGCAGCTTCGGTCCCGATGCGGAGAAGGGCGCCGCGCGGAAGAAGGCCAAGAAGAAGAAGAACAACGATCAGGATTCGGTGCTGGCGAACATCGAGAAGACGCTGGCCGGCATGCGGGGTCCCGCCAAGCGGGGACTGCGGCGCGACGACTCGAGCTATCGGGAGCAGCTGGCGCGGGACAAGGAAGAGCGGGAGCGGGAAAAGACCCGGATCCGGGTCAACGAATTCATCTCGGTCTCCGAACTCGCCGGCCTGATGAAGGTCCCGTCCAGCCAGATCGTGCAGCTGGCGTTCAAGGGCCTGGGGCTGATGGTCACGGTGAACCAGCGGCTCGACTTCGACCAGATCGAGCTGATCTCCTCCGAGTTCGGCTTCCAGGCCACCCGCGAGGCGGATTACGCCGCAACTTCCGAACTTGAAGTGGTGGAAGAGTCGACCGAGGGCATGGTGCCGCGGCCGCCGGTCGTCACGATCATGGGTCACGTCGACCACGGCAAGACGTCGCTGCTGGACTACGTCCGCAAGGCGAACGTCGTGGCCGGCGAGTCGGGCGGGATCACCCAGCATATCGGCGCGTACCACGTCACGCTGCCGAACAAGAAGGAAATCACCTTCCTCGACACTCCGGGTCACCAGGCGTTCACCGCCATGCGTGCCCGTGGCGCGCAGGTGACCGACATCGTGGTGCTGGTGGTCTCGGCGGAAGACGCCGTGATGCCGCAGACGGTGGAGGCGATCAGTCACGCCAAGAATGCCGGCGTGCCGATGATCGTCGCGATCAACAAGATCGACCTGCCGGCGGCGAACGTGCAGAAGGTGAAGCAGGACCTGCTGGCCCACAGCGTCGTGCTCGAGGACTTCGGCGGTCAGGTGCTGTCCACGGCCATCTCGGCCAAGAAGGGCACCAATATCGATCAGCTGCTGGAGCAGGTGCTGCTGCAGGCGGAACAGCTGGACCTGAAGGCCAACCCGGAGCGGTCCGGCACCGGCACGGTGGTCGAGGCGACGCTGGATCCGGGGAAGGGCCCGGTGGCGACGATCCTGGTCCAGAAGGGCACGCTCAGGGTGGGCGACAACTTCATCTGCGGCCGGTTCTCCGGCCGGGTGCGCGCCCTGTTCGATGAGCGCGGCAAGGCGGTCAAGAGCGCCGGCCCGTCGATCCCGGTCCAGATTCTCGGCTTCGAGGGCGTACCGTCGCCGGGCGACATCTTCACCGTCCTCGCCGACGCGGTCGAGGCGAGGGAGATCGCGCAGAAGCGCCAGCGGCTGGAGCGCGAGGCGATGACGCGGCGAACGGCACGCGGCGGCTCGCTCGAGGATATCTCGCGCGCGCTGGCGCAGGGGCAGATGGGCGCGCTGCGCCTCATCATCAAGGCCGACCAGGGCGGCCCGGCGGAAGCGCTGGCGGACGCCCTCGGCCAGCTCTCCACCAGCGAAGTGCGGGTGGATATCGTGCACCGCGGCGTCGGCTCCATCAGCGAGAGCGATATCCTGCTGGCCAAGGCCTCCGGCGCCATCATCATCGGCTTCCACGTCCGTCCCGATGCCGGTGCGCGCAGCGCGGCGGAGCGGGAGCAGGTCGACGTGCGCACCTACCGGATCATCTACGAAGCGGTGGACGACGTCCGCAACGCACTCGAGGGGCTGCTCAAGCCGGAGAGCAAGGAAGTCATCCTCGGCGACGCGGTGGTGCTGCAGCTCTTCAAGGTCACCAAGGTCGGTACCATCGCCGGCTGCCAGGTCAAGAACGGCGTGATCACCCGCGGCACCAAGGCGCGCGTGGTCCGCGACGGCGTGTCGGTCTACACCGGCAACTTCTCCAGCCTCAAGCGCTTCAAGGACGACGTCAAGGAAGTGCGCGAAGGGATGGAGTGCGGTATCGGGATCGAGAACTTCAACGATGTGAAGGTCGGGGACACCATCGAGTCCTTCCGGGTGGATGAGATCAAGCGGCACCTCGCTGGCAGCACCGCGAGCGGAGCCGGCGCGGCCGGGTGAGCCGGGGCGGGACTACCATGGTCGTGCTGGCGCAGATCTGGGAGATCCAGCTCGAGGGGTGTCAGTCGCTCAAGGACAAGCGCTCCATCCTGCAGTCCCTGAAGGCCGAGCTGCGGCGCTCGCTGAATGTCGCGGTGGCGGAGGTGGCGCATCAGGAGCTGTGGCAGCGCGCGGGACTGGCGTGCAGTACGGTGGGTTCGGATCGCCGGGTGGCGGAAGAGACGCTGCGCGCCGCGGACCGCGTGGTGGAAGCGGCGGACGGTGTACGCATCCTGGATACCGTGGTGACTGTGCTATGAAGGGTTCGAATCGTCGGCCGGACCAGGTGGCGGAGGTCGTGCGGCAGGTTGTCGCCGACGCGCTCCTGACCGAATTGCGCGATCCGCGCATCGGATTCGTGACCGTCACCGAGGTGCAGGTGACCAACGAGCTCTCCGTCGCCACCGTGCGGGTCAGCGTGATGGGCGACGAGGCGGAGCAGGCGCGGGCGCTCGAGGGACTGAACAGCGCGGCGGGATTTCTCCGCGGCAAGTTGGGCAAGGCGGTGACGACGCGGCTCGTGCCCGAGATTCGCTTCGAGCTGGACCTCGGGCTGCAGCACGCGGCACGGATCAACCAGATCCTGGGCGAGATCCGGCGGGAGCAGGGCGACTGATCGGGGTGCTGCTGGTGGACAAGCCGGCCGGTCCGACCAGCCACGATGTGGTGGCCCGGGTGCGCCGGGTGTTCCGCACTCGCGAAGTCGGCCACACCGGCACGCTGGATCCCTTCGCGACCGGGCTGCTGGTGCTGCTGCTCGGTGGGGCGACTAGGCTGGCGCGGTTCGTGGCAGGCGATCGGAAGCAATATCTGGCGACGGCGCGGCTCGGGATGACGACGACGACGGACGATGCGACGGGGGAAGCGGTCGGACGGTCGGACGGCCAGGCGGTGACCATGCCGGATCGCGCCACCGTCGAGGCGGTGCTCGCGTCGTTTGTCGGCCCGCAGCGGCAGCGGCCTCCGGCGTTCTCGGCCAAGCATGTCGGCGGGGAACGGAGCTACGCGAGGGCGCGGCGCGGGGAAGCGGTGGAGCTTGCGGAGGTCGATGTCGTGGTGCACGCGGTGGAGCTGGTGGGGTACGACTATCCCGAGCTCCGCTTCCGGGTCACGGTGAGCGCCGGCACCTATGTGCGGGCGCTGGCGCGCGATCTGGGCGAACGGCTCCATGTCGGGGCCCACCTGACAGCACTGCGGCGAGAGGCGATCGGCGAGCTTCGGGTCGAGGATGCGGTGCCGGTGGATGCGCTGGCACCCGGGACGCCGCTGCTGCCGCCACTGGCGGTGCTGGGTCACCTCAACCAGTTGGCCGTGACGGAGTCCGAGGCGCGGGACCTGGGATTTGGCCGGCCGGTGCCACTCGCGGCGGATCGGGTGGTGATGGCCGGGTCGGCTGCTGCGGCCGAGTGGAGCGCGGCGGTGGCGCCGGTGGATCGGCTGGTCGCCATCGGCCGGGTGGATGGCCTCGAGTTCCGGCCGCAGGTGGTGCTGGCGGCGACGGTCGGCTGATGCCGATGCTGCCGCGGCATCCCAACGGGACGGTGGTGACCGTCGGGACCTTCGACGGAGTGCACCTGGGGCATCTCGCGGTGCTCGAGGAGATCGTGAAGCGGGCCCGTGCGGCGGAACGGAAGAGCGTGCTGGTCACGTTCGAGCCGCATCCGCTGGAGGTGGTGAATCCGCAGGCTGCGCCGCCGATGCTGACGACCGGGGCGGAACGGCGCGAGATCCTGGCGCTGACCGGACTCGACTATGCGGTGTTCCTCCGGTTCGACCGCGAGCTGGCGGGGTACTCGCCGGAGCGGTTCGTGCGCGAGGTGCTGGTTCACCGGTGCGGGATGCGGGAGCTGGTGATCGGTCACGATCACGGCTTCGGGCGGGGACGGAGCGGCGATGTGAACACCCTGCGCCGTCTTGGGGAAAGTGATGGGTTCGCGGTCGATGTGGTCGACGTCGTGCAGCTGGGCGGGCATGACATCTCCAGCACCGCGATCCGCCGGGCGGTGGCCGGCGGGGATCTCCGGACCGCGCACCGCCTGCTCGGCCGGCCGTACACGCTGAGTGGCCGGGTGGGGCGAGGCCATGGCCGGGGCCGGACCATCGGGATCCCGACGATCAACGTGGGCGATTACCCGGCCCGCAAGCTGTTGCCGCCCGATGGGGTGTATGCGGCGCGGGTGGAATGGGCTGGTGGCTGTGCCGGCGGGATGCTCAATCAGGGCCCCAAGCCGACCTTCGGCGAGACCCGGCGCAGTGTGGAGGTGCATCTGTTCGGCGTCGACGCTGACCTGTACGGCCAGTGGGTGCGCGTCGAATGGGTGGAACGGATCCGCGACGTGACCCGGTTCGGGTCGGTCGGGGAGCTGACACAGCAACTGGAGCGGGACCGTGCCGCCGCGCAGGATGCGCTGGACCGGCAGGTGTCCCTGATGGATCTCACTCGCGCACCACGCGCCTAGACGGGCCCCGACTGGCATGATCGTCACATCCCTGAAATCCCGCTTCATTCTTATCGGCGCGATGACTCTCGCCTCGGCCGCCGCCCTCTTTCCCCGGACCATCACCGAGCGGATCAAGGGTGCGGACGGCGTCATGCGCGACACCCTGATCAAGCAGGTGCCGCTCAAGCTCGGACTCGACTTGCAGGGGGGCATGCACCTGGGGCTCGAGCTGGACCAGAGCAAGCGCATCTCCGCCGATCCGGCCAAGGACATCGACCTGGCGCTCACCGTCATGCGGAAGCGGATCGACGAGTTCGGCGTCACCGAACCGCTGATCCAGAAGCAGGGCGAAGATCGCATCGTGGTCGAACTGGCCGGCATCGACGATCCGGCCCGCGCCAAGGGGATCGTCCAGCGGAGTGCCTTTCTCGAGTTCCGGATCACCGACCGGACCAACGCGCTCGACAAGGCGCTGCCCGCCATGGATCGCGCGCTCGCTCGGCTGGGGGTCAAGGCCAGCGCCGGTGGCGCCGCCGCTGCGGGCACGGCGGTCGAGGCGCTGCTGCAGGGCGACACCACCCGGAAGACCCCGGGCGATACCACGAAGGCGGCGGCGCAGGATACCACCCCCGTCATCGGGGGGGCGCTCTCCTCGATGCTCCAGGCCGGATCCACGGCGGGCTATCCGCTGTATCCCGGCGAGTACCTCGTCGAGGATGGGGCGGTGACCCGGGTGGACAGCCTGCTCAACCTGTCGGATGTGAAGGCGCTGTTCCCGCGGAAGTTCGACTACCGCTGGGCCGCGACCCCCACCGTGGTCAATGCCAAGTCCTACCGAATGATGTACGTGCTGGAGCAGAAACCGATCGTCACCGGCAGCAACCTGGTGGACGCCAGGGAGGACATCAATCAGCTCACCAGCGCCCCCGTCGTGAGTTTCGAGCTCGACCGCAAGGGGGCCCGCGACTTCGGTGAAGGCACGGCACGCAACGTCGGCAACTACATGGCGATCGTACTCGATGACCGGGTCCAGGGGCGCCCGCCGGTGATCGAGGAGCGGATCGACCGCCGAGGCCAGATCACGATGTCGGGCAAGTCGTTTCAGGAGGCCCGGGACCTGGCGCTGACGCTCCGCGCTGGTGCGCTCCCGGTGCCGCTCAAGATCGTCGAGGAGTTCCAGGTCGGTGCGAGCCTGGGCCGGGACTCCATCAGCAAGGGCATTCTTGCCGGTGTGGTCGGCACGCTGTTCGTCGTCGCGATCATGATCGGCATCTACCGGATGGCCGGTGTGCTCGCGGTTACGGCGCTCGCCTTCTACGTCCTCTTCTCCCTCGGCGCACTGGCCATGCTGGGCGCGACGCTGACCCTCCCGGGCCTCGCCGGCCTGGTCCTGTCGGTCGGCATCGCGGTGGACGCCAACGTGCTGATCTTCGAGCGGATACGGGAGGAGCTCGCCCTCGGCAAGACGGTCCGCCTCTCGATCGACGAGGGCTTCCGTCACGCCATGAACGCCATCATCGACTCGAACGTGACCACCGTCATGACCGCGCTCTTCCTGTTCCAGTTCGGCACCGGACCAATCAAGGGCTTCGCGGTGACGCTGACGATCGGCATCATCGCCTCGATGGTCACCGCGGTCTTTGTCACCCGCACCTTCTTCATGCTGTGGCTGGACAAGCAACCTTCCATGCAGACCCTGAGCATCTGATGATCCGCTTCTTCGCTGACGCCAACTACGATTTCATCGGGGCCCGCAAGTACGCCTATGGGGTCACCGCCGTGCTCTTCGCCCTCAGTCTCGTCGCGTTGATCGGCTTGCGCCTCAACTACAGCATCGAGTTCACCGGCGGCACGCTGGTGCGGGTCAAGTCGACGCAGGAGGTCGATGTGGCCCGGCTGCGGAGCGCCCTTGAAACGCAGGGAATCACCGGACCGGAGATCACCACCATCGGCTCCTCCGGCGGATACCTGATCCGGGCCCGGACCGCCAAGGCGGGGAGCGACGCCGACAATACCCAGGTCACGGCAGCCGCGGTGGGCGCGGCGCTGGACCAGGCCGTCGGCCCGGGCAAGTACGTCATCGAAGGGAGCGGGGCGGTCGGCCCGAAGGTCGCCAGCGAGCTGAAGGGCAAGGCGCTCAGCGCCATCCTGCTCTCGTTCCTCGCCGTCCTCGGGTACCTCGCCATCCGGTTCGAGTGGCGCTTCGGACTCGCGGCGGTCGCGGCCACGGCCCACGACATCATCCTCACGATCGGGTTCATCGCCCTGATGCGGCTCGAAGTGAGCCTCGTGGTGGTGGGCGCAGTGCTGTCGATGGTGGGCTACTCGCTCAACGACACGATCATCATCTTCGACCGGGTCCGCGAGAACCTGCACAAGTACAAGCGCGATCACTTCATCGACATCATCAACCGCTCGATCAACGAGACGCTGCCGCGCAGCGTGCTGACCCACGGCACGACCCTCACCACGCTGACCTCGCTGGCCATCTTCGGCGGCGAGGTGATCCGGCCCTTCGCCCTGGTCATGTTCTTTGGCGTCTTTACCGGCACCTTCTCCTCGATCTATATCGCCGGTCCGGTGCTCATCTGGGTGGAGCAGAAGTGGCCTGGCGCGGATGCCCGGGGCGTGAAGCCGGGTGCCAGGGTCGCGGCGCCCCCCGCCACGCGCGAGCCGGTCGGGGCGTAGTAGGGGCCGCCGTAGGGGCCGCCGTAGGGGCCGCATGCATGCGGCCCCTACACGCGGCCCCTACACGCGGCCCCGCCACGCGGCCCCTACACGCGGCCCCTACACGCGGCCCCTACACGCGGCCCCTACACGCGGCCCCTACACGCGGCCCCTACACGCGGCCCCTACACGCGGCCCCGCCACGCGGCCCCTACACGCGGCCCCTACACGCGGCCCCTACACGCGGCCCCTACACGCGGCCCCTACACGCGGCCCCTACACGCGGCCCCTACACGCGGCCCCGCCACGCGGCCCCTACACGCGGCCCCGCCACGCGGCCCCTACACGCGGCCCCGCCACGCGGGCCCCTGCGGCCGCCCCGACCGGTCGAGAGTCATGCTGATCGACACCCACTGCCATCTTGCCGCTGACGCCTTTGCGGCCGATCTGGACGCGGTGCTGGAGCGGGCCTGGGCGGCGGGCGTCGGGCACCTGGTGGTGATCGGAGAGCAGCCCGAGACGGCCGAACAGGCGGTCGCCCTGGCCGGACGGGATTCCCGGATATCGGCGACAGCCGGACTCCATCCGCACGAGGCGTCCCGCTGGACGGCGGACCTGGCCGAGTGGCTGCGGCGGCAGCTGGCGGATCCACGGGTGGTCGCCGCAGGCGAGATGGGGCTCGACTACCACTACGACCACGCCCCTCGCGACGTCCAGCGGGCGGTGTTCGAGGCGCAACTCGCGTTGGCGGTCGCCGCCGGCAAGCCCGCAGTGATCCACGCCCGCGATGCCGACGCCGATGTGGCGGCCATCCTGCGCAACCAGCCGACGGCCTCCGTGATCCTCCACTCCTTCTCGAGCGGCCCCGAGCTCTTGCGGACCGGCCTCGATCTTGGCCACTATCTATCATTCAGCGGGATGGTCACCTTCCGGAACTGGCGTCTTGACGAGGCCATCCGCGCCACGCCGGCCGACCGGCTGCTGCTCGAGAGCGACGCCCCCTACCTGGCGCCGGTCCCCGAACGGGGGAAGCGGAACGAGCCGGCCTTCGTCCGATTCACGGCGGAGCGGATCGCGGTGGTCCGCGGTGAGGCTCTGGAGTCCATCACCACCCAGACCACGGCGAACGCCCGCCGCCTGTTCGGTAATAGATTGGAGCATTGAGGGTCCGCGCTTCATGCGCGGTTCACACAGCGGTACCTATCATTGACGGCCAGCGGAGCCCGGAGCTCGCCAGGCCATGCCCCCGTCCCCCAACCCTTTCCCCAGAGGGAAGCCAGCCGCCATGTCGACTGTTCCGTCAGATATCGAGATCGCCCAGGCTGCGACACTCCGGCCGATCGCGGAGGTTGCGTCGGAAGTCGGGCTCGGCCCCGACGACATCCTGCTGTACGGCCGCTACAAGGCCAAGATCACGCCGGAAGCGATCGCGGCCCGCAAGCCGAAGGGTCGCCTGGTCCTGGTGGCCGGGATCAACCCGACGCCGGCTGGCGAAGGGAAGTCCACCGTCACCATCGGTGTGGGGCAGGCGCTCCGCAAGCTTGGCAAGAAGGTCGTAATCTGTGTCCGGGAGCCATCGCTGGGCCCGGTGTTCGGCGTGAAGGGCGGAGCGGCGGGCGGCGGGTATGCCCAGGTGATCCCGATGGACGAGATCAACCTGCATTTCACCGGCGATTTCCACGCGATCACCTCGGCGCATAACCTGCTGTCGGCGATGCTGGACAACCACATCCATCATGGTAACGCGCTCGGCATCGACTCCCGCCGGATCACCTGGCCCCGCACCATCGACATGAACGACCGCGCGCTCCGGTCGATCATCGTCGGCCTCGGCGGCCTGAACGGCGGTCCCTCGCGCGAGGAACGGTTCGTCATCGTGCCGGGCAGCGAGATCATGGCCATTCTCTGCCTCGCCACCGACCTCACCGATCTCGAGGCCCGGCTCAGTCGCATCATCGTCGGGCTGACGCGCGATCGGAAGCCGATCCGTGCCGCCGACCTCAAGGCGAGTGGTGCGATGACGCTCCTGCTCAAGGACGCGATGCTGCCGAACCTGGTGCAGACGCTGGAGGGCGGGCCGGTGCTGGTGCACGGTGGGCCGTTCGGCAATATCGCCCATGGCTGCAACTCCATTGTCGCAACCAAACTTGGCCTCGCCCTCGGCGACATCGTTCTCACCGAAGCAGGCTTCGGCGCCGATCTCGGCGCGGAGAAGTTCCTCAACATCAAGTGCCGCATTGGCGGGCTCAAGCCCGAAGCGGTGATCATCGTCGCCACGGTGCGGGCACTCAAGATGCACGGTGGTGTGAAGAAGGACGCGCTGGGCACGCCGGACCTCGCCGCCCTGCAGCGCGGCATGGTGAATCTCGAGGCGCACGTCAGAAATGTGCAGAAGTTCGGCCTCCCGGTCGTGGTCGCGATGAATCGGTTCCTGTCCGACACCAAGGAGGAACAGGACGCCGTGATTGCCGCCGCGAAGAGCTGGGGCGCCCGTGCTGCGCTGTCGGATGTGTGGGCCCGGGGCGGGGACGGCGGACTCGAGGTGGGACGTGAGCTGCTGGCCGTGCTGGACGAAGGCAAGGCCGACTTCAAGCCGCTGTACGACGCCGCCCTGCCGATCAAGAAGAAGATCGAGATCATCGCCACGGAGATCTATGGCGCCGACGGTGTCAATTTCACCGCCACCGCCGAGAAGGCGATCGCCCAGTGCGAGGAGATGGGGATGGGCCAGACCCCGGTCTGCATGGCCAAGACCCAGTACTCCCTGAGCGATGATGCCACGAAGCTGGGGCGGCCGAAAGGGTTCCGGATCAACGTCCGCGACGTCTATCCTTCGGCCGGCGCCGGTTTCGTTGTCGCCCTCGCCGGCGAAATCATGACCATGCCCGGCCTGTCCAGGACGCCGAGCGCGGAGGCCATCCGGGTGCACCCCGATGGCCGCATCGAGGGACTGTTTTAAGGGAGCGATCAGCCATCAGCCGGCAGCCATCCGCGGTTCAATCTGACGGCTGATGGCTGACACCGACTCACCAATCAACGACTGGTTTTCCATGACCATCACCATCGTCGCGACCGACCAGGCGCCCAAGGCCATCGGCCCCTACTGCCAGGCCACCATCGCCGGCGGCATGATCTTCACCGCCGGCCAGATTGCGCTCAATCCGGCCACCATGGAAGTGGTGAGCGGTGGCATCCGGGAGCAGAGCGAGCGGGTGTTTCAGAACCTGCAGGCGGTGCTCAACGCCGCCGGCAGCGACTTCGGCAAGGTGGTCAAGACGACGGTCTACCTCGTGGACATGGCCGACTTCACCTCGATGAACGAGATCTACGCGAAATATTTCGGAGATCACAAGCCTGCCCGGTCCACGGTGGCGGTGGCCGGGCTGCCCCGCGGCGTGCGGGTGGAGATCGACGTCATCGCGACGGCGTGACCGGGCATGGGGGAGGGGGAGGTACTATCTTGCGCGTCCCTGCGCTCGTAGCCGAGGGCGCCCCGTTGGTCCGCGCGCATCCACCTCGGAGTCCCGTTGCCCAAGCGTAATTTCGGTTTTGAGAAGCGACAGAAGGAACTGGAGAAGCAGCGCAAGCGGGCACAGAAGCTCCAGCGCCGGACGGAGCGGGCGGCGGACGCCGCCGCCGAGCCGGAGTTGGACGCTGCCGCGGAGGAGGGGGTGGATCCCGCGCCGCAGACGGATGGGCAGCCCACCGAATAAACCGACGCTGTTGCCCGCATGAGGCAGCAGCGCCGCGTCGTTTATGGGGGTGGATCGGGCCTGGTGGCTCGGCCGGTCTTCAAAACCGCGATGGAGGCGCCTTCGGTGGCTCCGGTGGGTTCGATTCCCACACGCTCCCGCCATGTGCGTCCGGGAAAGGCTATGGCAGGCCCGCTCCACGCGCATGGCGATTCCTCAGTGCTCCGGTCTTCGTGACGACCCTCCTGCTGGTCAATCCCGCTGCCGGGCGCGGTCGGGCCCTCGCTCTCGCGCCGCGCGCGGAAGCGGCGGCGCGCGCGGCGTGGGGTGAAGTCGTCCGGCTCGACACCTCGGCTCCCGGTACGGCCACGCCAATGGTCCGCGAGGCGGCTGAGGCCGGAGTTGCGCGCGTGCTGGTGGTGGGTGGAGACGGCACGCTGCACGAAGCCGCCAATGGACTCCTCAGCGCCGTCGTGCGGGAGCGGCCTCCGCTTGGCATCGTGTCGAGCGGGACTGGAAACGACTATGCCAAGCTCGCCGGGACCTACCGTCTCACCCCGGAAGCGGCGATCGCGCGTCTGGCCCGCGGGACGGTGCACCACCACGACGTCGGCACTGCCTGGGGCGAGTACTTCATCAACTCGGTGGGCATCGGGTTCGACGCCCTCGTCGGCGGGCGGGTCAACAGCCTGCAGCGTGGCAGCGGATTGGCGGCCTATCTTGCCGCGGTCGGCTGGACCGTCTCGCGATTCAGTGGTTTCCCCGCGCAGATCGCAGGCGATGACCGCGCGTTTGCCGACCGGCTGCTGCTGATCGAGGTGGGAATCGGGCCTTCAGTCGGTGGCGGTTTCAAACTCACCCCCGATGCCCTGGTCGATGACGGCCTCTTCGATGTCTGCGCCATCCGATCGCTCTCCCGCGCCGGCATCATGCTGAAGGTGCCGCTGACCCTGTTCGGCTGGCACACCCGGCTCCGCGATGTCCGGATGTTCCGGACCACGGCGCTCACCGTGGCGTCGACGGACGGGCTGCCGCTGCAGGCCCAATTCGATGGCGAGCTTCGCTCGACCGATCATCGCATGGAGATCCGCATGCTGCCCCGTGCCCTGCCGGTCCTGACCACGGGATGACCACGCCCCGACGCGACTTCGCCAGCGACAACAACGCGGGGGTGCATCCCGAAGTGCTCGCGGCCATCATGCGGGTGAATGAGGGGCATGTCCGCGCCTACGGCCACGATGCTGTCACTGCCCAGGCCGAAGAGCTGTTCCGGGCCCACTTCGGCCCGGACACCCGGGCTTGGTTCGTCTTCAACGGCACGGCGGCGAATGTGCTCGGCATCGAAGCGATCATGCGTCCGTATCAGGCGGTCATCTGCGCCGAGGGGGCGCATATTCAGGTCGATGAATGCGGCGCGCCTGAGCGCTACAGCGGCTGCAAGTTGCTGACGTGCCGCACTCCGGACGGCAAGCTGCGGCCCGAGGATCTGGAACGGCACCTGCAGGGGGTGGGCGACGAGCACCGGGTACAACCCAGGCTCGTATCCCTCAGTCAGTCGACCGAGCTGGGCACCGTCTACACCGCCGAGGAGATCGCGGCGCTGGCGACGTGGGCCCATGGGCATGGACTGCTCCTGCATGTCGATGGCGCACGGCTGGCCAACGCGGCCGCCTCGCTGGGCGTGCCGTTCCGGAAGTTCACAACCGCCGCCGGTGTCGACATCGTCTCGTTTGGCGGCACAAAGAACGGGGCGATGGGCGCCGAGGCGATCTTGTTCCTCAACGGCTGCGACCCATCCGACTTCCCCTTCATCCGCAAGCAGGGGATGCAGCTCGGCTCCAAGATGCGCTTCCTGTCGGCCCAGTTCCTCGCCCTGCTGGAGGGGGATCTCTGGCGCCGCAATGCCGAGCACGCCAATCGAATGGCGCGACTGCTCGCCGAACGGGTGGGGCAGATTCCCGGGGTCACGATCACCCAGCGAGTCGAAGCGAATGGGGTGTTCGCGACGGTGCCAGCCGAACATATTCCCGCACTGCAGGAGCGGGCCTTCTTCTACGTGTGGGACCCGACTGTCACCGAGGTGCGCTGGATGACTGCCTGGGATACAACCGAAGCGGATGTTGAACAGTTCGCTGCTGCCGTGCGCGAGATCGTCCGGTGAGGCGGACCCTCCTGCTGGTCGCGCTGCTGCTGCTGCTGCCGGGTGCGGGGACGCTGCACGCCCAGGACTCGACCGCCGCGATCGTGGAAGACTCGCTCTGGGCCGAGCCCGAGTCAGCTTTTACGCCCGACAACGTCGTCTTCGATTCCGCCGCGGCCGCTGCGGTGTCACGCCCCCCTGTGAGTCCGATGGGCGGGTTCTGGCGTTCCCTGCTCATTCCCGGCTGGGGCCAGGCCAAACTCAACCGGAAACTCACCGGGGCGCTCTTCCTTACGTGGGAAGGGGTGACGCTCGGCATGAGCATCAAGACCGCCCATGAGCTGAATTACCTCCGGCGCACCAAGTCCGGCAGTATCGCGGCGAAACGGCAGGAGAAGGAGGATTGGCTGGTCCTGCTGGCGTTCAATCACCTCTTTGCCGGCATCGAGGCGTACGTCGCTGCGCACCTCTGGGATTTTCCCGAGGATCTGCAGGTGTCGGCGACTCCGCTGCCGGGGGGCGGGTTTGGTGCGTCCGTGCGACTGCCGGTCCGATTCCGGTGAATCCGGCCCCGATCGGCATCTTCGATTCCGGCCTGGGCGGGCTCACCGTTGCGCGGGCCATCTACGAGCGCCTGCCGGGTGAGTCGACCATCTATTTCGGCGACACGGCACGCGTTCCGTACGGGCCCAAGAGCCCGGACACCGTGCGGCGCTACAGCCTCGAGATCCTGCACTGGCTGGTGGGGCAGGGGGTCAAGCTCGTCGTCGTGGCCTGCAACACCAGTACGGCACATGCGCTCGCCGCGTTGCGGGAGCAGTCCCCCGTGCCGGTCCTCGGCGTGATCGAGCCCGGTGCCAGGGCGGCGGTGGCGGCGACGCAGGGCGGCCCGATCGGCGTGATCGGCACGGCGGGCACGATCGCGAGCAACGCCTACCCGCGGGCGATCCACGCCATCAGTGCGGCGCTCCGGGTGGAACAGGTCGCCTGTCCCCTCTTCGTGCCGCTGGTGGAGGAGGGGTGGTTCGAGTATCCGGCCACGGCGCTGGTGGCGGAAGAATATCTGCGGCCGCTCATTGCGCAGCGGATTGATGTGCTGGTCCTGGGCTGTACCCACTACCCGCTGCTCAAGCCGCTGCTCGGCCACGTCATGGGCGACGGGGTCCGGCTGATCGATTCCGCCGACGAGACCGCCCGTGCCGTGGCCGCGACGCTGACCGAGCAGCAGCTTGCTGCGCCACCGGGAGGGCAAGTGATACACCGGTTTGTGGTGAGTGACGATGCGCCGCGCTTCCAGCAGGTGGGGGCCCGGTTCATTGGTGAGCGGCTGAGCGGGGTGGAGGTCATGGCGCTGGGGTGAGAAGGTAGCCGTCAGCCATCAGCCGTTAGCCGTTAGCCGTCAGCCATCAGCCATCAGCCGTCTGCTCATCCCATCCAGTGTGGAGCATTCAACCAGTTCGCTTCAGCCGCGCCCACCGCCCACCGCCTATCGCCTATCGCATACCGTCTACTCCCCCAGACTCCCCCTCACGCCAGCGCAGTACTCCCGGCCTTCGTCGTCCACCGCAGCGGCCACCCGATCACAGAGCGCGGCCCATGCTTCGAGTGGCTTTCCCATGAGCCGGTAGTAGTCCCGGGTCGTTTCCATCACCTCGTCGACCTGCGGGACGCCCCGGATTCCCCAGGTGTGTGGATCGGTGCTGTGCGAGTTGGTGAAGAATCCCATCAGTTGGTGTTCCAGCAGGTCGAGGCCGACCGGATGGCAGGCGCCGGCATCGCGCAGCGCCTGGGCGAACAGGAGTTTCTTCTGGAAGAAGGTGCCGGTCTCCGGGGCGCCCGGATGGGCATAGCTCAGGTCGAACACCTTTTGCCAGGTCTCCAGGCCGCCCGTGGTGTCGCCCAGCTTCACCTGGCACATCGCGATGCTGAACCAGTCCTCCGGCACTTCGCTGCCCTTCGCGGCGGCCTGAAACATTCCGAGCGCCTCGGCCCATTCCTGATTGAAGTAGAACGCGAGCCCGGCGAGGTTGTACGCCTTCCGGTGGGATTCCACTGGGAGCTGGGCGATGCCGGCCATGAGTTGTTCGATGGCGGGATGGTACGATCCCGCGCGGATCAGCTCGCGGGCTTCCGTCAGGATCGGCGATTCACTCATCGCGGCTTTTCAGCCGGGATCGCGCTGGCGGCCGCGAGTTCGGACAGCACCTCACGCATCCCACCCAGACCGCTGCGGACCCGGATGAGACCGAGCCGCGCCGATTCGACCGCTTGCAGAAGGTGGGCGCGCTCTTCGGCCACGCTCCGGCGTGCGACATCAAGGTCACGCTGCAATTCGGCCTGCTTGTGGCTCTCCTCCGTGCCGCCACCGGGGGTCCGGATCTCGGCGACCGAGGCTGCGAGCTCCCGTTCGCGGCGATCGAGCGCGTCGATGCGGTCGGCGATGTGCTGCAGGTTTGCCTTGAGCGTCGTGGCGGCACGGCGGTGCTCGGGGGGTAGCGCTTCCACCAGGGTACGGGCGCTCGCCGAAAGCGTCCCGCGCTGTCCCCCCACCGGTGCGCCGCCCGGCAGGCGCCAGGCCCCGAGCCGGAACAGCCGGGCGCCGATGGCTCCGCGCCACAGCCGATGAAGCCGCTGGTCCATTTTGCCCCCGCCGGCGAGCGTGGCGATCATCATGACAAGTGTGGCCATCAGCGTGGTGACGGCGACGAAGACCGCGACCACTCCGGGCCCGCCGATGCTGTAACCGCCGGTGGAGACCGGCGTGCGCTGCTTCAAGGCAACGATCAGGAGGCCGGTGCCCAACAGGAATCCAACGCCGAGCCCGAGCCACAGTCGTCGGCGGCGGGTTGGATATCCCGGATCGGCCCGTCGCGCCGCCAGGGTGGCGGCTCGCTCCGCATCCAGCAATTCGAGCCCGGTGCGGAGATCGGGAAACGATATGCCGAGGCGCGCCAGTTCACGCAGACCGAGAGGGATCTGGGTCCACAGGGCGAAGATCGCGGCCGTGAACATCGCCGCGAAGACCATCTTGTCGAGCTGGGACATCTTGGAGCGGGCGAGGATCTGGAAACTGACAAACGCGATGATGAGACCATTGCGGAAGAATTGGTCTGCTCGCGACACCCACAGCCGGATGGCGGGGGGGACCTCGGCCCGGTGTACCTGGACCGCCTCAAGCGCCTCACCCAGCGCCTCGCCGGTGGGGAATCGATCCGCCGGCGCCTTGGCCAGGCAGCGATCGATCGACGCCGTGAGCGCGTCGGGGAGATCCGGGCGGCGATTGGCCACTGGCGGGGCGGGCTGGCTGAGGTGCATGGCCATGACCGCCTGGGCGCTCGGGGCGTCGAAGGGCAGGGTGCAGGTCACCGCATAGTACGCGGTGACGCCGAGCGAATAGAGATCGCTCCGGCCATCCACTGTGTCACCCGCCGCCTGCTCAGGACTCATGTAGTGCGGCGTGCCGAGGCTCTCTCCCACCTGGGTGAGTCCGGAGGCAGCCGCGGAGCGGGAGATGCCGAAGTCCATGACGAGGGCCCGACCGCTCCCGCGTTCCAGCAGGATGTTGTCCGGCTTGATATCCCGATGGACCACACCCCTGCCGTGCGCATAGCTCAGCGCCCACGCCACCTCGCGCAGGAGCCGGACGGCGACCGCGGCCTCCAGTGGTCCCTGGCGGCGGACCCGCTGAGTGAGCGTTTCGCCCTCCACGTAGCCCATGACGAAGTAGAGCAGCGCGGCCGACTCCTCCACGCCATGCACCGGCACGATGTTGGGGTGCGAGAAGGAGGCGGCGGTCCGGGTCTCCTGGAGAAAGCGCGCCCGCAATTCGGGGCGCACGGCGAGTTCCGGTGGCAGGACCTTGATCGCCACGAGGCGATCCAGCTTGATGTCGCGCGCCAGGAAGACCGCACCCATGCCGCCTCGTCCCAGCTCGCGCTCGAGCGTGTAGTGGCCGGCGACGGCCGCGGTGAGCTCGCGGACGATCAGGTCATCTGTCGGCAGGGTCATGGGCGGAACTGGGCGAGCGAGGGGATGCCGTCAGCGACAATCGCATAGCGGTAGCCGTCAAACCAGGCGCCGGGATTGACGTAGAACCGACCGGGCGCGACCTCCTCCAGCGCCGGCCGGTGCGAATGGCCCATCGCGAGCAACGCCAGTTCGGGCTCGCGAGTCATTCGCGCGCGAGCCCAGGCCAGTTGTCGCGATGCCCCGTCGGTGATTTCCGACTCGGTCCGCGCTCGGTCGCCCAGCACGCCACTGAGCCGGTCCACCAGCCACAGCCCGGCATCGGGGTGGAGGCTGCCGAACAGGGCGACGGTGGCCGGGTGCCGGGTGATTCGCTGCAGCAGGCTCCCGGACCAGTGCCCCTCGACCAGCCCGTCGCCGTGCACCACCAGACCAGGACGGTCGCCTACCGTGAAGCGGCCCTCGGCGGGGGCGAACTCGATGTCGAGATCATTGCGCCAGAAGGTGCCACCCCAGCGATCATGGTTGCCCCCGGCCAGGAGGATCGGCAAGCGGCGTTGCAGGTGGGCCAGCGCGGCCACGACCGTCAGGCCCCGTCGCGGTACCACGCGTCTGTAACTGAACCAGAATTCGAACAGGTCCCCGGTGATCAGGAGACCGTCGCCCAGGCTCGGCACGGTGTCAAGGAATGCAACGAAGGCGGCCGCTGCCTCCCGGGTGCCGCGGCCCAGGTGGGCGTCACCGACGATGATGAGACGCTGGCAGTTCACAGGGCGAAGATACGCCCCCCCGGTCGTTTGGCGGAAGAGTGGTTGCCGCCGGCAGGGATCGGGGGCACTTTCCCTGCCGCACGACCGATCCGCTCGAGCCCGCCCCGCCACCCGCGCTCTCCGAGTTCCCTGTGCACCTGCCCCTGACCGAATCCGTCACCACCGTACGCGTCAATTACTCCGAGACCGACCAGATGGGCGTCGTGTATCATGCGCGGCACGTCGTCTGGCTCGACATTGCCCGGACCGAGCATCTCCGACAGGTGGGATTCAGTTATCGCGAGCTGGAGGCGACCGGCATCCGCCTCGTTGTGACCGATCTGCGGCTTCGCTACCGCTTGGCCGCACGCTACGATGATCTGATTCGCATCCGCTGCCGGGTGGGTGAGGTCGCTTCGCGTCGAGTGGACTTTGTTTATGACATTGAGCACGCCGAACACGGCACCCGCCTGGCGGATGCGGAGACCACGTTGATGTGCCTCGATCACCAGCACCGTCTGACCCGGATCCCTCCCGCCGTGATCGACGCGCTCCGTCCCGCCGGGGCGCGAGGCGCCTCGTGAGCCGCTCCACCATCTGGCTCATCTGCGGACTCGGACTCGCCGGCGCGCCTGCGCTGCCGGCCCAGGGCGAGGGCAACGTCGAGGTGCTGGCCTCCGTTCTTGCCGTCGAGGACGCCCGGAACTTCGACGCCGCCATCCTGCAGCGTGCCCTCCTTGATCCCGACAGCGCCGTGCGCCGCACGGCGGCGATCGCCGTGGGGCGCATTCGTGACCCGCGTGGGGTGCCGCTGCTCGTGCCGCTCCTCCTCGATCCCGATTCCACCGTCCAGGAGTCCGCCATCTTCGCCCTGGGATTGCTGGGCGACAGTGGCGCAGCGACGGTCCTCATCCGCCGGGCCCGTGATGGGGCTCCGCTCTCGACTCCGGCCGCCCTCGAGCTGCTCACCGCCCTCGCCCGTCTCGGCGGGCCCGATGCGGCGGCGGCGCTGCGCGGCGTGATCGAGGGATCCGAGTGGCGCGGTCGGGACGATCAACCCTACCTCGCGCAGCGCGCGGCCCTCGAATCGTGGCGGCTCGGCCCGCTCGCCCCAACCGCCGCGCTGCTGAGCATGGTGCAGGACCCGAAGGAGGATGCCCGGTTCGCGGCGGTGTATTCGCTGGGGCGGCTGCGGAGCAAGGCGGCAGCCGCGCGACTGCTGGATGCGCTGGCGGACCGCAGCGCACCATCGGTGCGTGCTGCAGCGGCGCGGGCGCTCAGCAAGTCCTACGTCGACTCCTCGGGACTGATCGCCACCTCAGTGGCGGACGCGCTGGTGCGGCTGACGACCGATCAGGACGCGACGGTGCGGGTGCAGGCCCTTCGTTCACTGGGCACGTTCGGTGAGGCGCGCCTCGCTCGTCGCATCGTCCCGCTGCTCGAGGATGCCGTACCGAATGTGCAGGTCGAGGCGGCGCAGACGCTCGCCGAGCTCGGCGGGGCCGATGCCTCCACGGCGCTGGGACGGGTCCTCACCGGCGGGAAAGGCAGTTTTGCACGGCGCCGTGCGGCACTGCTCGGGCTCGCGCGGTTGGACAGTGCGGGGTTTGCGCCCCAGGGCGAGCGCTGGGCGTCCAGCGCCGACTGGCGGGAACGAGCTATCGCAGCCGAAGGGTGGGCGCATGCTGCGCCGACGAAGCTCGCTCCCTTGCTGGCCGATCGTGATCCCCGGGTCATTGCCGCCGCGCTGCAGGCGTGGGGAGAGGTGGTGGTCGGGCCGGACGCGGCACTGCTCGCGGCGTCGCGCCAGCTGCTGGCTCACGCCGACGCTGCAGTGCGCGCCGTGGCCGCCGATGGAGTGGCCCGCGCCGCGGATCGTGCGGACCAGGCGGCGCTTCTCCGCGCCTTTCGCGACGCCGCAACCGATTCCTTTCCCGAACCTGCGCTGTCCGCGCTGAACGCCCTCGCCGCCATTGCCCGGGTGTCCGGCCCGGTCGTCGAGCAGGAGATGCTCTCCGGTCTCCCGACGCCGGAGAGTTACCTCCTGCGGGGGTGGGCGGAGGCGAATTGGGAGGCGCTGGCGCAGCGCTGGGGTGCGGCGTTTCCGCTCAGCACCGGAACGACGATGGAAGACTACCGCGACATCGCACGACTGTTTCTCATCGGTCAGGCGGAGTCGCGGTACCCGCATGTCACCCTGCAGATCGAGCAGCTTGGCACCGTCGAGCTCGAGCTCTTTGGTCCCGACGCGCCGCTCACCGTTGCCCATTTCCTGCGCCTGGTCGACCGGCGCTTTTTCGATGGCCAGCGATTTCACCGTGTCGTGCCGAGCTTCGTGGCGCAGGCCGGCGATCCGCGAGGTGATGGCTTCGGAGGTTCCGGGACCGTCCTCCGCGGCGAGGTCAGCCGTCGTCGCTACAAGGCGTACACACTCGGCATGGCGGACGCGGGTCCTGACACCGGCGGCAGCCAGTGGTTCATCACGCTCAATCCGCAGCCGCATCTCGATGGCCGGTACACCGTCTTCGGTCAGGTGACCGACGGCGTACCGGTCCTGCTTCGTATCACCCAGGGCGATCTCATCAGGTCCATACACCGATGACACGCTCCCGCCACGGCAGACTGTCCTGGTTCCCGGTCGGGGCCGCCGCCCTCCTGCTCCTCGGAGGCAGTGCACCCCTGCATGGGCAGTTCTACCAGTTCAACGACAACAAGATCCAGTACCGACAGCTCGACTGGCAGGTGCTCAAGGGCCCGCGGGTCGACGTGTACTACTACCCGGCCGAGGCCGCCCTCGCGCCGGTTGCCCTGGCGTATGCGGAAGAGTCCTACGATGTGCTCGCGCTCAAGTTCGGCCACACGGTCACCAGTCGCGTGCCGCTCATCATCTACGCCTCGCACGCCGATTTCGAGCAAACCAATATCCTCCCGTTTACCCCGCCGGATGGCCTGCTCGGCGTGACCGACTTCCTCAAGCGGCGAGTGACGCTGCCGTTCCGTGGCAACTTCGCTGAATTCCGCCATACACTGCGCCACGAGATGGTGCATGTCTTCCAGATCAGCCTGCTCTACGACCGATATGTGCGCTCGCCGCGGTCGGCGCAGATCCCGTTCCCGCTCTGGTTTACCGAGGGGCTGGCGGAGTACTGGTCCGCCGGTGAGGACGCGCGCGACGAGATGATCATGCGCGATCTCGTCCTGAGCGGCCGGCTGCCGTCGCTGCCGGAGCTCAGCTACATCGGCGGCGGCATCGTGTATCCGCTGGGCGGGCGGATTCACCGGTGGCTGGCGCAGACCTACGGCGATTGGCGGATCGCCAGCCTGTACCACGAGATGTGGCGCTACGACACCTTCGAAGCGGCGATGCTGGCGACCTACGGCCGGAGCCTCGCGCAGCTCAACGAGGAGTTCCAGGTCGCCATGCGCCGCAGCTATTACGGGGTGGTGGATGGTCATGCCGCGCTGCCGGCGGTGGCGCGGCTCATTGCGCCGGTCGCGATCAAGCCGACCTTCAGCCCGGACGACAGCACGGGGGGCGAGGTGATCTACGCCTCAGCGGCCAACGGCTATGTCTCGCTGGTCAGTCGCGCGCTGGATGGTGGGCCGGCAGAGACGATCGTGCGCTCGGGCCGCGGAGCGACGTTCGAGAATCTGCATTCCTTCGATTCGCGAGTCGATGCTTCCCGTCCCGGTCTCCTCCTCTTCAGTACCCGCTATTCCGACCGGGATGCGTTGCTGATCTACGACCGGCGCCGGGCGAGGATCAGTGGCCGCTACCAGTTCCCGTCACTGGTGTCGATCCTGTCGCCCGTTTGGGCGGCGGATGGCCGCTCGGTCATCTTCAGCGGCCTGGCGGAGAGCGGCATTTCCGACCTGTACCGGGTCCAGCTGCCCGACGGGAAGCTCGAGCGCCTCACCGACGATACCTACCAGGACCTCGATCCGAGCCTGAGCCCCGATGGCACGCGCCTCGTCTTCGCCTCGGATCGGACCGCCGACGGCCTGGAGGATGCCGTCAATCTGTTCGTGATGGATCTGGCGACGGGCGGTATCCGTCAGCTGACATCCGGTCCCTGGGTTGATGAGACGCCCCGCTGGCTCCCGTCGGATCGTATCCTCTTCAGCTCGAGTCGCGACGGCGTGCTCAATGCCTTCTCGGTGGATACCCTGGGGCAGGGCCGACGGGAGACTTCCGCCTGGACGGGTGCGTTCGATGCCGCCCCCGTCGATGGCCGGGATGCCTTGCTCGTCAGCGGCTTCAACAATCTCTCCCTCGGCGTCTACCTCTATCCCGCCGACAGCACGGCGCGGCAGGAGCAGTTCGCGCTGCCCGACAGCATCCCGCCGCACAGCGAATGGAGCTGGCCCGCCGGGGAGGAGAGGGGAGATGTCGCCGTCGCGCCCAGCCAGCCCTACGATCGGAAGTACACCCTCGATTTTGCCACCGGTGAGTTTGCCTATGCGCCGAAGTTCGGGACGGGGCAGGGCGCAACCGTGCTGGTGAGCGATCTCCTGAGCGACAACCTGTTCTACCTCAATGTCTCGACCTATCAGGGCCGCAAGCTGCGCAATGTGTTCGAGAACATCAGCATGCTGGGGCTCTACCTGAACCAGACGCGTCGGGTCAACTGGGGCGTCGGGGCGTTCCGTTTCAAGGGCAGTCAGTACGAAGGCGACTTCAATGTCGCCTACACCGAGAGCACCGTCGGCGCATTCGGGCTGCTGCGCTATCCGCTGAACCGCTATGCTCGCATCGAGGCGCAGGCGCAGCTGGAGCATTCCGACCGGTTCGACTTTCCCCCACTGCCCGTCAACGAGCCGCGCCGGGTAGGCTGGATCGGGTCGCAGTTCCTGACGTTCATTCACGACAACACGCTGTGGACCCAGACCGGTCCGCTCGACGGGCACCACCTGCTGCTCACCGCCGGTATCTCGAGCGACTTCAACAACGCCCGGTTTGACAACTACACCACCGCCATCGACGCCCGGCAGTATTTCCGTCTGGGCCGGAAGAGCGCCTTCGCGGTCCGGGGTTTTGGCTATTACAGCAGCGGGGACCGGCCCGCTCGGGTGAACATCGGGGGGACGGTCGGTTTGCGAGGCTATCCCAACTATGGTTACATCCTCGGGTCCAAGGCCTGGCTGGGCAACGCCGAGCTGCGCTTCCCGCTGCTTGACTACTTTACCCTCGGCACCGCCATCGGAGCGGCGCGCTTTCCCGAGATCCAGGGTGCCTTCTTCGTGGATGCGGGGCGGGCGTGGTTCACCCGGGACGAGGACCGCGCATTGCTGGGCAGCTATGGTGTCAGCTTCCGCTGGCCGGTCTTTCCCGGCCTCGTGCTGCGCCTCGATTGGGGCCGACGGTTCAGCGATGGCAAATTCAATGGATACGGCTTGACCGACCAGCAGCGAAGCCGAAGTTTTCTGCAGCTCTTCTTCGGGTATAACTACTGATGCCACAATGGTTTCGCCTTGACCGTCGGGTCGCGCTCGCCTATCTTGCCCTCGGCATCGTCGGATGTCACCCCAGCGCCCCCGCAGCGCTCATTCCTGCCGGGCTCGGGTCCGTGGAACCGCGTCAAGTTGCGCAATGGGTCGCCGCGACGACACCACCCGCTCGAGTCCTGCACCGCTTTACATGGCTTTACCAGGAAGATGGGCCGTCGAAGGGTGGGCGTGGCAGCGCGCGGATCGCCCCGCCTGACACGCTACGATTCGACATCGCGGGCTCGCTTGGCATCGGGAAGGGCGCCGCTCTGGTGGTGGGGCAAGACAAGAAATGGGTGGTTCCGGAAAAGTCCGTGGAGGACCTGGTACCCAGCTTTCCGCTCTTGTGGGCATTGCTTGGGGTGGCCGTCAGTCCGGCACCGGAGGCAAGACTTGCGGGGCTGGAAGAGGAGGGACGAGCGGCATGGCGGTATGCCCTCGGACCGGATACGGTCGAGTATCTTCGAGTGACCGGGGATCCCAGTACGCTCTCGGCGGAAGTTCGCCGAGCCGGAAAAGTCGTCGGGCGTACCCGAGTTACCGTTCGGCCTGACGGCTCGCCGATCAAGGCCCAACTGCTGGTGCCGAGTGTCCCGGCCAAATTGGAGATCACTTTCTACGCGACCGTTCCCGCTCCGCAGTTTCCGCCTGACACCTGGCATCCTCCTGAGCCTTAGCACGCTCAGTCTCGTCGGCTGCCTCTACGGTTTCACCGGAGGAGGCTTCCCGCCCGAGATCAAGACGGTCGCCATTCTTCCCTTCGACAATCTCACCGCCGAACCGACCCTCACGCAGGAGGTCGTGGATTCGGTGCGCTCCGCAATTCAGGGGCGCCTGGGCTTGCGACAGGCGGGGGAATCCAGCGCGGATGCGATCGTCCGGGGGACCATCAGTCGCTACGACCCCGACGTTCCGGTCGCCTTCACCGGCACCGGGAACAGCCAGGTGACGGTGACCAAGCGTCAGGTCCTGCTGTCTGTTTCGGTGGAGATCGTGGATCGGGAAGGCAAGCCGCTCTGGCAGCGCAGTGGCCTGAGCCTCGATGGAGAATATGAACCGGGTCGTGAGACGGAAGTGATCGCTCGCGGACGGGCCTTGAGCAAACTCGTCACCAACATCGTGGACGGAGCGCAGTCGCAATGGTGAAAACCTGGCACCGAGACCGCCGCGGGGGCAGCACCTCGGGCTGCCTCGTCTCCCTCGTGATTCTGGTGATCGGCATCTATGCCGGCATCCATTTCGGCAAGCCCTGGGTAAAGTATTATGAGCTGGTCGACGAAATGCGGGTCTCGGCCCGCCTGGCGCCGACCCTGAGCGATGCCGTGATTCGGCGCCGCCTGGAGCAGAAGGCGGATGAACTTCAGCTCCCGCCGGAGGCCAAGAAGTTCCTCATCACCCGCTCCGGCAAACCGCGCCGGATCGTGATCAGTACCGAGTACAGCGAGACGGTGTCCATCCCGCTCATCACGCACACCTTCCTGTTCCAACCCCAGGCCGAAGAACCGTTGTGATGGGTCGGCGCCTCCCGCCCAAGCCCTGGCTGTACCTGCTTGTCGCCCTCGTCTGTCCGCCGGCGCTCTGGGCGGCGAGCGGCAATCCGGCGTTCTCCAATCTCCTTCTCGTCGTCGCCGCCATGCTGGCCGGCGGCAAGCTGGTCGGTGAACTGGCCGAGCGGCTCGGGCTTCCGTCAGTCCTGGGCGAGCTGCTGGCTGGAGTGCTGCTGGGACCGAGCGTCCTCGCGGTCATCCCCGCCGCTGGCGCGGCCGGCGCCGACATGATCCGGCTGCTGGCGGAACTCGGTGTCATCCTGCTGCTCTTCGAAGTGGGGCTGGAGACCGATCTCCGGGAGATGCGGAAGGTGGGCACCGCCGCGCTCGCCGTCGGGCTGGTCGGAGTGACGCTGCCGTTCCTGCTGGGGTATCTCTACTGGTCCGGCGCCGGGCATGCGGCGCTGGGCGAGAGTGGCTCGGTCGGCACGGTCGCGATCTTCGTGGGCGCGACGCTGACGGCGACCTCCGTCGGCATCACGGCGCGCGTGCTGGGGGATCTGGGTCAGATGGAAACGCCGGAAGCCCGCATCATCCTCGGCGCGGCGGTGCTGGATGACATCATCGGTCTCGTCATCCTCAGCGTGGTCTCGGGGCTCGCTGCGGGCGGGGGGGTGAGTCTGCTTGGTGTCACGAGCACCCTCGCGGCAGCGGTTGGCTTTCTCGTGGCGGCCGTCGTGCTCGGCAATCTCGTCGTTCCCCGGTTGGCGGACCGCGTTTCACGGATGCGGGCGCGCGGGGTTGTCGTGGTCCTGTCCATCGCCTTTGCGCTGGCCCTCGCCGCGTTCGCGGACCGGCTCGGGTCCGCACTCATCATCGGCGGCTTCGCCGCCGGACTCATCCTGCGGACCACCCGTCAGGCTCATACCGTCGAACAACAGGTGCAGCCGGTCGCGGCGGTCCTCGCGCCGATCTTTTTCGTGAATGTTGGCGCGGCCGCGGATCTTTCGCTGCTCGATCCGCGCGTCCCTGGTGCCGGCGCGCTATTGCTGGTCGCCGGAATCCTCACCGTCATCGCGATCATCGGCAAGATCGCCGCCGGCTGGGCCGCCCCCTGGCTCAGCTACCGCCGGATGGCCGTGGGCGTCGGCATGGTCCCGCGGGGCGAGGTCGGGCTCATCTTCGCCGATATCGGCCGGCAGGCCGGGATACTCGGCCAGGGGACCTTCAGCGCCGTGCTGCTGATGGTGATGGCGACCACGTTCATCGCCCCGCTCGCCCTCAAGTTTCTGTTCGTGCGGCAGCCCCGCGGGTGATGACGGGTCCTGCGGCGAGGAAGATCATGGAGCTGCCGGCAGCCATCGCGTGGCGCCGGGCGCAGGCCGGTCCCGTGGTGTTCACCAACGGTGTCTTCGACCTGCTGCACGCCGGCCACGTGGCCCTGCTGGAATCGGCGCGCGCACTCGGTGGCTGCCTCGTCGTCGGGCTCAACAGCGACGCGTCGGTGCGGCGGCTGGGGAAGGGGGCTGACCGTCCCCTGATCCCCCAAGCGGGGCGGGCGACGCTCATCGCCGCCCTTGAAGCGGTTGATGCCGTCGTCCTCTTCGACGAGGAGACTCCGCTGCACCTGATCGAGTCCCTCGCGCCCGACGCGCTGGTCAAGGGCGGCGACTATACCCGGCCGAACATTGTTGGTGCTGACTGGGTCGAAGCCCACGGCGGTCAGGTCGCAATCATCCCGCTTCTTCCCGGCTATTCAACCACCGCACTCCTGGAGCAACTCCGTGTCACGTCCTGATGACCGCGCTGTCGATCAACTGCGTCCCCTCGTTCTCGAGCGCAAGGCGAATCCCTTCGCCGAGGGTTCCTGTCTCATCCGCATGGGCGGCACCCTGGTGCACTGCACCGCGTCGGTCGAGAAGGGCGCACCGCCGTGGAAACGTGGATCGGGCGAAGGATGGGTGACGGCAGAGTATGCCATGCTGCCACGCGCCACATCCGAGCGGACTGATCGCGAACGGCGCGGCGCGGGTGGCCGGACCCAGGAAATCCAGCGGCTGATCGGCCGATCGCTGCGGGCGGCGATGGGCACGATGGCCTTCGGCGATTTCACCATCAAGATCGATTGTGACGTGCTCCAGGCCGACGGCGGCACCCGCACCGCCAGCATCACCGGCGGGTGCGTGGCGCTGGCGGACGCCTGCGCCTGGCTGGCGGAGACCACTGGTATTCCCAACCCCTTCGGCCGGCTGGTGTCCGCCGTCTCGGTCGGCATAATCGATGGCGAGGCGCGACTCGACCTCATGTACCTCGAAGACAAGGACGCCGGTGTCGATGCCAACATCGTGATGGTCGAACCCTCCTCCTATGTCGAGGTGCAGGGCACGGGAGAGCACGGCACATTCTCGCGTGCCGAGCTCGACCGGCTGCTCGCCCTGGCTGATGGAGGGCTCCTTCAGCTCTTCGCGGCGCAGCGCGCGGTGCTGGGACGGTGAAGCTGCTGTTCGCTACCCGCAGCGCCGGCAAGCAGCGGGAGGTGCGCCGGGTACTTGAGGCGGCCGGGCATGAGGTGCTCTTCCCCGACGACGCGGGCATCCCCGAGACCTCAGCGGAGGACGGGCTGGAGGTGGCCGACAGCTTCGAAGCGAATGCGCGGGCCAAGGCGGAGTATTTCGCGGGGAAGAGCGGTTTGCCGACGATTGCGGATGATTCCGGGCTGGAAGTGTTCTACCTCGGAGGACAGCCCGGGGTCCGGTCCAAGCGGTGGGCGGGAGCGACCGGGACGGCGGCGCAGGTCGACGTGGCCAATAACGCGGAGCTGCTGCGCCGGCTGCGTGGGGCACCGGAGGCGAAGCGACGTGCGCGCTATCGCTGCGTGCTGGTCTTTCTTCGAACTCCGACCGCCGTGCCGTCCACGTTCGAGGGGGCATGCACCGGCCGTATCCTGGAGCAGGCGGCAGGGGAGGGCGGCTTCGGCTACGATCCCTATTTCTTTTCTGATGCGCTGGAGAGGACTTTTGGCGAAGCGAGCATCGAGGAGAAGGAAACGGTCAGTCACCGTGGTCAGGCGCTCGCGGCGCTGGTAACCGCGCTGGGCCCGCCTGGGGCGGGGTGACCAGCCGGCTGGCGAGGTGCGCACACGGGAGCCCGAGGGCTCCCGTTTGTTATAGCGCATCAGCGAGTCTCGCTCTGCTGCCGATGCATCGGTGATCAGGACTCTCCGACGCCGTCTCCGCGATCGACCGCGTCGGGGTCATCCGCGCTCCTGCCGTGGAATCCGTCGGACAGATGCTTGGCGGAGGTATTGTCGAAAAGTGCGGTGAGGTCCTCACTGGTGCCGCTGGCACGTCCGGTGAGTTCCTCCGGCAGCGGCTCCCCGCCCTCCAGCGCGGGGATGTCGGGCCGGTCCGTTTCAGCCGCGGGATGAATCAGCGCGCCTGCGGCGTGCCTCGGTGGCACCGGTGCCGTGCTGGCATCAGGCTTCGGCGAAGGCTTCTTCTTGCGCGACATGAGCATCTCCTTCAGGGTGTGGGTGTCGTTGGCCGAAAGGGTGGCCAGCTCTGGTGGAGGCCGACCGTGATTGCGGTGTGGCGATCGGTGAGTCCGGTCGCCAGATCGATGCGGAGCGTCCCGAACTGTCCGTCCAGCAGCCCGATGCGCAGGCCCGAGCCTGCGTCGAGGTACAGGCGATCCCGCTGCGGTCCATCGGCCGGGCTCATGACCTCCACGCCGTCGAGGAACACCCCGGCCGCCACGGTGAACGGTCCGGCCCGCAGCAGCGGCTGGTCGCCAGAGAGGCCGCCGTGGATCATGCTTCGGCCGGTGGTGGTTCCTGGCAGGAGTCCGTTCGCGGTTCGGTCGTGCGCGCGCAGCGGGATGGCCCAGGAGATATCGCCATTCGCGACCGGCCACCGGCCGACGGGCGTGTCGTGGCTGACGATGTCGAGTCCCAGTCGGGCGGACCAGGTGGTGTGACTGATGTCCGGGGCGGAGGCCCAGAGGGCGCGAACGCTCCCCTGGACATATGACGGGAGATGGACAATCGAAAGCCCGCGCTGCACCAGGGTTGTGAGGGTGAATCGATCGCCTGCGGCCCGAATTGCGGTACCGGCCGTCAGGACGAGAAAGCGCCGCCCATCGGACCAGTGCTCATCCTCCAGCCCGGCGGTGGGTCGCAGCGCTGGGAGGACCCAGCCGCCGAAAGCCACGCCATATGCCCGACGAATTGCGGTGAGCGTGCCAGCGCTCGCGGTATCGACCACGAACCGGAACTGCTCGCGGACGGCGCTCACCTCCGCGACACCTTCGATGCCGAGCCGCATCGGCAGTTCGATCCGTGCGCCAAGGCGTGGGTGCGCGTGTTCCCACCGCCAGACGGCGGTCCACAATTCACCGCCACCCGTCGGGGACGCGATGGCGAGACCCACCTCGCGCTGGGTGGCGGCGCGCAGCGCATTGGCGGCGACGAGCCACCAGGCCGGAGCAATCACCGGCCTCTCGGTGACGGTCGCCCGGAGTTCCGCGAGGCCCGCACCGACCGGCAGGTACGAGAGGCGCGAGCGGCGCAGCGCCGGCACGTCGCTGAGCCGGCGACGGGCGAGGGCGAGACGGGGCGGCGTGAGCAGCGTGCCGGCCGGCGCGTGGATGGCGCTCGCAAGCTGCTGAAAACGGATCGCACGCACACCGTCGATGCGCACCAGGTCCACTCGCGGCGCATCGATACGGTTCCAGGCCCGGAGCGCCGCGTCGCGATCACCCGACAGGAACCGGGCGGTGGCAAGGAGCTGCCACCCGAGCGGGTCGTCCGGCACCTGGGCAAGGTACGCCGCGGTGAGTTGCCCGGCCGCCGCGAACTGGCCCTCCTTGAAGCGCACCGCCGCCTGTTCGCGCAGCACCAGCGGCTCCGAGGGGCAGGTGCGACCCGCCTCCTGCAGCAGGGAATCGGCGGCGTCCAGATTCTGACCGGCCACCGCGTCGATTGCCTGGTCCAGCCACGGGGAGCAGGGGAGCGAGTCTGTCGGCGGGGGCGTGACACCGACGATCGGCATGGAATCCTGCATGACAGTCCCCGGTCGGAGGATCATAGCCCAGCGCTCCGCCCCACTCCACTCCCGGAGAAACGCTGCCTCCTCGATCGAGCGGGACGGCGCGCGCGCGGGATCGTGGTAGATCACGCGGCCTGCAGCCCAGGCGAGCAGGACGACGTAGTGATACCGATCGTGTCCAACCTGGATCAGGGCCACCACCGGGATCCGCTGTGCCAGCCACTGCTGGACCGACTCGGGTGAACCGTCGAACGCCGTCGTCTCCCAGCCCCGGGCCTGGGCGGCGGCCGCGAGATCGATCGTCCGGATACCGCGTTCCTCGGGGCGCACCAGCCCCGCGAAATCGGCAGCCTGGACCCCGCGCCGTCCCCACCACCGTTCCACCATCGCGAGCGCGGCACCACCACACAGCAGTTCAGACTGCGGCAGATACGGGACGTCGAGGGCCGATGGCACCCCGGCGACGGTGGGGGAAAAGGACGACTGGGCGGACGCAGGAGCGCCGCCCAGTGTCAGGATCGTTCCGAACAGCGTGAAGATCGTCCCGGGGACCTTCCGCATAAGGCGCGCTGCCGGTAGTCAGCTCGCCAGCAGAATGATGATGATGATGATCAGCAGGATCGCGGTAGTGCCGAGCACCACTTTCTGGTCGCCACCGGCGAGGGCGCGATCGGCCGCCCGGGTCCGATCGGCCACCTGGCTGAGGATCGCCTCGTCCATCGTGCTGACGCGGGCGGCGAGGTCCGCCACATTGACGCCCATCCCGGCCGCGGCGTCGATGACGGCGTCGTTCCGCAGAAACTGCTGGACGGATGCCTGGTTGGCGCCGGGTGCGGTGCGGACCGCCGATTCCAGGTCGGCGCTGGTGACGGCACTCCGGGACTGGGCGGACAGAGGGGCCGAGACGGCCAGGGCGGCAAGCGTCAGTATGACGATGGTGGTGGTGACTTTCAACATGGTATTTCCTCGATGAACGGGGTCAGATCGTGGTCTTGCGGTGAGCGGCGAGCCGCAACACGCCGTTGATGCCGGCATGCAGCAGCAGGTAGACGAGGATCGCGATCACCACCGGCAGCGCGAGGGTGAAGCCCCCGTCCGTCGACGGACTGGCCACGATCCCGCGGAACGGGAGGTACAGCGGATAGGTGATGCCATTGATGAACTGGACAAAACCGCTGGAGGAGCGGGCGGCGATGAGGGCGAGCACCAGGCGGATCGTCAGCAGGGCATAGATGAGATAGAACGCATAGTCTACGAACTGGGAGGACCTGGCAGCGGTGCGCGACCGGGAGACCGCCTGCTCCGTGGCCACGGTTTCCGCGATGGCCCGACCGCGGAAATCGTCCGCGACCTGTCCGACGCGCGCCGCCTGCTCCGGCGAGGCCGTGCGGGCCTGGCCCTTGATCTCGGCGTTCACATTTCCCTCGATCTGGGTCTTGACCGAGGCATGCTGTGCCACGCGCCGTGCTTCGTCCTCCGCGACCGTATCGTCCGCCACGTTGGCCTCTGCGGTTGAATGCTGCACCGGGACAAATTGCCAGTCCGGAAAGGTGTCCCGCTGACGAGGGGAAGGCCATCGATCGTTGGGCGGGTCTGACTCGCTCCAAAGAGCGAGCCCCGCGCTTCCACTCAATCGGCTTGGCAGGGTCTCAACTCCCCGGGCGAAGCGACATTCCCGTACTGCGGCGTGGACCCGTGCGACGAGGTGGAGAGCCCTGCTTCCCGGATAGACCGGGAAGCAGGTCGCCGCCTGCTATCTCAGATTCCGTCCCCGTCGGCGTCGCCCGGGAGCGCCCGTTCTACCCGGTGCCAGGCGTCGCAGGTGGCGTGCTTGGCCTTCTCCCAGGAGAGGTTCGCGGCTCGCGGCATCTTCTCCCAGTCGCGGTGGAGGTCCGGCTCGACCGCATCGAAGCTCTTTCCCTCGTAACGGCTCCGGGACTCCCACCCGGACTGATACGCGGGCTTGTAGGTCTCGTAGGATTCACCGTTGACATAGGTCCGGCTCTTCGAGTTGCCCCGCCATTACGTATCTTCCGCCGTCGGGTTGACGGCTTCTCCAGCGCCCTTCCCGGCAAGCCCGCCCGCAACGGCGCCGATGACGCCACCGACCACCGCGCCGCCCGGCCCGCCCACCACTGCGCCAAGTGCGCCGCCCGCCGCCGCCCCACTGGCCGCGCCAGCGCCGACTCCGATCGGGTGAGCACCGGGTGTGCCACTGATCGGATCGCGGTCGGCGTCCGTCGTCTTCATGTTGTCGTCCATTGTGATCTCCTGTGGAGAATTCGAAACGAGTGACCAGGTGAAGCGGAAGCAGCGATGCGCGGTCGGCCGGGTTGGACCACAGACGGTCCGGCACCTCGCGAGTGATTGCCACATTCGCGTAAACGCAAAAGGCGCGCGGGATCAGTGATCTGATCCCCATCGCGCCTTCGACCGACGAGCCTGCAACGCGTTCGCCAAGGTGGCCTGTCGGCCGGTTTTCGTGTGGCATTGCGAAGCTAGGGGCGAGTGAGTCGAAGCGCAAGGCAGCCGAGTGCTGGTCCCCCCCGTCCTTCCGGCTTACCTTCCTCGCCATTCGGGGCGTAGCTTAGCCCGGTAGAGCGCCTGCTTTGGGAGCAGGAGGCCGGGGGTTCGAATCCCCCCGCCCCGATTCCGTTTCCTCGTCGTCCGTTTGCCCTGCCAGAAGGCCCTTCCATGCGCCCAGCGTCACTGTGGTCCGGAAGGCTCGCTGTCCTCTGCGTTCTCTCCCTTGATACGAGCAGTCGCGCGCTGGCCCAGTCTGCCGATACGACCTCGACGTCTGCTGACAGCAGCGGTTCCCCCCACAACGTACTCCGGCGCGTCACGCGCGACGAAGCGAAACTGCCGGTCGACCGCCTTGCCGACCTGCTCGCCCTCGAGCCCGGGATCGTGGCGCTCGACAGCGGCGATGTCAGCGTCCGCGGCTCGGGCGCGAACGCACTCGGCCTTTCCATCGACGGCATCTCCTTCACTCCCGGCCATCGCCGCTTCGGCACCGCACTGCTCGGCGGGAGCTACCTCGGCGCAGATGGTTCCGGCATCGGTGTCGGGACGAACGGCTTTGAGACGCTGTCGATCGCCCCCGGCGTGGGCGAGGCCGAGTTCGGTGGCGGGCGCGGCGGGACACTCCGACTGGCGACCAGAGATCCCGCAATCGCCGCCCGGGCGAGCGGTCGCCGTTCGACGGCAGGGGCGAGCTGGGCCACCGATGCGCTGCTCGGCAAGTCGAACGGCCTCGATTTCAACCGGATTCTTCTCGATGGAGCAACCAGCGCCGGTCGTTTCTCGGTGGGGGCCTGGGCAGTGCTGGAGGGGCAGGGAACCGCACGCCTGGGGCAGGAGCAGAACGGATCACCGGTGTACGTCGCCAACGGGATCGATACCACCGTGACGGTGACCTCAGGCAGCGGCAGTACCCAGGTTGATGTGCTCCGCTTTTCCCAGGCCCCTGGAATCCGGATCCCTTCCAGCGCCGTTTCCAGCTACCAGCTGCTGGGCCGCGCCACCTATCAGTTGGGTCAGTCTTCCCGGTTCGAATTCACTGCCCTGGCCAGCCAGCACCAGGCTCGGGCGTTCGACTACTTCAGTCTGTACAATCCGCAGCAACTCGGCGCCACCCGTCGTTGGAGCCAGGCCGTCACCGGCGGCTGGGCTGGGCGGCTGCTCTCCCGTTCGGGCATGACGCTTGGCGCCGAGGCGCGGCTGTCGTGGCAGCGGGACCAGGAGACCGATGGACCACTCACGACCGATGCGGAGCAAGGCTCCCGAAACCCCTTTGGCGGCCTGATGATCGGTGGGCTGGGCTTCCGGTTTGATGGCGGGAACTTCCCGGTCAATCAGCAACTGGTGAACAACTTCCGACTCAACTCCGGACGGCTGTCGCCGTACGATATCAACAACCCGTCACAGTATTCCGCTGTCGACACCTACCGCAACAACGCCTACGGTGTCGAGGGGTTTGAAGATGGCGGCGGGCCGGATGGCCGCCTGACGATTGGCCGGGAACAGCGCGTAGTCGGCAAGCTGGCGGGCAACCTCGCCATTGGTACACGGCAGCATCTTCGGGCCGGCGTCGAGCGCACCGGCTATGATGTCAAGTTCTACTCTTCAGGGTTGACCAGCCAGGCGTTTTCGGATGCATACGTCGAATCGCCCACGCTCCTGACGCTGTTTGGCGACTACCAGCTCGACCTCGGTGAGGTCGGTGTCAGCGTCGGCGCGCGGTACGATCGGTTCCACTCCGGTGCCTCCCGGCCCGACTTTCCCCGGATCAGTACGCTACCCGGGTTCAATCCGGCCAACCCGACGGCGGGATTCGTGGCGGATCAGAGCCACGGGCGGGTGAGCCCGTCGATTCGTCTCACCGCGCAGGCGACACCACGGCTCAGATTACATGCGGGGCTTGGTGCCCGGGCCCAGCTGCCGGACTTCGGCGCGCTCTTTTCCGGGCTCAACACCGATCTGAGCATCACGAACACGCAGCAGGTGTTCGGGACGGACCTCGATTTCGAGCGCTCCACGCTGGGTGAGGTGGGGGCCGCCTACTCCCTTGGGGACCGGATCACGGTCGAGGCTGACGGGTGGACCCGCACCGATCACGGGTTGACCGAGCGCCGGCTCATCGGCGAGTTCGATCCTCAGAAGCTCCAGAATGTCGATCTGTTCCGGTATACGAGTACTGGCGACGCCAATGCACAGGGGCTCGATGTCCGGGTGGGGCATCAGCTGGGTGCCACCAGCCGGGTCTGGGTGAGCTATTCCTTTCAGGATGCGACCACGAAGGGGCAGACTGCCTCCCTGACGCCAACGCAAACCGACATTCCCCGGGCCGATGCCCGGCGACACAACCTCGCCATGGCCCTGCTGTTGCAGTCCGGCGCCGACGATGCCAGGCTCGGTGGACTGCTTCGCGACGCCGGCCTCTACGCAACAGTGCGGGTGGCGAGTGGTGCGGCGTACACTGCCTGCCCGACATCCGATCCGGGCAGCATCAGCGTACTGTCAGGCGAGTTCTGCTCGAGGGCGATCGCCGGCAGCATCAATGGGCATCGGCTTCCCCTGCTTGCCTTGGTGGATCTGCGCCTCACGCGCGGCATCACGCTCGGCGCGGTGCACCTCGTGGCATTCGCCGATGCGCGCAATCTGCTTAACCGCGGAAACATCACCCGAGTGTTTACTCAGACCGGGACAAAGAGCAACCCGACCGAGCGGACGCTCAACCGCAGGCAGGACGTGCGAGGCTTCGCCGACGAGGGATCCCGAAACGGCGTCCTGCTCGCCGACAGTACGGTGGACCTGACCTTCGGTGGCGCCCCCGATCCCCGCCCCGGTTGCGCATTGTGGCTCCGGAGTGATGGGACCTCGGCCTCACCCAACTGCCTCTACCTGTTGCAGGCCGAGACGCGGTTCGGGGATGGGGATCATCTCTTCTCTCCGGCGGAACAGCTCCGTGCTTCGGACGCGCTCTACAATGTGCTTCGCGGCCGGCAGTTCTTTACCGGTGCACCGCGCCGGTTGCGCATCGGGGTGGAGGCGCGGTTCTGAGCCTCCACCGAAACCTGGCTTCCCCCCGCCCGTAGAACACGGCACGCATGGGTTCGGAATTCCTCACCTACCTGCAGCTTGGCCTCCGGCATATCACCGATATCCGGGGGTATGACCACATCCTGTTCGTGACGGCACTGACGGTGGCGTACCGTACCGCCGACTGGCGCCGGCTGCTCCTGCTGGTGACGGCCTTCACGCTGGGACATTCGATCACGCTCGCACTCGCCACGCTGAACCTGGTGCATGTCCCCTCGACGTCGGTGGAGGCGGCGATCGCCGCCACGATCGTGGTCGCGAGCCTGATGGCGATCGTCGCCGCGGTGGGTGCGCCGACCGGCGACGGCGTGGGCGTCAGCCAGCGCGGCCAGCGGCTGCGCTACGCCATGGCCGCGGGGTTCGGGCTGGTGCATGGGTTGGGGTTCTCGACTTTTCTGCGGAGCCTGCTGGGCGGGGAGGAGTCGCTGGCCCTGCCGCTCTTCTCCTTCAACCTGGGCCTCGAGGTCGGGCAGCTCGGCATCGTGGCGGCTGTCCTGCTGCTGGGCCTCCTCGCCGAGCGGGTGTTCCGGCTGGCGCGACGCGACTGGGTCCTGATCGTCTCGGGCGGCATTATCGCCATGGGCATTGTCATGCTGGCTGATCGGATCGGCTTGTAGGCCTCAACTCTCTTTTGACGGATTGACCGCCGATGTCCTCTCTCGATCGTCCGCTTCGCGCCCTCGTAGTGTTGTCATGCCTTGGGCCGGCTCATCTCGCCGCGCAACAGTGGCTGGATGTCCCCACCGATTCCAGGACTAACCAGTCGAGCTTCCGCGCCATCGTGGAATGGCCTGATCCCACCGAGACCCGGGCCGCCTCGGGGGCGCCCGGGCCAAAGTACTGGCAGCAGCAGGTGGACTACGTCATCAGGGCCTCGCTCGACAGCACCACCCACACCGTCACCGGCTCCGAGCGGGTGACCTATCACAACAACTCCCCCGACCGGTTGGACTATCTCTGGTTTCAGCTCGACCAGAACATCGATGACTCGGTGACCAGTCGGGCGATTCAGAGCGCTCCCGCGCTGCCCCGGCAGCTCTCGGAGCAGGCCCGTCGTTTCCTGCTGCCCGACGAGGGCGATGGGGGGTTCACGCTCACGCGAGTGCAGGCCGTGGTCAGCGGCGCCGGGCGCGCCGCACGCCGGCAGGACGTGCCCTATCTGATGCACGGGACTCAGCTCAAGGTGCCACTTCCCGCGCCGCTCCTGCCCGGGGCAACTGCGGTGGTGGAAATCGACTGGCACTTCGTGGTGCTCGAGACCAGCCGCAACGGGCGCGGCGCACGGGAAAAGGTGCGCGATGGGTGGCTGTACGAGATGGCGCAGTGGTACCCGCGGGCGTCGGTCTATGACGACGTGAACGGCTGGCAGACCGACCAGTTCCTCGGGCAGGGGGAGTTCTACCTCAATTTCGGCAGCTACGATGTCGCGGTGACCGTCCCGCACGATCATCTGGTGCAGGCCACCGGCACACTGCTCAACCCGCTGCAGGTGTTCACGCCTGTGCAACGCCAGCGGCTGGCCAAGGCGCTGACGTCGGAAACCCCGCAGTTCATCGTGCGGCCGGAGGAGGTCATGCAGCCGTCGGCGCGTCCCGCCGGCACCGCGCCGATCACCTGGCGCTTTCATGCCGACAGCGTCCGCGATTTCGCCTGGGTCTCTTCCAGGACGTTCATCTGGGATGCGGCCGGGTTTCGCTACCGTCCGGGGGCGCGGGTCATCGAAATGCACTCGCTCTACCCCCGGGACGCCATGCCGTTGTGGGATAAGGTGTCGACCCGCGCGATCGCGCAGGCGATGAAGACCTACGGCCGCCTGGCGTTCGAATATCCCTACCCCAAGGCAGCCAATGTGCACGGTCCCGTCGGCGGCATGGAGTATCCGATGATCGCCTTTTGCGGGGCACGCCCCGCCGCCGACGGCAGCTACACGCCGGACCTCGAGCGCCGGCTCGTCTCGGTCACGATCCACGAGGTCGGGCATAACTGGTTCCCGATGATCGTCGCCTCGGATGAGCGGAAATGGACCTGGATGGACGAGGGGATCAACAGCTTCCTGCAGTACTACGCGGAACAGGAGTGGGACCCGACCTACCCCAGCCGCCGGGGTCCGGCAAAGAAGATCGTCGAGTACATGAAGGACCCCGACCAGGTCCCGATCATGACCGAGTCCGACGTGATCCACCGCCAGTTCGGCAACAACGGCTACGCCAAGCCGGCTGCGGGCCTCGTCATGCTCCGGGAACAGGTCCTCGGCCCCAAGCTGTTCGATCAGGCCTTTGCGGAGTATTCGCAACGCTGGGCGTTCAAGCATCCGCAACCGGCGGATTTCTATCGTTCGATCGAGGAGGGAGGGGGAGAGCTGCTCGCCTGGTTCTGGCGGGGCTGGTTCTACACGACGTACGCCAACGATCAGGCCGTGGCCGGGGTCGAGGCGCAGCCGGCGGACTCACTCGTCGGCAGCACTGCGCGGGGCCGGAATTACGTCCGGGTCGTGGTCGAGAACCGGGGTGGACTGATCATGCCGCTGCAGCTGGACATTACCCTGGACGACGGGACCATCCGAAAGGTCAGGCTGCCGGTGGACGTCTGGCGCAGGAACGAGAAGTCGTTCACCTACGGCTTCTTCACCGACAAGGATGTAGTGAAGGTCGTGGTGGATCCCGATGAGGTGTTCGCCGACGTCAACCGGGACAACAACAGCTGGAGCAAGGCGCCACCGGCGGCGTCATGAAGTTGCTGCTCGGGGTGCTCGCCGTTGCTGCCACCTGGGGGACGCCGCCCGGCGGACCAGCGATGAGACCGCCCCTGTTGCCTGCCCATGACCTGCACGTGAGCCACAGTCGCCTGGTGTTCGACGGTCACACCGTCGCCTGCCGCATTCGGCTGTTTCATGACGACCTGCAGCTCACCCTGCGCGCGGCGAGCGGCAAGCCCGAGCTGCGACTGACTCCCACCGATCGGGCCGACTCCCTGTTCGCTGGCTATTTCCGCACCCATCTGCGGCTGCAGGGTGACGGGAACCCAGTCGTACTTCACGTCACCGCGTCGGGAATGGAGCCCGACGCGGCGGCACAGCAGGTTGTCTGGTACGTCCTGGAAGGGACGGTACCGGCACCGGTGCGACAACTGCAGATTCTGAACAGCGTTCTCTTCGAGGCCTTCCCCGATCAGCAGAATATCGTCCAGCTCCTGCGGTTGCCTGGAGAGATGCGACAGACGTTCTATTTCACCGCCGCTGATCCGCGGGAGCAGATGCTCGACCTGGGCCGGTAGCCCTCGGCCGATGGCAAGAACGAGCATCTTCGTCCCGCCCAATCGCCCAATCGCCCAATCGCCCAACCGCCCCACCGCCCTACCGC
>Ga0163150_10000548_pt1 | contig 69798 bp, 74 predicted proteins | sample OliLakLV19P2IB_FD_148628 | JGI IMG/M metagenome (GOLD analysis project Ga0163150, IMG submission 148628) | Freshwater microbial mat bacterial communities from Lake Vanda, McMurdo Dry Valleys, Antarctica - Oligotrophic Lake LV.19.P2.IB | ecosystem: Environmental > Aquatic > Freshwater > Lake >... | reverse complement strand
CTTCCGCTTCGTCTGGAACGCTCCGGTGGACGGGTACGGTACGGGCTCGCTCTACGGGACGACCTTCCAGCTCGCCTACGTGGACTTCCTCTGCTGTGACGAGATCGAGGGAGGCGTGACGCCGCCGACTCCGACGACTCCTCCCACACCGACACCGGTTCCGATCAATCCCTTCCTTCCGACCCCTGTGGTTCCACCGAGACATCCGCCGACGGTCAACCAGGACCCGTCACCCCCTGTGTGGCATCCTGGCGGCAGCGTCGATGGTGGGATCCTCAAGGACCCCGTTCCTCAGCCCGTGCTGCCCCGCTGGATGCCCGAGGCGTTCACCAGCCCCACCCAGACACCCTCGGGGACTACGATCGTTCCTACGCCCTTCCAGACGCCCGAGGCGTATCCTTACGTACACCTAACGGACGTCACGCCCCCGACGAGTCCGGTCTCGGTCGGGACCCCTCCGCCCCAACGGCCGCTGGTGCCCTTGCCGGCCGACGTAACGCCTGAGATGCTGGCGCGCTACGGACTCGCTGTCTATCGGCCGCTCCCGCCCTACCCGGTCACACCTGAGCTCCTCGGCTTCTTCGCCGTGCCAGAGGACCCCGCCACATGACCGTCATCCTGAACCCTGGTGGTGGCCTGAGCCTACGGGCGTTCGTCCCCATGCCGTCGATCCCGACGCCGCGGACGAGCCTGTACTACGTCATCCAGAACCGGAACCCGGCGCCCATGACCGGGATCTACAGCATGGCTCTCGCCATGAACGGGAACGGTCAGATCTTCGTCCTGCAGCCCCCGACACCGGTGCAGGCCCTGAACCAGACTCCTGGAACCGTGCCGCCTGGTACCAGCGCTGGAGATGCGATCTGTATCGACTGGCCTCAGTTCGGTACGCCGCAGATGAACTTCCTCGTTGTCCTTCTGAACCAGGCGCAGCAGCCCTTGGCCTCAATCAACGTCCCCGGGTTCTTCATGCCTCCCGGCGCCGTTCCTCCTCCTGGTAACCAGCAGATCGACCTGCTCGGACCTACCGTACGATCGCTCGCGGGGTTCCCTTCTGGGATCCTGCCGAAGTACGAAGGGTCCGTGAACGCCGTCGGGTACGAGGACACGTACGTCTTCAGGGCCCGCCGTACCACGCCGTCGATCGTCGTGAAGATCTCCGCAGATGCCCAGCAGATGAAGTTCAAGCCGGTCATGCGGATCTATGACGTCGAGGACATGAGTACTCCGGTCGTGACCTACAGCTCGCCGTACATGGTAGGTGGAGTCAACGCTGATCCGACGATGCACTCCATCGGTTGGAACGACAACGACCACGTGCTCGTGACTGGCGACAAGTACGCGATCGTCATCCGGCACGAAGCGCTCTTCTACAGCCGGCGATGGGACTTTCAGATCTTCCATGACGAGACCATGGTCGACACTGGCGGAAACCTGGTGGTCGTCGATGGACTGCTCGCAGGCGAGATGAGCTGTTCCTACGGTCGTCAGGCCATCAAGATCCTGAACACGCGTACGGACGAGGCGATCTTCGTCGAGACGAACGAGCGCGGTGTGACCTACGATCTGCAGAAGGACACTACGGAAGGGACGAACGGGCGTACCCTGTCGGTCGCGTACGGTGACGAGCTCGAGATCATCCGGCCTGGTCCCGGAGTGCTCTACCGCCGACATGGCGATCTGATCGGAAAGGTACGTCTGTGACCTCCTACATCTCGATCATCCCTTCGCCGATCCAGCCGGGCCCCGGCATGATCTCCCCTTCCGGGAACATCCTGGACGAGGACGTCAACCTGCTCGAGTGCTTCGTCAGCGGCACGTTCAGACAGGACGCCACGTTCAGTATCGTCTGCGGCCCGATCTGTCAGAGGCCTGAGAACCCCTGTCTCGTCGACATCGACTTCACGATCGAAGGTGACGGGATCTACGAGCTCGTGCCCGAGTACACCCTCTTCTCGCTCGATACGACGAACGGGATCGACGGGACCTGGCATGTCCTGCAGCCTGTCGAGACGGACGCGCAGCACTGTGGGCAGTTCATCGAGGTCCATGGTTCGCAGACGTTCCGGTATGTCGCTGATATGTGCGACCATATCTCGAGCTTCTTCTCCGAGCCGCGAGTGTGCTTCAGGATCACGGTCCAAGAGGAACAGGACGACCTGAGCACGTTCGGGGCCTTCGACGACTCCGGTAACCAGCGTCACCCTGGAGAGATTCCTGTCGACGAGGATCCCACGAAGACTCCTGGCGGCGGATGCCGGCAGCGGTACTACGGCAAGCGACTGCCGAGGAGCTGACATGGCACGAGACTTCTATACAGCCCCTACGTCGGTCCCCAACGACATCGACTCGCGCGACGACTTGAAGTCGACGTGGTGCTGCTTCGACAAGGGGTACACCCCTCCGCCGTTCAAGCTCATCCAGGACGAGACCACAGGAATCGTGACCGTCGTCTTCGAGAAGACGGAGTTCACCAGTACGTGCAAGTGCAGGATCGTCTGCTCGACTGACGCTCTCGTCTTCGATACCACGACAGAAACTCCGACTACCGTCGGGTCCTTCTGCCCCGGTGACCAGGGCTTCCAGACGACGGTCAAGGATGTTGTCTTCAGTCCGAACGAGCCGACCCTCCTCTCATTCCTCTTCCAGGATGTGAAGGGGAACGAGAGCACGATCGAGGTGAGCAGTCTTCTCACCGTGATCCCTCAGACACCTCTCGGACTCACCAAGACGTATGACGCACAGAAGGTGAACGAGATCGCCGTCCCTCTGTACAGCAAGGCGTTTGTTGATCTCCGGGACGTTGCGGATCAGTACCAGATCGAGCGGTACGAGGGCAGCGTCGGGAACCGAAGGATCTGGATCGACTGGACCCATACAAGGGGCTACGGATCGAGAGAGAGGACCCACTGGGACCGAGCTGTACGTGCTGGAGTGACGTACGGGTACAGGGTAAGATTGCGGTCCGCGTTCGACAACGCGTCGCCTTGGAGCGAGTGGCTGACCCTGACGCCGTAGGAGGTTGTGATGAAGGTCTACTTGTACGAGATCGGTGAACGCGAGTCCAAGCAGATCTACTCCTTCGACTCCGACGTCGTGCCTTGTGTCGGCGACCAGGTGAACTCGGTCAACGTCGGAGAGTTCATCGTTCGCCGACGCGTCTTCGACGTGATGAAGATCGGGATGGTCGGTGATCCCGACGTGACCACTATCATCTTCGCTCAGCTCTACGTGCAACCGGTCGAGGCGTTCAAGCGCGAGTTGGCCCAGGTAAAGTCTGACGAGGCCTGATGTTCCGCCCCCGCACCTCACAGGTCTCCCACGAAGAGTTCCTCGACGCCGATCAGGACGTTTCGATCAGCGATCCCGAGGTGCAGGCTGTCCGTGCCGGACTCATCAGGCTTGTTCCCTTGACGGGGGCCCCGGAAGCCAAGGACTTTGGATGGACCCGACTCGAGTGGGGTCAGGAGGACGAGCTCCTCTCGTTCCCTGGCGACATCTCTGATCGGTGGGACGCCTACTTCAACAACGTCCCCATCTCCACCCCGCAGATCCTCGAGTTCGATGCCCACGAGAACTTCCTAAACGTCGACACTGAGCTTGGTGAGTACCAGCTTCTGTCGCAGAAGGGCGCGAACCCCGCAGGTCAGAGGTACTGGGTGGACACGGTCGACAATGCTGCCGGCTGGGTCCTGCAGCTACGCGTCCAGTCGATCGTGGACCAGACCGGGTACGGGCCCACGGAAGGCCACTACATCGACTTCGACGACGGTGTCCACCACGAGCGCGTCTACATCCACCAGACCGGTCTGCGCTTCTTTGTGAATCCCGCCCTCAGCATTCGCTGCGACCTGACCAGGCCGCGGGAGATCAGGATCGGGGCGAAGCAGGATGACATCTTTGTCCTGATGGACGACGGTCAGGGTGTCGCCGGCATCGACGCGTTCACGGGTCTCTCCTCTGCGCCGGAGCTCAGCTTCGGTACGACGGGGGTTCCCGCAAGGTTCCAGACGCTCTGGGACTACGTGAACCAGTACCACGGCGGGGCCTGGATGGACGACCGTGACTCGGTCAGTGCCACGTACTCCACGATCGGCTCCACGGCTACGTCGAAGCCCTACGCTCCCCGCCGGCGCGTCCGGAGGTTCGATGCGATCTATGTTCGAACCACCGGAGACCTACTGAGCGGGACCACGACAGTTGTAGTTCAGAGGAAGAGCTCCGCTGTCGACTGGACGACGTTCGTGTCCGAGCCCATCACGGTCATCGGCGTGCAGCGGATCAACCTCGAGACGATGCCTGTCGCTGGTGATGGGACCGACGAGGTCCGTGTGCAGGTCGTCCAGGTCTCCACGGACGGAAGCGGTGAACCTCCCCGTGTCGACCAGATCAGTGTCTTCACGACATTCGTGCTTCCCGGAGTCAGGGTCACCCCTCCTTTCGGTACCAGGATGGGAGGAACGAACCACATCCTCGACATACTCACGGGAGTCGAGCAAGCGTTCCAGAATCCGTGTCTGACGACGGGCCTCTCGTTCCTCGCCAGGTTCGACGATACCTACGACGACGAGGTCGGTCTTGGAACCGGTACACCCACCAACGTCGCGTTCGTCGACGGGCCTTTTGGCAAGGCTGCAAAGATGGGTGGCCTGGTCACCGCGGGCTCCACGTGGACTACCCTGCCGGACAGCTTCACTGAGCGTGTGCCGTTTGGATACCTCTCGGCGATCGCAGACCCCGTCTACGCCGGTGTCGGCACGCTTATCCTCGGCACACGCTCTCTTCCGTTCCTCGTCGGTGGCGCCCCGATCTACTACACCGGCCAGGCCTGCGTCGCGTCTGATGCCGGTGATGGATGGCAGGTCCCGGCGCTCACGTGTCCTGGTGCTTTCGGGTTCTACCTGAAGGTGGACAAGGGTTCCGTCCGCGTGAAGCACGGCTCGAAGGAGCACGTGTTCACCGCGTGGGACTACTGGACCCCTGGCACGGTCGTCTTCCTCGCAAGCGGCTCTGGTGATCTCCAGTTCATCGCGGAGGAAGCTGGGTCTGAATGGACGGTTGCCGAACCGACCGCATGGTCTTCGACCATCGGTAACGTGTCCTTCAGCGCTGTGACACACCAGTCTGGGGAAGGATTCGCCGCGGACATCTTCGCGAAGGTGGACGCCTTCGACGACGGTCCGCTCTTCAGCCGGCTCGACACACTGGACGGCTGGGAGATCGGTCTCGCTCCTGGTGGGTACCCCTACGTGAAGGCTGGAGACGGAGCGGCTCTGGATGCTCTGACCGGCAACTTCCCGATCAGGCTGGGCCAGCGCTACAACATCGCGCTGAACTACAGGCGTTTCCAGGACCACACCGGCCTCCAGGTTCTCGTCGACGGTAACGTCTGCGCAGAGAAGATCACGACTCTGAACGACGTGACGCAGGGCCTGAGCGCAGTGACGATCGGGAATGCACATCCTGCCACTCTCGAGCAGGCCAGGGTGCACGCCGATCAGATCGACGCCCACGGGTTCAGTGTCGAGAACGGACTCTCGAACCCGACGTTCCAGTCGGTATTCACCGTACCGCGTGCGGCGAATAACCTGTTCATTCTCCGCTTCGGGAACAGGTCCGGAACGCACACTGACGACTCTGGACGTGCTCACCACGCCTATGGAAAGCTGACCGGCAGGTACAACCTGAACCGAGCTGGTCGCTCCAAGGGGATGGACGGGTACCTGTTCTACAACGATGTAGAGCTCGGCATCCTGCACTCGCCCGACTTCCTCCAGGACGTCCCGCAGGCTCTCTTCGCACGGGGTATCTTCTTCCTCTCGCCCCGTGTCCAGGAGGTCTACTCGAAGTGGAACGTCGGAGAGACCCGTGGGTGGAAGGTTGAGATCCTGACGGACGGAACGGTGAAGGTGACCGTGAAGGATGGCTCGACGCACGAGCTGACCTCCGACGTCTCGATCGCTGATCAGGAGTACAGGTCTCTCTACGTCTCGGTCGAGAGCACTGGGATCACGATCAGGATCGACCAGGAAGAGAAGACCCTCGTCGAAGCCATCGGATCCATGGTGACCGCCACGCAGGATGCGAGGATCGGGCACTACCTCATTGCCTATCTCTTTGAGTTCGTGCTCCGGAACGCGACGCTGGACAGCGAAACCTGTGCTTCCTGGAAGGACACGTCTGAGTCGAAGTGGACTCCTACGTATGACACCATCTACATCGACGGTGTCGCTGTCCCCAATGCGCAGGTCCTCCACTACTCAGCCACGAGGAAGTTCTTCACGACCAGCCCCGGGACCGCAGGGTACGTGCCTTGCGACGTCTCGGCCGACGGGGCTCTCATCTCGGCAGAGCGTCCCTTCCGGTACGTGCATGGGTACCTGCGCGAGATCCCTGCCGATCGGATCGACTCGAAGGTTCAGCGTACGAAGAGCGTCTTCCGGATCCTGAACCGCGTCCCTGAAGGTTCGATCGCGATCTCCCATATCCAGGGACCTGACATCTCTGCGCGCGAGAACGTCAGTCTGGTCGACCTCTCGTACAGCAGAAGCGAGAACCTCTCCACGTACTTCGGTGGCGAGTTTGCCGCGAAGCAGCCGGCCGTCGGTGGTGGCGTTGCCCTGTACACGGGCCAGATCGACACGGACGACATCCGTGTCTCGAACCGATCCGTGATGCGCAGGGACATCAAGCAGCCCACGCCCCTCTTCTACCGATACCTGATCGGCCGCGGCCGGCGGTACGTCTACCAACCCAATGCGCTCACGGCAGCAGACGTCGGCGTCATCAGGAGTGGGCTGCAGCTCCTGGACGCGTACGGACAGGCGATCTCCTTCGAGCGGTACCCGTGGGAGATCGAGGTCTCGACCAAGGACATCAACGGAGAGGACCTGCCGACGAACATCTTCGCCGTCACTCTCTTCACGAACGTCGCCTTCCTTGACGATGTTTCTGTCCAGGTCCGGTACGGTGCGGCCGATGCTCTGAACGGCTTCCAGATCCAGCCGACGTTCCTGGAGATCGTGAACCCTGAAGCCGCCATGGCTCGCGTTGCCGGAGATCCGGGGTATGACGAGTACGTGGTGGACTTCACGCCCACCGGCCTGTACGACCTCTCAGTTGGACACACTGGATCGTGATCAACTTCACCTCTCCCTTCCTGCAGCATCCGAAGGAGCTGGCTCCCGGGAACGATTTCGCCCCGGCGCTGGCGATCTACTTCGACCAGGATGCGATCCTGAGTGTCTCGGGAACACAGATCGTGATCACGATCGGGGGTGACAACGTAACTGTGAACTACGTTGGGAAGAGCCTCGAGCAGGTCGCATCTGAGATCTCAGTGGCCTCCTCTGCCGTCTACAGCAACGCACTGAACGTCGTCCAGGCTCTGGAAGCCGACGAACTCTTCAGTACCAGTGAGCTGACGTCCGATGGCGGACACGTCGTGCGCATGAAGCGACACGTGATCCGGTACGAGGAAGAGACAAGGATCCGTGCCCTGCCCCCTTACAACGAACATCGGTTCAAGCCGTGGTATCCGCGGGTGGATCGTGGTCAGGTCAAGGTCCGCCGGCAGGGGGTCGACTTCATCTTCGGCGTCCCCGAGTATGCCGAGCAGGAATGGTCCACCTACTTCGGTGCACCGTTCGTGGACGTATTCGCCGAGAGGGCCGAAGCTGTTGACGCGCGGACCTGGAAGCTCTCGAAGACTCCGGTCTTCTGGTACAGGAAGAACATCAGCGTCACGGTTGATGACGTCGTGATGGGGACCTCGATCGTATCTGACGTCGATGTCTACAACGGGCTCGTGAAGTTCACGATCGACGTGTCGCCAGACAAGCGGGTGCTTGTGGACTATACGTACCGCGAGAGGAGCCTCATCTACAAGGAGGTCAACATCAACCCGTCGATGGAGCATAACCCGATGGTCGTCGACCACGTGGTGCTCCTCTACGTCCTTCCTGAGGCGGACTCCCTGGGACATACCAGGCGGAAGACCGTCAACCATACGGTCGCGAAGACGATCGTTGGTGCCATCTCTGCGATCCCCAGGTCCGACGAGCCCACCCTGATCCTGGGTGCCTACCAGGTCCGACCGACGGCGATTATCACGGACCTACAGGTCAGGGACGCAAGGTCTCGTGGCGGTGGGCTCAACGAGGAGGCACTGGCCGACGCGATCATGAGGGATGCGGAGGTTCGCTCCTTCTCGGACATCGGGCAGTACGATGGTATCTCGTTCCCTGGTGCCGCTGGTGGTGTGCTGACGATCGAGAACGGCTTCCTCGAGAAGATTCCTCTCGACCTGGCCGAACAGCTGATCCACAAGCACGTGGCCGGTGGAGGACTGATCGTCCTAAATCCCGTGGAGACGCTGTGAACCTCATCAGTCCCGTCCCGGTAGACCGGGTTCCCGCCTTCCAGACGCGGGCGATCGAGGTACTGGTCCAGCAGTTTCCCTTCGAGCGCTCGGCTGGCATCACGACACCGGCCAACCTGGAGAGGTATGCCAAGCAGCTCATGGAAGCGCTTGGCAGTCTGGACACCTCGGGTCGTCCCTTCTTCAGGTCGATCGTAGGGTCCGCAGGTGAACTGGAAGCCATCAGTTCTGAGCGATGGAACAATTCCCAGGAGCGGATCTACGTCGACCTGTACACGATCTTTCGTGCACTGGGTCAGGCATCGTCGGAGGACACGGTCCGTGGGGAGCTCGCCCGCGACAAGTTCATCCAGACGAAGGGTGCCATCCTCAGGATCATCAACGAGATCAGGCTCTTCCAGTTCCTCCGTTCGAGCCCTGATTACCAGGACGCGAAGTTCGTCAACTTCAGCTCCGCGCTGAACGAGACGGAGGCTCGCCCTGCCGCGATCGTCGATGGTTCCGTCAGACTCCTCGAGCTCGCTCCGCGCGCTCGTCAGCTCCAGTCCAGGCGCAACGTGGGCCTCGCAGGTACGAAGGTCACGGTCGAGCATCTGGGTGGCGGCCGCCAAGGTGGACGCAACGACGAGTTCTCCCCCGAGGACATGCTCGACCTGGACCCCGACTCCTTCTGGGCCGAGATGATCATGGCGGAGGCGCCCATCCGTCAGGACTACGGTCCCTCCGGAGACGCTGGGCTCGGAACCCTGGTCGAGATCCATGGTCCGATCTGCCACGTCTACTTCGAGTTTCCGAAGACGTCGGTTGCGAACACTCTGAGACTGCTCCCCTTCGGCGACTTCCCGGTCAAGGTGATCGACATCGCCTACAAGGAAGCGATCGGGCAGACGCAGTGGACGATACTCCCGAACTTCACCGTGACCGACGCAACGCTGGACTGGATCGAGGTGAACTTCGAACCGAAGCCCCTGGCCATGATGAGGGTCACACTGGCGCAGGAGAGCTACAGGCTGAACACGTATCACCTTCCCGAGAAGATGGTGCGCAACGGCCTGATCTGGCAGCAGATCGGACGCTCGCGGTCCAGTGAGCTTCTGACCGAGATCCCGCTCACGGACGAAGAGAAGGACATCATCCAGGCGGATCCCAGTGAGCTCATGCGGCTCCAGGCGATCGCCGACTTCCGTGAACTGCTGGATGCGGAGAACATCCAGGGTGGTCGAGACTACGCTGTCGAGCTTGGACAGAAGACCGCCCGTGCCGGCGCAAGAGCAGTTGCGAAGGCAGACCCTACGCAGGCCAACGAAGTCATCTCCATGACCGAGGGCGCCCCCAGGCCCGTACCCATGAAGATGACGACACTGAAGGTCTACGAGTACATCTATGGGATCCGTGAGCTGCAGCTGCAGTACAACCTCTACCAGCCGCTGGGGCACTACAGCTCGCAGAAGTTCGCATCAGGCGCATCCATCCTCGAGGCGAGCCTGACCACCGAGGAGATCCTTCCCGTCTCGAACGATGGGCTCGGCGACTTCTACAAGACGTCCATCGAATGGGACCTTGAGGTTGGTAGGGACCGTAGGTATCCCATCGCTCCTCGCAACTGGCGACAGAACGGTGTCATCACCGTCCCTGACGAGTTCCTTCAGTTCGACCGCCTGGCGCGTCAGGCTGTGACCAGGCTCCCCGCTGGAGACCTGTCCACGGTGCTGCGTCGCAATGGGCACAGGGTCCCGGTCGAAGCGTACACCACCAAGTACTACACACCTGGGAACCCTGAGGAGCTCCCGTTCTGTCCGGAGACCGGTGGAACGAACCCTGGGTACCTGATCGCGTCCGGACCGCCCGCTTTCCGTAGCGGGATGCTGCTCGTCACGATCACGGACGACACATGGTTTGATGCGAACGCCGTCTACACACTGAAGTACACGGCTGCCGACACTGCAGACCTGATCGACATCGACGGAGACCTCAACTCGGTCGATCTCGCCGCTCCTGAGATCTTCACGAAGACGACGAGAGACAGCCAGATCGTGCTGCAGGCGTACCCGTACGTCGACTACCGGATCATCAACTCGTCCTTGTGGACCAAGGTCACAGGCGAGTCGAAGTGGGTGTACACACCTACGTCTCAGAACCAGACGGCCGGCACGGTTGCTGTCACGAACGGCAGTACGAACGTGGTCGGTACTGACACCGGTTGGACCGGAAGCGGCCCGTTCGTCTTCAAGGTCGTCGGTGACCCCGGGGTCTACTTCGCCACCAGGAACAGCCCGACGTCCGTCACTCTCTTGAAGCCCTATCAGGGCACCACCGGGAGCGGTAAGAGCTGCATCCTCGGCGAGTACTACGAGTCGGACGGGAAGATCCACGCCTTCGATAGGAGCTCCTACGAGCCTGTGAAGGTGTATGTGAACGACGTGCGCGCGCAGAACATGACCGACTACGAGTCTTTCGAGCACCAGGCGTTCACAGATGTGCCGAGGACAGGTAGGCAGATCCAGTTCATTCACGCAGGTAACATCCTCTACTTCAACAGGCCGATCGACGGATCGAAGATCGAGGTGTACTACAGCTGGCTGACGCAGTACGTAAAGGCGAACGCCACGCTGCGGTGCAACATTCCTGTCAGGACGGTCCTGACCCCTCAAGTCAACTCGTTCCGGATCGAGCTGAAGACGAGCAAACTATGAGAAAGCCCATCATGGACAGGCGTGAGAAGCTCGAAGACAGAGGGGACGTTCCTTCTGTCTGCTCAATGTGCAAGCACGCTTGCATCCAGGAGTACGAGCTCAAGAATGGTCAGAGGCGCATTCGAACCTTCTGTAGTCACCCGAGAGATGGAGGCGTGGTCGTCTTCAAGGTCCTGTCCTGCAACCTCTTTGAACTCCTGTCGCAGGAGCCCAAGAAGCAATGACCAGAAGCAAGGGCTACAAGAAGATGGACCTGACAGCCCCGCTCGGCTTCTTCGCGGCGGAGCTGGAAGGTACTGCCAAGAAGATGGCTGCAGCCCTGATCAAGGCTGGCTTCGAGGTCGTCTGGGGCGAGTGTGAAGACAACAGGGCGGAGGTCGTTCTGGGCGGTATCTGTGACCCTTACAGGATCCAGAAGATCCTCGAGGAGGCTGGTGTAGACTCTATTCAGGTTGATGCACGCTTCCGTTTCGTGGACTCTGCGGAACCCCATGTCAAGCTGAGTACCCGGGTCTTCCGGTACTACGGCGCCTTCGGACACGAATGAGCCACCGCTACCGCATTCCCAATCGCTCCAAGCTCGCCTCCGGTCGCATCCGGACGGTGATGAAGCGGCTTCGTGCGACCCTGCTGGACCAGACCACGGGAACGCTGCACGATGCCATCCTTGGGGTCTACAACATCGCGGCGAAGTTCCTGCCGAACATCGGCAAGCCGATCTTCGATCCCAGGTACCTCGTCGAGGACGCGGACCCTGAGCCCTGGGCGTGGAACTCCAACCTCGAGTCGATCGAGGATGACCTCCGCCTGCTCTTCGATGAGATCGAAGAGGTCCGCCAGCTGCGCGCCGAGATCTCGAACACGGCCACCATGACCTCGAAGGAGCTTGAGGAGAAGGCGAATCTCGCCCAGTCTCTGCTGACCGATCTCCGCATGACGTCTGGCCAGCTGGACCAGGAGCTCATCGTCGCGACGGACAACTTCCTGAACGACTCCAAGATCGACGGAAGCTTCCCGCTGCAGTTCCCGGACGCCGAACTGAACACGATGCAGGGCGCCGTGACGCTCAAGCGTACGCAGGCCCTGAACGTGATCACGGATGCCGCTGAGATCCTGGTCACGCCGATCGCTCCGGCCGCGCTGATCTCCAGGCCTGACAGTGGCAGACTGCCCACACCCGACGGGACCATGCGGTTCTACGAGGGCCGGTTCTACGCCCCGCTCGGTCAGGCTCGTCCCGAGGGTGGACGCTGGCACCTGGAAGAGAAGGTCAAGCCCGGGGTCGTGGTCTCTGGTGGTGACGACACGATCTTCACGATGGACGACACGTCTGGGTCTCGGATCTTCGACCAGTTCCCCGATCTGCGCCGGCTGGCTGAAGAGCGGCCGCAGGGCATGCCCCTGAGCCCCGACGACATCATCGTGATCGATCGTGGCGCAGGGCTCGGGGAGCTCAAGGCAGTCCGCCGGCAGTTGATCGATGGATCTCCCGACACGTTCTGGGAGGGCGAGTTCGTCGTCGATGCCGCCCCTCTCGATGCCCTGATAGAAGAGCGCGAGGCAGCCGAGGCCACCGTCACACCTCAAGAGCTCAGGGCGCGCGCTGCTCGAGACGATATCGACAGGTTCGACTTCGAGGTCGAACTGGTCATCCGTCTCGACCGTCGTCAGCTCGTGAACTTCATCGTGATCAACCCGATGAGCTTCGACGAGACGGCCTGGCTCGAGGTGATCGAGGTCTCCACGGCACAGAGCGACGACGATGCTTACGTCCCGATCGAGGGCTTCGATGACCAGCTCTTCGAGAACGTACTGACGGACGATGCTAACGCGGAGCTTACAGAAGGGCAGGCAACTACTGTTCTTGCACCTTCGAAGTACGCGTACCGTGGTCAGGGAGTGTACTCTTTCTCTCCTCGCGAAGTGGCGCGTGTACGCATCCGTCTGCGACAGAGGACTCCAGTCCCTTCGGAGTATGACCGAGTCGTGATCCAGCTCACACGAACACTGACTGCTACGCAGTCCAAGTTCAAGGGCTCTTGCTTCCCTGCAGATGCCAAGGTGAGCACTCCGTACGGTCCCATCTGCATCAGTCAGGTGGAAGTCGGGGACATCGTTCATTCCTACAAGCCCAAGACACGTACGATCACGCGTCGCAAGGTCACACGTGTCCTGAGGCACGATCCAGAGATGGTCTACAAGATCATCGCTGGCAGCCTGAGCCTGCGTGTCTCCGGCTACCACACGCTGCTGACGACGCAGGGCTGGAAGACGGTCAGCGACCTCTGTCCCGATGACAAGTTCATCCATCTTAGCCATGGGCGCGTGATCGAGGCGGGTATCTCCTGGATCTCCCCTCAGCCTCCGGAGGCCGTCTACAACCTGTTCACGGAGCTGGAGCACAACTTCATCGTGGACGGATTCGTAGCGCACAACTTCACGTTCCTCCGCCGGCTCCGCACGATGTGGTACCGCCTGTTCAAGGACCCCAAGCACCATGGGTAGCGGCCGCTCCGAGTCTAAGACCCACGTCAAGATCCTCTCCCGAGAGGTGAAGATGACGTATCTGCAGAGCGTGCAGATCGTGGCGGGTGACGCCGATGTCGGCCTTCTCGCCGGCGAAGGTGGTGGTGTCGGATCGCACAGCTCGTCCCAGAGCGATCCTGGTCGTCCTGGGTTCCTTGGCATCCCCTTCCTGGGTGGGAAGCCTGCGAGCTCGTCGAGCATGTCGACCAGCGACAGTGGCTGGGTGATCAACCGGCAGTGGCGCGAGACGCACTTCGACAAGGTCCGGTACGTCATCGGGCTGAAGGACATCGGGATCTTCTTCTACGAGTTCACGGACGTCTCCGAGATCGTCTCGGTACCGTTCCGTTCGCCGAAGGAGATCGCGAAGGTCGAGCTTCGGGTCGTGGAGCAAATCCCGACCATCTTCAAGCCGGATCGTCGCTACATCGAGTACTACGTTTCTCCTGATAGCGGGAACAACTGGTACCGCATCAACCCCCTGGATCACCCGACGATCACTGGGGACGATGGACAGATTGTGCCGCGGACGATCACGTTCAACACCGATGTCGGTGCCGTGGACAGCGACCTACAGAAGTTCGTGAAGACAGCCGAGCCAGTGTTTGCTCTCAGGTACCGAGCGGTACTTCGCTCAGACACGACGGTTCAGGACTCGCAAAGGTACTCGCCAGTCCTGAAGAAGATCAGCATGCTCATATACCCGAAGGGAGGATTGCGTGAGCTCAGCTCGTAAAGAACCAAAGAAGCCCGCGGTCAAAGTTGCGCGCGGCAACGACGCGGCGGTCGCCAGTCCCTCCGTCCTCGGGGGCGAGGAGGAGGGAGCCGCGCGCGGCTTCGACGAAGAGCTAGATTCCGGGCGCGAGAGGAAGGGCAAGGTCGAAAAGTGGTTCGAATCCCATCCTGAAATCCTGGCCAAGGTGGACGAGAGGCTCAAGAGAGCCGCAGAAGACATGAACTCCGCTTCGGCAACCGAGATCTGGCGCGCCCTCAAGAAGCACTTCAAGGCTCCGTTCGCCGACTACACGTTCCGTCAATGGGTGTACGAGAACTACGAAGGGTTCGAATTCCGAACCAGAGGAGCATCCAGGTCATGAGCTCAAGGAAGCCGAAGACGGAAGACTCCTCTACGGTCGAGAAGTTCGAAGACGAGATCAAGGAGAAGAGCCCTGCGGAGCTGACGAGCGATATGCGGCGTCGCAACCGTGAGATGCAGGAGAGGAAGCATGGCGACCGGATCGTCAAGCACCTGACTGCTCAGCTCGAGGCAGCAGAGCGCGCGCTCGAACTGCAGCTCAGCACATGTGGCAAGCTTCCGGTGCTTCCCATCAAGGGAAGGCCGAGCCGTGGGGCAAAGCAGGCGTGCCCGATCATCGTTGCCAGCGACTGGCACGTCGAGGAAAAGGTTCTCGCTTCGCACGTGAACGGCCGCAACGAGTACGGACCTGAAGTCGCTCGTAAGCGTGCGGCTCGGTTCACCGAGGGAGCACTCTGGCTTCTCGAGACGCATCGGTCCGGAACCCGGATCAACGAGATGGTCCTCGCGCTACTCGGTGACTTCATCACGGGGTGGATCCACGAAGAGCTGCAGTCGGGCAATGCGATGAACCCGATCGAGGCGATCATGTTCGCCCAGGAACTGCTCCACGGAGTCATCGATGAGTTGCTGAAGAGGAGCGGACTGCGCATCCGTGTGATCTGCTCTCGTGGTAACCACGGACGTATCACGAAGAAGACGTACATTAATGCGGCCGCAACGACGTCGTTCGAGTACCTTATGTACCACAACCTCGCGAACCGCTTCGCCGGCAACCCGAAGATCACCTTCACGATCGAGCAGGGCTACCACACCTACGTCCCGATCTACGACAAGGTCGTCCGCTTCCACCACGGCGACTCGGTGCAGTTCCAGGGAGGTGTGGGCGGCTTGACGATCCCGATGCGCAAGGCGATCGCCCAATGGAACCAGGGCCAGCGTGCCGACCTGGATATCGTGGGCCACTTCCACCAGTTGTTCGACGGTGGTACATTCATCGTCAACGGTTCGCTCATCGGCTGGAACGACTACGCGAACTGGATCAAGGCCGCGTACGAACCACCGCAGCAGGTCTTCATCCTCATGCGACCCGAGCGTGGGAAGAGCGGTACCGCACCGATCTTCGTCACCTGATTCGCTTGGATGTGATGTAATCCTGGTTCAGAGGTGACATGGGTATCCTGCAGCGCCAGATCCGAAAGAAGACCGAAGAGGTCACTCGCAACCTGCTCCTTCAGGGCATGGTGCCCGAGGCTTCACAGGTAGCCAGGGAGCTCGGGAAGTTCCTCAAGACAGCCGACGGCGGCCCTACGATGCGCCCCCGCCGCCAGGCTGCCAGGGCAATCTGGGATTTCCGGACCACGAATAATGTCCTGAAGGACATCAGGTTCGACCTCGAGACAGCCTTCGAAGAGGTCTGGGATCAGTTCGGTACACTCATCAACCGTGCCAGCCTCATTGACCTGACGTATCAGGCCCAGAGGTACGAGCTGGACTCCCTTCTCTCACTGCTGAAGAATCTCTCCTTCACGACTAAGAACCTCGAAGATAACTTCTATGGTGTCTTCGACACGTTCGACGACCTGTCCAAGATCGACAAGGCGAAGACGAAGCGCGACGCCGTTGACCTCAACGAGGGAGTGGTGCTGCTCCCCCAGACGGACATCACCGGCGACAAGGTGAACATGGGTCACCTCTTCGCTCGGCAGGCGTGGCCGGTCACGGTGGACGCTGCGCCTGATCCGGGCGGCCAGTCGGTGGTCGTCCAGAACGAAGCCGTCCCCGGTGCGATCTTCGGCAATGCGTTCTCCGACATGGTGAACGCATGGCGCCAGGTCGTCACCACCGGGAACGGTCTTGGGTGCACGATCGAGTTCACGATTCCTCTCGTCGAGCAGACCAACTCGTCTGTCTCGATCTCGAGGATCTTCCTCCTCTCCGCGGCAACACAGGAGCAGGACGTCTCGATCACACACTCCTTCGATGGCGTGAACTACACCCGTCTTCCCAACGTCGATGAGACGGTCACCGTTCCGCCCGGACGTGGGACGTCGCTCGACTTCGAGACCGTCAGGGCGCGGTTCATCCGCTTCCGCTGCAGCATGAGCAACCCTACAGCTCAGGACGGAGTCTCGTTCTCGTACGTCTTCGGCTTCAGGAACATCTCGTTCTACAAGCTCGGTCGTGTACAGGACGCAGAACTGGTCTCGCTCCCGCTTGAAGCCACGGCGATGGAGAAGGCGATCGACAAGGTGTCGCTCTCGACGATGGAGAGCATCCCCGCGAACTGCAACATCTCGTGGTTCATCGCGGCTGCAGATGCGGCCGGCAATCCTCGAGACGATGTGTGGCGCCCGATCAACCCGATCAGTCGTGCCCCTCTCGAGGGTATCCCGCAGATCGTAAAGTTCTCTGAGTCGGCAACCAAGCGCATTCATCTTCCCGCGCCGGACCCCGAGACTGTGTACGAGACCGTGCGTGGGGTCGACTTTTACAAGATCACCAGCTCGGTGCTCGACGAGATCCCTCTCTTCAGACAAGCCTTTCTCTACCGCGGTGAGAACGCGTGGTGGAGGAACACTCAGCGCGAGCTGCAGACGCGTCAGTCGAAGGACGTCTTCATCGACTTCAACTCCGGTGATGTCCAGAGACTGTACGTTGTCTCCACCGAGATCTCCGACGTGTCGGTTGAGGTCGGTCCCCGCAACGTGAGGCAGACGGTCCTCAGCGTGGCGTCTCCGATCGACTACGAACCTGCGACCATGCTGATCGTCCCTCCGGACAACGTGGACCCCGAGGTGGATCAGCGGCCCAGGTATGCGATCTACAGCGTGCTCAGGTTCCGCGACAAGATGACCGTCTCGAACGAGCAGGTCGCCCTCAATGGGACCTCGTGGTCCTCGTTGGCCAACTCGGGACTCATGGCGACCGGTAACGGTCGGCCCGTCGTGAAGAACGTAGGGGAGTCCGTGACGTACACCGAGGGTATGGACTACACCCTCGAGGAAGATCCCTCTACCCACAAGCTCACGGGGCGTATCCGTAGGATCTCCACCGGTTCGGTCGTCTCGAACATCGGTGATGGCGACACCGTGAAGGTGACGTACGAACTGGACCCCGACATCACGTACCTCGTGTCGTCGACCCAGGGCTCGAAGGTCTATCTGTCGAAGGATCTTGGGAACGTACAGGACCAGAGTTTCCAGGTGACCTACCGGCTTACGCCCAAGCCCCCGTACAACGAGATCAAGAAGCCCACGGTCCACGTGACGAGTCAGTACGGCTCAGATGAAGGAGACACATACGAGGAGGGCCGAGACTACCTCGTCGACACAGACCGGGGCACGATCACACGGATTCCTGCGGGTAACATCCGCGGGGAGCTCGTGGCGTTCGTGGACTTCCGGTACGAGCAGACGCCCAAGGACCTCGACACGTTCACCACATGGATCTACGTCGAGCGACGGGACCCCTTCGTGATCGAGATCAATCCTCTTGGGATCGACGTCGAGGCGGGAGAGTACGTCCTGGTGGACGGGACCGACATCTCGACGAAGACGGTGTTCCCTGAGTTGGCTTTCGGATACCACCAGGTCGTCGTGAAGTCGAAGAGGCCTGAGGCCTTCAGCGGAGCAGCGATCGTTCGGGTGGCATCCCTCGTCGATCGGAACGGGGATGCCGTGTTCGTGGCCGGCGGGAAGTTCTTCACCCGCATGGCTGCCTCGCGGATCCCGCTCACGCAGAAGTCCTATACGCAGCTGACGAAGTCCACTGGTAGGAACGATCACGCGTACTTCGCGATCTCGGACGAAGGCCACGTCATTGTGAACTTCCTGCCGGGGTCCACAGAGGAGGTGTACCTCTATGGACTGCGGTTCGTGAACGGGACCCTTACGGCCGGCACCTGGCCTGAGCAGTTCCGCCTTGAATACGCGTACGCGCTGGACACGGCCGATCCAGTTCGTAAGATTCTTGTTCGTGCCCTTCTGTCCCGCGGTGCGGACACCGACGGCGGGATCACCCCTAAGATCTTCGAGTACCACGCGAGGCTCGCCTAATGTCCGACCCCAACGTCATCCAGGCTGAGAAGCCCCAGGCGATCCAGCTCCGTACGGAGCGCTACAGGATCCCCTTCCGTGGACCGATCGAGTCGGATCCTCTCAACGGGCTGCACGAGCAGATGCTCGCTGACCTGGCGGCCCTGGGCAACCAGGGGAACGTGACAGCTGCTGCGCTCCTGAGCTACGTGCACACGCTCCAGCGCGAGACTGACCACGCTCGCCTCATGGTTACGTCGTTGAAGAGCCAGGACGCCTTTCAGAAAAAGGTGACCGCCCTCCAGGGAAAGCGCGTGGGCCTATGGACTGACCTGCACGACGCAACCGAGATCTTCTTCGTCGAAGGATCTTCGATCGCCAAGCGAGCTGCGGTGCACACGCAGTTCGGGCAGGCCACTGTGCCGATGAACGCCATCGAAGGCAAGACCTACTCGGTCTCGCTCCTCGGCGGCACGGGGATCACGTCGCTGAACGTCGTGGCTACGGCGACTGGAGTCTTCAACAGGGGCGACGGGATCCAGGACTACGAGGGTGGGGATGAAGTCCCCACGATCGAACAGACCGCGCTCAAGAACGCCACGAACGGGAACAACCTCGAGTACTGGCGCCGGCGTGTGATCTTCGACCTGGAGAGTGACGTTGCTGAGGTCGAGGTCGAGGTCACTTTCCAGCTTCCCGACCAGTCGAACATCTCCGCGAACGTCATCTACCTGCACCCGTTCCCTCTGGGATCCGTGGACATCACCGGGCTCTGGATCGCACCGGACCTGAGCGATTCGTTCATTACTGTACCAGGCTTCACTGAGAAGGACGGAGCGGACAAGTCACGTTGGTTCTTCCCTGCACAGGACATTGCGCAGGTGAAGGTCAGGCTTCGTCAGCGTAGCTGGACCGAGGAGAGCGGTAGGAAGGTGTTTGAGTATGGGTTGCAGGAGCTGGGTGTGCAGTTGGTGGAGTGGGACAAGTCGTATGACGAACAGTCCTCTCTCCTCACCGACAACCACACCTTCGTCGGCAGGGTTGCGGCTCCCGAGGGCATGCTCCTGAGCAAGCTCTACGGGTTCTACAGCGCTCCGAACTTCCTGCTCGAGGCGTTCGGTTCCAGGCATCTCCACTTCGTCATCGCGAAGGACATCGACGGTTCTGACGTCGTGTGGAACTCCGACCAGTCCGCCCCTCCCCAGAGCCAGGACTCGGCACTCGACCTTGGCTCCGTCGAGGAGCTCTTCGTCTTCGTCACTCTGAACTGGTGTGACACCGTCGGAGTAGGGTCACCCTTCCAGGCCGGCTGTCCGCCGTTCCTCGAGGGGTTTGGTCTCGACGTCACAATGATCGAAGGAAGCTGACCATGCCTGACCCGACGAACGCTGAACTCTCGGCCCGTATCGACCAGCTGAACCAGCGGATGGCTCAGCTGGCGACGAAGTCTCAGCTCGACAATCTGCTCGCGTCCCTGGAGGACTACAAGTCCACGCAGGCTGCGCAGATCACCGAGCTACAGAACAAGATCACAACGCTCGAAGGCAAGGTGAGCGACCTCGAGTCCCGCGTCCAGGCACTCGAGAGCGCATAACACAATGGCGACTGTCACCAGATCGTTCTATGCAGCTCGTGGAGACTACGCTCTCCACGGTCTGAATCTGGAGCTCTCGCGCGTCCCGTTGACGCTCGATGCTGTCGTAGACTTCCAGGCTTCACGCCGCAACGACGGCGTCCAGCTCTCGTTGTTCTATACGCCTGATCGCCCGCTCTTCCTGCAGGTTGCGGCTCCCGAAGACGGCTCATGGTTCCTGAAGAACGGGTTCGCCAGCAACATCGACCTCATCTTCAGCGCACCGGTCGACAAGGCGTCGATTACCAGTGGGACGTTCACATGGCGCTGGAGCGGAGGTGAGTCGGCTGTAGGCACAGGCTCGATCACCTACCTCGAGTCTGATCGCCAGCTTCGCATTCCAGCACCCACGCTTCCTCTGGACTACGTGGGTAGTCTGGTCCTGACTTTCGCCGACGTGGACAGCGCGGAGACCGATCCTCTGTCTGAGGTCGTCTCGCTGCACTTCGACATCACGGAAGCCGGCTCCATCAAGGCTCAGCCCGGAGCTTCTGCGTTTACGCGTCCTACGGTGACTGGCTACCTCGGAGTCGGAAGACTCGTCGTACCGTTCGGACAGAACGTCGAGCAGATGGTCAGGACCTACCTCGAGCAGAAGTCGCTCGATAAGGAGAAGATCCTCAAGGTCGTCCAGCTTGAGGGCTCGAACAAGACACTCGAAATCTTCCTCCTGTGGTGGCAGACAACGTCCCCTAAGGTCCTCTCGATCACACCGAGGTCCTCGGGGACGATCGTATCGGAGTCGCCGCCTTCGTCGATCCTCCTGCAGTTCGATCAGCCCGTTCCGAACCCTGCTGACTACTTCGAGTTCGATGGAGTCGACGGCACGGACGTAGCGTTCACCGTCGACCAACTCGACAACACTGGTCGACAGTGGAGGATCACTAAGGCCGGCGGGCTCTTCGCGACAGATGGTCAGCACACTCTGAAGATCATCGGGCTACCGAACGTCTACGGCGAACTTGCAGGCCCGCCCATGCTGTTCTCTTGGCAGGTCCAGCCTCTGATGGGTGGTACCTCGAATAGCGGTGCTTCAGTCTCTGGTTCGTGGAAGTTCGACACGTCGATTGTGGTGGCAGATCCGGGTAACAAGAAGTTCCGGGTCAACAATGCCACATTGGCAAGCGTCACTCAGATCTACTTCAACGACACGACGGTGTTTGGTTTCGACGCAAGCACCATCCTTGGATTCTTGAACATCGGCGATCGCATCTACGTCCAGCAGAAGAACGACGCCTCGATGGCTGCTCTGTTCGTCGTGACGGCGCCAGCTACGGACAACACAGGCTGGTGGACCGTCCCGGTCATGGTTCTCGAGAGTGGAACGCTCTATCAGAACGCCGCAGAGTGCGCAGTGGTGATCGCCTTCAGCGTGGTCGGGATCACGGATCATGGTGCATTGAGCGGTCTCGGAGATGACGACCACACGCAATACCACAACAATACTAGAGGTGATGCTAGGTATGACCTGCTGGGAGAAGCAGCGTCTAAGGTATCCGTGCATGAAGGGCTTGCGGATCCTCACACGCAGTACAACCTTGTCAGGGAGACCGGAGCCAAGCTCGCCGTCCGTGTCGTGGACACGGCTAACAACGGCAAGAGCGGAGCCGGTGGATCAGTCGACGGAGTCACTCTCAGTGTTGGCGATCGCGTTCTGCTGATCGGACAGTCTCTCCCAGCCCAAAATGGGATTTGGATAGTGGCTTCCGGTTCATGGACTCGCGCTACGGATATGAGTGCCAGCGACGAGTTTGTTCGAGGTATGAGCGTTCTCGTCTACAGCGGAACGGCAAGGGCTGGTAAGATCTACTACCTGATGTACTCGGGTACGTTCACTGTGGACGTGACGAGCCAGGTTTGGTCCGAAACTGCGGCTCCGGCGTCAGCTGCGATTGCCTGGAAGGAACCGGTACGTGTCGTTGCTACTTCGAATACGACTCTGTCTGGAACTACAACCATCGACGGCGTGAGCCTGTCTGCATCGGACAGGGTGCTGCTGGTCGGACAGACTTCACAGCCGATGAACGGAATCTGGGTCGTGTCTGGTGGGGCTTGGTCCCGTGCGACAGACCTGGATACAACCGGCGAGTTCTACGCCGGCGTAATGATTCCCGTGGCCGAAGGTACAGAGGGGGCCGGTAGAGTCTATCGCCTTGCTACGCTGGCTCCGATCACGGTCGACGTGACAAACCTGTCGTTCGTTCAGGCTGTCGCGGACTCCAATCGGTTCTTCGCTTCTGGTACCGAGATCAATTCTCGAGTCCTGATCTCGCCGCTTCCTTCGCCTGATAACTTCACCGTCGTCTCTGCTGTGGCTTACGCCGTCTACCTTGGACGTACGACGGTGGCTCGCGTCTGGCGGTACATCGAGTTCGAGCTTCGTACCATAGCTTCCGGATCGCAGACAGCGGAGCTCGGTCTCTTCTCGACGCCGAACCCTCCGTCCAAGGCTGGTCAGACTCTCACGGAACTCGAGAGTACAGCCTCGGTCAATACCATGATCGCTGGCTCCGCGCGCATGATCCGGAACACAGTAGCCTTCGTTGGAACTCTGCCTGCCGGCACCCACCTATGGGCGGTCTTCCGCTGTGTCATGGACACGACACAGCCGGTGACCGGTGGGCACGCAGGCGACATGGGTCAGGGTTGGATCCTGACCGCGACTCCGGGATCCATCAACGGAATCGGATCCTACGCAGGCTCCGTGCCTTCCTTCACGGTCAGCAGCGTGAGTCCGGCCCTACGCATCACGGCCGACTGATCTACGTAGGGTTTTGTTAGAGGGGGCCCAGGTTGCCCTGGGCCCCGAGTTCACACCGTCTTGCCTTCCGGCAAGACAGGCCCTGCAGCCTTCCAAGGAAGCAGGACGACTGTGACACCACCTGGAAGAACAAACCGCTGGATTCCCCCCTTCGGCGAGCTCAGTGAGGCATCGTAGGGGCGGCCGCAGACACAGGTTGGGACGGTTCCGGGCGCAGGTGCTCCGCCCGACATCCACTAACTGTAGGTTCCCGTTAGGTTTTCGGAAGCCAGAACGAATCGAAATGCTCGTTGGGCTGGCCACCTGGGTTCAGGCCGGGGACGGAGATCATTCCCCGTCGACCACGCAGTAGACGGCCTTCTCCTGCGGGATGTAGTAGGACACGCCGGCGATCTTCCGCTCGTTCGTGTTCCACGGGTGGATGAGCACGACGTCGCCGGGCTTCAGCGTCCTGACCTTCGGCCCGACTGCCAGGACCTTGCCCCAGACGATCGGCTTGCCCCCGTCCTTGCCCAGGGGCGAGGACTTCGCACTCTCAGGCATGGCGAGCACGCCTTCGTAGCCAGGCAGCGGGATCACCGCGGCCAGGAAACGATCTCTGAGAGGACGGAACCTCGTCCCGTCCGGGAATGCGGCCTCGCCGTTGTGAGTTCCAATCTTCGCTACCTTGCTCATGCTCTCCTCCTCTTCCAGTAGGGCGACCAGAAGCTCAGATACTCACGAAGCTTCTTGTCGCCGAATGCTCTTACGTGCAGTACGGACCCAACCTCTTCGTTCGGCACGAGGAGGACAGAATCAGCAACCTCGGGGCGCATCAGCTCCCACGCCGGCGAGAGCTGTACGAGAAGATGAGCGATCGCCGACGGACGTGCGGGCTCGTCCATGGTCGTCCACCATTCCGGCTTGATCGTCTCGAGCTTGTTCTCGAATGCTTGCATAGCAACCTGGAGACACTCGCGTCGAGAAACCTCAAGGGCTTCCTGGAGAGCGCCAGCCCAGATGTAGGTCTCCACCTTGAGGACCTCGTCCATCACTTCTCGAGGCTGAATCGCCTTGTCGAAGTGTAGGTAGTCGCAAGGCTGGGGGAAGGACCATGTGCCGACCTTCTCCCCACTCGTGTTCATAGCAGGGACGATCAGCATCATGCCTCCTGGATTCGATCCGTAAGGACGGACTTACTGATAGGAAGCGGTGTGTCGGCAAGCCGCGGCCGCGGGTCCATCCCGCGGATGATCTCGAGCGCCTTCTCCCAGCCCGGGAAGCCGCCGAGGTTCTTGTCGTCGATGTAGACATCGGCAGAGATCTTGCGGGCCTCGTTGCCGTAGAAGACCCTGAGTCGGCCTTGGTCGTTCTCGTTCAACCTCGCGTTGATCTCGTGCTTGTACAGCCAGTTCACTACGTACTGCTTACCGCTGGCCGGGCCCCAATAGTCAGCCCAGACACGGCAGGTCCAGATGATCAGCTTGTGACCTTCTGCCTGCAGCGCGCGCAAGGCTTCAGGTGCACCAGGGAAGTCCTCGGCAGCTGCAGGCCACTGGTCCTTCACACAGACGCCGTCGAAGTCTACTGCGATGATCATCTGTGCTCGAACTCCATGGTGAAGTTGACGGTCTTGAACGGGATGTTGTCTGCGCATTTGAACTCGCAGCTGATCGACGTTATTCCGTCTTGGGTAGTTGCTTCGTAGATGCCATTCAGCTCAGGGCCTTGTTCGGCCAGTAGACCTGCCAGGTAGTTCCTGATTCCCTGAGCCAGGCGCTGCGCCACGATGCCGGTGCGCGCTACCTCTTCGTCTGATCGGTTACTGCTACCCATCCTAGGCTCCTACTAATCATGCGGATCTCTCCGCGGTCCTTGAGCTTCGTCAGTGCGCGGTTCACGGAGGTGCGACTGACGTTACGAAGCCCTACGGTGATCTCGGCGGCACCCATAGGGGCAACATTGGAGATCAGGAGAGCGACGATACGCTCGGGGATAGTGGGGTTGTCGATGCTCATGATGTGGTGGAGGGTGTGGGGTGGATTGTGGAGATGTCCCCTGCCAGCGCCGCAACCCGACTGATGTCGTCCTGTGCATCCTTGGCTGCCAGGCCACGAAGCGCTGCTGTCTCGTCGAGGGCCTGCCCCATAGGTCCGTGCTTCGGGATCTCGAGGTGGAACATGTCCTGGTGAGCCTTGTACAGCCGGCGGCATTGACTCTCGGGGCGCTGCTTGTACGAGTGTGTGACCAGCGGGATCGGGACCGGTGTAGCCGGTCCTCTCAGACCCACGACTCGACGCCAGAGGCAGCCATCCTCACCGCAGATCATGTAGGGCTCGAAGCCACCAGCTTCCTGTAGGAGTCCCGCACGGCAGAGGATCGAGGTTGTCAGGATCACGTTCTGCTGCTCGATCCAGCCGCGGACGTTCTGGGCCAACGCTACCTCACGAACCGTCTTCAGGATCTTGTGAGTGGTGGGCTCCTGGAAGATGTACATGCACTGCGTGTAGACGAAGGGCTCCTTGACCCCGTCCATCTCGGCTTGAGCATAGGCGTTCAGCCTGGTCCAGAAGCACCAGGGGAAGACGACGTCGTCTGCGTCCATGAACACGACGAAGTCGTCTGGGGCTGCCCAGCCCAGCGCGTAGTTCCTGGCGACCGCGGCTCCTCGCGCCGGCTTCAGCATCTCCCACTGGTAGCTGGTCTCGGGCGTAGCGGCGGTAAGTCCTTCGAAGGTCTTCTCGGGCGAGCCGATCTCACCGTCGAAGACGACCTGCACCACGGCTCCACTGATGATCTTGCTCTTCCGAAGGAAGAGGTCGTTCAAGGACATCGTCACGCTCTCAAGGCACGACCTCAGGAAGCTCACGTCATGCGGAGCACAGGGGATGATCACTCGTAGCTTGCTCATTCGTTTCCTTTCATTGTGTTGCCGTCGAAGACGTCTTCAGCGGTCCAAGTACTGGCCGCGTGATGGTTCAGGTACCAACGCACAAGTACGGGGTCCTTCACCAAGAAGTCCTTCTGCATCAGAGCGACGACGGGAGTGCTCGGGTAGAACGTCCCACCTTTCCTCCCTCCCTTGCGCAGGCAGTAGATCCAAGGGAACTCTCCCTGTTCAAGTTCGATGACCAGGTCTTCGTCCATGAACATGGCCCAGACGATCTCGGACTGCATCTTCGAGAGCTTCACCTTCGGCATGGCGCCTCCTAGGACGGCTTCCGCTGGAACCGCTGACGGGCAGAGTCTAGCAACCCCCTGTTGACATGCGGAGTTCCAATCTCACTGGGGTCCGGGAGGGGTAGGTCCGGGAGGGTGGGTCTCGAGGCCACGACCTTCTCCCAGTCTCCTGCCCGGAACTCTCTTTCCAGGAAGTACTCATGGAGGTTTGGCCCGGGACCTACGTTGGGAAGTGTGAACCGTAGGTAGTCGTTCACCTTGGCGTCGACTAGTGCCTTCTCTGGAACCTCGTCGATCGAGAAACAAGCGGTCAACTGAGGGTCCTTGAGGAAGGTCGACTTGATCAGAATGAAGTGACGGACCTCTCCTGTTGTCTTGTTCTTGTAAGTGTCGATACCGAGAGTCTTCACCAAGACACCGGAACTGCGTTCATCAGGAAGTGGTTGATCATCTCCTCCTTACAGTCGGTGGTCCTCACGTTCTGCCAGCTAGATTCCTTTGGGAACATGACTGGCACGAGCGCTTCCGCTTTTATCGCGCCTCTCATGCTGCTCAAGGGCCGCTTCGCCTTCGGTGCGGCAATATCCTTCATCGCCGACGAATCCCCCACACGAATCCACAACCGCACCGTTTTCGTCGCGGATCGTGTAGCGGTAGACGTCACCCTGTAACTCACTATCGAGCATGCGGATTTCGCCCTCAAAAAGGCCCTCGACTCGCGCTAGTCGCTCCGAGGAGGAGTCATCGGGATAGTGCGCGTCGAATTCATCGCGCACCTTATCTGACGTGCAGTAAATATAGCCGATGGTGCCGGAGTCCCATCTGCACGAGCCGTGCGTCGAGAGACTTTGCATGGAGCCCAGCCACACCGTGATCCCAGAGTGTACGTACGCTCCGATCGGAGCGAAGAAGAATCGGTCGTCGTCGAGATCCTCGACCGGTTCGGTCGCATCATGAGACCGCAGGTAGTCGACGATTTCCCCGCCTGAGTACTTTTTGAATCGGTCGTCGCTATCGCTCGAAAGGTAGCGTGAGGAAGGGAACGTGAGCGTTCCGAAATTGCAGTCACCGCCGCGGCCGCGGTCGGATTCATAATCACAGTCCTGTTCGATCGTGAGCGTGTATCGCATGTGAGTGTAGTCCGTGGTTGGTTCGGTGCGCTTGGCCAGCCTATCCCGTATTTGTTACATGATTGAAGCCCATGCACAGGCATTGAAAGAGTGCCACCCAGGCTGGGAAAATTTAGCTCGTCATGCTTTTGCTGCCTGCCATAGGTAGAGAGGGTAGACGACGTTCGTGATGTGGTTGTGGCTTCCACAGTTTGCCATTCCCTGCTTGATCTCGGCGAGGGTCTTGAAGGGAGAGAACGGCAGATGGTCGTTCGTGAATGCGTTGACGTCGTACGGACCGCTGATCGTGACGGGGATGAGGCCGGTACCCGCCTTTGCGTCAGCGAGCTTCGAGATGGGGTAGATCCCGCCGATCTCACGAAACTTCTCGTAGTCCTTGAAGTTCACCGACCACGAGATGAAGTAAAGAACTCCGCTCTTCTTGAACTGAGCGATCGCAGCGTCAGGGAAGCCCAGGATCAGCTTGCCCTCAGGGCCTGTTGTGTACTCAGGTACTACGGAGATCTCAGCCAGGTCGGTAGCTTCCACGAACTTCCTCTCCGCGCCGATCAGGGCGCCATTCTCGTTCTTCTTCGTGTGCAGGAACTTCATCAGGCCCATTAGCGGATGACATTCCCGAAGCTACATCTCAGACTCCGGGTCCCTGTCGGGGATGTTGACTTCGTTGTTGACCCGATCATTCGGAGGGCACCCAGTAGTACGCGCCGATCTGGTCGTTCCTGGCGATCACCTTGAGCTCGGGGTAGCGCTCTGTGACCACCTCTGCCGTAAGGTCCGGCTGGTGGTGCACCTCGAGCGGGTTCCCGAACTTGATGACGTCGGGATGGTCCGGACCCTGCTCGTAGAGGTAGGGGACGATCACGACGATCGCCTTCGGCTTCGCTGCCTTCAGCTTGTCCAGGAGCTTCCTGGCATCCGCCGGCGTGAAGTGCTCGAGCACGTCTCCGAGGATCACTACCTTGCCCTCGTAGATGTAGTCGTCGACGTCGAGGGCGTTCTGCACGTAGACCCCGACGTACTTCGAGCGCAACTTGTAGTTGCGGACGTAGGGTTCGTACGCCTCGACTGCGATCAGACGATACCTGTCGCCGAGTAGATCGTAGTAGGCGCCAGCACCTGCTCCGATGTCGACGATCAGGGTGTTCGAGTCGAAGCGGGGCTCCAACCACTCACGGACGACCTTCCTCAGGCTGGGATTGCTGAACGGCATTAGACCTTGCCCTCCTCCTTGAGCTGTTCGTAGAGACCTGCCCAATGCTCGATGTCCTTCAGGTGCTGAGGGACATAGACGGTGTACCACCAACAGTTCGTGTTGGCCTGCAGCCCCTGGTGCCTGTAAGCGTTCAGGAGCATCCAGGAATAGCGGGCGCGCTTCAGTGCGTCGTGCGTCCATGTCCTGTAGTGTGTGAAATGCAGGTGACGGAAGTCGGAGCCCTGGCAAAACGCATGGGCGTTGTTCTCACCCTGGTAGAGCTCCTCGTGGATGTACCCACGCCACTCCACGTTGCTTCTGTTTCTGTAGATCCTACGGTGTGTGGTGTCCTCGAAGGCTGCCCTCTCGATGATGTCGTCCCACCTGTCGAGGATAGGAACCTTTGCGTCGGGAGCTTTGTAGCTGCGCGTGACGATCGAGACGACGTCTGGCTTGCAGTACTTGAGGAACGGCTTCAAGAGCCCAGTCTGCTTAGGGTCCAGACACTCGTCAGCGTCGAGGCTATGGATCCAGTCACACGTTGCGAGCTGTGCTGCCCTGTTCTTCAGGAAGGAGAACCCCAGTTCCGGGATGATAGCCGGGTCAGCCTGCTCGACGATGATCTTCGGTCCGCCATCAGGGCCAGCCTTCAGAAACTGAACGATCTCCCACGTCCCGTCTTTGGATCCATTGTCGATGATTACAAGCTCATCGGCATACTGGATCACTTTCTCGAACCACTGGTTCAAGAACGGCTTTTCATCCCTGATCACCATGCAGACGGAGACTGTGGGAAGGCTCATGCTGTACTTAGCTCCTTGATCGATGTGCGAGGAAAAGGAAGACTGGTAGGAATAGAACTAGTTCCTACGTTATAGAGCCGTACACCACGCCTGGCGTACGCCTCAGTTTTCCATACGTTGTTGATCGGCATGACATGCCAGCCTTCGGCTGGGCCATTCTCAACCCACCAAGAAGGAGCATCGGGTCCAGATCCGACAACGAGGATCTTGTTCGAATCAGAGAGGCTCATACGAGCTTCTCGCCATCGTTGAAGACTCGCTTGATCACGCCGCTCATTACCTGAGCCACAGCGATCCGCCTCATGGCGAGGATCGCGGCGTTCCCGATCTGGACTGTAGCCTCATGGATACAGGTCTTCGGATCGTAGAGGAGGAAGACAGCGTAGGGAGCCTGCTCCAGTCCACGGTGCTGGGCGAAATACGCCCGTCCCAGGAGCTGGAGAGTTCCGTCGATCACCTCGAGAGCATGGGCGATCTGTAGATCGACGTTGAACCCCTTCTTGCGTGCGGCGATCTCCTGGCCCCTGAAGACCGGGAGCTTGCGCAGCTCGACGAGGATCTGTTCGGTGTCGGGATGCATCAGAACGTACTCATCTTGATGCTGCCGTCGGGCTCTTCCAGTAGAACGAGATGGTTGACTTCCAGTCGTTCCTGTACGATCTTCGCGAACGTCTCCGCGATCTTCTTTGCTCCGTCTAGAGTCTTTGCCCTGACAACGAGGTGCTCCGTATCGGCGATGCCGAGCTCGAAGTTGTCCTTAGCCTGCTCGCTGCCAGCGTTGCGGTCCACGAGGATCACGACCACATCGGGATACCGAGCCTTGATCTCGGCGAGCTCGTTCTTCCGACGCACGCCGATTGCGATATCGCCCTTCTTGAAGCAACGGTCCACTAGGAACGTGTTGCCGACTGAGTTCACGGCGTCCCCAAGGGCAACCAGGAGCTCGCGGCAAGGACGGTTCCTCGCCTCATCCCAAGACTGGACCTGACCAAGCGGACGAGCGTTTGTCATGAGCGTTCCGTCGATCTGATATCGTTCCTTGAGCGCCTTCTGGCGAGCTGTCTCGACCTCCACAAGCCATGCAGACGTGTCCGTGGCCTTGGTCTTGAGCTCCTCGGCGAGGTACCCGCCGAACGTGCTCTTGCCGGCGCCCTGCTTACCGATGACGATGTACTTCATCGAGGTTCCAGCGTCGGGGTCCGATCGTTCGGACCCATGTCGAGGGTGATCATCAGAACTTCTTCCCATGCAGGAACGGCCTCGCCTCGTTCACCGCCATCTTGGCGAGGAGAAGCGCCACGAACTTCTCCGGAGTGATGGGCTGCTCCCATTCGCCCTTCATTCTGGACCCCTGGGCCCAGAAGCGGTTCACGAAGTCGAAGATCCTGATGACCGCGTCGATCAGTTCCTCGAACACGCCGTCGGGTGCGTTCCAGTTTCCCTTCCTACAGGCCTCCATGGCCTCACTGACCTCGGTGGAGATCAGGCCTAGGAAGATGAAAGGGTCGCCGACGACGCCGTGGTACGAGAGCTTGTTGACGGACTCGCACTTGACCATGACGTCCGCAGGTAGCGCCTTACCTCGAGCACGAGCGTTATTGAATTCGATCACTGACGGATCGTCTGCGTGAATCTCCGTAAGCATGGAAGGATGGTCGGCGCGTTGTGCCGCAAACCAGTCTGCGTATTGTTCGGTCGAGACACCTAGGACCTTCAGCGACTGCTCGAGGTGCGCGTTCCAGAAGCCGTGGGACTGGGCGGTCTCCCCACAGGCTGCGATGAACGCCTCGAAGCTGTCCAGCCCCGAGAACTTCTCGAGGGCTAGCCGGATCTTCTCCGGGTCCAGCTTCTTCCGCTCTCCGATCGAGTACGCCATCTTCTTGGCGAAGTCGGCGTTGTTGACGGCCTTGATGTGCTTCAGGCCTTCCTGAGTTACTGTTCTCGTCATCATGCTCTCCCGTAGATGTCTGCGAGTCTCTTGATGTCGTTCTCTTCGCAGATCGGCTTCCCGATCTGTAGTTCGATCACGGTGACAGGAGTCGCCGTGTCGTTGCTCATTCTATGAACGGTCCCGACGGGGACCCCAACGACCCCACCGACGTTCTTCACCTCGATGAACACCTGTTTCGCGGTGTACGAGGTCGTCGGGACACCATCGACGAGGTGGCTGTGGAAGCTCTCGAGTGTCATCTGCGTTGTGAGCTGTCCGCTCTCTACGTACCAGACCTCGTCACGCTTCGCGTGCTTCTGTAGCGAAAGCGTGCCGCCTGGTGCGATATGGATCCTCTTCAGGACGAACTCCGGCGTCCTGAAGAGGTCCTCGTACCAGCCCCAAGGTTTGTCGACGCGCATCAGCTGCTTCCTACGATCTTCGGAGGAGTTCCACGCCGCTCGAGGCCCTTGGTACGCTCGACCTCTTCGATCGGACGGTGCTCGCCTTCCTTGAAGTTGGGCGCCTTCAAGAGCTTCCGGATCAGCGTGTCGTCCTTGAAGGGTCTCACGATCTGGTAGCCATTGAACTCCCACATGGGGATCTGGGACGACCAGTCGAAGCCTGCGTCGAGACAGTCGTCACAGAGCCACTTGATGTACTGGTCCAAGAGCGCCCGGTAGGCGATGAACTTCTGTTTCACGCCGCAGGCTGTGCAGTCCATCTCGACGACCACCTGGGGTCCGCCACCCTGCTCTGCGATACGCTCGATCTCACGCCACTCGTCGCCTACAACGGGGCGATAGGGCAGCCTGTGACCGAGAGGCTTTCCCGGCTTGGGGATGAGATCCACGAGGCGCTCTGCCTCGCTCTTCTGGAGTTTCGGAACCCCATCTGTACGGCCCAGATCCTTCCACCATTCCTTCGCCATGGTCAATCTCCAGGGATACCGGCGACCGCGACTCGCGTGGGCGCCTGGACGGAACCGGACGGGACTGCGACATTCGCCACGAGCTGACCAGGCTCATCGAATGGACGAGGCTTGAAGTTCGGAGAAGGGTACCAGCAGCCCTTCTGGAAGGGACACCAGCCGCACTGCCAGTCTCCACCATCGATCAGCTTGCCCTGATCTCCGGAGTCGATCTTGCGCTTGATCGTGTCGGAGTCGGTCTTGCTGAACTCGTTGTGCTGGTACTTCCAGAGCACCGTCTCACGAGACCACTGGAGCTCGTAGTCAGGCGGAGGGATGACGCTGTTTGCGATCGCTTCCGCGAGCATGTCGAAGTCCTGGTAGATCTTCTCCGGGGTGATGTGTGTCCACTGGATCGTGCCCGCATCATTCTGGATGATGACGTGCTTCGTTCCGGGCGCCAGCGAAACCGTATGCTGCGCCGGCTTCCCTTCCCGTGACAGATACAGGATGTTCGCCTTGGCATGCGAGACCGGGACTCCCTGATTTGGCATCGTCAGCCAGTCGATGTAGGGCACGACCTGAAGGACGTGCTCCACCTTGGGGCAGAGCGGAGCAGCGGCTGTACCGACGATCACGCCCTTCTCGCCGAACTGGCCTGTCGTCTTGAGCTCCGCGATCTCCGGGCGTCCCTCTTCGTTCTTGAGGAGGAAGTCGATGTACCCGTTCACGCGGTACTGGATGCCACCGGGAGAGGTACGCACGATCGTCACGGGGACCTGCGTGCCGTAGAAGACACCGGCCATCTTGAACGCGTCGCCGATGAACCCCTCGGCGAAGTTACCGAAGCCCATTCTGGTCATGCCCTGAACGTTGATACCGACCTCGTCCTTCGGGTACCTGTGGTACTGGAAGAACTGCTGGCGCCTACAGCCGCCCTGCCTGACCCGACGTCCGTCGATGTCGAGAGAGAGACCTGCGCTACTGCAGTGAAGCGAGGTCGACTCGCGATCCGTCTTCACTGCAGGGTTGCGGAGGACCTGCTCGATGATGTTCCAGCACTTCATGCCTTCTTGACCTCCCAAATGGCGTCCACGACCTCGCGCGGAAGCGACGAGGGGTTCAGCGGCTTCGGAAGCTCACCTGTCTTTTGGTTCGGCTTCATGGCCGGCATGTGTTGCGGGAAGTTCTTCTTGAGGAAGCCCAGGATCTCCGCCTCGGTCCGCAGCGTGGACAGCTTCACTGTCATCTGTTGCTGACCGACCATCCTCTGGACGACGCAGTTGAAGTTCCTGTCCCTGGTCAGGACAAGGACCCTATCCAGCTGGCCATTCTGCCAGCGGAGGAACGCCCTACCAGGAGACCCAGGAACGGGCTCCCTAGTGTTCGCGTCTCGCTGCCTGGTGTCCTGGATTCGTTCCCAGCGGATCTCGCCTGTCGTCGTGCTCATGTCGTGATTACTCCTGGTGCGTGTGGTAGTGCGGCCTGGAACTGACCCAAGATTCCCAGGTTGGGACCCTTGAGGTTGATGGCTGCCGCCTTCTTACGTTCGGTATCGACTTCCTGGAAAGACATCTGAGCAACGCGCGCAGCGTTGTCCCAGAATCGGAAGTAGTGTGAACCCTTGAACTCACTGATCTTGTTCTTCTCCCACTTGATCTCGATGATGGGCCTCTTCACCGGATCGCCGGTCTTCACTCCCGTGGCGGGATCCAGCAGCTCGTCGAGCCAGTAGTCGTTGGCTGTCTCGCGGAGGATGTGCAGCGCGTTCCAGACCATACCTACAGCCTTGAACTTGTAGCCGATGGCACTGGTCTCGGACGTCATGTACATCCGCGGTCGCTCCTTCATACCTTCCTTCGTCAGTTCGCACGTGAAGATCATGGAGATACGGCGTGTGTCAGAAATCTGCTGGGCCCAGTCTGACACCTGGATGAAGTTCATCCGTCGGTCACCGGTGTTGCCCTCGGCCGAGATGTTGTGGAGCGAGTCGGCGATGTAGACAACCTTGTTCCCAGTGCGCTGCATCGTCGTGTCGATCAGCCGGGCTGCAACCTCGGTACCGCAGCCCATCTCCTGTCCCTTCACCACGATCGCACCCGTGTGCATCTTCTCGAGCAGCCAAGCCTTGGCCTGCTCGTACGCGTTCTTGAGGTGCGGGTACGGCAGGATGTCCGAGGCTGCCCTGGTTGTTGTCCTGATCGGCATCCCGGTCAGGCAGGACATGATCTTCGCGATCGCGATGTTGCGAGGGTCGTCCATGATGTGGTAGATGATCGAGAGCTTCTCGGACGGGTTGTAGAGGGCCAGGTTCACGGCCATGTTCGTGACGAAGGCCGACTTTCCGCAGTTCGGAGACCCTGCGATCCCGAGGATCTGCTGCTCCTTGGGGAAGCCATCGAAGTCCTTGTCGAACTGGTCGAAGCCCGTCTTGTAGCCACGGAGCCCGACGATGGGTGCCTCAAACTTCTGGAAGGCCAGGACAGCGGCACGAGCGCTCTCACCGATGCTGACATCGACAGTCTCGTCCGATGCCGATCGTGTCTGCGCTGCGATCTCCTGGATCACCTCGATGCGTTCGAGGGACGTCTTCGCCCTACCCAGGCCTCTCTGTAGGTCGATCGCCAGACTGTCGATCCTCACGTCCTCGCGCTTCTGGATCTCCGCCCTGATGTCCTCCTCGGGGACACTAGTCTTGTCCGCGAGGACTCGCACCAGCCTACCGCGGGTGATGTGGTCCTTCTCGTTCATGATCAGCGGGATCATGCGCAGCGCGAGGTGATGCAGGTCCTGCCCGTTCGTCTTCAGCTCGATATCGAGCTTCCAGTCGAACCCCGAGTACTCAGGAAGCTTGAAGTACTCCTCTGCCCCGAACATCTTCAGGTACGTGTCAGGATCTCTGTCCTTCACGGGCACCGATTCCGGGAAGGGCAGGAAGGTCACTGTCGCCTTCAGTCCTTCCCGGCCGGCCATGGTGTCAAGCGCCTTCATGGCGCCCTTCTGTCCAGCGTCGTCCATGTCCCCGACGTAGTTGATGTGCGTGAAGCCGCAGTCTTGGGCCTGCATGACCTGGAACTCGGTCAGCGAGGTACCTAGCGCACATGCCGAGGCGCGGATACCTGCCTGTCGAGCTCCCAGTACGTCGAAGTAGCCCTCGAACATCTCGAGCCGGCGATAGTTCTCCTTGCGCGCTGTGTCGAGGCCATAGACCAGCGCCTCCTTCTGGAAGAACGGGACGTTCGCGCCGGTGTTCGAGAACTTCGGTGGGTAGTAGGACTGCTTCTCTCTCGAGAGCTTCTGCTGTTCCCCATCCCACAGCGTGAACCTACGTGCGAAGCCGACCACCATCCCGTTCTTGTCACGGATCGTGAAGGTCACGTGCTCTCGGTCGAACATGTCGGACGAGAGGTCGTACTGCTTCATGTAGTCGACGTCGTGGCCGCACGCCTGCATGCGCTGCAGGAAGGCCTTCCACGGCACGGACCCAACGCCCATCTCGATGCAGACTTCGTCGGAGATGCCGCGAGCGCGCGTGTACGCGAATGACTGGTCGGGCTCCTTCTTCGCGACTTCGACCAGGATGTCCGCGGCGTCCTGGTACATCCGCATGAGCCGCATGAGCAGCAGCTCCTGCTCGGTGGGCTCCACCTCCTCGAAGTCGATCCCGTAGCGGCGTGCGAGCTCGTAGAGGTTCTGGTAGATCCACCCCGGGCCCTGCTTGGGCCGGCCCTCGAGGATTGCGTGGGCGTCGAAGATGTCGTAGGACGCCCCGCAGGGGAAGCACTTTGTCTTGGTCCCGTTAGATGCCGGGATGATGTGCATGGACGGGTCGTGGTCCGGGTGCTTGGGATTCAGGCACCGGAACCATCCCCTGTTGTCGAGCGTAACCTGGTGGTCGGTAAGGTATTGCGTCAGGAGAGGCTTGACCTTCTCTACCAGAGCGGCCAGCGCAGGATTGATCTGGAGCCGATTCATCTGGGTGACACGAACCTCCGATACAGGAACTTTTTCTTCGTGGGACGAGAGGGGATGGTACACCGTTGACCATGGGTGTCAAACTTGCTCTGCAGGAGATCGCGTCCTTCGGCTACTGCCCTCTCCAGCACAGCCTGCGCTTCCGCCACGGCTTTCCCTGGTTCCTCGCCTCGTTCGAGACGATCGTCGCTCAGGTCTCCAGGGACGCCACCACCCACTGGTTGCTCGGTCAGCAAGGCCCCGCGGCCGCGCGCGGTGCTGCTGAGCGCGCGCACCTGATGATCGACCACGGGCACAAGAAGGCACTGCAGGTTGCGAAGCCCCAGCGCCGCGGCTTCCTGAACCCGTTCAAGGCTCGCGTCGAGGCCCACCTGGGTCTCGATCTCATGGGCAAGGTGTTCGACAGGAAGCGTGACCAGTTGCTCGGTGTGAACGTACCGTACACCGTGCAGGTCGACGATATCGAGGTGACGGGGACGATCGACGCCATCTACAAGTACATGGCAGAGTCTCCGTCTCCGACGCACATCTTCATGATGCAGGCGCATCTCGACGATCCGCTCGATGAGCATGTGAACTGGGGGAACCTCAAGAAGGGGTTCGCCCTTCGCACGATTGCGGACGGCTCGAGGTACTCGATGAGCGTTCGCTTCGTGCAGTTCAACGCGTTCAACGGTGAGTTGCCCTGGAAGTTCCAGGCTCCTGATCCGACAGCGAAGCAGGACTTCGAGACGATCGTCCGTCATGCCGCTGCTGGTATCGCGTCTGGTTACGCCTTGCCGACAGCTCATCCCGAGAAGTGCAACCATTGTCCGTACCAGGCGGTGTGCAGACCCGCCTTGGCGTCTCCTTCGCAGTCTATGATCGAGACGACGAAGGAAGCGATGCTCAAGATCGCGAAGCAGTCCCCCTTCTGGAGTCAGCCGTGAAGGTACTTCTCTCGACCTACAGTGCCGAGACTCACTCGAGCTACGGCAAGGTGACACGAGACCTGTGGAGCCGGCTGAGGAAGCTGCATCCCGAGTGGGACATCCTCCAGCATGGGTGGATGCACCGCTCGGACGAGCCTGTCGACTGGCAGATCGAACCGACCCGCATGGTCCAGACGAACCAGGGCCACATGCCCCTACCGGAGGACAAGTACGGTCAACAGTCCTTCGAAGGAATAGTCTCCAGGTTCAAGCCAGACGTCGTATGGACGGTCTCAGACCCGTTCATGTGCGAGTACATGGGCCAGTACCGTCCGCGGCACAAGTTCAGGTTGGTCAAGCACATCCCCGTGGACGGTGCCCCTCTGCCCTTGCAGTGGGGTGACGCCCTGAAGGACTGTGACCTGCTCGTACCCGTCACGGCCTTCGGCACCAGGGCCCTCGAGCCGCTCGTCAAGCAGCGGTGGCCCCACATCTACCACGGTGTCGACTGCGAGAAGTTCTTCCCGCTGTCCACGACGAAGAGCGATCGACCAAAGGCTGGTCGGATGACCGACAAGACCTTTGTGCTCGGCTTTGTAGGTCACTCACAGTGGCGGAAGCAGAACTGGAACCTCTTCGCGCTGACTAGGTACATGCGTGATGGTGCCTGGTGTCTATGCCAGAAGTGCGATCGCATCACTCTCGCCGAGTACGACGAGATCTGGTCGAAGTTCGGACCGACGCCGAAGCAGTGTTGGTACTGCAAGAGCGACAGTGTCTCTGACTTCGGACCTCAAGACATTGTGCTCTGGTACCACACGTTCGATCGTGCGAACGTCGATATCGATCCCACCAAGCTGAAGCTGGTCTGGGACCTGGATAGTTCCGTGATCTTCACGGGTGGCATGAAGGCTGACCACGGGATCCCTGATAACGAGATGCCGCATCTCTTCAGGATGTTCGATGCATACCTCTCGCTCTCTGGAGCCGAGGGCTTCTGCATCCCCATTATCGAGGCGTTCGCCAGTGGGATCCCGGTCATCTACACGAACTACTCTGGTCAGGCTGAGGTTGGGGCATTCGCTGGAGTCCCTGTGAGGCCAGCTCTCCTTCAGCCCAATGTTCAGGAGCCGATCAACAGGGCCATCATCGACCTGTCTGACGCAGTCCGACAGGTCTGGAGACTCATGAAGGAGCCCACCCTGTATGGTTCCTGCGTGCAGAAGGGGCTCATCGCGGCGCGAGAGACGTTCTCTTGGGACAAGATCGCCGTCGACTGGGCTCATGTCATCGAGGAACTTCCCATCCGAAAGACAAAGTCCTACGGAGTCACACTGTGAGCAAGCTTGCCGTCGATCTGGTCTGCGACATCTACAGCCCCTCTGGCTACTCCAACCATGCCCGCGAGATCATCCGTGCGATCCATGGTCTTGTGGACCTCCGTATCGTAGATCACAAGCATGATCGTATATCCGTCCAGCTTGACTCCATGGAGGCCCCTCTCTTCAGGAGCCTCGAGGAGAAGACGAGGAAGGCGGATGTGCGAATCCAGTTCGAGACACCGGAGTTCTTCCAGCCGGTACCAGACGTCGTGAACATTGGCTTCACGGAATGGGAGACGACTCGCATCCCTGACACAGACTATAAGGGGAGTGAGAGAAACAACTGGGTCAAGCAGATGAATCTGATGGATGGGATGCTGACGTCGTGCGCCTCAGCCGCGAAGGCCTTCGTGGACACTGGCGTCAAGGTACCGATCTGTCATTTCCTCGGTCCTGTCAACACGGACATGCACTCGCCCGCGATGCCTGAGCTTGCCATCGAGGGACTCACTGTCGACTCGGGTGGGGTTTTCATTCCCAGGGACAAGCGTCCGCTGGTCGTGGGTATGGTGGCACAGTGGACCTTGAGGAAGAACATCGAGGACTTCCTGATCACACTGGCCTCTCGCTTCAAGCGAGATGAGATCTGGATTCTCCTCAAGACCTACGGTTCGGTGATGGACCAGGCGCACTCGAAGGTGATCGAGAAGCAAGCTTCCGACATCCTGAGCTGGGTGAAGAATCCGGACGCGCCTCAGGTCACGCTGGTCACCGAGAAGCTCTCAGACGCCGAGATGGCTCAGCTCTACTCTGTTATGGACGTGTACGTCAGCACGAGTAGAGGGGAGGGGTTCTGCCTGCCAGTCGCCCAAGCAATGTCCACGGGAGTCATCCCCGTCGTGTGCGGGTTCTTCGCACCCGGTGAGTATGTGGACCACGGAATCAACGGCTACGTCCTGCCCTATCAGCTCAGGCCGGCCGTGGGTATGGTCCACAACCCTTGGTATCGCGCCGATCAGTCATGGGCCGATGTCGACTGCATGACGCTGGAACAGACCCTCAAGAAATTGATCAAGCTGCGTAACGAGCCGCCTGCCATAGACCGTGCCTGGGACGTCATGAAGGCAGCTGCGCGCGCAGCAGCTCAGAACAAGTTCTCCTACGACGTCACTGGTCAACGGATGATGATGGCGATCAAGGAGATCATGCAGTGCGTACGCCCTGGTATCACGGTCTGATCCACGAGGGGGAGCACCCGTTCTGGGAGTTCCTCCTCGGAAATCGACTGACACCCAGGCTCCGGTTCCTTGCCTATCTTCACTCGAAGATGGGAGGGTGGGCACTGGTTGCAAAGCACCTGAACACCACCCGAAGAACACTCTTCCGGTGGATCAAGGAGGACCGGAAGACGTTGTAGCGACTACTCGAAGTCTTCGTCTTCGTCCTCGTCCTCGTCTTCTTCGTCGTCTTCTTCGTCGCCTTCGAAGTCGTTGTCGTCGTCGTCGTCTTCTTCGTCCTCGTCTTCTTCGAGGTCGTCCCAGCATTCCCCGTTGCAATCTTCCTCGCCACAGTCCGGGCAAAAGTCGTCGTCTTCGTCCTCGAACTCGTCTTCATCATCGACGGGTTCGTCGTTGAACAGCCATCTGCTCATGATGATCTCCATTAGGGTTGGGGAAACCTGGCGTTGTAGAGCATACCCAGGTAGTGCACGGTCTTGAAAATGTCAACATCTTTGCCGGTTCGCAACATCCGGGAGACGTACTTCATTACAGTGCCAGCCAACCAGGCGTCACCGAACCAGTCTACGATTACGTCGACAGGTTCGATCTTCCGGTCCGTAGCGTACTTGTCCCCGCCGGTGGCGTCGCAATGCCTCCGTACCTTGTTCAGGAACCTGTTGATGTCAGCAAGCCCGCGGGTGGTTGTGGTAGGAGAGATCTCCATCGCCGTTACGTAAGCCTTGATCTTGCCTATGAGCGCCTGGGTTTCGGAAGTCTTCCCGACAGGTCCCCAGACTTCCCTCAGGGTCGAATCAAGAATCTCGCACTCTTCCTTCGTCAGTTCGATCAGCATCTACCCCTCCTGTCCGACCACACACTCGGTTGGCTTCTTGTCGTGGCGCATGCAGATGAACCGCGGATGTCGCAGCTGCTGCGTGGCCTTGTTCTGTTCCTGAGCTTCGATCTCTACGGTCTTACCCAGAGCGCCTACTTTGTTCTCCGAGAACCATTGGCGCTGCTCGGTGTCCATGCTGCCTACGAAGGCGACCTCGACAAGGGTACCGTCCTTGTACTGGCCGACCTTCACGCACTTGATCCACCCCTTGGGACCGTATGCCTCGGACTTAGAATCTTCGAAGCCCATCACGACACACGTGAAGCGCTTCTCCTTCTTGTCCTTGACCCAGTCCCATGTCCTGGCTGCGGTCGAGTACTTCGAGCCGAGCTTCTTGAGGATCATCCCTTCGTAGCCATTGGCAAAGGCCCAAGTACGAAGGTTCTTCTTCTTCGCGTCCGTGGACCAGTAGGGGACAGCCTCGACCATCTCGGGGTCCTGACCCTCGAGCTGGAGGATCCTCTTCCACTCGGCTACCAGCTCGTCGAGCTGCTTACGCCGCTTCTCCCACGGCTGGTTGACCAAGAGCTCGCCGCGGTAGGAGATGCAATCGAAGATCTTGAACTTGACGTAGCCGTTCTCGTTCTGGAACCGCACGGCCTTCTCTCCGTGCGCTCCCATGACCGAGGCTACAGCGTAGATCCCCTTCTCGTGGATGATCTCCCCGTCGAGAATGGTCCCGTGATTCTCACGGACCCACTGCTGGAAGTGCCATCCCAGAGCTGAGCCGTTGAGGTGGGGGATTTGGTCTGTGTTCTCGGTAAAGAGTCCCGTAGTGTCCGACTGACGACGGGAGTCGAATCGGATGAGGGGTACGTTGGCGTTGGCGTAGAAGTGTGCCTTGGCCCTGTGGCCGTCGTACTTGATCTCGGCGATGTACTGGTCGTCCTCGTAGAGGGCGAGCATAGTCTCGATCTGCTTCTCGTCGGAGATGCCACGGGCAAGCATGGGGGCGATCTGGAAGAGCTCCGATGGTGTGTCAGGGATCCACCAACTCGGCGCGTGCACGGTGTCGTAACCCTTGCACTCTCGGCGCACGACGTCCCGGATCTTCTCGATCGCACCGTTCAGGTCGACGTTCGAGATCAGGACCTTGCGCACCGGCTCCTTCGGGCCGCCCTTCAGGATCTTCCCGTAGCTCCAGAAGATGTCCCACGGACCCTCGGGCCTGCTTGCCGGCGTCAGGCCGTCCGACGCCATGTCCCCGCAGAGCTCGAAGAGAGCATACTTGTGCGACGTCTCGCTGTGGAACTCGAAGCGGATGGAGAAGCCCAACAACGCCTCAGCGTCGGTGCCGCAGAGGACGATCTTCCCGTCGACGATCTGGCTCATGCGCGATTCGTGCGATGCTTCTGCACGTCCTTGAATTCGATTAAGTATGTCATGGAAGGCGTGCCGCCCATGTCGGCCAGCTTGACGATGTCCTCATAGGAGAACATGCGTGGTTCGTGTAGCACACCGTGAAGATGGCCCCCTCGTATACGTCGGTTAGGATCTCACCCGGGGCAAGGATCCCCTCGTCGCGGAACGTGCGACCCTTCTGCACGTCCTTGAACTCCATCAAGTACGTCACGGAAGGCGTGCAGCCCATGCCGGCCAGCTTGACGATGTCCTCGTAGGACAGCACGTCGGTCATGATCTCGAGATCCTTACCGTTGACGTTGATCTTCATGACGGTGGACTCACGACGAATGCCAGTGCGGCTGTCAGACGCTTGGGGTAGTACAGGTACGCGACGGGAAGCATGCCTCCCAGTCTCAGGCCGTCGAAGCCGAACTCAGGCTTGAAAGTCTTGGAGACAGCCCAGTTCGCTCCGGCTTCCTTGGCCTGATCGATCGCGTCGGTGATCAGCTTCAGCAGAGCCACAGGTCTACGGATCATCCAGAATCTGTAGATCAGCTGGGACACCAGTCCCTGTGTGGTAGAGCCAGGTGGATGTGCGAGGAACGACCTGTACACGAGTGGGAAGTCCTCGAGTTTGCACAGGCCTACGGCCCCACGATTGAAGGGCGGGGGCAACTTGAAGTCCCTCGTACCCAGAAAGAGCACTGGCTTGTAGTGCGTCTTGTCCGGATTCGACTGGACCACGGCCTGCCACTGCTCGAGCGTGGGGATCAGGGTCTTGTGACACTTCGAGTCCACCACGATGTGCGTGAACGGTTCGTGCCACGAAGGCCCTTCCGGCACGAGAAGCTCCGGGGCTCGAAGGGACAGCCATCCCTGAACTGTGGGCATCTCAGCGAGGTCGTGGCCGGCACGTCCGAGACCGACTCGTTCGGTCCCGAAGTACCGGGCCACGTCCCGCTCAGCCCTCTTCCAGGCCAGGTCACCTGACCGCCCGGTTGCTGTGGCCGTCCTCGAGCGCCGCTTGGTCTTACTTACAAGACCCTTACGACGCTTAGCCATGGTCTACCCCGGCAACGGGAAGTGAGGTGCCGTCGGCATGTTCTGCGACGGACCAGGGGGCGGACCCGACGGGCGTCCCTGGGGAGCGAACGCCGGCGCTCCAGGGGAGGGCTTCGGCGAGGCTCCAGGAGCCTGCGGGACGGGCGGAGCGCCCGGGGCAGAGTGACCGCCCCAGCCACCACCAGAAGGCCCTGCAGGGGGCGCCGGCGGGCCGCCATAGCCACCAGGGATCGGGGCCGGAGCAGGCTGGGCTGCCAGAGGCGGAGGACCAGCCGGAGCCTGAGCTACCTGGGGAGCCTGAGCGTACTGCTGAGGCTGCTGCGGCTGCTGCGGAGCCTGGGCACTGGGACCAGGCATCGGGGGACCACCGGCGGGGGCGCCGTACTGACCGGAGGCAGGCGGGGCGTACCCTGCCGCAGGCGTGTTCGGCGACTCCTTGCAGACCTGCACGATGTCTGGGATCTGCTTGAAGATCTCGGTCAGGAACGCGCCAGTCCAGCCGTCGTGCACCTGGCGGTCGCCCGGGAAGTACTCCCACTGATCGAACCACCGCTTCACGGGCTGGCCTGTCTGGGGGTTTACCTCGTCCACCGAACGAGCCGGCGGCTTGATGTAGTACTTCTGCTGCTGCTGAGACCAGCGCAGCGCGAACTTGTTGAACCTGGCGATCACGGTGCCATCGAGGACCAGCTCGATCGTGCCCGTGCCGAAGTTGCCACGATCGTGGTCTTCCTTCGTCGTACGTTCTGCCTTGAGAGTGAACGAAAGCGGCATGAGCCGTCCTCCATGGGTTGAGTGAGCGAGAAGAATACAGGCCCAGGGGGACAGTCCCCGAGGGCCTGTAGCGAGACGTCTACCCTGCAGCCGATGGTTCGACCGTCGGCAGGGAGCGGAGCGACCGGTGAACTAGAACTTCGTTCTAGGGCAGCCGACAGGTCTGACCCGTCGTGCTGCTGTATCATTTGTCAGGGATCGTGTCGCTTTCGAGCTTACCCCGAAAGCGCAAGGGACGAGAGCCATAGCTCGAGCCCCGCGGTCCACATCTTTCTTTTCAGATGTGGACCCACGATCCATACTCCGCTCAGATTTCCAGAACAGCGGAACACTGTTCCGTGGACGGGTTCTCGGTCGCTTTCGCGACTTTTTCGGCCACTTGCGTGGCGTACTGACCCATCCACATATCGGTAGTCGTAACTAGGACCTTCACGTCCCAGATGTGTGCGGGACCTAACCGCTGGTTGCATTCTCCTGTATTTCTTACCGCGAAGCGCAGCACCACCCAGAGGTGGTATACACCCGCCCGAGCGGATCACTCGAGCATCTTTCTCATTCGTCCCGCAGAGAGTGCAGTTTCTTCCATGTAGCTCGCGCTACACGGCTTCCTCCTGCACTCTCTGGATCTCCCTCGCCTGTGCGAGAAGGGAGGTGTGCTTCGGATTTACGAAGGCACACCAGCCTGCTTGGCCGATCAGCCGTGAGAGCTTCTCGGGCCGGAGAACTTTGGTCGTGGTTGCACCTTCGACAGAGAGACGCGTTTGGTGTAGCGCGGCCCTCAGACGTCGTCGGTACCTCCTCGACACAGTAGTCACTCCCGAGTTGATCGTGACACCGGTCACAGCGATAGCGCGGTGAGGTCGGCAGACACGAGTCTTCTTGGGATTGACTTTGAGATGAAGGTTCTCGAGCTTCCCTTCAAGGGTCTTGAACGAGTCGTTCGCGAACGGTCCAGAGACCACGATGTCGTCTGCGTACCTCGTGTACAGACGGTGACGCTTCTTGGCGTACTTGATCATCTGGTAGTCGAACTCAAGCATTGCGATGTTCGACAGTGCGGGGGACGTAGGTGCTCCCATGGGCAACCGTTCGTCCTTCACGCACAACGCTGTCAGAAGATCTGCCAGAGCGTTACGTACGGACGGCTTCGAGATCGATGTCCTGTGCTCCAGGATCTTCGCGAAGATCTTCCACACGGTGGAGCCACGAATGGAGTGGAAGAAGTCTTTGACATCGATCATGAGAGCGCACCATGCCGAGCGCTGCTTCACACCCTCACGGTGCTTGGCGTGAGCCTCGGCATTCGTGCATGGGCTGCGGTTCTTTGCGAAGCCATGGGCAGCGTTGCTGATCGCGAACCGGTAGAGTACCCGGTCCAAGATCTTTCGCTGAATGGACTTCAGCTCCTTGCATGGAGCCTCGATCAGCCTACGCTTGTTCCGTCCCTCGATGAAGAACGTGATGTAGTAATCATCCACTACACCGGCTGCAAGCTGTTCGGTCCGATCAGAGATCCACTGGATCTGACTCTCGTTCAGCTTCACCTTGTGATGGAGATACTCGACGACCTCACTCGGAAGCGGGTTCGCCATCGGAACTCTCCTCGTCATCAGGGACCGTGTCCTCTGCTGCCATCTTCTCGCCCACGCCCTTGAGAATCTCCGTGAAGATCTCTTCGTGGTCCCTGATCAACGAGATCGTGGCATCACGGCCGTGCACCCAGCCGTTGTTCTTGCCCTGGAGAACCGCCTGGATAGCCGGGTGCGTGTAGTAGTGACCGTCCGCCTGGACGACACCCATGCCCAGCGCCATCTCGATGACGGAATCCGTCTCGGAGAGACCCTTCCCGTAGACGAACGGGATTGCGACCTTGTGTCCCTCGGTCGCCGACTGCCTGGTCTTATGGATGGTTGCCACCATCTCGTAGGCGGTGAACAGGTCCACCACTCGTCCGTCGGGCATCCTGATCTTCTGCTTCTTGTCCTGGTCGCCCTTGCGACGGTCTGTCCAGACCATGATGTGCGACTGGTACAGCATCCCGCTGCCACCCTTGGGCGCCTCGGGCTTGTACTGGTCCATCGTCGAGTACAGATGCGTGATCAGGATGAAGGTGGTCGTGTGCTTGGCCACCAGCGGGGTGAACCGCCGGTAGAACTTGTTCAGGAACCGTGCCGTGAGGGCTATCGTGTCCTTGTCGATGCCCTTCGTGTAGTCCTTGTCGTCCCGGTCCTTCATCACCTCCTGCCAGGAGAGTAGGGATCCGATCGAGTCGACGATCACACCCGTAGGACCGACCTCACGGATCAGTCGCTCGATCTCGGTGAACATGTCGTCTGCGATCATGGGCTGGACGATGATCAGGTGCTCGAGGTCGACGCCCTGCTTGATCGCCCACTCCTTGTCGAACGCGTTCTCGGCGTCGGCCCACACCCAGAGGGCGTTGGGATCTTCCTTCTGGTTCTTCGCGATCGTCAGTAGGGCGAGCAGCGACTTGCAGCTCTGCCACTTGCCGGCGATCAGGGAGAACTTCCCGACAGGCCAACCACCGTCGAGAAGGGCGTCCAGGGCCGTCAGTCCTGTGGACATGCGGCCGTAGTCCAGCTCTTTCATCTCCGAGGCGATGTTGACCATCAGCCCAGAGTCCTTGCAGATCTTCTGGGCGAGCTTCAGACGCTCCTTCATTGGCAGGGAACGAGGATCGATCCAGGAATCCTTCGATTCCTTGTCGGTACGCTTGCCCTTCTTCTCGGGCTTCTCAACCGAGTCGGCCTTCACTTCCTTCGCCGCGATCTCCTTCGGCTTCGCCGGCTCGGTAACAGTCTCTTCGGAGCTACCAGGATTGAGCTTCTCCTGGATCTCCTCGGCTCCCTCTTTCGAGAACCCGTGCTTCTTCACGAGTTCCTCGATGGAAGCAGCCTTCACGTCCTCAGGCTTGAGCTTCTGATCTGCCAGCTTCCTGGCTGTCTTGTGGTGAACGTACTGCTTCCAGTCGTCGTAGAGTGCCATCAGCTTGAACTCCTATTGTCGATGAATGCGATGAGCCCTATGACAAAACTGCCAGCACCGAAGACCATCCATCCAGTGGAGGCGGATGTACGTAGACCTATCCAGATGCCGAGATAGATCATCGCCACGAAAGCGGCGAACCAGCTGATCTTTTCGTCCATTGGGCTACCAGTCAGGCTTGATCTTCTTCCCGCACGGACAGACGATCACCCCGTCTGCGATATCGAGGAACAGCCTGAACAGTTCCTCGTTCATCGCGACGATTGTCTTCCCGTTCTTGTTGCGCATGAAGCGGACCCAGTTGCTGTCTCCGTAGAGAACAGCTTGCTGTTCCATCTTCTTGAGATCAGAACCGGGGACGGAGAAAGCCTCCGTCCCACGGTCCTTGCACTCGACGATGAACCTGCCACCCTTGTGGCGGAGGTCTGCATCGCCGTCCATTGCCCCAGAGTTCCTCGTCCCCTTGAAGCCATACTTCTCGGCGACGGTGATCTCGAGGCCTGTGCCGGGTCGCCTTGCCATCAGGCCTCGGCGCGGGGGTCCGCAGGGGTTGGAGGCCAAGGGGGGCTTACCGGAACCGGGCGAGGTCCAGGGACCGAACCAGGACCTGTGATGAGTGTACTGACCTCATCCAAGTAGGCCTGTTCGACCTGACGCAGGAACCCTCCGTCCGCCTTGATCGTGACGAAGTGGTTCACACGATCCCACCCGAGCCGCATGCTCTCACGATCCTCTGCCGGGTTCCCGTCAGAGGAGATCAGCGGCTGGTAGACGATGAAGGTGCGTCCCTGGTAGCCGGGCTGGATCTTCGAACGGGGGATCGGACGGAGCGAAGCGCGCTCCTCGGGCGACAGCCTGCCCAGGTCGTCCATCAGGACGCAGAACCGCTTCAAGAACGACGTGTCGTTCAGAAGGGCAGCTGCGGGGATCCGAGCCTTCTCGTCAGCCCCCTCCTGGTCCTTGTCGTGTCGCTGCAGCGCGAGCTGCATCTTGTTGAGAGCCCCAGGACGGAAGAAGACGAGTTCTTCCTGCTGCTGCGGCGCAAGCGGCCTGAGCAGCTTGATCGGCCGGCGGCTCGAGTAGCAGCATTCCAGCCACTCTTCCGCCTCCACGTCCGCCATCGTGGGCTCGCGGCCCATGTTGGCCTTCATGGAAGCCAGATGAGGAAGGAACCAGATGGGAGCCCTGGTGGGAACCACGACCTCTCCAAGGACCGTCCCTTCCGACGTTGCGAAACGGAACCATGCGCTGTTGCTCATCGTACTCGTAGCCTCCTATGTTCTTGATGCCTCTCCACGTAGTCCATGCGAGATCGTTCGAGATCACCCTGAGAAGTGCCGAGGCAAACGCTCCACCCAAGATGATCAGAAGCTTCACGGTGTCTCTCCGTCAGACTCTTCGATCTCCTCGATTCGAGGGGGGTCGAAATCGCTGACGTCGAGTTCGGCATTCTCGGACCAGGTCTCGCCCGGTACGGTGCTCCGAACCTTCTTCTTTGTGCCCGGTTCAGAGAGGGGGTTCATGGGGCCGATACCGATGGTCATCTCCGACGTGTAGCGTCGGATCCCCATGTAGAACCCGCGGATGAACCACTGCTGCAGGATAAGGTAGATGTCCTTAACCAGCACAGGATCGGACGCGAAGGCAGCGGTGTGGATCTGACCGAGGCCCATGAGCGCCTTGTTGGCAGACGACTCCACCCACTCCCAGACTGCACCCTCCTTCTGAATGAGGTCGCCCTGAAAGCTGAGGATCCACTTCGGCGAGTCCTCGAGGGCCTCGTACTCGGCGATGATGCTCGGGCTGATGTCGGGGATCGGGTTCGTCTTCTGGGTGCTCACTGGCCAATCTCCTTGATCGCTTCGTCCATCTCGGCGGCCGTGATCGTCCGCTCGGAGATCTGTACGTCGATACCCCTGTTCGTGATCAGGCGCTGGAACATCATCCCGAGGAAGAAACCAGTGCCGAACTCCATCACGAACTTCATGTTCACGCCATGACGCTTGTTGTGGATGAAGAACAGGGCATCAGAGAGGACGTACAGCTTTCCGTTGTTCCACTCTTCGGCCTTCGCACCGAGCAGCTGGAGCGCGGCTGGGATCTGGATCCGCTTTCCGTCGCGACCGACGAGGATGATCCGGTACTCCTTCAGCTCGCGCTGCATATACAGCAGGACTTCTGCCTTCGGCGTGCACCTACCGTAAATCCCGCCTTCTGCCTTCCCGTAGATCGTCTGTAGGCCTGTGCTCACGCGTTCTCCTTGAACTCTGTGGTGTATTCGCCAGGCAGTCCCACTACCTCGTGGAGCCGGCTGTCGACGAAGTGGACGAACTTTTCCTGGGCTCTCGGGACGATGTCGGACGTCATCAGCTTGATGTAGATTGCCTCGTCTTCTGACCCTCGCAGGAACTCGGCGAACCTACCGACGTGGACGGGGATCTTCATGACATGGGATGACCATGCCGCCAAGCTTTCCTTGTACGCGTGGCGTCCGACGTTTGCCGAGACCAGGATCCGCTCTTGTTCGGGTCTCGTTTCGATCGTCATAAAGACAGGGTCTTTGGTCGTGCCCTTCAGTACCACCTGGGCCGCAGAAGCAGCCCGTAGAACGTCGACTCGTGGTACCTTGATCTGACCGACCTGCCTGAGCGAAGCGAAAGTGGTCTCGACCTTCGTCGGAAACCCTCCTAGGTCTCCGCCCCAGAGGGAGATCGTGGCCCAGCCGAGCGTGTCCATTACGAGGATTCGGTTCTTCTCGTGGTAGCACACGACGTTGGGTTCGAAGTGCGTCAGCACCCATGTCGAGTCGAGGATGATCGGCACGGGTCCTGGACCGTCAGTGCACACCAGAGAGAAATCACACCGTACTGAAGACGTGGGTGCCGCCAGGTACGACCTGTTGTTCAGCATGATCAGCACGGTCGACAGAGGAGTCGTACCAGCGTGCGAAGATGCTACGTGCTTGATAGCTTCGAAACCAGGTGCCGGGTTCGGACCGGAATACACCTGCTTCATGTTCTCGAAGCCCTGAACGGTAGGGAACTCAGCGAGGTTCTCCAGTTCGAGCTCGACGCTGACGCCACTGTCTTGCTCGATCCTTAGGGCCCCGTCGACTGTATCGATCTGCACGTCCCCCTTACGTAAGGCCTTACACGCTGCAAGGAGACGATCGCCCTGTACGCAAGTGTCCAGAGACTCCTCGGGCTTCAGGGTCTGCAGAGGGATGTGCCTACACGTGGCCATCGCTCCAGCAGCAGCCATCACCTGAAGCTTCCCGTCGGCATGGAAGACGCGGATGCGTTTCTGCTGATCTGTCGAGCCCTTGGAAGCCACCTCGCTGGCTGTTTGCACAGCTCGCAGCAGGTTCTCCTGGGTGACGAACAAGCTCATCTATATCCTCCTGGACGACATGCGTTCGGCTTGGGCTCGCTGACTCACGCGATCCAAGTACGAGATGAAGTCCTTCAGTGAATAGTAGAAGCCCTTGATCGTGGCTGACACAGACTGCGCTATCGTCTGAAAGTCCGTCGTGTCCTTCGTCTCCTCGAGAGCGATAGCCTTCATGACGTCTGCCCCGAACTGGCGGACGCTCATACCCTGGCCTTCAGCCCAGCTACGAAGCTCAAGGAACGCCCGCATCTCCGACTCCTTGCGCACACGCTCGGAGTGGGTGGCGATGGCGTCGATGTAGTTCACGAACGACGAGAAGAACACCAGGTTCGAAGAGAGCCGGACGATGTCCGTCTCGATCTGCACCGGATCGTACTCGCCATCCTTGTACTGATTCACTACGTCACGGAAGTACTCGATCTCCTGAACTGCCCACTTCCGTTGGGTCTCGTCACCCTCGATAGGAATCTGGAAGATATCGCCGTAAGCAGGCGGGACCTTGAAGTTCCTGATCCGACCGTGTACCTCGGTTTCCTGAAGATGAGCTCGAGCATCGGAAATCACGGAGAATGTGTTCAGCGTACTTGTCGCTCGGCTTGCGGTGTTCTTGGCTGCTGCTCCTAGAGCGGGGTCAGGCGCCGGCGGAACATTGTCCAGGAACTCGTTGACGTCGTCGGGTGCGTTTTCACCAGTCATCTGCGGCTCCTCCGATCAGCGGGCTTGATGCGACGCCCCCAGTGACCGTCTTGCGCTCGGTGAACGAGCGCTTCTTCCGGTCCAGTGCGCCGATCATGAGGAAAGGAGTGACGTATCCTGACTTCGAATTGCTCTCGGCCTTGAGCAGGGCTTCCAGGAGCCCCGAGTAGGTGAACATTTGTGTCCTGTAAGTAGGATCGAACACGGTTGTGTTCCGCAGATGCATCACCACGCAGGCTCGGCTGAGCAGGTTCAACAGTAGGTCGCTCGTCACGTCGTTGCCGTCCTCGATGATGTCGTGGAGGGTACTACGTACCTCCGACAGATCGCACGGCTTCGGGACAAGCGTTTCTACCCTGGGTGCAGACACCCAGGTCTTGGCGCTCTCTCCGGACTCCCCGGATAGGACCATCATGGGAGCTCCAAGACTCTTCACGAGCTCAGCATCGTGGGCCTCCGCGTACTCACCTAGGATTCTGATGACGTCCTGACCGTTCTTCGTCTTGATCCCAAGCCTACGCTCGATGAACGTCTGGAGCTGACCCATGGTCAGCCGCTCCTTCATATGAGTCCTAGGGACGAAGACTTCGTCCATGTCTGCGAGCGGAGTTTCGATCAGGATCTCCGCCACATCCTGCTTCACTGGATAAGCGAAGAGGAACTTGGGTAGCTCTTCCTCTGTGATCCTGGACACAGCCGGGAACGGCTGCCAGCCCTGCTTACCGATGACCCGAAGTTCGGTCTCAGTATCGGACGTCACGATGCAGGAACCTTCAGCGGAGTCCAGACGCTCGATGCGCCCTCCCCCCTTCCAGAATCTGATCTCGACAGCGTCGATAGTGTCGTAGTCAGTTCTTGTCGCCAGTCCGGGCCTGAACCCAAGATGAACGTAGACGTTGGTTCCTACGTACCTGGTGAGCCAGTCTTGTACGTAGTGAGGATAGACGACCCACCGCTTCTCGTGAGTCTCTATCTCGAGGCTCTTACCTGCCTTCTCGGCGATTTCCATCAGCTCGCCGAGCACTTCCATCTGGTCTGTGTGAACGAAGAAGACTCGCCGCTTCTTCGAGAGAAGCCCAAGGCAGATCTGATCTACAGTCACGTTCGGTACGGCGATGTCAGCGTTGTAGATCCCCTCGTCGGGCATCTCTTCGGCTTCCACCATCGGGGTTCCATACCATGCCCTGAAGTATGCGAGTGGGCTTGACGACTGCCAGTCGATCCCCTCGAACACCTTGAGGTCCTTGTGCGGTGCTACCCAGGGCACGTTGTTCCACATGCACCAGGCGAGCGGCTGATCTTCGAGCTCTGCTGTCAGCTCAGTGACTTGCCCGCTCTTGAGCAGCTTACCGCGCAGGACCTTCATGCAACCGCCTCAGCGACCTTCTTGGTCGGCTCTTCCTTGGACAGGATCTGCTGGACGACCTCCCCGAAGTTGTTGGCCTTTGCCACTTCTTCCTTCACTGTCTTCTCGAGGTCGTCAACGACACTCTCGTTTATCAGCTTCCGGTCGGTGGCACCGTCCGTCCAGGTCTTGGCCCGCTCGGCGATCACATGTGTTGCGACCAGCTGCTGCACGATGGTCTTCTGCTTCAGTAGTGCTCGGATCCTGGGTTCGTAGTCGACGAAGACGGGCGGGATCCTGATGTGCCGAGGTACGATCTCACCGGAGTTCATAAGCTTCGTCAGAACGTCCATGGCATCGCCAGGGATGGTGCCGGGGGCGACCATCTCAATCTGGTTCGCCATGAGTCCTACCAGCGAAGAGTCGAACTCGTGGGTCGAAGCGATCTTGGTCCACCCGGTGGACTTCACGATCTTGCTGAGATCTATCCGGTGCTTCAGTAGGAGCTCTGCCTTACGGAAGATGTTGTTCGTCGTCAGGATCTCGTACTGCAGCTCGAGCATCTTCTCGTCGGCATCCGAAAGGTAGCCGATGAGAGACGTGATCGTCGTCTCGAGAGCGCCAAGCGCTCCCTTGGAACGGCCACCCTCTTCGTTAACTCCGATGGGTAGGCCGCTCCGGATGGCCACACGCACGGAGTCCACATAAGCTCTCGGCTCGATACCAAGGACGTTTGCTCGAGCCAGCTCGACTGCTCTGACGGCCAGGATCAGACGGCGTAGAAGGCCGGCCCTACGACCATCGATCCGGATCCTGCTCTTCTCGTCCGTCAGGAAGGCCATACCACTGATGAACCGGACCATGAACCGGTCGAGTGCATCCGTCTTCTCGATCAGGATCGAGAAGTGGTCTGCGGCTTGGAGCATGATCTTCTTGATCAGATCGCCACACAGGTTGTAGTCCACCTTCTCGAGCACATCCTTGGGAGGATTGGTCTTCCAGTGGATGTAGGCCGGAAGATTCGTGTCGGCGATCGTTCGGAGAACTGCCTTCTGTTCTCCCGACGTCATGTTTGCCAGCTCAGGTACGAACACGAACGCGGAGAACCTACCCAGCGTGGCTTCGCCGAGCTCACGAGTTCCTACCGTACCGAGCGGGTTCATCGTGGCGAACCGCCACTTCACCCCGGTGGGGACACCCATCATCGTGCCTTCGGCAAAGAAGTCGAGCCACTTGGACTCGACAGTAGCGTCGGGCCGGTTGATCTCCTCCACGGAGACAAGCTCCTTGCCCCAGATCGTCACCGGCGTCTCGACGTACTTGATCCTACCTTCGGACAGGGCCTTCATGTCGATCAGTCCGACGATATCCTCGAACTGGTCGCATGCCGCATTGTAGGCGTGGCTCTTCACCTTCAGTGCCTTGGCGATCGAGCGACCGATCCTGGTCTTGCTCGCACCTGGCGCTCCCACGAGGAGACAAGGCTCCCCGGTCAGCAGCGAGGCCATGATGATAGCCTCGTCGTCCCGGGAGAACCCGTAGACGGCCAGTGAATCGAATACTTCAGCCACGTTCCACTCCTTGTTCTGAGTAACGAGAACTAAACCTTGCGCGTGCACGTTTCGTCCGAAGGGACCTAACTCAGTGGTCCGAGCTTGAATGTTGATGTCCCGGATCGCATTGTGTCACGTGCAAGGCTTAGGGTTCGCTACTCTGTCGTCGCGTTCAGCTCGTCGTCCTTCATGTCGTGCAGCAACAGGCGAGCGTGTGGGACACAGACCTTGATCATCTCCCAGCGCCAATTCACAATCTTGCGGCCCTTGGCCTCTATCGCCTTCCCTATGGGTGGTATCGGTATGAGGATCGCCGGGTGCAGCAGAGGTGCAGCATCCGGATCTGCCTTCACACAGAAGAAGCAACGGTCAGCGGAACCATCCTCTCGGCAGAAGAAGGGAGGACTAGCCGAGGGGGACGGGGAGGGGACCGCTCCCGTCGGACTCTTCGTCTTGGCCATCGTCTGCCTCCACGTAGATCTTCTCCACGATAAGGAACGGGTCTCGTAGTAGTGGCATCTCGATCTGAATCAGGGCTGTTGCGAATCTGATCGGAGCTACCACCTTGACGTAGGCGTATTCGCCCTTCACGTCTTCGACCGTGCCATTGCAAGCCTGCTCGATGACCTTCCCGCGGATCCTCTTCCGCTGGACGAATCCAACTTGGGCCCCAGAAGCCTTGCGGGCCAGCAAGATTGCTGTCCGTCGCCTCCTGATGAGGAAACGAACCGCCTCTTCCAGCTCGGCCATCTCGCTCATGGAGTCGATGATCTCGATTCCTTCGCTAATCACCGAGTAGGTCCTCCAGTACGAAGGAACACCTGTACTGCTGGTCGATCCAGTTGGCCCTTACGTAGTTGCCAAAGTACACGATGCCCATCTTCTTGATCTCTCTGCGAGCAATCGACTTTCTCTTGTCGTCCATGTGTGCATCACCGTCAGAGAACACGAGGATCTTCTCGTGATCTTTCTCGACGGCATGGTCGACGACACAGTTGAAGTCGGTTCCACCGGTAGTTCTGATCGCCCCGATCATGAACCGTTCCTTGGAGATCTCCACGACCTGGTTCGAGAAGCAGTAGACTGCACTGATCTCGTCCTCAAGGTTCTTGAAGATACCCAGGATCTTCGGGAGGTACTCGTAGACCGAGCCTGACACGTCGAGATAGAAGGCAACCCCGCGCTTCTGCAGAGCGGTTTCGGTCGGTACCTTCCTCCTGTAGAAGAGCGGAGGGAAACCCATCACGATCTTCGCAGCCTCGTTCTTCGTCACGTTCGTAGGAATGATCGACCTACTGTGAACAACCCCCTTGAAGTACTGCTTCAGCTTGTTCGAGACGTTGTTCGTGTCGAACCCTCGTAGTAGCTGGGTCTTGATCCGCTTCTTCGAGCGTAGGATCTTGACCATCATGTCGTTGGCGTTGGCAACATAGCCTCCACCAGCCTGATCACTGATGCGTTCTTCGCAGATCTCAGCTACATCGCTACTGACTTCTCCTGGAACTCCCCAGATCTCGGGCGGCAAGTACTCTCCCTCTTCTGTTTCCGTAGGGAGAGAGCCATCGTGCGCACCCAGGAGAACCCACGGACCGTTCAGTATCCCGTCGGGGTACACGGTCTGAAGCGCACGCATGACCTCCAGCGGGTTCTCACATCGCATGCCCAACTGATCAAGCTTGTTCGTATTCCTGAACTCGTTCGGGTACATCGATGCGTAGACCCCGAGCAGTTCCTGCGGAGGGTTAGCACCAGGCCTTAGAAGGCAGTACGGAGGATCACTCGAGGGATAGTAGGACCTCATGAATTCACACGACGCAAGCTTCAGATTGTAGAGCATCGCGTTGATCACGATGTCGCCGGCGATGTTCGGCAACCATCCCATGTCACGGTTCATGTCACCCAGGACCGGGTGCATGAGCTCATGCATCATAATGTCCTTGACCTTCTCAGGTGTCGCTGCGTGCTCTTCGAAGAACTGAGGGCAGTAGTACAGAGTTCCGTCCTTCGAGATTGCCGCTGTTCCATCCTGCGTCGCGCGAGTCCTGAAGATGAATCCGTTCACGAGAAGGGACTGGTTGCCCAGTGCCTCTCTGTAGATCGAGAGAACATCATCGATCGTAAGAACGAAACTCATCGGTTGTCTGTTGCTCCAGGATAGCGAGGGGGAACATGAACTCTACCAGAGAACTTTCTGCCGTGCTCTCCCTCAAATGCGTTCACCACAAATCTGGTTCCGGTAGGGGTACCAGAGCTCGTGAAGTTAGCGGTAGCGGAGTTGATGAACGCCTGGACGTCATCTGAATACGTGACGCCCGGTAGAGGAGGTTCGAAGCACTGCGTCTCTGCATTCCAGACGAGCTCGATCTTCACATTCTTCGTGATCCAGACACTCTGGAATACGTTCCTTCTGTCCATGGGTATCTGGATCCCCATCAACATGGTGGCCAGGACGATCAGCTCTTCCTTCCAGGTATCCAAGGTCTGCTGCAGGCCTTCCTTCATCTGAGCTGAGGCGTTCTCAAGCTTCTTGAAGCCACAGGTCTGTAGGTTCAATCCTTTTACCATACGCTCCAGCGTGTTACGCTGACCGATCATGACATGGATGGCCTCGAAGGCTTGCATCGCGGTCATCTCATGACCATTGACTTCGATCGTTGTCGAATTGAAGTAGGTCTTCATCGCGCCGATTTGCTGTTCCACGACCTGCATCGAGTGACGAAGAGTGTTCTCTTCAGCCTCGAGAGCGTCTCGTAACTCGTTATGGCGTACGTGGTCGAGCTGCTCCCGTAGAGCTTGCAGTCTGACGCCCATCATGCCGTTGTGCTCGTTGAGACGAACGGACTGTTCCAAGGCCTCCATCAAGGAGAGCTGGGCATCGCCAGGCGTCTCTGCTTCGCTGCCCATTCTTCTACTCCTGCTGCCAGCCCACCGTCCTTCTGGACTCGCACTGGTTGCTGGCAGATGTGAGCGATCCAGTACCAAGCGAGCGAGATCTCTCGCAGCACTTGGGTGTTGTCCATGATACGGACGCACTTGTTAGGTGCGTAGAGTTCGTCGATCCGAGACCAGACCAACGCAACGTCTACGGCTGTGCTGCCCCGCATCCCCAAGAGGATGCGGAGCCCGTTACGGATATCCTTACGCCACCAGGTCTGTGGGCCCTTCCTCCACGCCTCCTTGCGGATGATGATCGCGCAAAGCCCTTCCTTCTCGATGTACATGAAGTGCTGATCCAGCACGCCATGTACAGGAGACTGTTCGATCTCCTTGAGAAGGAAGGGATCATCGAGCGTCATCAGTCTGGAGAACCAGCGGCTGCTCATGGTGCTGTCAGTTGCCCTCGTACGGGGTGACCGGCAACCCGGATCACGTACTCTCCGACGTCTTCTCGATGGACTCGACCCATGAACGAACGGAAGTGTCCATCGTTCGTGATGAGAAGTGTGTCCACGATCTTTCCGCTGAAGTCACGGATCAGGATGCCATCCGTCAACGTGCTTTCACCGGGGACGAACCTACTGGATGCTGGTCCGATCGAACTAACATCAAGGAATCCAGGTCTGTTCATGCGTAGCAGCCTCCTTCTTCGGAGCCGCAAGTCATGCAGACCTTGCAATGCCCCTTCATTACCACGTTTGTCCCCTGACAGTTCCTGCAGATCAGGCCTGTCTTTACGATCCTCTCGCGCGGTTCAACCGCGACCGTGTCCTTCTGTTCCACGGAGGGGACCTGGGGCACTGAGTAGATTCCAACGGCTGCCACCCCGCCACGTTGCCGCTCCTCGTCAAGAGCGAGCAGCTTCTGCGCAATGTAATCGAGGATCGACCTGCACGACCGGACGTGGGAGTCGTGCTCTACGACGCCGGAAGGCTCGAACCTCGACTCGAGATATCCTGTTGCCAGGTCGTCCAGCGGCGCTCCGTACTGGAGGCCGACCGAGAACGCCCTGCAGAACCCGTCGATCAGACCGTTCAGGGTCGAGCCCGTCACGGTCATGCGGACGAAGATCTCTGCGATCTCCCCCGTATCCGGATAGTGACCGACGTGGAGGTATCCCTTCTGCCCGTCGATCACGAACTTGAACCTGTTGGTCGGCACATGTGCGGGGAGGTTCCTCCGCTTCCCAGTGTGCACGGCCTGAACGATCTTCTCGGTCATCGCCTTGGGGACCGCTGTCGATCCGTCGGCACCTTGTGATGTCGAGATTGCCTGCACTCCCTTGGAGTTGTCACGGTAGATCGCGACCGCCTTCAGACCCAGGTGCCAAGCCATCGTGTAGGCACCGATGACATCCTCGACGGTCGAGTTCTCAGGCATGTTGACCGTCTTCGAGATCGCACCAGAGATGAATGGCTGTACGACAGCCATCATCTTGACGTGAGCGCGCCAAGGCAGAGCGAACTCCCTGTCTTCGCTCTGCGGAGGGAACGAGGTCCGGAAGACCTCGCACAACTTCTCGTTCAGGGCCCAGACTCCGTTCTCTCCGAACGTCCTGATGGACTTCCCCGCCTTCAGGTGAGCTTCCAGTTCCGTGATCGTGTTCTCCGGCATCCCACGCTCACGCAGGATCTCGGCCACGAGAGGGTTCAGGATCTTCAGGGTCCCTCCTCCTGCAAGGACCTTGAACTTCATGAGGCCGAGCTCAGGCTCGATACCCGTGGTCTCGCAGTCCATCATGAAGGCGATGGTCCCCGTCGGTGCGAGAACCGTTGCCTGCGCATTGCGCAGCCCCTTGCCATCACGGCAGGCCTTCATGACTGCACCCCATTGCCGCTGAGCCTCGTCCAGCAGCAGGTTCCAGCCTCCGCCATGGGGAAGATCATGACCATGAAGGTCTTCTGCTGCCTGTAGATGCTTCATCATGACGTTCGTGCAGGAGTTACGGTTCTCCTCGAAGGCACTGAACGGACCGATCTGCTCGGCGATGGCGGCCGACGTCGAGTAAGCCTCCGCGCAGAGCAGGGACGTGATGGCTGCTGCGATCGATCTGCCTTCGTCGGAGTCGTACGAGAGACCGAGCTCCATGAGCATCCCGCCGAGGTTGGCGTACCCGACCCCCAGCGTCCGGTACTTCTCGCTCATGCGTGCGAAGTTCGGCGTCGGGTACTTGCTGTTCGAGACGATCACTTCCATGGCGAGGGTGCAGACCCTCACGGCGCTCACGAACCTCTCGATGTCGAAGACGAGCCGTTGACCTGTGCTCTGAGCCTCTCGCTTAAGGAAGAGGCGCAGATTGAACGAACCCAGGTTGCAGGACGTCTCGTCGAGGAAGAGATACTCCGAACACGGGTTACTTGCCACGATCGGCTCGGTGTCCAGGCATGTGTGCCATGCGTTGATCGTGTCCGAGAACTGCATACCCGGATCACCACACTCCCAGCAGCTCTGTCCGATCTCCTGAATCAGTTCATACGCGTTCACGGTCTCGAGGACCCGGCCCTTCTTGCCGATCATCGAGACACGCTCAGGCTTGTCCTGTAGGAAGTGGCTCGACCTGGAGATGAGCTCCCAGTTCGAACGCTCGTCCACCGCACGCATGAAGTCATCACTGACACGCGTGGACACGTTTGAGTTCTGGTGGAAGGCGTGCTGATAGGCTTCGCCGTCCATATCTCTCTCGTAGCCTGCTTCCATCAGGGTCTTGGCGACCTTCTCTTCCTTCGCCTTCGCATGGATGAACTCCCGAATGTCCGGGTGATCGATGTCCATGATCAGCATCTTGGCTGCGCGACGAGTCTTGCCGCCGCTCTTGATCTGCGAAGCCCAGGTATCCAGGCCCTTCGCGAAGGACATAGGGCCGGTGGGACGTCCTCCACCAGACAGCCATTCCCTTCGCGACCTGACACGAGACAGGTTGAGGCCGCTCCCCGAGCCCTTGGAGAAGATGACCCCCTCCTTGACTTGGGCCGCCAAGAGACCGTGGTCGTCGACGTCGAAGTCTCCGCCCGTCTCGTTCGTGAAGTAGTCCTCGAGACGGAGGATGAAGCACGCTGCGCACTGCGGATGCTCTGCGATTCCGACGTTGAACTCCACAGGCGAGTTGAAGCAGAACATCTGGTTGATCATCAGATGCTTGAGGTCGTCACGCCAGGCTTCCCAGGACTTCTTGTCCGCGAAGTAGACCTCGTGCGGCTTCTGCATCGTCTCTCGCGGCCGCTTGTAGCAGCAACGAGTCCCCGGACTGTTGGGGATGTCGAACGGCCGACCGTCGAACTCTGTCCATCCCTCGGGTACTGTGTCGCTGTCGCCGAGTGCGTAGCCGGCCCAGCCGGCGATCGTGTCGACGACTCGGTCGACCAGCTGACGAATGCTCGTCTCCCGCCCCGGACCCGGCGTGCCATCCTTCTCGATGTAGCCACGAAGATACTTCTGGGCGACGACGTTCAGCGCGAGCTGACTCCAAGACTTCGGGACCTCGACATTGTTCTGCTTGAAGGTCGCCGATCCGTCTGCCTTCAGGATGATCGCGTCTCTGGTTCCCCATTCGATCCCGGCGTAGGGATCGTTCGCCGCGGACAACATTCGACTCCAGGTCAGGCCAGGCATGCGTGAACCTCCGTTGCGTACACGTGCAGGTAGGGTGTCATCCGGAACGAACGGTCCGGCTGTAGGGTGGGAGTGTGCACCGAGACGTGCCCGATCACCAGGACTTCACGGTCCACCAGGTTGGCGAACTGCTGGGAGCAGAAGACCGGGATGTACCTGGACTTCCATGCCTTGTTAGGGTCCTGCTCCAGCGGGTTGCGGTACCGCTCCTCGATCATGAGCCAGGGCCCCTGGTGGCTGGTAACCTTGCCCTTGATCATGGCGATATTCAGGCCGGCTAGGGCCTTGTGGCCGATCTCGAAATCGCCCATCGAGGCCTTGACTTCGAACTTGACTCCCTGGTTCCCGGTCCACGAGGAGAAGGTACCGTTCACGAGAAGGAACGACTGGGCGCCCCGCTGATGGTGGGAGACGAGTCCCTGAGCTTTCTGGGCGCCGTTGTTCTTCGGGACCGATAGTTCGATCCAGGCCTTCTGTCCACCGATCGTGACCTGAGTACCCTGGACGACCATGTGGACATCAGGCCACGTGATGCAGGCCGAGAGCCGAGGGTACTTGTTGAAGCGGCCGTTGGCCTGCTGTCCCACGTCTTGCCAGTTGATCCGTTCGACTGTACCAGACAGGTTGACGACGTTGAGGCTCATTCGATCTCCAGGTGCTCGATGCGCTCGTCTGTCGCCACGATGAACCCCGACTTGCGGAGCTCGGCTGGGTAGGACTTGTTGATCTGCAGGAGGATCATGCGCCCTGAGCCCCCTCGACCGTCATACCGCTCATGCGGAAGGCCTGCTGGATGTCCCAGCCCGCCTTCACGAACGGATTCTCGGGGTTGCGCCAGGTCGGGATGACCCCATCCTTGGCGAGCATCATCATAACCATCTGGGCGAACCACGCCTCGGTCTCGAAGATGTCCTTCTGGATCGTCAGGTTGGCCAGACGACGGGCAGCAGGGATCATCGCTGGGTCACGCACTGACCGGATCAGTCCCCAGACGTCCTCGTAGCTCCGAGTACCAGAAATGAACTTCTCATGGCCTTCGGACCTGACGGGCCAACGAGTCTCCTTCACGGAGATCGTGACGCTCAAGAGCTGGCCCCCACCCTGGAGCATGGCCCAGAGCTGGTTCTGGTCCACCTCGTAGACGTTGCCGTCGCTGTAGTGCAGCTTGAACTTGGACTCGGTGCCGTCTGCCGGCTTCTGGTCCGTGGGATGCTGTGTCTGATCCGCCATCATTGAACTCCTACGAGCCGTGCCTCGGGGGCGATCAGCTTCAGATTGAAAAGAAGAGTGAGGAATGCCGGGTCCAGTCTGTCCTTCTGCGCCTGGCAGATCTCACTCTCTGCTGCAGTGTAAACCACGTGTCTTTTCTCCACGAGATCCGCTCGTTCCTTCTCGTTGTCGGTCCAGAAGACCGATCGATTGCCTACCTTCTGAGAGGTGATCATCGCTTTGACATCCGGTGTATCTCTCTGGTTCGCTTCGAGAGCGCGCGCTTCATGCACTTGTCGATGCTGTGGACCGGGTCACCAGCGATGTTACGTTGTGTCACAAGAGGGGTAGACCGTCCACATCCGAAGCAGACTATCTCGACGGTCCGAACTTCCTCGACTCTCTGGAAGGAGGCAGTCCTCGGATGCTTCTCGACGAAGATCTTGCGACAGTGATCGCACAAGGACATCGAGCCCCGCTTCCCGTCCTTGCCTCGTCTCTTCTCTGTCGCGATCCACTCAGGCTTGTTCGGGCACCGTTCCATCTGACGTGGCCCGAGTGTCATGAACGATCCGCTCCGCCATTCGGCCTGGCATCGTTCGAAGTCGGGAGGGGTCAGTTGCTCGCTCACGATCTCCGCCCGCCGCGCCCCCATAAACACCATTAAGGCGCGACAATCGACTGATCTAGCAGCTTACCAGACTCGACCGCGTACCACTTCTTCCGACGGAAGTCGGGTCGCGTGAAGTTGGGTTGATAAAACTGCATGAATTCCTTTTCGTTGTACGCCACCGCTGCGGCGCTAAACGGACCATTGTCCACATGACACACAAAACAAAACCCCTGCGGAGGCGGCCATACCGGAGGATTGGTCAAGAGCAACCCATGCTCTTCCAACCACGCCTCCTTGCTCTGTCCCGGAGGATTTATGTATACACCCATTCTAGGAATCTCCTCATTACCCTTCTGCGTTTGGCACGGGCTTGGGACCGTTCCCCCGGGGTGAATCCCCTGAGGGAGCCGCATTACGGGGACCCTGGTTAGGGCCCCCAATTGAAGAACCGGAGCGGGTGAGCCGGCAGGCTGAGGTGAGCTTAAACAGCGCGCTCTGCCTTGTTCTTGATGGGGATCACGAAAGAAAACTTCCAGTAGTAGTCCATGAATGGTCCTTAGAGAAAATGCCGAGGTCCTCTAGTTGAAGCACTCATGCACCGGCTGCTCATGAAAAGCAGCCTCCCCGAAGTTTGTTGGGCCGGAAGTGTGTAGTCATCCCGCCTAGCTAACCGTGGAGTGGGATGAGCTCTCCATTCAGGACCCCTCCCTGACCCGTGGCCACAGGTCAGGCTTCAGTCCTGGCAGGCGGAAGGGGCGACGGACGCCTTGCGGCTTCCGTTTCCACCAGGCGTCTTCAGCGAGCTATAAACTCGCTCTGGTGAACGCCGACCATACGACTGTGCCCGGAGGTTACCGGCGTAGCGTCGTCCACTTGCCTACGGAGTTGGTGTATGGGGCGCGTGATCCTTCTGGCGTTGCCCACAGGCACGTCGTTTGATCCAGCCGGGACACCAACGAAACTTGAAGCGCTACCACTCTCCATGGCGAGAGTGACAGTATCGGTGTGCAGACTGGATACTGCGCTTGGGCCATGCACCGAAAAACTGAGATCGGGTTCTTGCTTGGGGTCAGGTCGCGCTGCAGCGCAGCCCAACAATTCCATTCCAGGGGAGATCAATTCCCTAGATGCACCGATCGAGTAGCCGACTTTACCCGGCCAGGCTTTGATTTGCAAGGCCGGACGGCGCACCTCACCCTTACGGGCTCAGAAAATTTTGGAGCCGGCAGCAGGGTTTGAACCCGCGACCTGCGGTTTACAAAACCGCGGCTCTACCAGCTGAGCTATGCCGGCTCGGAAACGAACTCTGCTTTGAACTCTGTCATGTAACCAATGCGGGTTTGTTCCTTCAAGGGCTTCAGCTTCACGCCGACCAGCTTGCAGAGGAACTTCTCTTCCTCTTTGATCTTACGGCGGATAGACATACGGTTCTCGACCGAGGCTAGGAGATCCTTGATGGGCTTTCTCAGCCTTCTGAAGTTCTGTACCCAACCCTTGTGGTCCTTGAGGAACTTCAAGGCCCTGACGAGTTCATGGAACTTCTTCGGGAAGTCACGACCACACACACAGATGGAGGTTGTGAGCCCGTGGATGTACGGCAGTTCACGTGCGATTTGCGAGACTTCGCGCATCGTTTTGTGAAGACGCTTGAAGAGCTTGCTGCTTACGGTGGCGTTCCCGATCTTGCTCTTCAGTCTCGGCCTCTTCGTGGAAGCTCGCCACGAATCGTCCCAGTCCGAGTACCACGTGTAGATGAGAAGGTCCCCACCTGCCGGGTGAGGGACAAGGACGCCGTACAACTTGCGTTCCTCGACGGGAATCTCATGCTGGTCGAACTTCTTGAGCTCATCCTTGTCGAAGCTGTGATCCAGTACGACTGTTCTTCCATCTTTGACGAGGATCAGCTCGATCAGTTCCTCGAGATTTTGCGGCGTCATCTCTTCTTGGCTGAACATCACTGACCCATGTCTAGCAACACCGTTCTTCGTCCAGTGCTTACCCACTGAGCTGTGCTGCTCGACGAGCCAGTGATACACCTCGAGAACGTTCTTTGACTCCAGAACTGTACCGAATGGAAGCTTCATCAAGTAATTCTGGTCGAAGCTTACCTTGCAACCTCCATCTTTGACGACCCACCAGGTGTCGCGTTTCTCGAACTTGAGTGAAACTCCGTTGCGGAGCGACTCCTTAAGGATCAGACCCTCGCTCCAGCAGAAGCCGTGGGCGATCGCCGAGATCTTCTTGCCGTTCTGGTTGTACAGATTGAGGGACTTACTGTCCAGCTCTTCTTGGTTGGCAGGAAAGACATCGGGGAAAGAAGACACGGCTCCTCCTTGTGTGAGTCGGACTGAGGATCAGATCTTGATCGTGCCGGCGGGGAGGCCGAGCATCGTGCTCGGATCCAAAGCGCCGAGCTCGGTCAGGATCTTCCTGCCCTGCGTGGTCTGCGAGAGACGCTGCTTCGCGACGGCCGAACGGGCCGTGCGCTCGACGCTACCGAGCTTCCCGCGAGCGGCCACGAGCTTGCCCATCTCCTCGGCAAGCTTGGTGCACCTCTCCTGGCGGCTCTTGGTCTCCTTGATCGCTGCCTTTAGGGCGGTCGACTGGTTAATACGCAGCTTCCAGTTGATCGAATGGTAGCTGTCTTCTTGCTTGATGGAGAGAATGAGGACGACCTTGCTGTCGTCTTCGATGGTCAGGCACTCACCCACGATCACGGTCGCCTTGGTCCCCGCTTTCTTGAGGACAAGCCTGAGGTCGTCGACCGACTGCGGGACAGAGTTTTTGACCTCCTCCTTGAGGATCTTGTCGCGGTTCTTCTGAGCTGCGCCAAGCTCCTTACGGGTTTCCTCCAGCTTCATCTTCGTTTCTTCGAAGAGACGCGTGAGTTCCGCTTCGACGCTGGCGACGCGTACCGAGACGATGTCGTCCATCTGGACGGTCGCTTCGACCGGGATGAACTCATGTGCTGCTGCTGGGATCAGATCGTTGGTTCCCATAATTCCTCTCGTGTTGTGGTATGAGTGGGGCTGACGTGGGACGTTTAGCCCAACCCCGGTAGCCGACATATGAATGCAGTGCCCACGACTAGGCAGACCTTTTGATCGGACCTACACAGGTCTGCCTTAGCTTCCAGTACGCAAGGGTGGCTTGCGTAAGGGTCCTTAGCATGGTGGAGACGACGAGGATCGAACTCGTGACCCCGGACTTGCAAAGCCCGTGCTCTACCAACTGAGCTACGTCCCCGTACTGTTGCCCCCGGTGGTGGCCGCTTCCTAGTCCTGTTGGAAGAAGGGAGTATGGTATCCCCGATCGGATTTGAACCGACGACCTTCGGTGTAGGAGACCGATGCTCTATCCAATTGAGCTACAGGGATAAGTTGTCAGATGGTATCCCAGGTTGGATTCCAACCAACGACCTGTGCTTTAGAAAAACACTGCTCTAGTGCTATCTGAGCTACTGGGATAGGAGAAGTGCAGGGGCCCGCCCGCTCGCGCACACGACTAGCCCCTGCAATCTTCCCGAGGGGAAGTCATCGAGGTAGGGATCGCTCCCGCCTCGAGCTCGTCCTTCTCAGCTGGCGCGAAATAGTTAGCTCAGACATGAGTCCTCTTGGAGTGGAGCGCACGGTGGGGATCGAACCCACGACAACGAGTTTGGAAAACTCGAGCTCTACCACTGAGCTACGCGCGCTAGGCGATCCGGAACTTCTTCACGATCTCCTCGATGGTGATCGTTGCGGCCTTGGTAGGCGACTCGTTCGCCTCGACAGAGGCGATGAGGGACATCAGCTGCTCGCTGAATCCCGACATCAGGTTGACACGCTGGGTCGACTGGTCCAGCTGCGACTCGATGGTTCCCACCAGGTTGACCGAGTGCATCCAGGCCTTCTCGTTGTTGTTCTTCTTCCACTCGTTCCACTGGGTCCTGAAGCCGGACACACTATAGTGGTCCGAGTAGCACTGCATGTCGGACAGAAGGATCACACGGTCTGTGCCCTTCGGCAGCAGCGGCAAGCCTGCTGCGGGGTTCGTCCCGCCTCCGATGAAGGCACCATTCAGAGCCTCGGCTGCCGCCATGGCGCCGTTGCCCTTCACGGTGACCTTTTTTGCGTTGTGCGAAAACACAACCATGGAGACGTCCGTCCCACGGGAGTAGAACATCCCTGCCAGAGCGGCTGCAGCGTCGGCACACGTACGTACGCTCTTCGAAGAGACGCTCGCTCCGGTCATCGAACCGGAGACGTCCACGAGAAGAGTCGTCTTACCCTTCAGCTCGGGGACGTTCTTCAGCGAGAGGTCCATCGCCTTGCTCAGGGCCTTGTGAAGGATCGGAGATGTGACGGCCTCGATGGCCGACATGTATCGGAACGGAAGTTGCCGCGCCTTCGCGACCTCTTCCTCGTCCGCGATACGCTTGGCGACAGGCTCGAGGTTCACCCCGGCCTGCTCGAGGTTCCGCAGGTTGCGCAGCAGGGCCATGTAACCCATCTGTCCCTGCGCGAACTCCCAGATCTCCTTGCCCTTCCCGAAGTGTGTGACCAGGTTCTCCCACGTGAGACGTGCCTTCTCCGCCAGCTCCCTCGAGGTGGCATCGAACTTCTCTCGCTTGAAGAGCTGGTCGCGGGCGTCCAGGACCGGAGTCTCTGCTCGACGCTCTACCCACTTCTCGGGGTTCACGAAGTACAGGAGCTTGGCCTGCTTCACGAGCCCACGATCCGCCACGCGGATCACGTCACCCAGAGTCGGGCTGACGTTGCCGGCCCACTTGGCTAGCGCGTGCTCCGGCAGAGCCGAGAGGATTCTGGCCACAGAGCGGCGCAGGACCGAAGGCACACGCCTGGTACGAAGACCCTTGTCCGTGGCTGCGCCGAACAGGTGACGCCAGGCTGCGAAGAGATTCCGCGGCTCGTCGGCACGCTGCATGATCGTGGGAGCGTACGTTGCCACGATGTTCCTACCCTGGACCATGGTGGTACCCGGGTACTCACATGCGGTTGCGAGCACCACGATCGGAGTGGTACGGAGATTGAGATCTGTCCGCGCCCACCGTGCGATCGAGAGCAGTTCCTCGTGGCGTCCATCCTTCGCGAGCTGAGTTGCGAGGGCGATGACGTTCTGGCCCTCGGAGTCGATGCCAGTCGGATTCTCTTCCCCATCGGGATAGTACTTGGGCTCGTTCATGAAGTGCCCGATGGCATGGACCAGAGACACGGCGGGGTTGCTCAGGGTGTACGCCTGACCACCTGCCTTGTTCACGGTCTTTGTCTTCGTCGTTGCCCCAACACCGATGCGTGCCACGTGAAACCCTCCAAGGAAAAGTGCGAGAGAGATCGCAAGCGGAAATTTTCGTGTGCTAACCGCTACACCACATGGGCCTTACGGACCATGACTGGATTCGAACCAGTGCCTCGTCATGTAAATTGAAGTAACCGCTCACTGCACTCGCACAGAAAGTGAAGCATGGGAGAAGTTGCGTACGGTTCGGGCATGGCTTTAGCCTTGCGGCCTCTGCCCCTATTGCCCAGGTCTCGTTACCGATGACCTTGGAATCGAACCAAGAAGTAACCGTCAGCTGCACCCATGCAGAATAGATGGTGAGAGAAGTCGCGAACGGAGATTTAGTGCTCTACCAGTTGAGCTACTCCGGCATGAGCGCCGGAGGTGGGGATCGAACCCACGACCTCTCGATTAGTATTCGAAGTAACCGTTCACTGCACTCACCAAAATGAAGCTCGAGAGAAGGCGTAAACGGGTATGGCCTTGCGGCCGTTCTTGATTGCAAAGAAGTAACCGTTCACTGCACTCGAGCAAGACGAAGACTGAGAGAAGACGCGGCCGGTCGTTGCTGCCCATTGCGGACATTCAATTTGAAGTATCCGCCAGCTGCACTCAGTCAAGATGAAGCTGAAGACTGGGTCAGTGTCCGTGGAGGAGAGTGTGTTATATTCCACGTCACCAGTCGAGTTTGAAAGTCCCAGACTACATCACAGAGGGACAATCTATAGATACCGATTTCGAATCGGCACTGGGTCTCACCGCATTCGCGGCTTCAGCAAAGAAAGAGCTGCGGGAAGTTCGTACCCGAAGGTTCTCCTTCCGAGATGGTATGTAGACCCTTGAGGGTAGGGATCGCTCCCGCCCAATCCGATAAGGCACAGGAATGAAGTTTAGAACAGGCTACATGCAAGTCCAACCGGTACCTGGAGCTTACCACCCGTACTCTGACGGGCCGACGCAGCAATGTCATTGATCGGCGACATCCGTAGATGTCGTCGATCAATTACTTTGTAGTGCCACCTTTCGGGCCCGGAATCTTCGGCGGACGTGTGCACACCGAACCGCCGATAGTCGTACCCTTGTCTCTCCGCACTGAAGTGCAGGGGTGGCTACATGCGATGGAAGGTCCGACTCACTACTTCCCAAGCTCCTTAGCCTTGCGGCGTCCCTCCTCAGGTCTTTCAAGGGACCAGGAGTTCATGAGCGACGTCAGCTTGGGTACGGACCAAAGTGAAGGCTCTCGGGCGGATCGCACCCTTGCGGGCACAGTATCTGGATTGACCAGCATTTCAGCGCACCCGAGAACCAATGGTGGAGGTGTGGGGAATCGAACCCCAGTCCTGCAGACTTCGAGCAGAGGATGAGTCACGAGTGTCATCGACGAACTGTTCTTTACTACGAGGGCGCCCGTCGATGGGCTCCCAAGATGGCGCACTGACCTGTTCGCTTGGGACGAGACCCGGTCAGCCGGTCTCCGCCTTGCATCCAGTAATATCAGGAAGACGCGCTACAGGAGTCTTGCGCGTTCCTGGTCGCAGTTCTTAGGCTGCGACGGCGAGCTCACGACGAGCCCCGCCCTTGAGAAGGCGGAGACGCGGAGCCTGCTTCGTGCTCTTGGCACTTGGATTGCCCACCTTGTTCACAGCGGCATGAATGGGCGTCCGCTGACTCGCATCCTTCTGAACGCTGACGCAGTCGAATCCATTCACCCCCGAAGGGATCGCTCACCTTTTCAACACCACTTACGGTCTCTGTTGGAACCAAGCGGATCAGCAGGCTCAAAGGTCCTACTACGCAACAGGACGAGTGGACACTAGAGCCTGGTCGGTGAGTACGACGTTGATAGTTCGGAGAGCGACTCCGACACACATGTCGCTTGATTGCGTGACGCGCAGCACGATCTCTTCGGTGGTGAACTACAAAAGGAAGTGCCTGACCCGGAGCATGAGCTCAACCGAACGTCGGGTAGGAGGGAGGGAGGGCAGGAGGAGACGCCGGCGAGCACCCTGTGCCGCCGGGCCAGGCCTCCTGAGTATACCTCTTTTCTCGTTCATGAAAAGGGTAGAGGGTTCTTGCCCCGGCATACGTCGCCGGCTCCTAGAACCCACAACAATCGCCTACGTGCCGGGAGCGACCCGGCAAACTGAACGGGGCCGTGGGTACGCCACGACAGGGAGACCCGGAATACCTACGGTTGCCTCTCCACGCTTGACACGCGCCCTCGTCTAACGAGGATCGCCCCGAATGTGGTAGCGGGAGCGGGATTCGAACCCGCGATCTTCGCCGTATGAGGGCGACGAGATAACCACTTCTCCACCCCGCGTCGAATGTGTTCAGCTGTCACAGAGCATCCCGAAGGGGCTCGGAGACTACTGAATCTACTACATCATGCCGAGCTTCTTCGGAGCCGGCGGCAGGCCTCCCGTGGGAGCCGGGGGCCTCATCGCCGGGGGAGGCGGAGGAGGCG
>Ga0163150_10000542_pt1 | contig 69960 bp, 57 predicted proteins | sample OliLakLV19P2IB_FD_148628 | JGI IMG/M metagenome (GOLD analysis project Ga0163150, IMG submission 148628) | Freshwater microbial mat bacterial communities from Lake Vanda, McMurdo Dry Valleys, Antarctica - Oligotrophic Lake LV.19.P2.IB | ecosystem: Environmental > Aquatic > Freshwater > Lake >... | reverse complement strand
GCGGTGGTGGTGGCCGTGGTCGCTACTAAGCGATAGATTTTCACGAGCGAGGCCCGGTTGTGCCGGGTCTCGCTCTTTTGTTTTCCAGCCCTGTCCTCGATCGGTTTGCGGGACGGCACGCTTGTTTTCCCCGCAGACCGTTTCCGAAAGGCCGAATGAAATTAAAACAGCAGACCAAAGAACAACACATTGAAGTTGAAGGCGTCGTCGCATCCGTGCTCGCGGGCACGATGTTTCGCGTGGAACTGGACAACAAGCATCTGGTGCTCGCGACAATTTGCGGCAAGATGCGCAAGCGCTGGGTGCGCATCACCACCGGCGACCGCGTGAAGATGGAAATGTCGCCCTACGATTTGAACAAGGGCCGGATTACGTGGCGGCTGCGCTGAGACGCGTCGCAGAAATAGAGATTATGCCATTTCGTGCTTTGGGTCTGAACGACCGGGTTTTGCAGGCGGTGCAGGAGGCGGGCTACACCGAGCCGACGCCGATTCAGGCGGCGGCCATTCCGCCCGTGCTGGCGGGTCAGGATTTGATCGGCATCGCGCAGACGGGCACGGGCAAGACGGCGGCGTTCACGCTGCCCATGCTCACGCTGCTCGCGGGACGCCCGCCGGAACCGCGCCGGCGCATCCGCGCGCTCATCATGGCTCCGACGCGCGAACTGGTCGTGCAGATCGATGAGAACGTCCGTGCGTATGCCAAGCATCTCTCGCTGCGCGTCGCGACCGTCTATGGCGGCGTGGGTGAACAACCGCAAATGCGCGCACTGCGCGAAGGCGCGGACATCATCATCGCCACGCCGGGACGGCTGCTGGATTTGATGGGGCGCCATTGCGGCGATTTCGCGGCCCTTGAATTTCTCGTGCTCGATGAGGCGGATCGAATGCTCGACATGGGCTTTCTGCCGTCGATTCGCCAAGTAGTGCGCGCGCTGCCGAAGCAACGTCAGACCCTGCTCTTCTCCGCCACGCTTTCGCGCGAGATCGAATCGCTGACCAAGGAATTTCAACACGCGCCCAAGCTGATTCAGATCGGTCGTCGTTCGAATCCCGCCGAGACCGTCACGCAGTTCATTTACGAAGTGCCGGGGCATCTCAAGATGTCGCTGCTCACGCATCTGCTGCGGGACAATTCGCTGAACATGGTGCTGGTTTTCTCGCGCACGAAACATGGCGCGGATCGCATTGCGCGTCAGATCGAACAGCAGGGCATTCGCACCGCTGCGCTGCACGCGAACCGTTCGCAGAGCCAGCGCCTGCGCGCGCTCAAGGATTTCAAGTCCGGGGCCGTGCGTGTGCTCGTGGCCACGGACATCGCCGCGCGCGGCATCGACGTGGACGGCATCTCGCATGTGGTGAATTACGATTTTCCGATGCACTCAGAGGACTACGTGCATCGCATCGGACGTACCGGCCGCGCGCAAGCCGTGGGCGACGCGATCAGTTTCGTGACGCCCGAAGATCGCGACGCGCTGCGTTCACTCGAACGCTTCATCGGTCGTGGTATCGTGCGCAAGCAGGCGGAAGGATTTGACTACCGCGCTGCGGCCCCCGCCTTCAGGGCCGAACAACGTCCCGGCCAACAACCGCCGCGCCGACACGGTGCCGCTCCCCAGCAGCAAGGTGGAGGTGGAAACGCCCGTCCCCAGTCCGGTCCGGGAAATCCCAAGCCCACCCGCCCGCGCCAGTGGGAATGGAAAAGCCGGCGCGGCGGAAATGCGCGGTAAAATTTGCTGACGCTGGCCGCTACACCAGCGGTCTCGGCGGCCCCTGGCGGTTCCGGCGGTGGCGGGCCGGGTTGTCCGGCTTGCGGACGAGGCTCAAAGTGGAGTTGCTCTTGCGCTGACGCGAGGCCGTCTTCTCGACCACTCCGGCGTGGGTGAGGCGGATCATCCCCGCGGCTTCGGTCGAATGCTCGACCAAGTGCGCCGCCACCAGTTCGGCCACGCGTTCCGAGGAAATGCGGGGCGCGGCCCAGTGGGACTGAATTTCGCGCAGATAGAAGCGCCTCTCTCCTTCGGTCATGCCCGACTTTCCCCGTGCCGGACGGCCAACGCGAGGGTGAACATGAACTATGTTTCCGCCCCCTTGCACGCCGCCCTGAAATTGTTCCAGTCCATGTTTGACTCAGGACGATTCCGTGAGAGCATGTGCGGCCTTTTTCAATTTCAGAATCAGGATGCCAAAAAAAATGCTCAAAACAAAAGCTGTCCGTTCCAAGCGCGTGCCGCTCAAGGCGGCGCGTAGAAATTCCGGCGACCTCGCGTCGGGCACCGAAGTCAAAACCCGCGCCACAGGGAAGTCGGCCGCGGGTGCCGCCGCGCCCCCTTTTGTCAAAGCCAACGGCGATGCGAAGCACGCCGGAGCGGTTCCGGGAGCCGTGGATCTGGCGGACAAGCTGCGCGAACTCGTCACCATCGCCAAGGAGCAGGGCCACCTGACCAGCGACGACATCGATGACGCGCTGGTGGACTGCGCCGTCACGCCCGAGATGCTGGATGAAATTTATTCCAAGCTGAACAGCCTCGAAATCCGCATCGTGGACCAGGCCGAGGCGGACGGCGTGAAACAGCCGGAAGCGGAGGAGCCGGAAGAAACCGCCAAGGTGCCGTTCGACGGACTGGATGATCCGGTCCGCGTGTACATGCGGCAGATGAGCAAGGTCCCGCTCCTCAACCGCGAGCAGGAAGTGGCCATTTGCAAACGCATCGAGGAGGCCGATCTGGAGCGGAAGAAAATTTTGCACCGCCTCGGTTTCGCCGCGAAGGAGCACATCGCGCTGGCCGAGAAGCTGATGGCCGACCCGCCCCGCGAACGCTTCGACCGCGTGGTCTCGGACAGCCGGCTGGAAAACCGCGAGGCCCATCTCAAGGCGCTCCGCACGCTGGTGAAAAAAGTCCGCGACCTGGACGACAAGACCGACGAAAAATTTGCCCAATGGCAGGCCGCGCCCACGGCCGCCGTGAAGGCCAAGCGCTGGATCGAGTTCCGTGAACTGGATCAAAAGCTCCAGGCCACCTTCCCGAAGTTTCATTACAAGCCGTGCGTGCTCGAGGACATGATGCTCGTAAGCCGTAACGTCCATGACCAGTTGCAGCACAGCGGGCGCGTGGTCGCCGGCTTGGAAAGCCGCCGCAAGACCACCGCCGGCGCGTCTCTCGTCAGCACCGAGGAACAGAAAATCAAATCCATCGAATCCTTCGTGCGCCTGCCGCGCGAGGAATTTCTGAAGGCCCACCAGCAGTTGCTGAAGTGCGAGGCCACCGGCGACCGCGCCCGCAAAGACATGGCCGAGGCCAACCTGCGCCTCGTCATTTCCATCGCCAAGAAATACATCAACCGCGGGCTGCCGTTCCTCGATCTTATCCAAGAAGGCAACATCGGGCTGATGCGCGGCGTGGAGAAGTTCGAGTATCGCCGCGGCTACAAGTTTTCCACCTACGCGACATGGTGGATTCGCCAGGGCATCACCCGCGCCATCGCCGATCAGGCCCGCACCATCCGCATCCCGGTGCACATGATCGAAGTCTTCGGCAAGCTGATGCGCGTCCAGAAGGAGCTCTTCCAGACCTTTGGCCGCGAGGCCACCACCGAGGAACTGGCCGAGGAATTGAACCTCCCGGCCGATCGCGTGCGCGCGATCCTCAAGATGATTCAGAACCCCATCTCGATGCAGGCCACCGTCGGCGACGACGACGCGTGCTTCGGGGATTTCATTGAGGACAAGCAGGCGGAAAGCCCGATGGACATGGCCTCCAGCAGCCTGTTGAAGGGCAAGCTGGGTGAAGTGCTCAAGACGCTTACCGAGCGCGAGCGCCACATTCTCGAAATGCGTTTCGGCCTCCTGGACGGTACGCGCCGCACGCTCGAAGAAGTCGGCACGCAATACAAAGTGACCCGCGAACGCATCCGCCAGATCGAGGCGAAGGCCTTGCGCAAGCTGCGTCACCCGACGCGTTCCGTGCATCTCAAGGGCTTCCTCGACGTGCCCGAAATGGTGGCGGCATGAGCGAGATGAGCAACGTCATCTACAAGGAGGTGCGCGCCACCGCCAGCACCGCGTGGCAGCAGCACGCCGAGGAGCACGCGGCCAACGGCACGAGCTTCGTGGTGCGCCCCTTCAACAAGCAGTTGCACTGGGAGTTTCTCGAAGGGCTGCGCGAGCGGTTCCAGCTTACCGCCACTTTCAACGCCCTCGAGCGCTCCGCTTACTTCGACGCGCCGCGCTGAGCCGCACCGGAGCGGCGGACAGCCATGTCCGCCGTGGCTGTTCCCGGGACATCATTCCATTATCACCATGCCCTGCGGCTGCGGACATGGCTGTCCGCTCCTCCTCCGCTCAATGTCCCAGCATCCACGGACGGTTGTTGGGCTTGGTCGAGGATTGCAGCGCGGGCTGGTCGGTTTTCGGGTTCATCTGCGGCTTGGTGGTTTTGTGACCGTGCGAACATCCCGAACCACAGACGTGCGATGCGTGGGCGCTGCGTTCGTTGCGTTCGTGGGCAATGCGTTTCGTCGGACGCATTGCCCGCGCCGTTCGGCCCGATGATGACGCGGAGCTCTTTCGGATCAACGTAGAGGTTGAGCGAATCAATGGCCTTCAAGCCATCGAAGGACACGGCGTGTGCGTCCCCTTGCTCGATTGGTTTTGTGTCGCGCGATGAATTGAGCCTACGTTCTTCGCGAACTCACAACACGGCGGCGACCATGCAAAACAATACTGACAAGCTGCGCTGGGGCATCCTGGGCGCCGCGCACATCGCGCGGAAAAACTGGAAGGCGATTCATCACACGGGCAACGGCACTGTCGTCGCCGTCGCCAGCCGCGATCTGGAAAAGTCCCGCCGCTTCATCGCCGAAGGTCAGGCCGAAGCGCCAATGGACGCGGTGCCACGCGCCCTCGGCAGTTATGAGGAATTGATCGCCGACCCGAACGTAGATGCGGTTTATGTCCCCTTGCCCACCGGCCTTCGCAAGGAATGGGTCTTGCGCGCGGCGGCGGCAGGCAAACACATCGTGTGCGAAAAGCCGTGCGCGGTCAGCGCGCCCGACTTGCAGGAAATGCTGGAGGCGTGTCGGCGGCAGCGCGTGCAGTTCCTCGACGGCGTGATGTTCATGCACAGTCAGCGCCTGCCGCGCATCCGCGCGGTGCTGGACGATGGCGCGAGCGTCGGAGAAATCCACCGCATCACCTCATCTTTCAACTTTTGCGCGACGCCGGAATTTTTCACCGGCAACATCCGGGCGCAGAGCGAAAACGAACCGCACGGCTGCCTCGGCGATCTCGGCTGGTACTGCATCCGGTTCGCGCTCTGGGCGAGGCGCTGGCAACTGCCCCGGCAGGCCACGGGAAGGTTTCTCAGCCAGTTCACCGCCCCGGGCAGCCGCACGCCGGTGGCCACGGAGTTTTCCGGCGAGCTGCTTTTCGATGGCGGCGTCTCGTCGGGATTCTACTGCTCGTTCCTCACCGCCAACGAGCAGTGCGCCATGATCAGCGGCACGAAGGGTTTTCTGCGCCTGTCGGACTTCGTGGTGCCGGTGCAGGGCGTGGAGTCGGTGTTTGAAGTGAACCAGACGGCGCACACGGCACGCAGCGTGGAGATGCAGTGGCAGCGAATCGCGGTCCCCGAACACAGTCACAACCACCCGACCGCGCAGGAGACCAACCTGTTCCGCAACTTCGCGAACCAAGTCCGCACCGGCGAACTCAACGAGAGTTGGCTGGACATGGCGTGGCAAACGCAGTGCGTGATGGAAGCGTGCTTCCGTTCCGCGCAGGAGAACAGCCGTCCGGTGGAACTGTGAGGCGGAGCGTCGAGCATCGCTCGGCTAGGAGGAAGAAGGCGCGCCCCGGACGAGCGATGCTCGGCGCTCCATGCGACGGTTGAAACACCTCCGCTCCGGATCGCGCATTGCTTCCGCGAAATTGATCTGGGAGAACGCACCCATGCTCAGAAGATTTTCCATCGCGCTCACGCTCGGCTTCGCCTCGTGCCTGCTGGTGATCGGATCAGGTTGTGCGAGCCGGAGCGTGGATGACTCGCGAACGCTGACGCGCCTTGCCTTCGGCTCGTGCATCAATCCCACCACGCACCCGATGCTCGACCGCGTGCTCACACTGCCCTTCGACGCCTTCGTGCTGCTCGGCGACAACATCTACGCCGACACGACCAACATGACCGTGATGGCGGACAAGTATCGAGTGCGGAAGGAGAGCGCGTTCTTTCGCGCGCTGCGGAAGAAGGCGCCCGTGCTCGCGACGTGGGACGATCACGACTTCGGGTGGAACGACGCCGGCTCGAATTACGCGCAGCGCGCCGAATCACAGAAGTTGTTTCTGGATTTCATGGACGAGCCGTGGCGCTCGCCGCGCCGTCAGCGTGAGGGTGTTTACGACGCGCATGTCTTTGGCCCGCCGGGCCAACGCGTGCAGGTGATTCTGTTAGACACCCGTTATTTTCGGAGCGCGCTGGCCACGGGCCAGAACAACGCGGTCCCGAGCGGCGGGAAGTACATTCCCCATCCCGACCCGAACGTGACCATGCTCGGCGAGGCGCAGTGGACGTGGCTGGAGGAGCAACTGCGCGTGCCGGCGGAGGTGCGCGTCATCGCGTCGAGCATTCAATTTCTCTCGGAGTTCAGCGGCGCGGAGGCGTGGGCGAATTTGCCGCGCGAGAAACAGCGGATGCTCGACCTCTTGCACGCGACCCGCGCGACCGGCGTGGTCTTCATCAGCGGCGACCGGCACTGGGCGGAACTCTCGCGCCTGGATCGCCCCGACGATTATCCGCTCTACGACATGACGGCGAGCGCCCTGACGGAGCCGCACAAACGTGGCACACCCACGCCCAACCGCCTGCGCGATGGACCGACCTACCACGACGTGAACGTGGGACTGCTGACGATTGACTGGAGTGCAGCGAAGCCGTCCGCGCTCATCCAAGTGATTGATGTGAATGGGACGCCGCGGATTGAGAAGCGGATGGCGTGGTGAGGAACAAGGCTCGTCGCGCCGGGGTGAGGCGACACGGTGAAGGCGAAAGAGCCGCCGCCTCTTCCCCTGAAAATAGCCCAGAGCTTTAGCTCTGGGTTGCACGCCCCCAAATCCAACTCGTCAGTCCCGGAGGGACGGCAGGGCCATTATCACTCGCCTCCGGTGAGAAAACCTCTTTCGTCCCTGCGGGACTGGTTTCGTTGGCATGACGTTGATCCCAGCCCTAAAGGGCTGGGCTATTTTCAGGAGGAGCGTGAGGCCAAGCGGAGGCGTGGCGGAAGCGTCACTCTGCGAACAGTTCGTCGTGCAACAGCTTGCGACCGGTGTGGCCGTCGAGAATCGTGACGCCGAGTCCGTGCATCTGCCGACCGGCAAGCTTTTGGAAAAAATTCGGGAACGTCTTTTTCACGCACGACGGGTTGCGGAGTTTGATGCCCCGCACCCTCAGTCCCAGCACCGCGAAACACATGGCCATGCGATGATCGTCGTAGGTTTCGATTTCTGTCGGTGAACCGTCAGGATTTTTTGGTTGGTTCAACATGGATGGAAAAACTTCCAGCGTGTCGCCGGTCTCGATGACTATCGCGCCGCACTTCTTCAGTTCAGTTTTCAAAGCGACGACGCGCTCGCATTCTTGAACTCGGAGGCGGCCAAGGTCAGTGAAGCGTTTGGGACCGGGATTGTTCTTAGGTTCCAGTGAAGCCATTATGATAGCCGTCATCACACTGTCACCCAGCAGAGACCTCCTTGAAGTCTCCGGGATGAAGGCGACATCTGGCTTCGAGTAATCACGAAATTGGGAATCAATTTGCCAATTTGAAGTTGGCCAGTGAAGCACGCTGATTCTTCGTTTAGCTTGAAATTCCCATGCCTGCAACGTGCCGGCAGACCAAAAATAACTCCCGCTCGACGCGTCCGGCTCGATCTGAAAATTCCCGCCCATCTCCGGAAACACTTTCACCATCTCAGCCGTCATCGCGACATAGGGCGATTCATCCGCATTTTCGCCCAAGATTTCAATTTGCCAGCCGCCACGCTCGGCGCAGAGCAGCAGCGCGGAGGCGAATTGTGAACTCTGCTCAATGCTCACACGGCACTTCGCTGGGCGCGGGCCGGTGCCGTGAATTACCGCCGGAAGTTTGTCGTTCGCTGCGTCCACGCGATATCCCAGTTCCCGCAGCGCACTGAACAACGCGGCCTGCGGACGCTCGTGCATTCGTGGCACGCCACTCAGGCGATACACACCGCGCCCTAGGCATACCATCGCAGCGAGAAAGCGCGCTGCCGTTCCGGCATTGCCTACGATAAGCTCGAGGGGTTGTTCAGCGGTGCCGGCATTGGGAATCTTTCCACCGCGCCCGCGCACGGTGATGGTGCGGTTGCAGAACTCGTTCGCGTCCAGTTCCACGCGCACGTCGAAGCCGAGGCGTTGCAGGCAATCGACCATCACCTGCGTGTCCTCGCTCCAGAGCGCGCCGGCGAGCGTCACTTCGCCGTCGGCCAGCGCGGCGAGCACGAGCGCGCGGTTCGTGATGCTCTTGGAACCGGGCACGGTGATCTCGGCGTGGACCGGCGCGGAGAGCGGGATGATTTCGATGAGGTCGGGGAGAGGCATGGCTAAATTCCAAATCCCAAATTCCAAATCCCAAACAAATTCCAAGCTTCAAGCTCCAAGGGAAGGCGCTCACGCCCGCCGTTGTCCTCATTGGAATTTCGGACTTTGGAGCTTGTTTGGGATTTGGGATTTGGGATTTGGGATTTCATTCCGTGGATGCCGCCTGCGCGCACCAATCATCGCGGCGCTGCTTGGCAGTGGTGAAGAATTTCTCAACGGCGGCGGCGTCGCCGGCGGCCACGGCTCGTTGCAGTTGCTGTAACTGTTCCGTGAGTTCGCCGAGCGCGCGGGAGAGTGGCTCGCGATTGGCCAGGGCAATGTCGCGCCACATTTCAGGCGAACCGGAAGCGACACGCGTGGTGTCGCGAAAGCCGGTGGCACAAAGCTGCGGCTGCTCCTTCGGATGCGCGGGTTGCAGGACGTAGCTGGCGAGCGCCGCCGCGAGCGAATGCGGCAGATGACTGCTGCGCGCGACCAGTTCGTCGTGAAGTAGCGGGGTCATTTTCAGCAACCGCGTCCCGAGCGAGCGCCAAAATTCCTCGATGTGTTGCTGCGCGGCAGCGTTGGTCGCGGATGTGGGCGTGATGATGCAGACGGCGTTGCTGAACAAATCCACGCGGGCCGCGCTGACGCCGGGCTGTTCACCGCCCGCCATCGGATGCGCACCCACGAAGTGCGCGCCCGCGTTCGTCACGAGTGATTCCAAGTCTGCGATGACGCTGGCCTTCACACTCCCCACGTCACTGACGAGTGCGCCGTGTTTCAAAGCGGGCAGCAGTTGCTCCGTCAGCCCGCGCATCTGCGCGAGCGGCGTGCAGAGGATGACGAGGTCGGCGTCGCGGACGGCGGCGAGGAGATCGGTGGTGGCAAAATCCGGGAGGCCGGCGCGCGTGCATTCCGCGAGGGAACTTTCGCGGCGCACGTAGCCTTGCACGACGGCGGCCAGCCCGCGCGCGCGAATCGCCAGGGCCAGCGATCCGCCGAGCAGGCCGACGCCGACGAGAGCGATTTTGCGGAACAGCACGCGGCGATTAAACCGGAAGGCGGCGGCGGGGCAAAGTTTTTAGACACGCCTGCGTCGCTACGGCTCGCCCCACATGGCCGGAGCTTGAATCGATGCTGGAATTATCGGCCGGAAATTCCTCTCGCCTCCCGCCGCGGCTTCGTCATCCTTGCGCCCATGGAAATCTTTCTGAGCATCTGCCTCGGCATCGGCCTGAGCGCCGCGTGCGGGTTTCGTGTGTTCGTGCCGCTGCTCTGCCTGAGCCTCGCGGCCAAGTTCGGCGCGGTGCCGCTCACGCCGGCTTTCGCGTGGGCCGGTTCCACCACCGCGGTCATTGCCTTCGGCGCTGCCACCGTGGCGGAGATTGTCGCCTACTACATCCCGTGGGTGGACAACGCGCTCGACTCCATCGCCGGCCCGCTCGCCACCGTGGCGGGCGTGGTGGTTATGGCCTCGGTGCTGACAGACATTGAACCGTTCTGGCGCTGGACGCTGGCGGCGATTGCGGGCGGCGGACTCGCGGCCTCCACGCAACTCGCCACCACCAAGGCGCGCGCGGCCTCGTCGCTCACGACGGGCGGCTTCGCAAATCCCGTTCTTTCCACCATTGAAAACGTCACTTCCACCGTGCTGTCCATCTTCGCGGTGGTCTGGCCCATCGTGGCGCTCATCCTGGTGATTGGCGTGCTCGCGGTGTGCTGGCTGATCATCTGGTTCGTCGGCAAGCGGGTGTTGAAATTTTTTCGCGACAAACCTGCGCCGCCGGTCGTCACAGTTTAGAACCCAGCGGATTGCGCGCGAAGGCAAACTCCTCCACCACGCGTCCGCCCATCAGGTGCTCCTGAATGATCCGCTCCAGCACCGCCGGTGAACACGAGTGGTACCAGACGCCCTCGGGATAAACGACCGCGATAGGCCCGCGCGTGCAAACACGGAAACAATTCGCCTTGGTGCGAAAGACCTGCGCGCTCGCGCCGCCCGCAAGACCGAGTTCCTTGAGCCGCTTCTTCAAATACTCCCACGCTTCCAGTCCGGCTTCCTTCGTGCAGCACTCCGCCTCGGTCTGATCCGCACAGAGAAAAATGTGGCGGGAAACTTTCTCGATGCCGAGCGACTCGACGCATTGACGCAATTCATCCATCCACCGCAGCGTGGCGAATTTCCATCGCCTCCTCAATCGCGATTCCGGGCGACATCTGATCGGAAAGGATGAACCACGGAAGACACAGAAGACACGGAACAGGAGCAGAGAGATCTTGAGTGCGGATTTTTATGCCAAGCAGTCGCAAGCCAGCGACTTCTTCTCCCGTGTAGTCCGTGTCTTCCGTGGTTTAATTTGGACTCACAGTTTCGCCGCCGCACCCGTTTCGGGCAACGCCGGCTCGGAGAGCGGCGGCTGGAACCAGCGGCGCACCAGCCCGCGCGTCGGGCTGAAGAACCACGCCAGCGTGAACAGCACCGCGCCCATCACCACCATCGCGCCGGCCAGCGAGCAATCCAGCCAGCGCCCCAGGTGCATGCCCAGCACCGCACTGAGCGCGGCGTGGAGAATTGTCAGCCCGAACATCAGCGGCAGCCGGTGCGAGAGCAGCGACGCGGTTGCGCCGGGCAGCACGAGCATGGCGATCACGAGGATGGCCCCGACGGATTCAAACGCGCTCACCACCACGACGGACAGCGCGGCCATGAGGCAATAATGAATCACCGTGGCATTGATGCCGACGGACACCGCGAGACCGGGATCAAACGAACTGATGAGCAGTTCCTTGTAGAACAGTCCGATGAGCACCGCGACGCCCAACGTCACGAGACCCATCCGCACGACCGTCGGCGGACCGAACGTGAGTGAACCCAGATTCACGTAGGGCACTTCGAGCGGCACGTTGCCGATCTCGCCGTAGAGCACGCAGTCTTGATCCAAATCCACCTTGCTCGCGAAGAGGCTGATGATGATCACGCCGATGGCGAAGAGGCTGGAGAAGGTGATGCCGATGGCCGCGTCCTGTTTCACGCGTGATTTGCGGTGGATGAGTTCGATGAGAAATGTCGTGACGAGGCCCGCGCCGAGCGCGCCGAGAAACATCACCGTCGAGCTGCGGCTGTTCGCCAGCAGGAAGCCAATGGCGAGTCCGGGCAAGACGCTGTGGCTGATGGCGTCGCCAACCAGCGCCATGCGCCGGAGGATGAGATAATTTCCGACCAGCCCGCACGCCGCCGCGACGAAGAAGCCCATCAGCGTGATCCAGCCGAAGCTGTTCAACTCAGTCGTCCACGGCGTGACGACCACGTTGTGAAAGTTGAAGGGGGGGATGAGGTTCATTCGTTCCAGGCTGGGTAAGGGAAGTTCCCCCACAGATTCAGAGCAACCACGGAGTGGAGAAACATCCGTGGTCGCTCTGAATCTGTGGGAAAGTTGATGGCGCGGGGGAAAGGGCGGCGTCCTTCTTTCCGGCCATGTCTTCCGGCCATCAGATCAAATTGTTTTGTCTCCGTGCTCATCCGTGTCCATTCGCAGTCAAATTTCTCAACTCCGCTTCCCATACCCCAGCAGGCTGTCGCGGGGCGCACTGGCGGCGGCGCGGCGCAAGTCGTCGGGATTGGGAATGACCCGGCCGTGCGGATCCTGGCGCGCGAAGCCGAGTTTCCGCTCCAGTTCGCGCACCACTTCCTCGCCAAGGACGTGCTCGATTTTTTCGGCGTCCTCGTGGACGTGATCGGCGGCGATGTGCGCGGCGTTGGTGAGATACAATTCCCAGAGGCGATGGTTGCGCACGATGGCGGCGGCAATCTGCCAGCCATCCGGCGTGAGAAAAATCACGTTGCCTTCCTCGTGCAACGTGGCGAGGTCGTGCTTCACGAGTTGTCGCGACTGCTTCTGCGCCTCCTCGTTGGTTTCGCGGCGGCGCTCGGCCAGTTCGCGCAAGGAAACGCCATCGCCCTGAAACTCGCGCGCTTCGAGGACATGGTAGATGGACTTGAGCGTGTTCTCCCGCTGCGTGCGTGCGGAACGGGAACGCTGCCGCAACCAGCGCGTGAGCACGCCGTGCTTGGGGCCGAAGACGAAGGCCAGCGCGAAGACCGCCGTTGCACCCAGCACCATGAACGGGCCGGTGGGAAGATTGGGACCGAGGAAAGAAAAGAACGCCCCCGCCGCTCCGGCGATGAGTCCAAATAATGAGGCCAGCCAAAGCATCCGATGCATTCGATCCGTGAGCAGATATGCCGCAGCGGCGGGCGTGATGAGCATCGCGGACACCAGCACGACGCCGACGGCTTGCAACGCGATGACTACGGCGAACGCCACGAGCAGCATCAGCGCGTAGTGAAACGCCTGCGCGGGAATGCCGACCGAGTGCGCGAAGCCCGTGTCGAAACTCGTCACGAGAAATTCCTTGTAGCCGATCCACACCACGATGACGGCAAGCGCGGTGACAACGGCCATGAGCTTGAGATCGGTCAGACCAATCGCCGCCGCCTGGCCGAACAGAAATTTATCAATGCCGCTTTTGTTCCCGGTGGGCAGCCGCTGAATGATGGTGAGCAGGCAAATGCCCACGGCGAAGAATACCGCCAGGACGAGGCCGAGCGCGGTGTCCTCCTTGAGATGCGTGGTCTGCTTGATGGCGTGAACGACGACGGTGCCGAGCAGTCCCGCGATGGTCGCGCCGATGAAAATCGCAAGCGGGTCTTTCGACATGTTCCAGAGGAAGCCAATCGCCACGCCGGGCAAAACCGCGTGCGATAGCGCGTCGCCGACGAGCGCCATTTTGCGCACGACGATGAAGGAGCCGAGCAGGCCGCAACTGATGCCGAGCAGCATCGAGCCAATGAGCGCGTAGCGCACCGACGGGTCTTGGAACGTGAAGAAGCGCAGGGCCTGTTCCCAGATGTTGGTCTCGGCGATGTCACCAATGCGCGCGGCGTGAGCGGAGACGGTGCTGAGAAAAAGCAGAAGAATTAACCACGGATGGACACGGATGGACACGGATGGGGAGGCGGCGCGCGGGTTCTTGGAGTGCGGCGACTTGTCGCCGCCTTTTGGCCGGGCGACTCGTCGCCCGGCACGGCGTGACAAGTCCCGCCGTGAAAAGGCGGCGACAAGTCGCCGCACTCCAAGACGTCCCTCCGGTGGCACGGGCGCGTTGGTTCCATCCGTGTCCATCCGTGCCCATCCGTGGTTAAAAATATTCCCGCTCACGTTCCATTCCCCCGCTGCCGGACCGCTTCTGCGACTTCCGACAAGATGGTCAACCGCCCGCCGTAGGTGTTCTGCAACAGCTCGTGCGTGAACACTTCCTCCGTCGGGCCGAAGGCGACGACGCGCATGTTCAGGAGCAGCAGCATGTCGAAGTAATTGCGCGCCGTGGGCAGATCGTGATGAACGACCATGAGCGTCTTGCCGCGGTTCTTGAGTTCGTGCAACAACTCGATGATGGCGGATTCCGTCGCGGCATCCACGCCGGCGAAAGGTTCATCCATGAAATACAAGTCGCTCTCCTGCGCGAGTGCGCGGGCCAGGAAAACGCGCTGCTGCTGACCGCCGCTGAGATTGGAAATCTGCCGGTTCGCGTAGGGCAGCATCTTCACTTTGTCGAGACACTCGCGGGCGATTTCGCGATCGCGTTTGGCGGGGCGCTTGAACAAACCGAGATGGCCGTAGCGTCCCATCAGCACCACGTCCATGACGCTGACGGGGAAATCCCAGTCCACCGATTCGCGCTGCGGCACGTAGCCGACGCGGCGGTAGTTTTTTTCTTTGCCAAAGATTTTCACCCAGCCGCTGCTGATCGGCAGCAAGCCCATCGCGGCTTTGATCAAAGTGGATTTGCCCGCGCCGTTCGGGCCGACGATGCCGATGAGTTTGCCGGGCGGCACCACGAGGTCGATGCCCCAGAGCACCGGCTTCTTGTGATACGCGACGGTGAGGTCGTGGACTTCCAAGGGCGGCGGATCGCCGGTGGTGGAAGCAGGGCCGGAAGTAGCAGTGGGAGCTTTCATCAAAAAGAAATGGTGGAACGCACGCCGAGCAGCAGTGCGTCATCCGGGCCGTGTTTGCCGCCGGGGTTGTGAATCCATTGCACGCTTGGCTGCACCGAACACCACGGACGCAGCACGAGTTCGTAGGTCAATTCCAGCGCCTGTTCATAGTTGTGCAACGCCTGGTAGCCGCGGCGCGTGTCGCTGAAATCGGCATGGATGAAACCGATGGTGGCGGTGTCCTCGTCGCGCCCCGGGATCGGTCCGACGTAACTCAACCCTGTGTCGAAGACGAAGGCGAAGGTGCTGCGGTCCTCGGGGCTGCCGCCAAAGCGGGCGAACACTTCCACACCTTGCTCAGGGGATTCATCAAATTCCTGCCACAGCTTCTGGTCCGCGGCGATGTAGGCTCCGAAGTTTTCCCCATGGCCGCGTGTGGCGGGGGTGTTGTCAGGAAAATCCGCAGTGTGGAACCACCCGCCCAGTTTCACCTGCCCGGCCAGCGCGCCGTTCGTCGCCGATTGATGCCAGTTGAACCCCACCTCACTCATGGCCAGCGCGCCCTGGTCCGAGTTGATCTGGAAATGTGTCCCGTGCGGATTGGCACCTGGATCACCGCCGGGGCTGTCAAAGGAATCGCCGTCGAAGACCGCGCCCTGCACGTACCAGCCGTGACCGGCATCGATGCGCAAGCGCACGCCCAGGGCCGAGACATAAAACGCCGGGCCGGTGTTGATCACATTGCCCGAGATGAACGCCGGCCAGCCGAAGGCGCTGTTGAGCAATCGTCCGCCGCCCGTGGTGCCCGCGAATTCATCATCCGCGAGCAGGCTGCCCGCCCGGATAGACACCACGTCGTGGAAGAAACTCTGCTGCGCCCACCATTCGTAGAGGCGCACGCTGTCGTAGCCATCGATGTTGCTGGCCGTGAGCACGTCGCCCGCGAGGCGAGAGGGACCGCGCCCATGCAACGACATGCCGCTGACGCGGAGCAGACCGCCGCGCCAGTGCGCCAGTTTTTCGAGGTCCAGTTCGAGCGCCATCTCGGCCAGCCCCTCGTAAGCCACGCCGCGCTTCACGCCACCGGCGACATTCCCGAAAATCTCGCCGATGTAGCCGAATTGAAAATGCACGCCCCGCTCGGTGAGCTTCGTTCGCGCGCCGCCCCAGTCACCCGTGAGATGATCTCTTTCGTTGCCGCTCTCGCGCAGCGGCTCGCGCGAAGTGATGTCTCCGCTTGCTGAAACTAAATCCGCGCCGCCCGCGAGCAGCGCCGTGCTGGTGAAGAGACCGGCCGCCGCCAGTTGTCTAAGAGCCGGTCTGAAAAGGTGGCGGCAGGCATCCTGCCTGCCAGTGAGGGCCGGCTTCCAGCCGCCCGGAAAAAGGCCCGCCTGGTGGAAGTGACCCGAAATAACGGCGTGCTTCTTCCTTCGAGACCCGAGCCCGCCGGGCTGGAAGCCACGGCTCACCGTCAGCCAAGATGGCCGACGCCACATTTTCAGACCGGCTCTAAGGGTGTTTTCCATGCCGCGAATCATTTCAACGCGTTCACCACCGTATCAAGGTTGTGTTTGATCATGCCCTCGTAGGTGCCGAGGTCGTAGCCGTTCTCCATTTGCCCGGGCGTGCCCATCGCATCGGAGAACAGTTCTCCGCCAATCTTCACGCCCGCGTCTTCGCTGATGCGCTTGATGGTCGCCGGCGGCACGCTCGACTCGACGAAGATGGCCTGCACTTTGTTCTTTTTGATGAAGTCCACCAGCTTGGCCATGTCTGCGCCGCCGGCTTCAACCACCGTGGAGATGCCTTGCAGCGCGACCACTTGAAAGCCGTAGGCATGACCGAAGTAACTGAACGCGTCGTGGCTGGTGATGAGAATCCGTTTCTCCTTCGGCAATTCCTCCGCGCGCTTCAACGCCCATTGATGCAGGTCCGCCATCGCCTTCTTCGCCGCCACGCCGCGTTGCAAGAAATACTCCTTGTCACCGGGACGCGCGTCGCTCAGGCCATTGACCACCGCGTCCACACACTGCGCCCACAACTCGACATCGAACCACACATGCGGATCGGCGTGGCTGCTGCCGCCGGAGGGGTGCAACAATTTGTCCTTCGGAATAGAATCGGTGACGGCGAAGACGCGTTTGCCGCCCTTGGCCATCTTCTCAAAAATTTCCTGCATTTTTCCTTCGAGCAAAATGCCGCTGTAGAAAATCACGTCCGCGCTTTGGAGCTTGGTCACGTCGCTGGCGCTGGCCTTGTAGAGATGCGGGTCCACGCCCGCGCCCATCAGACCCTGTGCCTCCACGCGGTCGCCGCCGACTTGCTTCACGAGGTCGGTGACCATCGTGGTGGTGGCGGTGACGCGGAGCTTGCCCGTGCCGCTGGACGGCGGCGAACCGCCCGCGCCGGCGTCGCGACACGCCACCAAACCTACGGCCAGCGCGCCCGCCAGCAGCGCGTTCGCCAAGTAACTCATCGAAAGAACTCGTTTCATGGCGCGGACGATAGGCGGGCCGCTGTTTAGGTCAAAGAACAATGTTAGTTAATCCTAACTTTAACAGCGTGGGCTATCTGGAGCGCGGGCGTCTCGCCCGCCCGGCGACCAAGATGGTCGCGCTCCGCCCGTGATGGACGGCCCCGCGCCGGTCTTCGTAGAGTGCGGCGTGCGACTGACGGACATTCAGCAGATCGGAAATGAACTCGCCCTGAAATGGGATGACGGCGCGGAGAGCTTTGTCGCGCTGGAGAAATTGCGCCACGCCTGCCCGTGCGCCGGGTGCAAGGGCGAGAAGGACATCATGGGCAACCTCTACATCGGCCCCGAGAAACCGCTCCGTGCCGATTCGTTCCGGCTGAAGGGGATCGCGCACGTCGGCGGCTACGCCATTCAGCCGCAGTGGGCGGATGGACATTCGACGGGGCTGTACTCGTTCGAGATGCTCAAGCAACTGGGCGCGTGAACATTCTGTCATGTGACATCGGCCCGGCACTTCTTTAGCTTCGCACCGATGAACCAACGCAGCACCTTCGTCACGAGCGCCGCTCTCGCGCTCCTGCTGATGAGTTGCGCCCGTTACACTTCCCAGCCCATCGATGTCGCGGCGAGCGCCGGCCGATTTGAACAGCGGCGGCTGGATGCGCCCGAGGTGCGCGCCTTTCTGGAACGAAACACGACCAATACGTTTGCCACCTGGCCCCCTGCGCTCTGGAACTTCGAGCAACTCGCGCTGGCGGCGTTGTATCTGCATCCTTCGCTAGAAACCGTTCGCGCCGAATGGGCGGTGGCGCGCGCCGCGGAAATCACCGCCGGCGGGCGTCCCAATCCCACGCTCAGTGCCGGGCCGGAATATAATTTCAATCCGGCGCGCGCCCTCTCGCCGTGGATCGCGAACGTGCAGTTTGATTTGCCCATTGAAACCGCCGGCAAGCGGCGCTTGCGCATGGAACAGGCCGCGCAATTGAGCGCCGCGAGCCGGCTCAAGATTCATTCAGCGGTGTGGGTGGTGCGGCGCAACGTACGCGTGGCCTTGTTGGAATTGGCGACCGCGCGCGAAGGGCAGCAAGTTTCGGAAACGCAGTTGGCGGCGCGCGAACGGCTGGCCGCGTCCATTGAAGTGAAGTTCAACGCCGGTGCGTTGTCATCTGCGGAGGTTGAAGCGGAGCGTGCGCTCATGGCCGAAGTGCGCCGCGACATCGCGGTGGCCCGCGCCCAAACCGCGGAGGCTCGCGCGCGGCTGGCTTCCGCTGTCGGGGTCACGCTGGCCGCGATGCCGCCCCCCGAAAACATCGACCCCACGATGCCCATTGAAACCTCGCTCGGCTCAACGGCGGCGCGACACCACGCGCTCACGGCGCGGGCTGACATCCTGATGGCGATTTCGGAATACGCGGCCACGGAAAAATCGCTCGAACTGGAAATCGCCCGGCAATATCCCGACGTGCATTTGAATCCCGGCTACCAATGGGATCAGGGCGAAAACAAATGGGCGCTCGGTATTTCGGTTGAGTTGCCCGTGCTGAACCAGAACCAGGGTCCCATTGCTGAAGCGAAAGCAAAACGCGGTGCCGCCGCCGCGCATGTTCACGCCTTGCAATCGACCATCATCGGCGAATTGGATCGCGCGCTGACGGCCTTTCAGCACGCGCAAGCGACTCTCGAAGCCGCGCGTGCGGCCGCGGCCGCACAGGACAAGCGCATCGCTGCGGCGCGCACGGCCTTGGAGAATGGCGCGGCGGAAATCGCGGAGGTGCGGCTGGCGGAGGTGCAGCGCGGCGCGAGCGAGATGCACCTGGTCGAGGCGCGCGCGCGCTTGCGGCAAGCGGTCGCAGACATCGAAGAGGCCGTGCAGTTCCCGCTGCCCGACGTGGAAAATAATTTCTGCCTAAAATGAAACGAATCATTCTGCTCGTGGTGCTTATCGCGGGTGCCGTGGCCCTGGTGTTCGTCTATCGGGAAATGCGCAAGGAGCGTGATGCCGAAGCGCAAGCCGAAGCACCGGTGCTTGCGCCCTCGCGTGTCGAGCGCGGCCCGAACGGCGACGTGATGCTGCGCTTCGATGCCGCCACGCAAGCGCGGCTGGGGATTATCACCACGAATCTACAAGCCGGTTCGTTTGCGCCGGAAGTCACGGCTCCCGCGCGGGTGCTGGATACCGCCGGACTGACTTCCACGTTGAACCAATTGCGCTCTGCGGAAATCGCCAGCGCGGCGGCGAAGGCCGACTTCGAGCGGAAGAAGAAACTCTTCGACAGCGGACAAAACGCCGCCGCCAGCGCCGTGGAACTGGCCGAGGCCGCGATGAAGCAGCAACAACTTGCCACGGTCAGCGCGCGCCAATCGCTGTTCACCGGTTGGGGCATGCAACTCGCGACCAATGAAAACATCGCCGATCTTGCCAACGCATTGCTCCGGCGCGAAGCAGCACTCGTGCGGGTGGACTTGCCGTTGACCGAGCGCACGTCCGTGCTTCCGCAACACGTCGCTCTCAGCGCCGGCTTTGCCGCGACCAGGATCGTCGCAGAAGTCCTCGGTCCCGCCCCGACGACCGACAGCGTTGTTCCCGGCCACTCATTTCTTTGTCTTGTCACCACCAACGCCGCGCAATTCACGCCCGGCTCAACTCTCATCGCGCGCGTCGCGACGGGCGGTGGCACGAACGGAGTCGTTATGCCGCGCGATGCCATCGTGCGCCATCTGGGCGTCGCGTGGACGTACACGAAAACCGGCGCGGACACCTTCGCGCGGCGGTCCGTCTCGCTCGAATTCGAGCATCCCGATGGCTGGCTCTTGAATGGCGAATGGACGGAGCCAGTCGTCATCGCCGGCGCGCAATCGCTGCTCTCCGAAGAACTCAAGGGCGGCATCCAGATGAAGGACTGAGATGCTGAACTGGCTCGTTCTTCATTCACTGCGCTTCCGCGGCATGGTCATCGCGCTGGCGTGCGCGGTCATCGCTTACGGCTGTTGGGTCGCCGCACGGACGAGGCTCGATGTCTTTCCCGAGTTCGCGCCGCCGATGGTGGTGATTCAAACGGAAGCGCCCGGCCTTTCACCGGAGCAGGTTGAACTGCTCGTCACACGCCCGCTCGAACTCGCGCTCAACGGCGCGCCGCAACTGGCCACGTTGCGCAGTGAATCGATCCAGGGCCTGAGCGCCATCACGATCACCTTCGAGGAACGCGCCGACATTTTTCGCGTGCGCCAACTCGTCGCCGAGCGGCTCTCGGAAGTCGCGGGCCGTTTGCCGGCGGGCGTCCGCGCGCCGCGCATGGGGCCGCTCACTTCGAGCACCAGCCACACGTTGAACATCGGCCTGACCTCGGCGGCGCGCACGCCGATGGAACTGCGCACGCTGGCGGACTGGACGCTGCGCCCGCGCCTGCTTGCCGTGCCGGGGGTGGCGCGGATCGATGTTTACGGCGGCGAAGTGCGCCAGCTTCAAATCGAAGTGCAGCCAGAGAAGTTGCTCGTGCTCGGCGTGACGCTCAACGACGTGCTCGGCGCGGCGCGCACGGCGCTCGCGATTCACGGCACGGGCTTTGTCGAAAACCGAAACCAGCGGGTCCTCGTTCGCACCGAAGGCCAGGCCGTCACCGCCGCGCCACTCGGCCAGACCGTCGTCGCATGGAACAAAGGCGTCGCGGTGCGGTTGCGCGACGTGGCGAACGTGGGTGACGGCGTGGAACCAAAGTTTGGGGACGCGCAAATCAACGGCGTGAGCGGCGTGATCGTCGCCGCGCACGGTGCCTATGGCGCGAACACGCTGGAAGTCACCGCCGGTCTCGAACAGGCGCTGCGCGAATTCGGGCCGCTGCTGAAAGAGCAGGGCATCGAACTGCACGCGCGGCTGTTCCGGCCCGCGACGTTCGTCGAGCGATCGCTGCGGCACATCAGCCGCGCGCTGCTGCTCGGTGGCGCGCTCGTGCTGGTGGTGCTCTGGGTATTCCTCCTCGACTGGCGCACGGCGCTGATCTCATTCGTCAGCATTCCGCTGTCGCTGCTGGCCGCCGTCATCGTGCTCGATCAGTTCGGCGTTTCCCTGAACACGATTACGCTCGGCGGCTTTGCCATCGCCATCGGTGTGGTCGTGGATGATGCCATCATTGACGTGGAAAACATTTTGCGGCGGCTGCGCGAAAACATCGCGCGACCCAACCCGCGTCCGGTCTGGCGCGTCGTGCTCGAAGCGTCGCTGGAAGTGCGCCACGCGATTGTTTACGCCACGTTCATCGTGGCGCTCGTGTTCGTGCCGGTGCTGACGATGGGCGGCATCGCGGGCCGGCTCTTCGGGCCGCTCGCGGTGAGCTTTTTGATCGCGACCTTCGCGTCGCTGGTGGTCGCGCTCACGGTCACGCCCGCGCTCTGTTTCGCGTTGCTCTCTCGTGCGAAGCCGCATGAAGAGCCGGGCTACCTCGCGCGCGTGAAGCGTTGGCATCGCGGGTTGCTCACGCGCGTGTCCGGCGCGCCGCGCTTCACGATGGGCCTGGTGTTGGTTTTGATTCTCGCGGCGTGCGCCACGATTCCATTCTTCGGCGGAGAATTTTTGCCGGAGTTCCGCGAAGGGCATCTGGTCATTCACGTCGCGGCGGTGCCGGGAACTTCACTGGAACATTCCGTCGAGATGGGCAAGCGCGTGACGGCCGAATTGCTGAAAGACAAGCGCATCGTTTCCATCGGGCATCAAATCGGGCGCGCCGAGATCGGTGAGGACACCTTTGGCCCGCACTACGGCGAGATGCACACCGAACTGGCCGAGATGGGCGGCGAGGAGGCCGAGCAATTCATGAGCGAGATTCGCAAACCGCTCCTGCAATTTCCCGGACTGAGTTTCAAAGTGATGCCGTTTCTCGTGGAGCGAATGGAGGAAACGCTTTCCGGCGCGACCGCCGAAGTGGTGGTGAAGCTGCAAGGCCACGACCTGGAGGCTCTGGATCGCGCCGCGGGCGAAGTGCGCCGCGTGATGACCCGCGTGCGGGGTGCTGCGGATGTCTCGGTCGAATCGCAGCCCGGCGCGCCGGAATTGGTCGTGCGCCTGAAACCCGAACGACTGAGCGCCTATGGACTCGCGCCGGAGACGGCGTTGGAAATCATTGAAGCGGCGTTTCAAGGCGTCGAAGTCGGACAGGTCTTCCATGCGGAACAGGTCAGCGATGTGATGGTGGTGTTGCCGCGCCAACAACACGCCGACCCGGAGAAAATCGGCGGCTTGATGCTCGCGAACGCCGCCGGGGTGCGCGTGCCCTTGCGCGAAGTGGCCGACGTGTTTCTCGCCGAAGGCCGCAGCGCCATCGTCCATGAAGCATCCCAGCGGCGGCAGCAGGTGACGTGCAATGTTGTGGGCCGAGACACTGCGAGCTTCATGGCTGAACTGAAAAGGCGCATCGCGGCGGAAGCAAAGTTGCCGCCGGACATTCTCCCGGTTTACGCCGGCTCCGCCGAAGCGCAACGCGGTGCGCGGCGCGACCTGCTCGTTCACTCCGCGCTGACCGGGTTGGGCATTCTGTTGCTGCTGGGCGTGGTCTTCCGCAGCCCGCGCCATCTCCTGCTCGTGCTGGCCAACCTGCCGTTCGCGCTCGTCGGCGGGGTGCTCGCGGTTTTTGCCGGCGGCGGTTTGCTCTCGGTCGGTTCGCTCATCGGCTTCGTCACGCTCTTCGGAATCTCGATGCGCAACAGCATCATGATGATGTCGCACTTCGAGCATCTCGTCCGCCACGAAGGCTGCGCGTGGAACCTCGACACCGCGCTGCGCGGCGCGAGTGAGCGGCTCGTGCCGATCCTGATGACGGCGCTCGTGACCGGCCTCGGTCTGCTGCCTCTGGCGCTGGGTGCGGGCAGTGCAGGTGGCGAAATCGAAGGCCCAATGGCGATGGTGATTCTCGGCGGGTTGGTGACTTCGACCATTCTGAACTTGCTTGTGCTGCCCGTGCTGGCCGCAAGATTTGCGCGCATCAGTGTTCAACCAAGTGATGAATTGGCGGACGCTTCAAGGTAGGGCGCGGTGGGGGCACCGCGCCCTTTCGCGCTCCCCGACGACTTTCGCCGTGCGTCGCTCCGTTGCTCTGTTCACACTCCGTCCATGAAAGCTGCATTCATCACTCAACCTGGTCCGCCTGATTCGATTCAGTTTGGCGAAGTGCCGAAACCAACTCCCGGCCCCAATCAACTCCTCGTCCGTGTCGGCGCGGTGTCGGTGAATCCCATCGACACCTACATCCGGGGCGGGCTGATCAAATGGACTTTGCCGCAGCCGTTCATCGTGGGCTGCGATTTGGCGGGCGTGGTTGAAGACATTGACGCGGGCGTGACGCGCTTCAAACGCGGTGACCGCGTGTGGGGCAGCAATCAAGGTTTGCTCGGACGCCAGGGCACGTTCGCGGAGTTCGCGGCGGTGGATGAGCAGTGGCTTTACCCCACGCCCATCAACATCGCCGATGAAGAGGTGGCGGCGCTGGCGCTGGTCAGCATCACGGCGGCACTGGGTTTGGTGAATCGCGCGCAACTTCGCGCGGGAGAAATTCTGTTCGTCAATGGCGGCACCGGCGGCGTCGGCTCGGTCGTGGTGCAGATGGCGAAGGCGTTGGGCGCGCGCGTCATCACCACGGCGGGCAGCGATGAGAAGGTCGCCGAGTGCCGAAAACTCGGCGCGGATCTGGCGTTGAACTACAAGACCGAGGACGTGGACGCAAAGGTTCGCGAGTTCGCGCCGAGTGGCGTGAACGTGTGGTGGGAGACGCTGCGCGAGCCGAACTTCGAGCGCACTGTGCCGCTGCTGGCCACGCGCGGGCGCATGGTGATGATGGCCGGGCGGGAGGCGAAGCCGGTGTTTCCCGTCGGCCCGTTCTACGTGAAGGACTGCGCGCTGCTCGGCTTCGCGATGTTCAACGCGCCGGCAGAAGAGCAACGCGTTTGTGCGGAGCAAATCAATCGCTGGCTCGCGGAGGGCAAGCTGCGCGCGCGCATCGATCGCGTGCTGTCGCTGTCGCAGACGGCGGAAGCGCATCGTTTGCAGGAGGAGAACACGATTGGGAAGCAGGGGACGCTGGCGGGGAAGATTGTGTTGAAGCCGTGAGCGGGACAGGAGCGCGGGACAGCCATGTCCCGTGTTCCTTCCCATGTTGATGTTCGCGCGGACATGGCTGTCCGCGACTCCTATTCGCCGCTGAAGATCGTTTGCAGCGCGTTCAAATCGTGGCGGGTGGTGAACTGCTGAAAAGTTTCCCCGGCGTTCCGGCGCTTGAGATAAGTCGTGAGCATCTTTTCCAGCGTCGGCTTCAACTGCTCGAACGACACGCCGCTGAAGACCTGCCGGCCCACCGCTTGGTGGTCGCCGAAACCGCCGCCGACGGTGACGTGATAACCCTCCAGCGTTTCGCCGGAGACTTTCACCTTCGTGCCGAGCAACCCGATGTCGCCCATGTAATGTTGCGCGCAGGAATTCGGGCAGCCGGTCAGGTGGATGTTGAGCGGCTGGTCGAGTTCCAGTTTCTTCTCCAGATAATCTGCCAGTTCGAGCGCGTGCGCCTTGGTGTTGGAGGCGGCGAACTTGCAGTAGGAATTCCCCGTGCAGGCGATGAGTCCGCTGCGGAGGTGCGATTGCTTCCAGTCGAAGCCCGCCTTCTTGACCGCCTTTTTCACCGTCTCGACGTAGGCGTCGGGGACATTCGGAATGATGACGTTCTGCCAGACGGTGAGCCGCACTTCGCCGGAGCCGTAGAGGTCGGCGATCTCGGCGAGACGAATCATCTGCTTCGCGGTGAACTGGCCGACGGGAATGGAGACGCCGATGTAGTTCAGCCCCTTCTGCTTTTGCGCGAACACGCCGACGTGGGAGTGGGCCGTTGGAGTCCACGCTTTAGCTTGTTCCGGCTGCGCCACCGCCGCGCGCAGGAGTTTGTATCCGAGCATCTTCTCAATCTCCGCGAGGTATTGCTCCAGCGTCCACTGGTCGAGCAGATGCTTGAGCCGCGCCTTCTTGCGGTCACCGCGATTCCCGTTCGCGATGTACACGCGGGTCGCGGCGAGAATCACTTTCACCGCTTCCTCGGGCTTCACCAGCACGCCCATGTCGCGCGCGAACGTCTGATGGCCCGTTGCGCCACCCGCCTTCATGCGGAAATAAACTCCCGCTGGAATCTCTGTGTCTCTGTGCCTTTGTGGTTGGTCGAACTTCACCGCCTTCAGCCCAATGTCGTTCGTGTCTTCAACCGTGCCGATGAGTCCGCCGCCGTCGAGCGCGATGTTGAACTTGCGCGGCAGGTCGTGCAACGCGCGGTCCTGGTTGATGAGTTGCGCGAGTTCCTGGCAGAGCGGCAGCGTGTCGATCAGTTCGTGCGGATCGATGCCCGCCGTAGGATTCGCCGTGATGTTGCGGATGTTGTCCGCACCCGCGCCCTTGCTGCTCAGGCCTACGGACTGGATGCGGCGGAGAAACTCCGGTGCGTTCTTCGGCTCGATGAGGCGTAACTGGAGATTCGCGCGCGTCGTGATCTGCACGTAGCCGCTGGTCAACTCCTGCGACACCTTCGCGACCTCGCGCAACTGAAACGTCTTGAGCACGCCGCCGGGAATTTTCAGCCGGCACATGAACATCTCGCTGGCGGGCGTGAGATAGAACAGCCCGTGCCACTTGAAGCGGTAAATGTTTTCCTTATCCGGCGCTTTGTTCGCGACCGCGTGTTCGAGCAGCAGCGGATACGAATCGAGCGGATGCAACTCGTGCTTTACACGCTCCTCGAAAATTAAATCCGCCGTCGCCGCCGCTTGCGTGACCGGGTTCGGCGCGATGTTGCCGAAGGTTAGTCCGCGCTCGCGCAGCCCGGAGAAAAAGCCGTCGAGATACGCGCTCTGCTCGTGCGTGAGCTTCTCGCCCTGGATGGAATCGAGTGGCGCGAGGTTGGTCATCGCTGTGGGGAATGCCGAAGGCTCTGGGACTGCGGCAAGCATTGCCGCTCTGGATCCCGGCGGAGCCGCTCCGAGCTTGTGCGGTGGTCGCTCCGCTCCCAATCCAGAGCTGCAATGCTTGCAGCAGTCCCAGAGCCTGCGGCGTTAGTACACATCGCGTTGGTAGCGTTTAGTGGACTTGAGCGCGGCGACGTATTCTTTGGCTTGTTCAGGAGATTTGCCGCCCGCCGTTTGAATCAATTCATGGAGCGCCACATCCACATCCTTCGCCATGCGCTTCGCGTCGCCGCAGACGTAGAAGTGCGCGCCTTCCTCCAGCCACGACCAAAGTTCCTTCGCGTGCTCAGTCAGGCGGTGCTGCACGTAAATTTTCTCCGTCTGATCGCGCGAGAAGGCGAGGTCGAGCTTCGTCAGCACGCCACCTTTGAACATCGTTTCCAGTTCGTCGCGGTAGAGGAAATCGGTGCTGCGTTTCTGGTCGCCGAAGAAAAGCCAGTTGCGTCCGCGCGCCGCGATAGCCTGGCGTTCTTCGAGAAACGCGCGGAACGGGGCGATGCCCGTGCCGGGGCCGACCATGATGACAGGCGTGTCCAAATTCGCCGGTAGACGAAAGCCGTGCGAGACCTGCGCGAACACCGGCACCGTGGCGTCGCCCTCGACGCGATCCGCGAGGAAGGTCGAGCACACGCCCTTGCGCCCGCGTCCGTGCGTGTCGTAGCGCACGATGCCAACGCAGAGCTGCACCTCGCCGGGATGGGCCTTGGGACTCGACGCGATGGAGTAGAGGCGCGGCGTAAGCTTGCGGAGCAGCGCGACAAACTCGGGCGGGGTGAAGCGCGCCATCGGATGCGCGAGGAGGAAATCCATTACCTCGCGCCCATGAAGGTGCTTCTCAAGAGCAGCCTTATTTGCGGGCGCGAGGAAGTTTTTCAGGTCCGCGCTCTGGGCGCCTTCGGCCATGGCTTCGAGAAATCCGCTTGTCGGCTGCGTGATGCCGTAGTGCCGCAGCAGCGCGTTGCGGAAGGAGGTTTCAGAACTGTCCGGCGACTTCACCGCTTCTTCGCCATCACAGCCGAGCGCGGCGAGGACGTCGCTCACCAGCGCGGGGCAGTTCGTGGGAATCACCCCGAGCGCGTCGCCCGCCTCGTAGCTCAGGCCGGAGTCCGCGAGCGAAATGGCGAAGTGCCGGACTTCCTTCGCCGAGCCTTCGCCGGTGAGCAGCCGGTTCGCGAGCAACCGCGCGGGGAAGGGATTTGTCCTGGAGTGCGGCGACTTGTCGCCGCCTTTTTCCGGCGCGACTTGTCGCGCCGTTTCTGGCGACCAGTCGCCAGAAGGGGAAGGCGGTGACGAGTCACCGCACTCCAAGAGCTTCGCCAGCACCGCCGCGCTCCACTCCCTCGCTGCCAACTCGTAATCCAAATCACAATCCACGCGCGGATGAATCCGCTTCGCGCCGAGTTTCTCGAACGCGGCGTCGAATTTTTTCCCTGCGCCGCAGAAGTCCGAATAGTTCTTGTCCCCGAGTGCGAGCACGGAGAAGGAAAGTTTCTCCAGCTTCGGCGCATCCGCCGTGCCGAGAGCGGTGAGCAGATTAGCCGCGTTGTCCGGCGCGTCACCCTCGCCCCAAGTGCTGGTCACGAAGAGCAGGCGCTCCGCTTGCGCAAGCACGTCGAAACCGCAGGCGTTGGCCTCCAGAATTTTTGCTTCCAGTCCGTGCGCGGGAGATTCCTTCGCCAGTTTCTTCGCCAGTCCTTCCGCCGAACCGGTCTGGCTGCCGTAGAGAATCAGGAGCGGCTTCTTCGCGACCGTCGCCGGAGCCAGGCCGGTCGAAGCGGTGGCGGTGTCCGCGAAGGAAGTCAGGCCCGCAAAATAGCCATTCAACCACGCCCGTTGCTGGGCGGTGAATGGCGCTGTGGGTGGCACGTAAGGAACCGCAGTCGTTGAACTCATTTCCGTCCTTCCCACTTAGCAACGACGATGCCACGCGTTTAGTCCGCCTGATTGGTTTCGGGTGAACGCATCAAAACGATTCATGGCAGGCGTTTTCAGCTTGAGCAACGGAGGGATGCGCGCCAGGCCAATGACGGGCGGACAACTGAACCTGCGCGGGCTGGCTGGAAAGTCGCGGCGTGTTCTGTGCGAATTGGTCAAACTTGGACAGCCCGTGCCTTACGCCAAGGACGCGAAGGTTTGACCACGGAAGACACGGAAAACACGGAAAGAAAATCAGATGAAAAGGTGCATGGCCCGTGCCTTTGTCTCTTTCTTCATTCCGTGTTTTCCGTGTCTTCCGTGGTCAAACCCTCACACCTTCACGAGCTTTACGGCGCACGACTTGTAGTTCGGCTGGCGCGAATACGGGTCCACATGCCAGAGCGTCAGTTCGTTCGTCTCCGCGTAGTGCATGGGCATGAACACTTGGCCGGGCGCGACGCTCGGCGACACGAAGACCGCCGCCTCGATCTCGCCGCGTGGCGAACTGACTCGCACGCGCGCACCGGTTTCCAGGTGCAACGCGTCCGCGTCCTCGGGAGAAACTTCCACGTAGGCGCGCGCCGGATACAACTTGCGGAGCACGTCGGATTTTCCCGTGCGCGTTTGCGTGTGCCACTGCGCGGAGGTGCCGCGCCCGGTGAGCAGCACGAACGGATATTCTTTCGACACCGGCTCCGGCACCGGGCGCGGCGACTCAAAGATGAATTTCGCCTTGCCGTCCGCGTGGAAGAATTTTCCATCGGCGAACAGGCGGCGCTCTTGTGCGGGTCGAGGGCCAGAGGCGTCGGGAACTTCCGGCTCTCGTCCCTCGACCTTCGCCTCTCGACTCACCAGCGGCCACTGCACGCCGCCGCACTCATCCAGCATCCGGTAATCTTCAATGCCTGTGATGTCGCACGGCTGGCCCGCGCTGACGCGCTTGAGCAGTTGGAACACGGCTTCGGGCGAAGTCCATTTGCGGAACAGTTCCGCGCAGCCCCAGTAGTGCGCGATCAGTTGGAAAATTTTGAAATCCGACAAGGCCTGCCCCGGTGCCCGCACGACTTTCTTCAGCAGCCCGATGCGCCGCTCGGAGTTGATGAATGTGCCGCTCTTCTCGCCCCACGCCGCCGCCGGCAGGACGAGATGCGCCTGCTGCGCCGTCTCCGTGCTGGCATACATGTCCTGCACCACGAGGAAGTCGAGCTTGCGGAGCAGATGCCGCGTGCGCTCCTGCTGCATCCACGAGTGCGCCGTGTTCGTGGCGATGATCCACAGCCCTTTGATCTTCCCCGACTGGATGCCGTCAAGGATCTGGTCGTAGGCCCAACTGTTCCGCTGCGGAATGTTCTCCACGGGAATGCGCAGCGCGCGCGCGACTTTTTCGCGATGCTCCGCCTTCGTGAAGTCGTGGCCACCGATCAAGTTCGTGGTGTTGCTGAACAGCCGCGAGCCCATCGCATTGCACTGGCCGGTGATGGAGTTCGCGCCCGTGCCGGGGCGTCCGATGTTCCCGGTCATCAAGGCGAGATTGATGATGGCCTGCGCGGTGCGCGTGGCTTCGTGGCCCTGGTTCACGCCCATCGTCCACCAGAACGAAACACGTTTTCCCTGGTGGATTGTCTCGGCGAAACGGTTGAGTTGTGCGACGGAAAGACCGGTCGAGGCAATGACGGTTGCCTCATCGAAGCTGCGGACAAACGCCGCGAACGCTTCAAACTCCTTCGTGTTCTTCTCGATGAACTCGCGATCCACCCAACCGCGCTCGATCAAGATTCTCGCCAGCCCGTAGAGCAGCACGAGATCGCTCTTCGGCTGAATCGCGTAATGTTGCGTCGCCGCCGTCGCCGTCTCGGTGCGGCGCGGATCAATGACAATGATTTCCGGCTGGTTCTGATTCATCAGCACGCGCTGCCACATGATTGGGTGCGCGATGCAGAGGTTCGAGCCGACGAGCACGATGACGTCCGACTCCTCGAAATCCTTGTACGTGTACGGCGGCGCATCGAAGCCGAACGATTCTTTGTAAGCCGTCACCGCCGTGGCCATGCACTGCCGCGTGTTGCCGTCGCCGTGAATCATCCCCATGCCGAACTTCGCCAGCGCGCCGAGGAAGGCGAGTTCCTCGTTGGCGATTTGTCCGGTGCCGATCCACGCCACCGAGTCCGCACCATGTTGATCCTGGATGGCCTTCATCCGCACGGTGAACACTTGCAGCGCGGTGTCCCAATCGGTCGGGACCAGTTCGCCGTGCTCGTCGCGGAGCAGGGGAGTGGTCGCGCGGTCGGGCGCGGAGAGCGGCGTGAGCGCCTCCCAGCCTTTCGGACAGGCCATGCCGAGGTTCACCGGATAATCGGCCGACGCACTGAGATTGATGGCCTGGCCGTCGCGCAAGTGGACATTGAGGCCGCAACCGGTGGAGCAGAAGCCGCAGACCATCGTGGTGGTGGCGTCGGGCTGGAGGCGCGCGGGAATTTTGCCGAGGCCAAATTCGCCAGGGTGCAGCACCAGTTCCTGCGTGAGCGGCCCATGCCAATGGCGGAGCAGCGGGGCGAGTTTGCTGGTGACGGAGTTCATGGGGAGATGGGGAAATGCCTCACGCCAAGACCGCGAAGGTCGCAAAGGTTTAGAATTGGTTTTCCCTTTGCGTCCTTCGCGTCCTTGGCGTGAGGAAAAAATAATTCATGTCGGCAACCCTCCCGGCATCTTCGGCGCGGCCACCGTGGTGAAGAACAGGAAGCGTTCCAGCAACTCACCCGCCAGCAGCAGCGCGAACGCGGCGATGGCGAGCATCTTCGGGGCGGGCGTGAAGTGCATGGTGAGCAAGAGCGGCAGGCCGAGTCCGCCCAGCATGACGCACACGAGCCGGATCATCGTGAGCGGTTGGAATTTTCCGGTGATGAGCAGCGCGGTTTTTTTGAGCGGTGTGAGTTCGAGGTCAGTGCTGTGGCGCAGTACAGAGATTTCCAACGCGAGTTTGAGCAGGGCGCTGATGATCACGATGCCGGCCAGCGTGGAAGAAGGTTGAATCATTGCCGCGCCTGCTGCGCCGAGGATGACCGACGTGCCGAAGAAGAGCGGCACACTGCGCCGCCAGTGCCAGAGCGGGCGTTGCGTGTCGTGGTAAATCATGGCCGAACAGAAGACGCCGAGCAGGCCGATCAGCGGAGCGCCGGCTTCCAGCACGGCGCGAAGGACGCTGAACAATCGAGCCGTGCTGGAAGCCGGCGCTCCAAGCGCGAGCACGACCGTGCCGATGAGTAGCGGCGGGAACATTCCGAAGACCACGATCTCCCGGCTCATCCACGAGCGGCGCAGATTCAAGAACGCGCGCCACGCGCCGAGCGGGCGGCCCAGATGGAAGAGGCTCGCGCCCAGACCAGCGGCGATCAGTGCGAACGAAAGCAGCAGCATCGGCAGCGACACCAGCTTGAGCAGCGCGGCCAGCGTGATGACGCCCACGGACGCCTGCGAGAGCACGAGCATGATCACGAGCGGCCAGTGCGCGGGTTGGGGCTGCAATGCGGTGGAGTCGGCAGCGATGAGTCTCGTAGCCGCGTCTCGTGAGAGCGCGGCTGATCCATTCGCCGCGTCCACGGGCTGAATGGCCGCGCTCTCACGAGACGCGGCTACGGTGTAGCGCGTCGTCGGCAGCGTGTAGGGGCCCGCCGTTGCGCCGCTCAGGAAATTCTTTCCGCGCTCGCGGAACTCAATCGTCACCGCGCTCGTGCTGACCTTGGTGATGCGGATGGCCTCGTTCGGACACGCCTGCACACACGCCGGTGCTTCGCCCACGGCGAGGCGGCTCGAGCACATGTCGCACTTGCGCACGATGCCGAGGCGCGCGTTGTATTTCGGCACGTCGTAGGGACATTTCAGCACGCAATACTGGCAGCCAATGCACTGGTCATCGAGATGCCGCACGATGCCGGTGACAGGATCCTTTTCGTAGGCGAGCACCGGGCAGCCGTTTAGACACGCGGGATCAACACAGTGATGGCACGCCGTCGTGACGTGTTGCAGCGTGATGGCCGGAGAAGGTGGATTGCCTCGCGCTGCGAGGCGATTCGATGGCTCCTGATGCGACGTTGGAATTTCAACCGCTCGCAGCGCGAGCGGTTTCACCTCGATTTCACCATTGTCGAGTCGTCCGTGCCAGCCCTGGCGTTTCGGCGGAGCGATGAGCAGGCCGACTTCGCGCCACGTTTCGTTGTCGTCGAGACCGTTCAGGCTGTGACAGGCGGTGACGCACGCCTTGCAGCCGGAACATTTGTCCAACTCGACCTCGAAGGCGTATTGCTCGCCAGCGCGCGGGGCTTCGAGCGGAATTAAATCGCGGTAACTGCGCACGCCCGGCGCGAGAGCGTCATGGGCGCGTGAAAACTTTTCGACCGCCGTGAGGCTCTGCTGGTCGGCGAGCAGTTCTTGAAGTAGCGAGGGCGCGGCCATCATCAGGCAGTTTCATGCGGACGGTGGGCCGGGCTTCGCGAGCCATGTTGAAGAGCAGTCAAAATCATCGGCTTCCCTCAGCGGGGCTTGTGCCACATCGGGCGGACACAATCAGACTGGCTCAACGCTTTCGGGCGAACGGCTGAAAAGGATTCATTCCCCAAGAAATCACCGCTTTGACCGGGGCTTCGTGCGCCGGGTCATTGTAGAATCGCCGCCCGAGGCGGCATGGTTCTGGGTTACGCCGCGCTGTCGTCTTTTGTCCAAGGTGGGAAAGGAGTGGAAGCAGGTGGACGCATCGGCTTCGATCTCACCCAAAAGAACTTCCCACGGATTCAGGCCGACCACAGATGAAATTCCCCATCTGTGGTCGCTCTGAATCGGCGGGAAAACTTCTTCGGCAAAAAACCTTTCCCTGACTGGAGCTTGGAGTTTGTGACCGCTGTTGAACCGCTCCCTGCTCCCCGGTAGTGTCCGCGCCCCCGGTCGCCGGGGAACCATAATTTATGCTCAAAGCTGGAATCGTCGGGCTGCCCAATGTCGGCAAGTCCACCCTGTTCAACGCCGTCACGCGCACGCGCAAAGCCGAGGCGGCGAACTATCCGTTCTGCACCATTGACCCGAACGTCGGCATCGTCACGGTGCCGGACGCGCGGCTCGCGGTGCTCAAGGACATCGCGAAAACGCAGGTCGTGATTCCCGCCGCCGTGGAGTTCGTGGACATCGCCGGTCTGGTGAAAGGCGCGGCGACGGGCGAAGGCTTGGGGAACAAATTCCTGACGCACATCCGCGAAGTGGACGCCATCGTGCAGGTCGTCCGCTGCTTCGACGATGAGAACGTCATTCACGTCGCCGGCACCGTCGATCCCGTGCGCGACATTGAAATCATCAACACCGAACTCGTCCTCGCCGACCTCGAAGCCGTGACCAAGCGGCTGGAGAAAGGCGCGAAGGACGCCAAGCGCGGCGACAAAGTCGCCATTGCCGAGGCGGCGGTGCTGCAAAAATTTCAGCCCGTGCTGAACGAAGGCAAGCCCGGCCTGAGCGTGCAACTCACACCCGAGGAAAAAGTCATCGCGCGCGGTTTCTACCTGCTGACCGACAAGCCCACCATCTTCGCCTGCAATGTGAAGGAGACGGACCTCGCGACGGCGGAGACGAATCCTTACGTCCTCAAGGTGCGCGAATACGTGAAAACGCATCTGGCCTGTGAGGCGGTTTTCATCAGCGCACAGATCGAGAGCGACCTGACGGACTTGTCGGAAGCGGAAGCAAAAGATTTTCTCAAGGAACTCGGCGTCGAGGAGTCCGGTGTGGGCGCGCTCATCCGCGCGACGTATCACTTGCTGGGACTGCGCACGTATTTCACAGCGGGCGAGAAGGAAGTGCGCGCGTGGACCATCCACGTCGGCGACACCGCGCCGAAAGCGGCGGGCGTGATTCACTCCGACTTCGAGCGCGGATTCATCAAGGCCGAGACCGTGGCTTATGACGACTTGGTAAAGCTCGGCTCCGTGGCCGCCGCGCGCGAGAAGGGTCTCTACCGCATGGAAGGCAAGGAATACGTGGTGAAAGACGGCGACGTGCTGCTCTTCAAGTTCAACGTGTAGCACCGTGCCCCCGGCGTCCCGCCGGGTTCCGCGCCAATGCTGAGAGGCGCTGCTTGCAAGTTCGATCAGCCCTTGGAGTGACCTGCCCCGACCCGGCGGGACGCCGGGGGCACGTTCAGCGGCGCACCCGCCCGAACACCAGCGACCCGAGAAACAATCCCACGCAGACCAGCACGATGGCCGGGCCGCAGGGCACGTCGAGTTGGTAGGAGAGCAGGGTGCCGCCCACGCTGCCGATCAATCCGAACACCACGCTGAAGATAATTTGCTGCCGCAAGTTCCGGCTCACACTGCGCGCGGCGGCGGGCGGAATCACGATGAGCGCGGTGACGAGAATGATGCCCAGCAGCCGGATCGAGAGCGCCACCGCCAGCGTGAGCACCAGCACGAAGAGGTAGTTCAACCGCCGCACCGGCACGCCACAAACTTGCGCCATGTCCTCGTGCGCGGTGAGCAGAGTCACGGACGTGAGCCGCGCGCAGAGCGCCGCCGTCACCACCACGAACAGGCCGGCGGCGAGCCAGACTTCCTGCGGGCCGATGGCGAGGATTTCGCCGAACAGGTAGCTGTGCAGTTCGCCACGAAAGTTTTTCAGCAGGCTGAGAATGATTACGCCCACGGCCACGGAACTCGACAGCAGCAGCGCCATGATCGTGTCGGTGAGCAGTTCGGTGTTCTCACGCAGCCACATGATGGCGAAGGCCACGAGCAGACTTACGAAGACCATGGGCCACGTCGGATCGCTCAAACCAAACCAGAAGCCCAGCGCCACACCGGTGAGCGCCGCGTGGGAAATCGTGTCGCTGAAGAATGCCATGCGCCGCGCCGTGACGAACACGCCGAGGAACGCGCAGAGCGGCCCGAGGAAGAGCGCGGCGAGGAGCGCGCGTTGCATGAAGGGTTCAGAGAACATCGGGGAAAATTCCAAAATCCAAATCCCAAATTCCAAACAAGCTCCAAACTCCAAATTCCAAACTCCAACCAGCGCTCTCAAATTTCGCAGCGGCTCCAGAATTCCCGAAGCCTTTGGAATTTGAGGCTTGGGATTTGAAATTTATTTGGGATTTGGGATTTGGGATTTGGGATTTCCACGCCTCGCATTCTCCAACATCTAGATGAGGTCTCATCACGTTCATATCTCAATGGGGATGATGATGATGCGCATACGGCGTGGCGTGAATGCCATACGCCTGCTTGAGCGATTCGGCGTTCATCACCTGCTCGGGCGGGCCTTCGCAGCAGATGACGCCATTCAGCGCGTACACGCGTGAGGCGTGCGAATAGACCATCGAAAGATCATGCGACACGAGGATGACGGTGAGCTTGTACTGGCGCTGCACGTGCGCGATCAAATCGTAGAAGGTTTCCTCGCCCGGGGTGTCCACGCCCGCCGTCGGTTCGTCGAGCAGGAGCAGGTCGGGCTTGCTCAGGAGCGCGTAGGCGATGAGCACGCGTTGAAGTTGTCCGCCGGAAAGTTGCGCGATGGGCCGGTCGAGTAATTCCTCCACGCCGATGTGGACGAGCGCGGGTTTGATGATGTCATCGAGCTGCCGGCGCGACATGAAGAACCAGTGACGGGTTGCCCGCAGGCGCAGCGAGAGAAATTCCCGCACGCTGAGAATGAAGCTGCGTTCGAGCGCGAGCTTCTGCGGGACGTAGCCGACACGCGGCAACGATTTGGCCAGGTCGCGTTCGCCGAAGATGCGGACTTCGCCGGAATACTTTTGCAGGCCGAGCAGGCAGCGCAGCAACGTGGTTTTGCCGGAGCCATTCGGGCCGATGAGTGCGACGATCTGGCCTTGCGGCACGCGGAGGTTCACGCCGCGCAACACCTCGGTGTCGCCGAACTTCACGCGCAAGTCGCGCACTTCGACGGCGAGCGATGGATGCAGGTTGATGGATTCCGTGGGCATTATTTCAATAGCGCGATAATGACGGGGCAAAGCAGCGTGCTGCCAGTTTGTAACTGGCAGAACTTAGTGACGACGAAAGTGCCGTCCAGTTCTGAACCCTCCGGACGGCACGAAGCCTCACCTGCCAGTTACAAACTGGCAGCACGTTGAACGGCAGCACGCTGTTGGCGGGGCGCGATGGCATCACTTCAAGGACGTTTCGAGCACGGTGGCGTTGAACATCATTCGTTCCTCGTAGGCTGCGGGAGAGAGCGGGCCGGATTCAAGCGTGTCGAGTTCGGCGAGTTTCACTTTCAGGTCGCCGGCGAGGCGTTGCGCGAGCGGATTGCGCACGCCGGGCGGGACGAAGATGGCGGGAATCTTCTGCGCGCGAATCTTCTTTCCCAGTTGGGACAAATACTTGGGACCGGGCGGCACGCCAGGCTGTTGTTCCACGACGCCGGCGATTTCCAATCCGTAACGGCGCGTAAAATACGGAAACGCGTCGTGGTAAGTAACGATGGCGCGGTTGGTCACGCTGGTGAGTTTCGCGCGAATGTCGGCGTCGAGCCGATGCAGGCGCGCGACGTAAGCCTGCGCGTTGCTGGCGTAGGCGGCGGCGTGCGCGGGATCGTGGCGTTGCAGCGCCGTGAGAATGTTGCTCACGCCATGCGCGGCGAGCGCGGGATCGAGCCAGATATGTTCGTTCGCTTGCTCGCCAGCATGGTCATGCGCGTCCCCATAGTGGTGATGATGGTGCGCTCCGAACAGCAGTTGGGTCTGAAGCCCGGCGCTGACGGTGACGATTTTGTTCGTCGCCACCGTGCCGTTGCGCTGGACCTTCGGCAGCCAGCTTTCGAGGCCGAGACCATTGACCACGATCAAGTCGGCGCTGGTGAGCTTGCGCGCGTCGCTGGTCGTGAACGAGTAGGCGTGCGGATCGACGCGGCCGGGCAGGAGATTTTCCACGTCGGCAAACTCGCCGGCGACGTTCACCGTCCAGCAGTAGATGGGGAAGAAGCTGGTAACGATGCGGGGGCGTGGCGCGGCAGCGGACGAAACCGCAGCCAGAAAAACAATGGCGACACACGCGAGCAATTGCACAGAAGGACAATAGAAACGTAAGCAGAAAGCGGAAAGTGCTTTCCTGTTGGCTGGCGGCAACTCTGAACGGCCCTTCATCGGTGGGGTGGGACTTCGTCGAACCGTCGCTGTCGGCTCGGGTTCATGAGTCAATCGTCCGTCCCCGCAGTTGCTTGGCAAAGGGCTTTACCACCAGACAGCAACGCACGCCTTTCAGGTCGGGATCATTGCCAAACCGCAGCCACCCGGCTTCCGGTCGTTCCTGCAACTTCGCCATCGTGGCCTGAACCGACTTCCGATAACGCCGCGCCACTTCCACGTCTGCGTGTTCGAGATACCAGCGGAACTGGATTTCGACATCAGCGAGGAAGTAATCCGACTGCTGGAGCGTCAGCGGCATTTGCGGGATTTCTCCGCCAGGACGCGCCGTTCCATCTCTTCGAGTTCTTCCGGGCGCAGCGGACGGTGAGGGCCCCGCACGGCTTCGAGCAGAAATGATTTCAACTCCGGTCCGTCCTTGCTCCAGTCGTTCTGCTGCTCGCTCCACTGGCGCACGGCCTCGCGCACGGCGGCCCCGGCGTCGCGAAAATCTCCGGCGCGCACTTTGCGCTGCACAAACGCCTCCAGCTTCTTCGGTAAGGTGACGGTCATGAGCAAACCGTAGCGCCGGCCGCTGTTCCGCTCAACGTTTCTTCCGTTCGGCCTGCCTCGGTTGCCATCCGTCGAATCGTTACTGCCGACGCAGGAGGCGCGAGCATCACAGGCGCACCCGGCGGTCAGGGGCGGACGCTCGCGCGGCTCGCCTCGCTGCGCTCGAAAGTGGGTTCGACGGAGTCTCACCCCACCCGTGAGCCGGGCGGCGTGGCGGGTCCAATCATTTCGCGGCTTGCGACAAAGTGCATGGCCCGGCATTTTACCACTATGAAAACCGCCAGCGTTCAGCAGGTGCCGGAGCAATGGGCCAAGATTTCGCGCTGGCTCGCCGCCGGAGAAGAAGTCGAGGTCACGCAGCAGGATCAAGTTGTGGCGAAGCTCGTTCCCGCCCCGCGCCCGCAGCCAGATTTTCTCGCGCGGGCCAAAGCTGTCTGGGGCGACCAGCCGCCCGGCCAGCCGTTGAGCGCGTTGGTTCATGACGCGCGCGGAGGCGAGTCGTGACCTATCTGGACACCGGCTGTCTCGTCAAACTTTACTACCCGGAGCCGAACAGTCCCCAAGTCATCGCACTCGTTCAGGGCCGCACACTTTTCTTCACGCCCCTGCACGAACTGGAAATGACCGACGCCCTGCAACTCAAAGTTTTCTCCCAGAGCGCCACCGCCGCCCAAGCCACGGCGGCGCGCGCGCTCGTCGCGACGGATTTGCAATCGGGCGTCCTCGTTTTCACGGACGGCCAGTGGAAGGTAGCCTTTGCCGAAGCGGTCAAACTCGCGGAACAACACAGCGGCACGATCGGCTGCCGCTCTCTCGACGTGCTCCACTGTGCTACCGCGAAAGTTCTCGCCGCCAAAGAATTCATCAGCACGGACGGACGGCAAAAGCAGCTTGCGACCGCGATGGGTTTGAATCTCGTAACGCTCTGATCGCGGCAAAGGCGCGAGCAAGCCGCGACGAGGAATTTGCCCCGTGGTTCATCGGGCCGCAATTCTAGTGCAACCTTCCGCATGGGGCGCAGTGGCCGGATTGTCGATTGTTAGAATTGACCCCTTTCGGCCCGTGTAGCCAACTCTGTCAATTATTTGCTACTTCTTGGCGACGAAGCTGATCTGTTCGTTGGAAAAAGGTAAGAAAGTTGCAAATCGTCGCAAAGCTTCAAAAAAGAGTTCACTTGCTCGTCGTACGCTTCATGCGTCACTTGCGTCCACATCTCATCGGTGAACTGGTGCTTCAAATAGGTGTTAGTCCCTCGTGTCCACCAGTCCGCATCGACAGTCAGCACTGCAAATCGACTTCGTACCTTAAACCACGCGGTGGCTAAATCTGGATTGGAAGCAAAATAGTAGTTGTCAGGGATGTCCATTGCTTCAGTGATGCCGCGCAAAAGCGCGATGCATTCGTCCTTCGAGCGCAGTGACGAGATTTTTGTGAAATGGCTCACAACAGAAAACGCGGCTTTTTGGACTTGGCGCTTCGCAGTTGCGATCGCCTTTCGTTCCTCTTGTTCAGCACGCCTTTCTGTTGCTTCTGCAAGCCTCGATTGCTGGCACCCGCTATACATCATGACTAGCGTGGCCACGGTCATCACAACCGTGGCCCATGTCATCACCTTCTCGTGATATGAAATATGGTCATTTTCCATCGTTATGGAATTCCAACATGAAACTAGCGAAGGAAACAAATGGAAGAACCATGAGTGTTTCCATGCTCACGGTGGAGGAATTCATCGTGTCCGGGACGGTCAATCCCGATAGAACAATCACAGATGCTGACGGAAACGATTTTGGCTAGTTCCCCAAATGAGGTTGGAGGTCATAACTCTAGTCACGTAGTTGATGCTGCTACTACGCAGTCACCAATGCCGCATCCCAATCCTTCCACACCGGTTCGTAGCCGAGGCGCGCGATGACGGCGGCGATTTCTTCGGGCGAACGGTGGTCGGAAATCTCGAACTGGCCGGTGGCGCGGCGGGGGCATGGCGTTGCTGTCTTCACCCGCGCCGCCGGGCGGGGGCGGGACAATCACGACGGTGCGCTTCAGCCGACGCCATCCGAAAGTCGGGCGCGAACCAGACTGCAAGTTTCAGCCAGAAGGCGAAGCGGAGAACACTTATCGAAAAGGATTTTGCACGGTGAGCGAGCCAATCTTCTGCCCGTGTGACAAATCCTCCGAGTAAAGGATGTCACAACCGGCGGCATGGGCGGCGGCGACAATCAACGAATCGTAAAATGAAAAGCCGGTCTGCTCCTTCAGGCGCAACGCCTGGTCATACAAAACAACGCTGGGAAACACGGCGCACAACGGCCCGAGCACGGCGGCGAGATATTTCTGGCTCTCGGCTGGTTTCATCGGCACGGAAAATTTTCTCGTGGCAACGCTTAGGAATTCCTGGACGACCTGCCAACTGATGGAGCCGGTGTGCGATTCCAGCGCGGCCTCGATCAACGCCTGCGACTTCTTTTGCTTCTGTGGTTCCGAGGAATCGAAGGAATAGACGAAAATGTTGGTGTCGAGAAAGAATTTCGCGCTCATCGGGCGTTGGATTCGTCGCGGGAAAACTTGCGGCCCGGCGAGACGCGCTTGAGTCCGCGCATCAGGTCACGATAGCGGACGGCGGCAGCTTCTTTGGCGGTGTAGCGCGCCAGCCATTCGCGGAAAAGTGTGTTGAGCGTTTTCTTTTCCTGCTGGGCAAGCAACCGCGCTTGCTCAATGAGCCGGTCTTCCGCGCTGAGAGTGATATTCTTCAACATGCACGAGAATCGTGCGCACGAAAGTTGTGCAAGTCAAGGGACGGAAACCAGCGCCGCATCCCAATCCTTCCACACCGGCTCGTAGCCGAGGCGCGCGATGACGGCGGCGATTTCTTCCGGCGAACGGTCGTCGGAAATTTCGAATTGGCCGGTGGCGCGGCGCGTGGACCATTCGCTCGATCCGGCGGTGAGTTCGACACGGCGACCGCGCTCGGTGCGGTGCAAATCTTGGCGGCCCGCGCCGGTGTAGCCGCCGGGTTCGGTGTGGCTGCCGGCGCTCATCATCGTGACGCCGAGCGGGATCAATCCGTCGCGGAGCTTGGCCGGTTCACGCGTGGAGAGGACGAGTCCGACATCGGGGAGAAAGAGCCGCAGCGCGCCGATGAGTTGCACGAGATGGCGGTCGGTGAGTTCGGTGAGCGGCTCGAAGGAGCCGGCGCTCGGACGGAGGCGCGGGAGCGAGACGGTGACTTGCGCCTTCCAGCAGTGCCGGAGCAGGTGTGCGGCGTGCGCGGCGATGGCGAGTGCTTCGGTGCGCCAGTCCGCGAGGCCGAAGAGCGCGCCGATGCCGAGGCGGCGGAAGCCGGCGGCGTAGGCGCGCTCGGCGGTTTCGAGCCGCCAGTCGAAGTCACGTTTCGGACCGGCGGTGTGCATCTGGGCGTAGAGCGCGCGGTCGTAAGTTTCTTGATAGACGACGAGACCATCCGAGCCGGCGGCGGTGAGCGGGAGGTAATCCGCCGTTTCCATCGGGCCGATTTCGAGGGACACGCCGGGGACTTCGGCGTGAACGGCGCGGACGCACTCCGCGAGGTAGCCGTTGGAGACAAACTTCGGATGCTCGCCCGAGACGAGCAGGATGTTGCGAAAGCCCTGCGTCTTGAGCGAACGCACTTCCGCCAGCACGTCAGCGATGGAGAGCGTGACGCGCAAGATGGGATTGTCGCGCGAGAAGCCGCAGTATTTGCAGTTGTTGATGCACTCGTTCGAGAGGTAGAGCGGCGCGAAGAGGCGGATGGTTTTGCCGAAGCGCTGCCGCGTGAGCGCCTGCGAGCGGCGGCAGAGTTCTTCCAAGCTCGCTTCGGCGGCGGGTGAAATCAGCGTGGCAAAGTCCGCGAGCGTGAGCGCGGGCTGGCGGAGCACGGCACCCACGTCGGTCGCCGACGCGCCCAGCGACCGCTCGACGAGGGCGGCGAGCGGCAGGCGGTTGAACTCAGCGACAAAACTCACGGGGCGGCACGGTAACAAAGCAGAACGGGTTGTCGAGCGAGGGACTCGTGTCGCGTGATGGGAAGTGGCGGGCAACCTCGCGCAACGTGCCCCCGGCGTCCCGCCGGGTGGAGGCGTGATTCCTTCCAGCCCTGTGGACAAGGGGAGCAGCGCCGGAGTGTCCACGCCCCCACCCGGCGGGACGCCGGGGGCACAGCCACAGGCCCAAACGCGCGGCAGCGCGTCCCTACCCGTCGCCCGCCACTTCCCCTCACACCCCCCGCTGGGGGGCTGCTTTGACTTGCTCCCGCGCGCCGCCTAGCCTCGCGGGCATGGCAGGCAACGCGATGGAAAAATGGCGGAAGATCAGCGCGCGGGCGCGAGACTTCTTCCTGGAGCACGACATCGCGGCGAATGTCGATTACACGCACTCGCGGCTGCATCGCTTCGCGCACTTCTGGCTGCTCGTCGGAAAAAGTTTCAACCGCAACCGCTGCCCGGTGCGCGCGGCCTCGCTCGCCTACACCACCTTGCTCGCGCTGGTGCCGCTGCTCGCGGTGGGCGTGAGCATCACCACCGCCATGCTGCAAAAACAGGGCGACAAGCCGGCCGAGGAACTCATCGGCAAGCTGGTGAACTACGTCGCGCCCGCGCTTGATCTCCAGGCGCGTCCGTTGTGGGCTGATGCGCTGCCCATGGACGAGGAGGAGGCGGCGTTCTTCGGCATCACCAACGCCAATTATTTTTCCACCGGCACCAACTCCTTGGGCGGCACGAACTCTGTTTCCAGCGGCACCAACGCGCCGACCTTCACCGGGCAGCAGCGCGTCGTGAAACAGCTCACCGGTTTCATCGCCAACATCCACACGGGCCGGCTCACGACCGTCGGCGTGCTGGCGCTGCTCTTCATCGGTATCTCACTACTGCGCACCATTGAGGCCACCTTCAATGACATCTGGGGCGTGGCCGACGGGCGCGGCTGGTTCAAGAGCATCGTGTATTACTGGACCACGATCACGCTGGGGCCCCTCTTTCTCGTCGGCGCGATCACCCTCACGACCGGGCCGCGCATGGAGTCCTCGCGCGCGTGGCTGGATCAAGTGCCGTGGCTGGGCGCGACGCTGGTTCACCTGCTGCCCTTCGTAATTCTCAGCTTCGGCTTCGCGGCGTTCTACGCGTTGATTCCGAATACGAAAGTGCGTTTCCGCGCCGCGCTGGTCGGCGGCATCATCGGCGGCTCGCTCTGGCAGTTGAACAATTTGATCAGCGTGCTCTACGTCTCGCAAGTGATGAGCTACACGAACATTTACGGCAGCCTCGGCATTTTCCCGCTCTTCCTCATCGGGATGTATCTCTCCTGGCTGATCATGCTCTTCGGCGCGCAGGTCGCCTACGCGTGGCAAAATCGCGAGAGCTACGTGCAGGAGAAACAGGCCGAGACGGTGAACCAACGCGGGCGGGAATTCCTGGCGCTGCGCCTGATGACGCACGTCGCACGGAACTTCGTCTCGGGCGAACGTCCGTTGTCGGTGCTGGAACTCTCGCGGCAACTGACCGTGCCCAGCCAGCTCACCCAGCGCGTGCTCTGCGCGCTGGTGCAAAACCGTCTGCTCGTGGAAGTCTTGGATGGCGAGGCGCGCTACAGTCCGGGCCGGCCCCTCGACCGCATCAGCGCGTATCAGGTCGTAACGGCGTTGCGCGCCGGCGGCGGGAGCGAACTGGCGACGACGGAAGATGAGTCGCGCCTCGTGGTGCGGGCGGAATTCGAGCGCATGATGCTGGCCGAGCGCGAGGCCGGGGCCGGCGTGACCATGCAATCGATGGCGGAACTGACGGCGAAGCAGGTGGGGGATGGAAAATCCAAAATCCAAATCCCAAATCCCAAATAAGTTCCAAGTGCCCAAGCTCCAAGCTCCGGGAGCGCGGGCGTCTCGCCCGCCGGGCGGCCAAGATGGCCGCGCTCCATGGCTGAAAGATGCGCGTTCTGGATTGGAGGTTGAGCTTCTGGAATTTGTTTGGGATTTGGGATTTGGACTTTGGATTTTTCTCTCTTCCCACTCGATCAACTTTCTTCTCGCGCCTTTCACTCCGGCGGCAATACTTCCCGCACTCGTGAACGCCCCGGCTCCAGCTTTGTTGCCCGTCCTTAAGCAATACTTTGGCTTCGACTCGTTTCGCCCGTTGCAGGAGGAAATCATCCGCGACGCGCTGGCGGGGCGTGACACTTTCGCGTTGCTGCCGACCGGCGGCGGCAAATCGCTCTGCTTCCAACTGACCGCGCTCGTGCAGCCGGGACTCACCGTCGTCGTCTCGCCGCTCATCGCGTTGATGAAAGATCAGGTGGACGCGATGCAGGCCAGCGGCGTGGCGGCGACGTTTCTGAATTCCTCGCTCACGCCGGATGAAGGGCGCGCACGTCTGCGCGGCCTGCATAATGGCGAGTATCGCCTGCTCTACGTCGCGCCCGAGCGGCTCATGCTCTCCGGCTTTCTCTCCGACTTGCAGCGTTGGAAGGTCGCGCTCATCGCCGTGGACGAGGCGCATTGCATCAGCGAGTGGGGTCACGATTTCCGCCCGGAGTACCGGCAGATTTCCCAGTTGCGCGAGTTGTTTCCGAACGTGCCGTTCATGGCGCTCACGGCCACGGCCACCGACCGCGTGCGCGCGGACATCATCAAGCATCTCAAGCTGCGCGAGCCGGGCTGCTACGTCGCGAGCTTCAATCGCCCGAACCTCACCTACCGCGTCATCCCGAAATCCGGCGCGTACGAACAGGCGCTGGAATTCATCCGTGCGCGCCCGCAGGACAGCGGGATTATTTATTGCCAGAGCCGCAAGAGCGCGGAGAGCGTGGCGTCGAACTTGAACGAGGATGGTGTGAAGGCGCGCCCGTATCACGCCGGTCTCGATGGGAAAGAGCGCAGCAAAAATCAGGAATTGTTTCTCCGCGACGAGGTGCGCGTGATCTGCGCGACGATTGCCTTCGGCATGGGCATCAACAAGCCGAACGTGCGCTTCGTCATTCATCACGACCTGCCGAAGAACGTGGAGGGCTACTATCAGGAGACGGGCCGCGCGGGCCGCGACGGACTGCCGAGCGAATGCCTGCTGCTCTTCAGCGCGGGCGACGTGGTGAAACAGCGCGGCTTCATTGAGGAGAAACCGGAACCCGAGCGCACCATCGCCCGCGAGCAGTTGCAGCAGATGGTCCACTACGCCGAAAGCGCGGACTGCCGGCGTGCGTCGTTGCTGGATTATTTCAGTGAAGAATTTCCCGGTGACAACTGCGGCGGCTGCGACAACTGCCTCAGTCCGCGCGAGACGTTCGACGGCACGTTGCACGCGCAGAAATTTCTCTCCTGCATCTATCGCATCCGCGAGAAGAGCAGCTTCGGCGTGGGGTTGAATCATGTCGTCGAAGTGCTGACCGGATCGTCCTCGGAGAAGGTGCGGAAGTTCGGACACGAAACGCTCTCCACCTACGGCATCGGCAAGGACGTGGGCCGCGTGGAGTGGGGCGCGATTGGCCGCGAGCTGATCCGGCTCGGCTACGCGAAGCAGGACGCGGCGCGTTTCAATGTCGTGGAACTCACGGCGGAAGGCCGCGCCGTTCTCACGCAACGCCAGCCGGTGCAACTCACCAAGCCGATGAAAGTGCCGGAGCGCCGCGAACACGCCGTGGGCGAAATCGCCTGCGACGAGGGGCTGTTCGAGCGGTTGCGCGGCTTGCGGAAACGTCTCGCGGACGAGCGCGGCGTGCCGCCTTACATCGTGTTCTCGGACGTGGCGCTGCGGCAGATGGCGCGGGTGTATCCGACGAACGAAGGCGAGTTCACGCGCATCAGCGGCGTGGGCCAGGTGAAGCTGCATGACTTCGGCGCGAGCTTCATGGGTGAGATCGCGGACTTCCTCACCAGCAATCCACGGCAAATGTTCGCCGACGATTCCTTCGCCGCGCCGCCCCCGCCGCGCAGCCGCCTGAACGACACCGCGCGCGAGACGCTGCGCCATTTCCGCGCCGGACGCAGCGTCGAGGAAATCGCCAGGGCGCGAATGCTCGCCTTCAGCACGATTTGCGGACACCTCACCACGGCGGCGGACGCGGGCGAAGTGATTGATCTAAATCAGTTGCTCACGACGGAGGAGCAGGAGGCGATACGCACGGCGTTCAAGAAATGCGGTTTCGGAAATCTCGTCGGCGCGCACGAATACCTCTCCGCGAAGTTTGACATGAGCCTGCTGCGCCTCTGCCGCGCGGTGCAGCAGCGTGGCCCCGGCATCCTGCCGGGTCGGGATTAAATGACGGGAAGCGCCGCTCTCATGTCGAGCAGCGCCCGGCGTCCTCATGCTTCCAACCGGCGGGACGCCGGGGGCACGTCAGAGTTGTATCAAATTTCAAACGCTTCCAAACTCACCGCGTCGAATGCACATGAGATCGCACCTTGGCCTTGTTTTGCTCCTGACCGCCTTGTTCGCCGCCCGCGCGGCGGACACGAAGACGCCGGACATCACGCCGGAAATCTACGGCGGCTGGAATGGCGGTCTGGTGATGCGCGGCGGCGATGCCAAGGCCGTGGTCGTGCCGGCGGTCGGCGGGCGTGTGCTGAATTTTTCCCTGAACGGCGAGAACATCCTGTTCGACAATCCCGACGCGAACGGGCGCACGCTCTTGAACTCGTCGAACTTTTGGGCGGGCGGTTATCAGCTTGATGTCGGGCCGGAATTGCGCGGGATTCCGAATCATCAGTGGCTTTGGCAGGGCCCGTGGGGCTGGCGTGTGCCGCGTCCGTTCACCGTCCACACCTTCAGCCAGCCGGAGTTGACCCTCGGCGTGCAGCTCGAAAAAGAATTCGTCATAGACCCCGACACGGGCGACCTCGGCGTCATGCAGCGGATGCGCAACGTCATTTCTAACGACGTATCGTTCTGTCTGTGGGACCGCACGCTCTGCAAGGCGGGCGGCTACGTGCTCATGCCGTTGAACAAGCGCAGCCGCTTCAAAGCGGGCTGGGCCATCCGGCGGGGGAAGCGCGTGCCAGAATATCGTTACGACGGCGACCGCCCGAGCGACGAGCGCGTGCGCGTGCTGGACGGCGTGCTCGTGGCCCAGGCGAAGGCGCTGCCGGAGACGCCGAACTTGAAACTCGGCACGGACAGTGACGCGGGCTGGATCGCCTACGCGCGCGGGCGGATTCTGTTCGTGAAATACTTCCCCGTGTTCCGCGATGGCAACTACAGCGACGGCGGCAACACCGTGGAATTCTACTGCGACCGCCGCGTGGCCGAACTGGAACCGCTCTCGCCCGAAGTGACCATGAAGCCAGGCGAGTCGTATTCGTTTCCCGAGAAGTGGGTGCTGATCGAACTGCCCAAGGAAGTCGCCGGCTACGAACACGCGCGCTCGCTGGTGAAGATGATCCCGAAGTCGCCGTTCGCAAAGTGAGAAGGAACGTGCCCCCGGCGTCCCGCCGGGTGGAAATGTGCTGACATCGAGCGTGGCTCGACACGCCAGCAACGTGCATCGTCATTTGCCCACCCGGCGGGACGCCGGGGGCACACTCCGCGACGCATCACATGAATCCCCTTTTGCCCTCGGGAACCCTTCCGCTAACGTCCGCCCCACGCATGAAAAAAGTCCGCGTCGGAATCATCGGCCTCGGCAACATCGGCAAGCACCACGCCGGTTACTTGCTCGACGGCCAGGTGCCGCGCGCGGAACTGGCCGCCGTGTGCAACACGTCGCCCGCCGCCTTGGAACCGTATCTCGGCCGCGTGCCGCATCATTTCAACGACGCGACCGCGCTGCTACAGTCCGGCACCTGCGACGCCGTCATCATCGCCACGCCGCATTACCAGCACACGGCGCTCGGACTCGCGGCCTTCGAGGCGGGGCTGCATGTGATGGTGGAGAAGCCCATTTCCGCGCACAAGGCCGACGCCGAGCGACTCATCGCCGGCGCGCAAAAACATCCGCAGCAAGTTTTCGCCGGGATGTTTCAACTGCGTGTCGAGCCGCGCTACGCGAAGATTCAGCAACTTCTCAGCTCCGGCGAACTCGGCGCGCTCGTCCGCATCAACTGGATCATCACCGACTGGTTCCGCACCGAGGCTTACTACGCGAGCGGCGGCTGGCGTGCGACGTGGAAGGGCGAGGGCGGCGGCGTGCTGCTGAACCAATGCCTGCACCAGCTCGACGTGTTGCAATGGCTCTGCGGAATGCCGGCACGCGTGCGCGGCTTCTGCCAGCTCGGGCGCTTCCACAACATCGAGGTCGAGGACAACGTGACCTGCTACCTCGAATGGGCCAACGGCGCGACCGGCGTGTTCATCTCCTCGACCGGCGAAGCGCCGGGCACGAACCGTTTCGAGATCGTCGGCACGCGCGGCAAGCTGGTGCTCGAGAACAACAAGCTCACCTTCACGCGCAACGACGCGGACATGATCGAGTTCAGTCAGGCGGCCAAGACCGGCTTCGCGAAACCCGAAACGACCACGGCGGAAATCCCGTTCGAGAACTCACCCAACGCCCACGCCGTGCTCATGCAGAATTTCACCGACGCGATTCTCGACGGCATCCCGCTCCTCGCCCCCGGCGCAGACGGCCTCGGCTCGGTCGAACTCGCCAACGTGCTCCTCTACTCCTCGCTCCTCGACGCGCCCGTGAAACTCCCGATGGACGGCGCGGCCTGGGAGGCCAAGCTCAACGAACTCATCGCCACCTCGAAGCTGGAAAAGAAAGTCGTGAAGATCGCCAACGACGACTTCACGAAATCGTTTCATCGGTGAGTATTTCCAACTGATCCATTCCCGTGAGAACCCGTGCTGCACGCTGATTCTGGATTCAGGCCGAGACCAAACTCTTCACGTTTTCGCCCCTGGCCGACTCCGCGATAATTTCTTCTGCTCGGCTTTGAGCCGTTTCTTTTCCCGGCTCTCCACCTTCTTGATGTTCTCAGCCACCGGCAGATTCTCGGGCATCGTGCCGCCCAGTTCATGAATGGTCCGGCGAACTTTGCGGCCCACTTCGTTGTGAATCCGGTTCGCCTGATCTTTGTTCCGCACATTTTCCCGGCGCAGTTTGTCCTCGGCTTGCGTCGTGCGGAAAAGATTCGCCGCCAGTTCCAGGCTGCCCATGTGGTCGAGGACGTGTTCCTTCGGTTTGAGCCGCTTGCGCCCGTGGATGTCGCGCTGGCTCAATCCGCCATAAAGTCCGCGATACCCGTGATCCATGAAGATGGCGTAATCCACCGGCTGAATGACTCCCGATTGTTTCGCCACGCCCGCCAGATTCTTGTTGCGCCTCTTCATCTCGCCGCGCAGCAGCAACCGCTTCTGCTCTTCTTGGACGGCCTCCACGTCGGCCAATTCCTGGCGACGTGTCTGGACGGCGAAATAACTTTGCCCCAGCGCGACGAGCGGTTTGCTCGGATCGGCGTTCTGAATGACCAGATAACAGGCGTAACGCGAGAGCGCCCAATCCTCCAGTTCGCGCTGCGCGCCCGAACCGATGCCGACCATTTCGTTGATAACAACGAAATGGTCGGAAACCGGATGGCCGCTTTTGGCGCAGGCTTCGCGGGCCTTGGAAATAGCGGCGGTTAAATTGCGGAATTCCCTGTATTCCAGCACGCGGGCCAGTTCACGCGCCGACCAAAATTCCGCCCCGGCGGCATTGACGCGCTTGATGCGCTCGAACGTGTTGCTGGCCGTGTTTGCAGGCAATGGATCGCTCATGGGTTTCATTTTACTCAAAGCGTCCGGTCAAATGAAGAACGAGTTGTTCACACATTTTGCGCCGGAAATCGCGACGGGCAATTCAGTCCTCCGCGCCGGGGTCGCGGCCGAGGCGGTGCTTGATGTCGCAGTTCAGGATGAAATCCTATTCCTCCGCCGTGAGGGTTTCGGACGAAGTATTTCAACCGCTCATCCAGGCTGATACACGCTGAGGCCGGAGCGCCGGTCTCCGACCCGGCATGTTTTTTTTCCCACCACGGATGCACATGGATCCCGTAAGGCGGGACGGATGCGGATGGCTTGGGCGGGCCGATCATCCGAAAGCGGCGCTAAAGCGACCGCACTCCAAACGCTTCGCGCGGCACGAGGCGTCTGCTGCTTCGCGCCAGCGTTTGGAGTGCGGTCGCTTTAGCGCCGCTTTTCCATCGCCAACTCAATCAAGCTCCCGGCAAATCTTGGGACGGCAATCCGGGCGTTCGTTGTTGGCGTGGCTGGCGTGGCGTTGTAGTGGCGGTCTGTGACCGCCGACCGCGCGCCTTGGGAGTGGCGGGCAGGAGCGGAGCGGTGAGTTGTTCGTAAAGGCGGAAGAGATGTTCCACGCGCTCGCGGTCGGAGTGGAATGGTTCGGGGCGATAGCAGCGTTCCACGGCGCGGTCGAGTTCGGTGTGGGCGCGGAGCAGGTCGCGCGGCATGGTGTTCGGGTCGTAAAGGTCGGCCAACGTGGCCAGTCCGCGCGGCGGCAGGTGCGGCTCGCGCGCGGCCAGCACGGCCTGGGCTTTCACTTCCAAACGCGCTCGTTGCTCAGGCGTGGGCGTCGGCCAAGGGAAGTTGTTATAGACCAGTTTGTTTGAGTAGCGGTAGCGCGACTCCAATCGTCCGCACACTTGTCGCATCCAAGCCATGTGCATGGCGGACGACAGAAATCCGAAATGAAAGGGCGTGGCGTTGGCAACGATCTTCACGAGGTTGCTGCCAAGAATCTCCGGCTTCATGAAGCCGATGGGAATGTAATGTCGCCGCTCTGAACTCACTTCCGGCACGACCAGGAAGGTTCGTTTTGGCATGTTCTCGACATGGAACCGCGTGGGCGTGTCGGCAATTTTTCGGGTCGGCGCGCTTTTGCTGGCGAGGCGAAACTTGCGGACGTTCTCCACGCGCTCCAGCGCGTGCGGCATCTGGCGAAGTTCACCGGGCGGACAATCTCCAAGCCAGAGACACCAACGCTCCATTCCATGGATGAATTCTTCCGAGCCAATCCAGCGACGGAAATACTTCCGCGCGTTGGGTTCGAGTTTCAGAAACTCCGCCTTTTGCTCCGGCGTGAACAGATAGTTCCCATCGTCAATCGGTTTGTTGCCGATGCCCATTTGGGGCACGTCGCAAAGCGGAGTCGAGCGGTTCACGATGGCGAGGTCGGTTCCTTCGACGAGGTAGGGACTGATGTTCCGGGCGGTGACGACGGTGGGCGTTTCGTCTTCGTAGTCGTAGATGCGCTTGTCTGTGATGTCGAACGCGGCGAAGCCGATGATGACGACGTGAACGTGCGCCTTGCCCCGCGCTTCGCTCGCCCACGCAAAAGTTCGATGTGCAAAATGAATCTTCAGGCGATGGCGCTGGAAGAGATGGTTCCACAACACGCCGACTTGCTCGCCCTGGCTGATGGAGTTGGTGGAAACAAATCCAACGACGATGCGCGTGTTCCGAATGTATTCCGCCGCTTGGAAATACCAGCCCGTCACGTAATCAAGGAGACCGCTGTTCTCCGCGTCGCCAGCGATGGCATCCATGTCCGCACGCTGTTCGTCACCCTGAAATTTCGCGCCGATGAACGGCGGATTGCCCATCACGTAAGAGCACTGCTCGCGCGGGAGCACGGCGTTCCAATCGAGACGGAGCGCGTTGCCTTGCACGATGTGCGGCGAGGCGCGCAGCGGCAGACGGTCGAATCCCTGGCCGAAAGCTTCGGCGGCCAGGCCGTTCATCTGGTGGTCCATGAGCCAGAGCGCGACCTCGGCGATGCGCGCGGGCCACTCGGCGTATTCGAGGCCGTGAAACTGATCCACATCCACCTTGCACAGGTCGCGCACGTTGAGTTCGCGTTGATCCGCGCCGTAGAGTTCACGCAGGACTTCGATCTCCAGCAGGCGCAGTTCGCGGTAGGCGAGCACAAGGAAGTTGCCGCAGCCGCAGGCCGGATCGAGGAACTTGAGCGCGCGGAGTTTTTTGTGAAACGCCTCAAGATTGGCGCGGCGGCGCGTGGAGCGGTCGCGCTTGAGTTGCTCGAACTCGCGGCGCAACTCGTCGAGGAAAAGCGAGCGGAGCACTTTCATGATGTCTCGTTCGCTGGTGTAGTGCGCGCCCTGTTGACGTCGGGCGCGCTCGTCGAGCACGCCTTGAAAGAGCGAGCCGAAGACGGCGGGGGAAATTTTCGCCCACTGGAAATCACAGCAGTAGAGCAGCGCCGTTCGCATCTCACGGGTGCAGCGCGGGAAGCCGAGGCGTTCGGCGAACAAGTCGCCGTTCACGTAGCGGAAGCCGTAGAGCGGATCGGTGTCTTCGAGCGCGGTGTCGGACTTGGGATTGTTCAGCCAGTCAAAAAGCTGATTCAACTGCGCACCAAGATCGGAGCCGTCCTCGCGGGTGCGGGCACGGATGAATTGGGTGAAGGACTCCGGCTCGAAGATGCCCGTGTCCTCGGCAAAGACGCAGAAGAGAATGCGGACGAGCAGGCGTTCCAGTTCGTGGCCCGTGAACCCGCCGGCTTTGAAAGCATCGTGCAGCTCGCACATGCGACCGTAGGCTTTCTGGTTCGCCGGGTCTTCGGGATCGAGCCGCACGCGCGTCTGCCCAAGCATGAAGGCGAACGAGCGGATGGCGCGGGGGAACTCATTGAGCGTGAAGGAAACGCGCGAGGTCGGGCGACCGGCAAAGAGCGGCAGGTCGCGCTGCTCTTCGGGTTCGAGATCGTAGAGAACGAATCGCGCGAAGTCAGAGACGAGGACGAAGCGTGGGATTTCATCGAAGCGGCCTTCGCGCGTGAGGTCTTCGATGTAAGTGAACGCCTGCGTCTCAGCGGCATTGAGGTCTTCGCCAAAGCTCTTGTGCTCGACGAGCAGCTTGCCGCGCCAGAGCAGGTCTATGGCGCTGGTGTTGCCGTGAAGGTTGCGGACGTTGGCCTCGAATGAGGCGAGGGACGCGCGGCGGATGCCGAACACGTCGAAGAACTCGTTGTAGAACGTCTGCTTGTCGGCGCGTTCGGAGGTCGCGGCAGACCAGTCCCGGGAAAACCGGATGGCCCGCTCGCGCACTTCACTCCAGGAGAGATGGGGCATGGCTGTTCGCTCGCGCGCGAATCAGCCTGCTGTGTGGTGACTGTCCTTTGTGGGAACTCTGGTGCCTGAAACTAAATGGGACGCACTTACTTGCGTCCCGCTACAGGCACCTAGGAGGGCCCACGAAGGAACGCTTTCAGCGCGCCCCGTGTGGGGCGCGCCTCAAGCGCTGTCCTTCGCTGAAATTTCCTAGGTTTCGTAGCGGACAGCAGCCGAAGCTGCGCGAATTGGTTTTGGTTAAATTGTTTCTGGTCTTTGTTTTTCTGAACGCGGCGAGAGTAGCGGGAGGCGAAGGGCTGGCAAGCGGAAGGCTTGGAACGGGGGCGATGGGAAGTGGCGGGCAGGAAAGTTGAGCGCGCAGGCCGGTCTCCCTCCCCATGAATCTTCCCACAGATTCAGAGCGACCACGGAGCAGAAAGACATCCGTGGTCTTCCTGAATCCGTGGGAAAGACTTTGGTTCATGGGAAGGCCGGGTGACGGTGGGAAGGTGGCGAGACTCCCGCCTGACGGAGATCGCCAGACGCACCACCCCTCACCCTGAATCCCTCTCCCCGTTGAGGGGAGAGGGAAGCTGGATGAGGCATCCGCCACTGCCAATCGCACCCGCGCTGCCCACGACGATTACGCGCGGCTTGTCTCGGCAGGGGCGGATGCCCTACTTGTTGGCCCATGATTATCACTGGCATTGGCGACGAGGCGGCGAACGGCATCGATGGACAAATCCGCGCGCATCAGGCGCTCGGGTGGAAGACCATCGAGATGCGCGGGGTGGAGGTGCCGGGATTTGCCAAGGCGAACTTCCACGAGATTCCGGACGCGGCGTTCGACATCGCCGCCGGCCAGTTGAAGGATGCGGGCATCAGCGTGTTGTGCTTCGGCTCCACGATCATGAACTGGCAGAAGACGGTGGCGACCCCGTTCGACGTGACGCTGGGCGAAGTGAAGCGATGCATTCCTCGGATGCAGAAGCTGGGGACGAAGTTCGTGCGCGTGATGAGCTTCAAGCCGGGCGATGACGAGGCGGTGATTCCGCCGGAAGTTTTTTCCCGCGTGCGTGAGGTGACGAAGATGTTTCTCGATGCGGGTCTCCAGCCGGTTCACGAGAACTGCATGAACTACGGCGGTATGAGCTGGCAGCACGCGCTGGAACTGCTCGATCAAGCGCCGGGACTCAAGTGGGTTTTCGACACGGCGAATCCGGTGTTCAACGCGGACCGCTCGAAGCCCAAGCCGTGGGCAAAGCAAGACGCCTTGGAGTTCTACACGCATGTGAAGCCGCACACCGTTCACGTCCACATCAAGGACGCCCGCTGGAATCCGGCGAAGAACGACGCCGACTATACGATGCCCGGCGAGGGCAGCGGCTACGTGCGCGAAGTGATCAAAGATTTGCTGGCGAGCGGCTATGACGGCGCGTTCTCCATCGAGCCGCACATCGCGGTGGTCTTCCACGATGCAGCGGTCACGTCATCCGCCGAGCAGCAGTTCCAGAGCTACGTTGATTACGGTCGCGCGCTGGAGAAGTTGATGGCCGAAGTGCGCGCGGCGTGACTTTCTCACGGGAAGGCCCCGTGGTCGCGCGGCGCTACGGTTCTCTCTCCCCATGAACTTTCCCACGGATTCAGAACGGCCACCGATGCTGCCTGATTCGTGGTCGCTCTGAATTCGTGACCCCCCCGGTTCTGGAACGACATCGGGGCTGCGCGCAACGCGTTCCGACCAGGACTCAAAATCAAAAACGCCCGGCCGGACTGATTCCAACCAGGCGTCTGAAAATCTCGAACCGCGTTACACTTTCGCCGCCGCGACGCCATCCATCGTCACCACCTGGCTGGTCACGGGGCGCTGGCCCTTGTGCCACCAGAGCACCAGCGCGCTGGCGATGAAAATGGACGAGTAGGTGCCGGTGATGATGCCGATGAGGAAGGTGAAGGCGAAGTCGTTGATCGCGCCGCCGCCGAAGAGGTAGAGCGACATGGTGGCGAGGAACACTGTGCCGGAGGTTATGATGGTGCGGCTCAGGGTCTGGTTCAGCGCCTTGTTGATCAGTTCGCGGAAGGTGCCGCGCACGCCGAGCTTCAGGTCTTCACGGATGCGGTCAAAGATCACGATGGTGTCGTTGATGGAGAAGCCGATGATGGTCAGCACCGCCGCGATCATCGTCGAGTTCAGTTCACGCCCGGAGAGCGCATACCAGCCGACGGTCATGAGGACGTCGTGGAGAACGGCTACGATGGCGCCGATGGCGAAGGAGAACTCATAACGGAAGGCGACATAGACGAGGATGCCGAGCAGTGAAAACAGGAAGGCCAGCACGGCGCTCTTCAGAATTTCATCGCCCACGGACGCGCCGACGCGGTCGGTGCCTTCCAGCTTGAAGCCGGCCTGGGCGAACTGGCTGTTCAGCGTGGAAGTGATTTTGTCCGTGGAATCAAAGCCGGCGGTGACGCTCAGGGTCTCCTCGGTGCCGACGATGGCCTGCTTGTACTGAACCATGTGCTCGCCGACCACCGGCTTGAGGGCGGCCGTGAGCTTGTCCTGATCGACGCGTTCTTTGAAGGAGTATTGCGCCTTGTCGCCGCCGAGGAATTCATGCCCGACCATGTGCTTGCCGCGGGAAATGCCGTAGCCCACGCCCACGATGATGACCAGCCAGGAGAGGATGAAGGCGGGCTTGGCCCATTTCATGAAGTCGAGGTTCGAGGACTTGATGAGCTGGAGCATGGGCAGGGACTTCATCCAGCCGAGGTTGATGAACGTGTCGAACACGAGGCGCGTGACGACGAGCGAGGTGAACAAGCTGGCCGACACGCCGATGGTCAGCGCGACGCCGAAGCCCTTGATGGTGCCGGTGCCGAGGTAAATCAGGATGACGGACGAGATGAGCGTGGTGACGTGCGAGTCGAAGATGGTGCCAAAGGCCCGGCTGTAGCCCGCCGCGAGCGCACCGCGCAACGACTTGCCCTTGGCCATTTCCTCGCGGATGCGTTCGAAGATCAGGACGTTCGCATCGACCGCCATGCCGGCGGTGAGCAGGATGCCGGCGATGCCCGGCAGGGTGAGCGTGGTGTTGAAGGCGCACATCACGCCGAGCAGGATGATGAGGTTCAGGACGAGAGCGAAGTTCGCCACCAGCCCCGCCATCAAATAATAGACCAACATGAAGGCCGCCACGGCCAGCGTGCCCCAGAGGACGGACTTGATGCCGCTCTGAATCGTGGACTCACCGAGCGTCGGGTCCACGCGCTCTTCCTTGATGATGCTGACGGGGGCTTCGAGCGGGTTTTGCAGCGTGGCCGCGAGGTTGAAGGCTTCCTGCTCGCTGAAGTCACCGCTGATGGAGCCGCGTCCGCCGGCAATCGGGCCCTTGATGTTCGGGGCGGAGTAGAGTTCGCCGTCGAGAATGATGGCCAGTTGGCGGCCCACGTTTTCGGTGGTCACGCGCTCAAAGACCAGCCCGCCGTCCGTGTCAAACGAGAAGAGGATTTCCGGCTTGTTGAAGGGGTCGCGGCCCACGCCGGCGCCCGTCACGTTCTTGCCGTTCAGCCCGGGGATCGGCGTCTTGCTGACGACGTGCGGCGTGACCTGTTTCTCGCCGTTGGGCAGGACGCGCTGTTCCTTCATCACTTCAAAGCCCGGCGGAATGATGCCCTGTTCGAGCAGGGAGCGGCTGTCCTGATGCACGAGGCGGAATTCGAGGAACGCGGCCTTTTCCAAAGCCACGCGGACGTTGGCCATTTCCGCAGCCCCGAGGCCGGGCATCTGGATGATGATCTGGCGTTCACCCTGCTTCTGGATGAGCGGCTCGGCCACGCCGAACTTGTCCACGCGCTTGCGCAGGACTTCGATGGCGTTATCGAGCGCGACCTGCTCGGAGGCGTTGGTCGCGAGCTTGCCGGTTTCCATCTGCACGATGAACGAGGAGCCGCCCTGCAAATCCAGGCCGAGCCGGACTTCGCCCGCGCCGCGCTTTTGGAGCACGTTGAGAATGGCCGTCGTCGGCTCCTTTTCACCCTTCACGTCAATGGCGAAGTGGCGCGAGATGTCGTTTGTCCCCACGGCATCGCGGAGGTTTTTGTACTCGCTCTGCGGATTGGCCGTCTGCAGCTCGGCGAACCGCACCATGATGTTCGAGTAAACGCCGTCGCGCTTGCCGATGTTTTCCTGAAAGACCTCGATGAGCGGCCGGCTCTTGAGCGGCAACATTTCCGTCGCGGCCCAGCCGACGACGACAACGATGATCAGCAACTTCCAAAGGTGACTGCGATTCATGGCAAGGACTTAGTTTTGCGCGGCATCGGTGCCGGCTTTTTCGGTGATTTCGGAGATGGTGGACTTAAGGACTTCCAGCTTCGAGTCGGCGGAGCGGAGGGACACGGTCTTCTCCTTCACGCCGATGACGACGCCAACGATGCCGCTGGCGGTCAGGATCTTGTCGCCAGCCTTCAGGTTGCTCATCAGGTTGTTCAGCGCCTTCTGGCGGGTGCGCTGGGGGCGAATGACGATGAAATACATCATCAAGCCCATGATCGCGACCATGCCGACGAGTTTCATCATCTCGCCTTGGGGATTGGCCTGCGTGCCCGGCGGAGACATGGCCAGCAATGCAAAAAAGTGATCGATTATCATATTTTCCTGAACAAGAGCCGCTGAATTTACGGAGGAGCGTTTTTTAAGCAAGAAGGAGTTTGAGGGCGGAAAGGGGCGGGTGGCGGCTGGCCTCCGCACCAAACTCCTTCGGCGCGGCCCCCGGCTCTCCAGAGCCGCAGCGGCCACGACTGGTCCACACGCTGCGGCTCGGGAGAGCCGCGCGCCGATCCCGGTGCGGGGGTCAAGGGAGTGTTGCCCAAATCGCCGGAGCGGCGGACAGCCATGTCCGCCGTGGTTGATCCATGCGCCATCAGGCCGAAATCATCCCATGGAAAAACTGCGGACATGGCTGTCCGCGACTCCTTTCCATTTGGGCAACACGCCCTCAAGTTGTGCCGGTCCGCCGATTCTCATCGAAAAAATCCGCGCTTCCCCCCGCCCATCCATGCCATCCTCCGCGCCGTCCGATGCACAGCATTTTCACCGACCTTCTCGACGCGGTTGACGCGGGCGAACCTTTTGCGCTCGGAATCATCTCCGGCGTGAAAGGTTCCAGTCCGCAGAAGCGTGGCGCGAAGGCGCTCTTCTTCGCCGACGGCCGCATCGTGGGCACGCTCGGCGGCGGCTGCCTCGAAGCCGAGGTGCGCGAACGCGCGCGGCAGACGCTCCGCAAACAGCAGCCGGACGTCTTCGATCTCGTCCTCGATCACGACTTCGGCTGGGACGATGGACTCATCTGCGGAGGAAAAGTTTGCGGGCTGATTCTCCCGCACGCTGCACAAGCCGGAGACATCTGGCGCGCACTCGCACGCCGCGATCTGGTGCAAACGTGGGGCGTGCGCAGCGACTTCTCCATCGCGTGGGCTGGGGCCGACGATGCCGCCTGGCTCTACCGCGAAACCGTCGCCCCGCCCTGCGCGCTCTGGATCGGCGGCTCTGGCCATGTCGCGCAAGCCGTCGCCCCGCTCGCGTTACAACTCGACTTCGCCGTGACCGTCTTCGACGACCGCCCCGCGCTCGCCAACCACCAGCACTTCTCCGCCGCCACGGATCTGCGCGTGGATGCCTGGGAAAAAATCCTGCGCGCTCCGCTGCCGCCCACCCCGACGTTCGGCCTCATCGTCACCCGTGGCCATCAGCACGACGCGCTGGTCCTGCGCGAGTGGATTCACCAGTCGTTCGCCTTCCTCGGCATGATCGGTAGCCGCCGCAAATGGCGCATCATCTCCGAACAGTTCCTTCAGGACGGACTCGCGACAGAGGATGAACTGCGCCGCGTCGAGTGTCCCGTCGGCGTGGACATTGCCGCCGTGAGCGTGAATGAAATCGCCGTGAGCGTCGCCGCCCGCCTCGTGCAACAGCGCGCGGCACTGATTAGAAGTGGCGGTTAGGAGCGCGGGCGTCCCGCCCGCCGAAATGGAACCAGATGCCCTTTCACCCGGACCGCGTGGGTGCGGCGGAAAACCTTCCGCGCGCTCCGGCGGGCGAGACGCCCGCGCTCCTGCTTGCGTGCCCGCCAGTTCTAATCGCACCCGACGCGAGGTGAAACAACGGGCGGACCTTTCACCACGCGGACATCTGCATTTTGGATTTTTAATTTCTCATTCCCCGCCCACACTCCGCGCCCATGAAATATCAGACCCGTTATGGCCGGATCCCGGCGTCGTTGTTCACCGAGAACCGCGCGCGGTTGAAGTCGATGTTGCAACCGAACTCGCTCGCGGTGGTGAACACGAATGACATCTTCCCCACCAACGCCGACGGCTCCCTGCGGCTCGTGACGCATTCGGATTTGTTTTACCTCACCGGCGTCGAACAGGAGCAAAGCATCCTGCTGATTTATCCCGACGCGCATGATGAGAAGCAGCGAGAGATCCTTTTCATCCGCGACTTGCATCCCGACCTCGAGACGTGGGAAGGCCACAAACTCACGAAGACCGAGGCGCGGGAAATCAGCGGCGTGGAGCGCGTGCATTGGTTGAGCGAATTCCCGCGCCTGCTGCACCGCCTGATGTGCGAGTGCGAACACGTCTATCTGAACACGAACGAGCACAAGCGCGCCGTCGTCGAGGTCGAGACGCGCGAGGCGCGCTTCGTGGCGGATGTGGTGCGGCAGTATCCTTTGCATGATTACCATCGGCTCGCGCGCGTGCTGCACCAGTTGCGCGTCATGAAGTCGGAGGCGGAAATCGACGTGTTGCAAAAAGCGTGCGACCTGACGGGGAAAGGCTTTCGCCGGCTGCTGAAATTCGTGAAGCCCGGCGTGAATGAAGTCGAAGTCGAGGCGGAATTGGCGCACGAGTTCATCCGCGGCGGCGGTGGCTTCGCCTACACGCCCATCATCGCGAGCGGCGTGAACGCCTGCGCGCTGCACTACATCGCGAATTGCGACGAGTGTCGGAAAGGCGATCTGCTGCTGCTCGACGTGGCCGCGAGCTACGCGAATTACAACTCGGACATGACGCGCACCATTCCCGTGAACGGAAAATTCACGCCGCGCCAGAAGGCCGTGTACAACGCCGTGCTCCGCGTCTTCCGCCAGAGTTGCGACAATTTGAACCCCGGCAAGCTGGTCAAGGACTGGCAGAAGGAAGCCGAGGCGCTGATCGAAAAGGAACTGGTGGATTTGAAACTGATCACCACGCGCCAGATCAAGAAGCAGGACGCGGACAGTCCGGCTTTCAAGAAATACTTCATGCACGGTCTCGGTCATCCCATCGGCCTCGATGTGCACGATGTGGGACTCACGACCGAGCCGATGCAAGCCGGCTGGGCGATGACGGTGGAGCCGGCGATCTACATCCGTGAGGAGGGTTTCGCGGTGCGGCTGGAGAACACGATTGTCATCGACGAGAACGGGAACCGGGATTTGATGGAGGACATTCCGATTGAGGCCGGGGAGATTGAAGCGGCGATGGCGGGGAGAAATTCCAAATCCCAAAAAACAAAATCCAAATAAGCCCCAAACTCCAACCGCCAAATTCCAAACGCGCCCGGACGGTGGCAATCTTTTGGATTTTGAAATTTGGACGTTGGGGTTTGTTTGGGATTTGGGATTTGGATTTTGGAATTTATCCCCGCGCTTGACATTGTTTCCCCGCGCTTTCAAACACCCCGCGTGTCCTCCGCCCGGGAAAATTTCTATTCGCAATGGCGCACGTCGCTCCGCCCGTTCGGCGTCCTGCGCGAGAACGATCTTCCGCCCGAGGCGCTGTTGCAAAACATCTGGCATCATCAACGCATCCTTCGCGAGGAACTGAAACTTGCGGACGGCCGTGCGCTCCGCGTGCTGCATCCCGGCTTCTGGAATCATGGCGCGGGTCCCGACTTTCGCGACGCGGTGTTGCAGTTCGGCAGCGAGCCGCCGGTCACGGGCGACGTGGAAATCGATCTGCAAGCGTCCGGCTGGAAAGCCCACGCGCACGACCGCAATCCGAACTTCAAGAACGTCAGGCTTCACGTTTTGTGGGAAGGCGCTGCGGGTGAGGAGTCACTGCCCACGCTCGCGCTGAAATCTTTCCTGGACGCCCCGCTCGTTGAACTTGCGCTCTGGCTCACGACCGACGCAGCGCAGAAATATCCTGAGAGTTTGCTTGGCCAGTGCGCCGGACCGCTGCGTGATCTTTCGCGCGCGCAACTCGATCAGTTGCTGAACGAGGCCGCGCTCGTGCGCTTCGAGCGCAAGGCCGCCGACCTGAACGCCCGCGCGCGGCAGTGCGGCTGGGAGCAATCGCTGTGGGAAGGAATGCTCCGCGCGCTCGGCTACCGCCAGAACGTCTGGCCCATGCAGCGCGTCGGTGAATTGCGCGGACGCTTGGGCAAAACTTCGCTCATCAGCACCCAGGCTCGTCTGCTCGGGGTCAGTGGGTTGCTGCCCAACGATCTCACGCGCCAGCAACGCAGCGCGGACACCTATCTCCGCACCGTGTGGGATCACTGGTGGCGCGAGCGCGATGCGTTCAGCGATTGCGCGCTGCCCAAGTCGCTCTGGAAATTGCACGCCCTACGCCCTGCGAATCATCCACACCGCCGTCTCGCGCTCGCCGCGCATTGGGCCGGCGACGCGAAGCTGTTCAAGCGCATTGATCAGTGGTTCACCACGACACAACTGGACAACGGGCTGGATGAATCGCTGCTGAAATGTCTTCAGCCAAGCGCGGATGAATTCTGGTCGCGCCACTGGACGCTGCGCTCGGCGGCGATGCCGAAGCCGCAGCCTTTGCTCGGTGCCACGCGCGCGACAGATCTCGCCATCAACGTGATTCTCCCGTGGCTCTGGCTGCGGGCGCGTGAAGGTGGCAATGCCAAACTGCAAGCTGAAGCCGAGCGCCGTTACTTCGCGTGGCCCGCCGCCGAGGACAACGCGGTGCTGCGCCTCGCCCGCGACCGCCTGCTCGGTGGACGCCGTGATGTGCGGCTCACGAACGCCGCGATGCAGCAAGGCGTGATGCAAGTGGTGAGCGACTTCTGTCATCACTCGAACGCCCTGTGTGCGGACTGCAAGTTTCCGGAGCTGGTGAAGAACTGGCGGGTTGGAGTCCACGCTTCAGCGTGAGTTGGAGTTCACGCTTGAGCGTGTCTTCGTTCGTGAACTCCGTGCGGACAAGCTGAAGCTTGAACTCCAACTCAACCTAAAGGTTGGACTCCAACTGGCACTTCGGGCACCACGCCGTCGTCCGGCCACCGATGGTGCCGCGCGCCAGCTTCGCGCCGTCGCGAGGACATTTTCCGCCCACCGCCCAGCGCTCGTGATAGAACCAGCCGCGCGGAGGGTCGTTGAAATCGTGACTGACGTGTTTCATCGCGCCTGCGCAGACGAAACGGATTTCTTTCCACAATGATTTGCTCTGTGGGGCGGAAAGGTCGCCGCTCGGACGAAGCGGATTCAGTCGCGCACGCCAGAGAATTTCATCCGCCATCCAGTTGCCCACGCCGGGGAAATGATCCTGCACGAGCAGCAACGCCTTGAGCGGCAGACGGCGGCGGCGTTGCAACACGCCGCGCAACACGTCGCGAGTGAAGGCGTCCGAAGTGAGCGGCGGCGCGATCTTCGCCCACCACGGCGGCTCGCCTGCGCCTTGAAACCAGAGCACACGCCCGAACATGCGCGGGTCGCTGAACACCAGCGCCAGCTTTCGTTGGCGTAGCACCAGATGGTCATGTTTGCCGGCCGTGAAGTCCGCTGGCTCGGTGCGCAGCTTGCCGGTCATGCCGAGATGAATGGCGAGCCACGCGCCGCGCGCGAAGCGGAAGGCCATCTGCTTCCCGCGCGCCTCCGAGGCGAGCAGTTTCGCGCCGGTGAGTTCACGTTGCAGCGCGGCGAGGTCCACGCCGCGAAAGAGGCGCTTCTCCGCGTGCAGTTCCACTGCGAGCACCTTCGCGCCCACGCCCGCGTCCCATTGCTTGCGGTAGTATTCGACTTCGGCCAGTTCCGGCATGGCGCGGAGGTTAGTGACGGCCCAGCGCGGGTGACAATAGTTTGAGCAAAATCTCCTGCGACGCTTGCTGCATCCACCGAAGTTTCAGTCCAGCCAGTTCTCAACGCGCAGACCGGGAAGGTCCGCAAAGTCGCGCAGATTGCGGGTAAGCAGGACGGCGTCGTGGGCGATACAGATGGCGGCGATCTTCAAATCCATCGTGCCCTTGCGCCGGTGCAGGGTTTGCAAGTGGTGGAAAAGTTCCGCCGCCTCGCGGTCGAACGGCAGGATGGCGAGCTTGGCGAGGGATTCGATGCTCGCTTGAAGGCGGGCATAACCCTCGACCTGCTCCACACCCGCCCGGTGCTGCCGCAGGAACCCAATCCACCCCTGCAATGTTTCCTCGGCGGCGACGATGCAGGAGAAAACATCCGCGCCGGCCTCTTCGAGGCGCGCGGTGAGCCGCTGGGCGGCGGCGGAGTTTTCCCTCAGCTCACGAAAATGGTTAGTGTCGAGGACGACGAACATGCCGGCTCAGCGGACGCCTTCGCTTTTGCGCCATTCCTCACCAATCCGATCCGCCGCGCGATCCGTCTCGTCTCCCTTGGACGTCCCGATGATTTCACGCCAGGCAGACTTCGCGACCGGCTGCAGTTTCTTTTCCAATTGCGCCACGCGCTCGGTGAGTTCGGTCAGCTTCAGTTCAATCTTCTCGCTACTCATGGTCGGAATGTGGCAGCGGGTGATTTCTCCCGCAAGCTTGCGAGAAGGCCCGCCAAGCGCTGGCCTGATATTTTTCTCCGTCTGCGGGAGCAAATCCACTTCACTGCCGTCCAAACTTTTATGAAACGGATTTTCTGTCTCGCCGTCGCCGGACTGCTCGCACACTCCGCCGCCCACGCCCGCGTTAAAATGGTCGCGCTGCCGGATCGCGCCCGCGTCGTCGTGTCGCTCACCAATCCTGACGCCACGCTCGTCGAGGAGGAGCGGCTCATCATGCTGCAAAAGGGCGTCAACAAAGTGGATTTCTCGTGGCGCGGCGTGAGCATCGACGGATCAAGCATCCAGGTGCGCGCGCTCACGCATCCCGCGGACGTGAAGGTGCTGAATACCAGCTATCCGCCGAATGAAAACGCGCTCATCTGGGAAATCTCCAGCCCCGTGGCGCAGGAGGAACGCGTGCGGATTTCGTATCTGCTCTCCGGTCTTTCGCGCGAGGTCACGTATCGCGCCGTGGCGGAGCCGAACGAGAAATCCATGACGCTGCGCAATTATCTCCGCCTGCATAACAACTCCGGCGAAGACCTGACTGACGCCGAGGTGAGCGTGGGTTACGGCAGCAGCTTCAAGAAGACCATCGCGCACGAGGAAGTTTTGGAAATGCTCTCTGAGCGCGTGGCTGATTTGCCCGTGCGAAAGGTCCTGACTTGGGACGCGGCCAGCCAGCCGTGGGACCCGGAGTATCAGAAGAACACCGTGGGCATTCCGCTCAATTACGTCATCACCAACGCCACGGCGGCGAAGCTCGGCACGCACACCATGCTGCCGGGCAAGGTGCGCATCTTCATCAAGACCAAGGAGCAGCCGGCTGGCGCGGGCGAGCAGGCGGGCGAAGGCGTGGCGTTCACGGGCGAGGACTGGGCGAAACTCACGCCGGTGGATCGCGAGATGAGCCTGTTCATCGGTCAGAGCCGCGACGTGAAGGTCACGCAACGCAAGACCAAAGAGGAGAAGACGAACATCCGCCGCAACAACTCGAACACCATCGTGCTGAATGACGTGGACGAGATTTACAAAATCGAGATCGAGAATTTCAAAAAGGAGCCGGTGAACCTCACGCTCGTCGAGCACATCCCCGGCTACTGGAAAATGGTCGAGAACAGCCACGCCGCGCAGTTCAAGAAGAAGGACGCGTTCACCTTCGAGTACAACCTGGTGCTCCCCGCTGAATCCACGGGTGAGAAGAAGACGACGGTCACGTTCAACATCAACCGCGTGAATGTGCAGGGGAATGAGCCGAGCAGCTTTTGAGCAACGACATCAGAGGAGACTTATGAGAATGACGAATTCCGAATGTCGAAGGACGAAAGAATTTCCAATGACGAATAACGAATCGGATCAGGACGTTGCCCCCCGTTCGGAAGCTTGGCTTTGGTGCTTCACTCGTCATTCGTCATTCGTCATTCGTCATTCGCTCATCACCCTCGTGATTTGCCTGACGGCATCACTGGCCCACGCCCGCATCAACGTCGTCACGCTGCCCGACCGCGACACGGTGCAGCTCACGATTTACAACTCCGCCGACTTGACGCTGGTCAAGGAGACGCGGCATCTGACGTTCAAGAAGGGCATCAACAAGCTGGAGTTCTCGTGGGCAAACACACTCATCGATCCGACCTCAGTGGAGTTCCGGCCGCTGACGCATGTGAGCGAAGTGGAATTGCAGGACACGAGCTTTCCGCCGCGCGTGGCGAACACGTTGGAGTGGCGCATCAACTCGGAGTTCGCGGGCGAAGTGATGGTGGAGATTCGTTACTTCACGAGCGGCATTTCGTGGAGCGCGGATTACGTGTGCGAAGCAAACAAGAACGAGACGGCGATGGATTTCTCCGGCGCGGTGCGCGTGACCAACAACAGCGGTGAGGATTACGAAAATGCCCAGGTGCGATTGGTCGTGGGCATCATCCGGCTGGTGCAGGAAATCGCCGACCTCGCGCGCGCGGGCAAGCCGGGGATGCCGACGACGACGGCTTTGGGCGTGGGCGGGCGAGTTCCGGCAGCTCCTGCGATGATGGCCTTCGGCGCGATGATGGAAGCGGACAAGTCGGCGATGATGAAGCCGAAGGAAATTCAGAAGGAAGGTCTCTCCGAGTATTTCATGTACACCGTCGAGGGCCGCGACACGATTCCCAACGGCTGGGCCAAGCGGCTGCCCTCGTTCAAGACCGATGGCGTGACGTTGACTAGCTACTACAAGTTCGAGGTCGAGCGCTTCGGGGATCAGGTGATGCGCTACTATCAATTCACCAATTCCGTCGCGAACAAGCTGGGCAAGGAACCGCTGCCCGATGGCGCGGTGAAGGCGTTTCGCTTCACCACGGACGACAAGCTCTACGCCTTCGTAGGCCGCACGGCGGTGAAGTACATTCCCATCGACGAGTTTGTGGAACTGGAACTGGGCAACGATCTCGAAGTGGCCGTGAAGCCCGTGCTCATGGACTGGCAGAAGACGGACGTGCAGTTCGACAACGACGGCAACGTGAAGGGCTGGACGACAAAGGAGACCTGGGAGATCGAAGTGCAGAACTCGAAGGAGATTCCCGTGACCCTCGACATCCGCCGCAATTTCGCCGGCGACTGGACGCTGACCAGCGCGCAGAAATACGAGAACGTGGACAAGACGAAGGTGAAGTTCGTCCTGCCGGTCGCGTCCCGTGCGAAGCAAAAATTCACCTACGAACTCGTGACCCGACATGGAACGAACGCCACGCGGTGAAATGACGAATTCCGAATGTCGAAGGACGAAAGAATTTCCAATGACGAATGACCAAACAGATCACAACACGACAACTAGGCTGAAGCTTCGGCCTAGCGGCTTCACTCGTCATTCGTCATTCGTCATTCGCCATTGGGCGCTCACGCTTCTGATTTGCCTGACGTCCTCCCTCGCCCACGCCCGTATCAACGTCGTCACGTTGCCCGACCGCGACACGGTGCAGCTCACGATTTACAACTCCGTCGATCTCACGCTGGTCAAGGAGACGCGGCATCTCACGTTCAAGAAAGGGATCAACAAACTGGAGTTCTCGTGGGCCAACACACTGATCGATCCCACGTCGGTCGAGTTCAAGGCGGTGACGCACGCGGATGAGGTGGAGGTGATGGACACGAGCTTTCCGCCCCGCGTCGCGAACACGCTGGAGTGGCGGATCAATTCGGAGTTCGCCGGGGAAGTGGTGGTGGAGGTTCGTTACTTCACGAGCGGGATTTCTTGGAGCGCGGACTACGTATGCGAGGCGAACAAGAACGAGACGGCGATGGATTTCTCCGGCGCGGTGCGGGTGACGAACAAGAGCGGGGAAGACTACGAGAACGCACAGGTGCGGCTCGTAGTCGGCGTGGTGCGATTGGTCGAGGAAGTGGTCGCGCTGGCGCGGCGGCAGTCGGGCGAGAAGAAGGACGCCTCCACCAGCGAAGTGCTATCGAAGGCTATGGCCATGGACTCGGGGCGTTTCTCCCGGATGCGTGGCGGGGCGATGGATGCGCTGGACCGCGCCAAGGAAATCACCAAGGAAAGTCTCTCCGAGTATTTCATTTTCACCGTGGAGGGGCGCGACACGATTCCCAATGGCTGGGCGAAGCGTCTGCCGTCGTTCAAGACCGAAGCCGTGCCGCTGACGAGCTATTACAAGTTCGAGAAGGAACGCTTCGGCGACCGCGTGATGCGCTACTACCAGTTCACCAACTCCGTCGCCAACAAGCTGGGCAAGGAGCCGCTGCCGGACGGCGCGGTGAAGGCGTTCCGCTTTGCGAGCGATGACCGGCTCTACGCCTTCGTCGGGCGCACGGCGGTGAAATACATTCCGATCAACGAGTTCGTGGAACTGGAACTGGGCAACGACCTCGAGGTCTCTGTGAAGCCGGTGCTGATGGATTGGCAGAAGATCGACATCACCTTCAGCAACAACGGCAACGTGCGCGGCTGGACGACGAAGGAGACGTGGGAGATCGAGGTGCAGAACTCGAAGGACATCCCAGTGGTCGTGGAAATCCGCCGCACCTTCCCCGGCGACTGGACGCTGACCACGACGCAGAAATACGAGAACGTGGACAAGGCGAAGGTGAAGTTCATCCTGCCGCTCACCGCGCGCGGGAAGCAGAAGTTCAGCTACGAAGTGGTCACTCGGCATGGGACGAACGTGCAGCGGTAGGACAGGCTTCCAGCCTGTCTAAACCAACATCTGCTTTTCTGAGAGGTGGGAGATGACACAACCGCCCTCACCCCCGCCCTCACCCCAGAGGAGAGGGAGAACCGCATCCAGTCCATAAGGACGAGCTCGTCGTCACCCAATGCGGGCTGACTTTCTCCCTCTCCCCGAGGGAGAGGGCCGCGGTGAGGGAACAGCGGCTGAAAATGTCCGGGGCATTCGCAAACGTGAGCCATTCATTTTGAGATGGTGGGACAGGCTGGAAGCCCGTCCTACAGATTTGCGGATTGCCCCTCACCCGCCCCGTCTCGCAAAGTCACCGCACATTGCTGAAATGAAAATTGCCATCATCGGTCTCGGTTACGTCGGTCTGCCTCTCGCTTTGCAATTCGCCAAAAATGGCGTGGACGTGATCGGGTTGGACATCGACCCGGAAAAAATCGCGGTTCTCAATCGCGGCGGGAGCTACATCAAGCACATCCCAGCGGCGGACGTGAAGCGCGAGGTGCAGTCGAAGAGGTTCGCGGCGGCGGCTGATTTCTCGCGCGTGCGCGACGTGGGCGCGGTCATCATCTGCGTGCCCACGCCGTTGAACAAAAATCGCGAGCCGGACATCTCGTACATCCTCAAGACCGGCGAGGCCATTGCGCCGCATCTGGCGCGCGGCACGGTGGTGATTCTCGAATCCACGACATATCCGGGCACGACGGACGAGGATTTGCTCGGCGTGCTGGAGAAGGGATCGAAGCTCAAGGCGGGCAAAGATTTTCACCTCGCGTTTTCGCCGGAGCGCGAAGACCCCGGCAATCCGAGCAGCCGCGTGGCGCACATTCCGAAAGTCATCGGCGGTCTGACGCCCACCTGTCTGGCGAAGGCGATGGCGGTGTACAAACACGCGGTGGAAAACCTCGTGCCCGTGTCCTCCTGTCGCGCGGCGGAATCCACCAAGCTGCTCGAGAACATTTTTCGCGCGGTCAACATCGCGCTCGTGAACGAACTCAAGGTCGTCTATGCCGCGATGGGCATTGACGTGTGGGAGGTCATCGAGGCGGCGAAGACGAAGCCGTTCGGCTTCATGCCGTTTTATCCGGGGCCGGGCCTGGGCGGGCATTGCATCCCGATTGATCCGTTTTACCTGACGTGGAAGAGCCGTGAGTTCGGGCAGAGCACGAAGTTCATCGAGCTGGCCGGCGAGGTAAACACGGCCATGCCGAAGTACGTCGTCTCGCGCGTCGCGGATGCGCTGAACGACCGCAGCCGCGCGCTCAAGGGCAGCCGCGTGCTGCTGCTCGGCCTCGCCTACAAGGCGAACGTGGACGACATGCGCGAGTCGCCAACGTTCGTGCTCATGGATTTACTGACGGCGGCGGGGGCGAAGGTGGCGTATCACGATCCGCACATTCCCGTCATCCGCCCGACGCGCGAGCACAAGGAATGGACGGGCCGGAAGTCGGTGAAGTGGGACCGCAAGACGATGGCGGGCTACGATCTCGTGCTGATTTCCACGGCGCACACGGACGTGAATTACGCGCAGCTCGCGCAATGGGCACCGCTCATCGTGGACACGCGCAACGCGATGGCGAAGGTGAAGACGAAGGCGGGGCAGGTGTGGAAGGCGTGAACAGCGGAACGACGATTTTCCAACGCAAACTGCTGCTCTTCATTTTCGCGGCTGTCGCGATGAACGGGCTGGTGTTTGCGGTTTTCGTGCTGGGACGAATGTCATCCTGGGTGGTGGGCGATGACATGCTCAACGGGCGCATGGATCGTGATGGTGGAATGCTTGAACATGCCGTTGCCGAGCTTTTGTTCACGCCCAGCGGAGTCAGCATTGAATTTGTCACGGTCCTATTTTTCTCCGTCGGGTTTCTAGCTCTGCTCTGGCACACGTTGTTTCGATCTGAAAATCCCAAGGCCTGAGCGGACTCGATGTCCTCCTGTTGATGCGTTCGGAAAACTCAAATTCAAACCTTCTCTGGCTCGTCGCCCACACGCGTCCGCGTTGCTAGAAGAAGGTGGTGCGGTATTGCGAAGACCTCGGCGTGGCCGCGCCCCAAGCCCGGAGGGCTTGAACGTGAATAGCCCCGGGTGAAACCCGGGGAACACGCCCCAATCAGGAGCGCAACCCCGGAGGGGTTGAACCCGATGGCTCTCGCATCACCCGCAGTTCGACCCCTCCGGGGTCGCGTCCGCACCACACGTTTCACCCCCGGTTGCACCGCACTGCCATTGCGCGAAGCATACATTGCACATCTTTTGTATGTACTTTGTATGTACACTCTGTTTGTACAGTCGGGATGACACATGTTCTCCCGCTTCAAAAACGTTCTCTGGCCCTGGTCACCGCG
>Ga0163150_10000541_pt1 | contig 70248 bp, 60 predicted proteins | sample OliLakLV19P2IB_FD_148628 | JGI IMG/M metagenome (GOLD analysis project Ga0163150, IMG submission 148628) | Freshwater microbial mat bacterial communities from Lake Vanda, McMurdo Dry Valleys, Antarctica - Oligotrophic Lake LV.19.P2.IB | ecosystem: Environmental > Aquatic > Freshwater > Lake >... | reverse complement strand
TGCAGTCGCGGTGGACAGCTGCTACAGGATCTGCAACTCCGATTGGGATGCCCCCTCCGACGTCGACAAAACTCCTCAGAGCAGGCGTAAGTAGTAGTCCGGGCAGGTCGTTATGGACATTCCGGTAATCGTGGAGTGTAAACCTCGGACCTATGGCAGGCATAACAAAATAGGCCAGATACGAGATGAAGTAGCAGAAAGTCATGGCACGTATGAACTGGTCGAGACGGTCAAGATCTCCGCTCTTCCAAAGGTCAACAGCATGCAGAATGGGCAACAAATAAAAGAGTACGTAGCAGATCTGCAGGTATTCCGTAAGCACAGGTGTACTTATAGAAGCGAGCATATGGGTCGGATCGCCCCCGAACACGGCCCGGTCTACCTCAATTAAGAGTTCGTCGTAGTCTTTTGGATGGACTACACGGACAAATGAGTGCACCTGGTCGTACATCAGGTAGATGACCGGAATTATATATAATCGACGCATGAGCTCGAACAGTCGGTGTCCGGATATCGACCAAACGAGAATCAGAGCTGCTATTGCGACCGAAATCATCACGTTCTGCAGAATTATTGCCGAAGCGCCCGTTATGTAGGGGTAATAGACGACTGCAATAACGGTATACACAACCATTATACATAACGTATAAACATCGAATGACAGTAGTCCATCACGGATGCGCTCGTACATCTGCCGCGCGGTCTCATTTGTAATGCCGCCGGTTTTCACGAAAGATTCCTAATTGAACGGTAGACATCAAATAACTGCATGGGCGTCAGTTCCTCCGCACGCGTTCGCCCAAGGTCGACTCCTTCGACAAGAGCAGTGGCTCGGTTGTCACCCTGGAGATACGTTCGCAGGGAATTCGAAAGGACCTTCCGGCGTTGCGAGAACGACGCACGTACAAATGCCATAAAGTCACCCATCGTCGCATCAATAGGATCCTCGCGCCGAAACCGAAACAACACCACGCTTGATGTAACTGCTGGCTTCGGAAAGAAAGACCCGGGCTTTACATGAAAAAGAATTTTTGTTTCGGACGCAAACCACGACGCAATCGATAACACACCATACTCTTTTGAGCGTGGCTCCGCAACCAGCCGTTGTGCGACCTCGCGCTGCATCATAATAACTGCTCGTTCTATGTCTTTCCGTTGTTCGAACAGCCAGAATAGGATGTCACTAGTAATGCTATAGGGAATGTTGCCAATCACCTTTCTCCCAACGGCTGTGATGTCGCGCCTAGGGAATACGTTACGCAGTTGAAGCGTTAAAACATCAGCTTGGGTAAGGGTCAGAAGGGGGCTGCTCGCCCACGCTTGAGCTTTGACATGATCGATAGCTCTCTGATCTACGTCGACACCCACAATGTTTGCTCCGGTCTTTATGAGCCGTTGCGTGAGTACACCAGTACCTGGACCAATCTCTAAAATCGCGTCCCCCGCCGTTGCCTCAAGCGATTTCACAATCTTGTCAGCAGTCTTAGGGTCGGTGAGGAAGTTCTGACTGAGGCCCTTTTTTGGAGCGAATCCACTCATTCGGTGTGTGCACGAAGAAATGCTTCGCGGAATTTTATCCAGAGATCTTCCATCGATTGTGACATCACCTTGGTGTCCGCCACAGTAGGCATAAAATTGGTATCACCCAGCCACCGCGGCACCGTGTGAAGATGCAGATGGTTGGGTACACCAGCCCCAGCAACGCTTCCAAGGTTCGCGCCTACGTTGCAGCCTTGCGGTTTCAGAACTTCTTGGGTGACGCGTACGGCGAGCGAAAGGACATCCATTAACTCGTGCGACTGTAGGGTACTCAGCGCTGTTAATTCACCCTGGTGCTCATACGGAGCAATCAAAAGATGGCCCGCATTATATGGGTAGCGGTTCATTACAACCATCGTACTTGTAAATCGTGCAACAACAAGGTTGTCGAATGTCGGTTCAGGTTGTGCAGCGCACCGGCATAGAAAACATTCACCCTTTTCGCGTTCATCAGACGATCCGACATACTGTGAACGCCACGGAGACCAAAGACTATTCATAGTGCATCTTCACTGGTACAAATGAGACACGTTTACTTGTACAGACGTGGCCTCTTTCCTGGTACAAACGACAATGCCCGCTAGGTGCGGGCATTGCAAACGATTTCAGTTCAAGGTGATTACAAGGCGAAGCGAATGTCAATACCAGCCTGCAGAGCGTTTACGCGAAGATTTGCAGACGGACTGACTTCAGTGATGCCAAAGTTGTAATAGACGCATGGTACCAGCAGAATTCTGCCTGCAGAGAGTTCGTATTGAACCCCCGCTTTTACAGCAAGACGTATGCTTGACTTGTCATCGATATTGTCACGACCAGTGATAATTGCACGGTCACCATTGATATACTCGCCAGGCGGTACACCTGGAGCATCCTTATCGAACGTTGCATTATCTGGCGAAACGAGCTCGAGTCTCTGTTCTCTGGCGCTATTTAATACGAACCCAATCGTAGGTCCAACAACAACGCCGAATGAAGAACTAAACAGATTAAGCTTGTAAATAAGCTCGAGGTCTAGAGTTGAGTACTTGATTTCGGCAACGTGTCTGACTGATGAAAATACAACTACACTGTTTGGATCTAGCGATGGGAGGTTATCGCCTACCTCTGAGTAATTAGCAGGAAGGTAGTTGTAGACAATTCTTGCAATAATCGAGGACCTCGAGTCCTGCGGTTTACCTAGCAGATATTCACCAGAAAAACCAAAGTAGTAGCCATTGTCAGTTCCCGATGTAAAGTCTGGGCAGAGCACATCTCCAGCGATTGACTGGAACCCCGAAGAATGTAGGGAGCGGTTATAACCGACAACTGGTCCGACGTAAATACGTGGTCTGGCCTTCGCTGGGATTAACGGATTTGCAAGCTCTTGTTGCGCCCACATTGTACTTGAGGATACTAGTAACAACAGAACAACGATGTAGCAAGAACGCCTCATTTTACCTACCTCAATTAACGAACAAAACAGGAAGCCCAACTTGGGAATTGCCATTCCGCATGTAAAGCCAGTATAGCCCACTAGACCAATTGGAACGAGAGAATTTAACATGCTGGGTGCCAGTTATCAAGAGGATTTTTTCCGCAAGTACAAACTGCTCTCCAGATACACTCTGCAAATGCAGTGAAATTTCCGACGCGCGAGACGCCGTTACTTCGATTTCGAGGTCTTGCTCTACCGGATTTGGTGCAATAACCAGACTTACCCGAGGTGCGGCACCAAAGTGTATTACCCGCATGGCTCCGGCGCATAATTCGTTCGTAATGGTCGTTTTGGCACTGTCATCGAGTGAGCAAGGCGTCGCATCAACTGCGGTCTGCACATCAAATTCTCTGTTGTCTTTCCACAACGACTTGGCGGGAACGGTCCATGTAACATGAAAGGGGCTTAGGACTTGGGTCTCTAGTGTCCACCGGTACACATCAGTTGATTCTTTGACCAACCCTATCGGAACCTTGCGACCTACACCGATTGCATCGTCGACCGTAGCGGTAATGACATTGTCAGTTTGTAATTGCAAACGATCACTTGGTACGGAGTACGTACCGAGTAGACTCACGTCTACGTCCTGCGTAGCCAGGCATCTGACATGCGTTTCAATGTCAATACTTGCACCAGGTGATACGCTAATGAACGGTGTGGATGTAATAACAAGCTTCGGAACGTACACATCGAAAAGCACATTCCGTTTTTCGACCTGGTTACTGCCATAACGCACGACCGATTGAAGTGTGCCTGCCCAGCTTCGATCTGGAGTGAAAAGTACCGTTACGTCATGCGAAGTATGTCCCGCGAGAACGTATGGCGCATTTGTATCAGAAAAAATTTGGGAAGTGTTATGGTACAATTCGACATTGTAAATAACGATATCGGTGTTGCCTGTATTTTCCATTCGGATAATAGCTGACGTGTCAACACACGCTTCATACATTGTTGCGGCAATGAGTGATGTGCCAAATGCAGTTGTATCGGGTAGAATACCAACACCATATACCAATACGTACGAGGTGTCCTTTGCAGATCCCGGCATTGCATCGTGTTCAAACGCCACCCTCACCGATTGATAACCCGCACGCTGTGGTATAAAGCTTACAACGTCGGCAAGTGTTAGTGGTGTTGCCATGCCTGTAATCGTAGTTAGCGACGCAGGTAGGATAAATGACCCTTGATCGGCCCCTTCCACCCATACACTCGTAACCGTTAAGCGCTCGGAACCAAATGAGCGTGCGAGATTGGCAACAGAATCGCGTCGGGTGCCGACTACCATCGTTCCCATGTCGATATCAAAAGTTTCTACGGCAGGGATGATGCCTTCGCCAAAGAAACGAATGCGAACTGTATCGTGGAAACGCCAGTCAACGACGAACGGAATGCTCAATGCAAACGGGGCAACACTATCTGCTAAAAATGCAACGCTCGCAATCGAAGACGTATCACCTTGCAGGGCAATACCTGCCATGCCGAACGTTCCATAATCGAACGATGCGGTGTCACCGCTTCTTGATACCCTCGACAGTAGGCAGGCAGCCTCACCAGTATTTCGCAACGTGAATGTGCTGTCATTACGCGTGCCAACGCGACGTCTGCCCCAGTCAATGACGATGTCTTCTACGTCTGGACGTATCCCGCGGCCTGTATACCCTACAGTGGCGTTCAGACTTGGAAAGGTACCCACGGTGTCGATGCGTCTGTACGCCACCACCGAGTCGGGCATGAAGCAAACGTTCACCCACATCGTGTCTCCAGATTCCAACCGACGAGGCAGTCCGAGTGACGCTGTATCTGGCGTGAATTGCTGAAACAACTGCGACATAATAAGCGAGGTTAACATGAACGGATTCTGTCCGTCATTAATAACTGGCACACGTCCGCAGGCAGTGTCGCCAATTCTAACCGGACCAAAATCGATCGACTCTGTTCGTATGGAGAGATTCGTGAGGCTTTTAACGACAAAAGATTTTTTTAGATCACATGGCAAAAGGACATGTACGGTGGCAGATCGACGAATGGTATCGATGCTTGGCATAAAACACACAGACACTCTAACCGAATCGCCTGCTGCCAGTAGTGTGTCTCTCGTAGGAACCGAGCCTAGAGAATACCTAGGGTCGCCCTGAAGAGTAACATCCCGAATGACTACCGGAGTAGTATCGATGTTTACAATCCAAGCGTCCAGGCAAATCTGCGCAGATCCCATGGTTAGAAGTGTTACACTCTGTGGTATCCGAATGTTAGGCGCATCGTACCTATACAACCACTCCTTGCCGTTGCCTTGCGTATCATATGTGTGGAGTACCAACGTTGCATCCTTCCACATATCTCTAACTCTGGCATCGACACGCCTGGTACCTACAGTATCTATAGGTGCTGAGAGTGAATACGCGTAGTTCGTGGTTGGCGGCGTTTGAGCGAAAATTTCATCGATGCCAGGGACACTCTCCGACACGTCGGTTATCGTCCCTGTCACGGTGCCACAGTCAACAGCAAGTGCGTATTTCGGTGGAGAAACATCAATAGTTGGTAGAGGTCCCCATCGCAATCCAAAGAGATTGGCATACGAGTCAACCCACGACGTTCCGTACATCACACCAGAAAACGTACCTGTGTCGCACGCTATAGAGTAGACACCTTCATTTAGTCTAACCTGTGCCCATCGCAATGAGGTACCAGGAACTTTTCTCGTGGAAATGCTAGGCGCCAATGTCGCAATCGGTATCCCATTAATCTTAAGTGTGGCTAGTGCAACGCTATCTGCGACTAGATTGATGTAGTAATGACGGACCTGAAAGGTTGTGTCGGTTTGTGTTTGCAGGACTGGAAATTGGAACAATGCACCCATCACATATTGGGACAGTGCAGGCACTACCACCATCGCGGGGTCGTAATCCTCCTCAGCAGTTGTTGCATACGGATTCCGCTTACTGCTAGGCATGAACTGAACGAGCAGAAAAACCTGAGTGCTTTTCCAAAATGCTGGACCTGTAACTCTGAATTCCCTAAAGTCGCCGGGCTGTGCAAGTCGAATCGTAGTAATGCCTGATCCGTCGTCGATCTCAATATCAGTATTAGGATAAGCAGCAACCATTCGGATGTAGTCTCCACCCTGCACCAATGCCAACGGCGTGGTGGCGTATTGCGTACCCCATTTGTCGACTGGTGGCAGCATCTCGATGAGATGGTCTTTGCTGCACTCCTGACGTGTTGGTATGCTGGAACGAACGTGACCGCTAAGTAAACCAACGGGCTTCGTAGACTGGATACGCGAACCTGTAAGATCGTTTGACCCCAGTACGCCTTGCTCAGCTCTTACGAGATAAACCTGTCCTTTATTGAGCGTTACAGTAAACGGCACACCTGGACGTGCGCCACCCTCTGTCGAGCATCTCGGGGTAATCGTAACATCAGTACCAGACTCCGTTGCCAAAACCATAAACTCGCCGCCACGAGAAATCGCATTGGTGCCGCCACCAAATCCAGATGGTACATAGTTGTCGTTTGGACGATTTACGCTGTAATACTCTGTGCCGAGAAATGGAATAGGAATTGCCGTGTAGGTATCTGTGGTTTTTTCTTTTGTGCTCATCGCATAGACTATGACTGGCAAGTCTGAAGTAACAAAGATTGCTTTGTTCTCGGGTCTTTCAGAGGGGTGTGTTTCGTAGTATCTACTAATTGGTACGATGCGCACGCTATGCGCTACAAGAACCTCGGTAAACCGAGTTCCGTTTGGAAAGTCAATGACAACGTTCGCTGGATACTCCGAACTAATAAACAAACTTAGTTCGCTGTCATCACCTGTTTCGAGAATCTCATTCTCCATGAAGCCCAGCACGAAGCTGGTGCCTTCTAGTGAAGACGCACCTCGGCGTGGAAGCACACGCTCGATCTGTGCAGTGGATTCCACTACACAACACACCAGCATCGACAGAATCACAATGGCTCTAACGGATTGCATAGGCTCTCCAGGCACAGACGCCTAGCCGATATTACGACCAATCAGCAAATAATCACCTACCAACTTGATAACAGCCGGGTACAGATCGCTTACCGATCACATTCCGGCATCCGACTTCCTGAAAGGGGCCGGAAGGGGGCGCCTTCGTGGCCTGTCTGTCCGCCACAGAAATCCCGGCAAGCGATAATCCAACTCGCGTCCTGCAACGATGTTTTCGGGGTGATGTTCCCCCTCTACGCCTATCCTCCAGAACACATCCGTGATCTGACCTTGCTCGAAATACGCTTTTATCGTGTCGGCAGTGAATCTGGCAAGACCTTTGGGCTTGTCATCCTCTACATACCACGTAATGTTCTTTGCATTGTCGACAGCAATGAGGTTTCTGACTGTGTCGTTCTCGACGTTGAGCGTTATTTGGCGACCAGCTATCTGGTCGAATCGATCGGCGCGAACACTGTCTGATCTACTAATGAGGAATGCTGTGTTGGTGCCAACAACCGACGAGAGGTGCTTGTTTGGTGCAAATACATCTATGGTATCTGCTGTTAACTGCAACGAGTCGGACCACAGAATTGGTTTGCTGCGCAAATAAATGCGTCCACTGGCTTCGTCGTAGATAAGCGTATCTGCCAAAGCAGCAACACCGCCCCGAACGAGCTGACCCCTACCGCGCGCGCGGTAGCGCGGCGCAGCCCCTTCACGAAACGATTCTAGGGTGTCTGCTGCGAGAAAGGTCGTGTCTTCTTTGTCAATACTCCACGATGCGGCGTTACCCCACACCTTCATGAACTTTGCCGCAGGATCGTGCGTTGCCGAGTCGCCCTGCATCCACGACAAGGAGTCGCGCGACGCAATCAGAACGCGCCCAAACGCTGTGCTCAGTTTTGTATCGCGGTTGTAGTGAACCGTGTCAGACCAGACCAACACCGAATCGTCTTCGATGCGAACGCTGTCTAAAAACGTTGCGATGTGTGTGAACGTCGAGTACGTACCGCTGCGCGCTCGTATCGTGCGGTTCTGGTCGTTTACGGTAACGCCACCATGGGCATCAGCAACGAGACGATTGCCGTCGTATTGAACGGTTGGTGCGCGCAATGTCATGCTTCCCTGCGTTATAACGACGTGCCCGAACAGGTCTGCACGATTCTCGAGGATATACTGCACTGCCCTGTCGCATGTAACAAGAACGTTGCCCTGACGAAAGCGGATACGTCCGAAGAATTTGCGGATGCCGGTTTCTAACGGACCTGCCCCTACAACGCTGTCGGCGTTTTCGAGAATGACAGGCTGCTGCGGTCCCATGTCATCCTGCGCGGAAACGCCTGAGCAGAAGATCACAACAACCACAAACAAAAGTGCTGATACGCGCATTGCGTCAAATCTACGGCCCCCGTGCGTCGTAGCTTTGCAGACCATGCATGACATCGGACTACAACCAAGAGAACGCGCCATTCTAGTAGGCGTCCTACGTAAGGGCGCTAATCCAGAGACCACCGCCGATCACCTTTCTGAATTAACACTTCTGCTCGATACAGCAGGGGCAGATGTGGCTGACGTACTCACGCAAGAGCGTGAGCGTCCGGACCTTTCTACTGCAATAGGCAAAGGAAAAGTTGAGGAACTCAAGGCATTGATTGAAGAACATCAGGTGCAAATGGTGGTGTTCGACGACGAGCTTTCACCTGCGCAGGTTCGCAACCTCGAAAAAGCTCTTGAGATAAAGGTGCTCGACAGAACGGGCGTCATCCTCGACATCTTCGCTGCGCATGCACATAGTGCAGAAGCACGAACGCAGGTAGAGCTTGCGCAGCTCAATTATCTTTTGCCGCGCCTGACGCGGATGTGGACACACTTATCCAAACAGTTTGGTGGCGTAGGAACAAAGGGTCCGGGCGAAACCCAAATCGAAACCGACCGCCGCATGTTCCGCGGACGCATGCAGCGTCTGCAAGAGAAACTCAAAGAAATCGACATCCAAAGAGTTGTGCAGCGAAAGGGCAGAGAGGGTTTGCCGCGTTTTGCGCTCGTTGGTTATACGAACGCCGGCAAGTCATCGATGATGCGTGCTCTAACCGCGAGCGATGTTTTTATCGAAGACCGACTCTTTGCGACCCTCGACACTACCGTGCGGGCGTTCGAAATGCCGAGTGGACAGAAGGTGCTGATTTCTGACACAGTGGGATTCATCCGTAAGCTTCCAACTCAACTCGTAGCATCGTTTCGCACAACACTTGCCGAGACCATGGAAGCCGATGTACTTATCCATGTCGTTGATATCACACATAGGAGTCTGCACGATCACATTAAGGTTGTGAACGAGACGATACGATCGCTCGATGCGCACGACACGCCGATGATTCTGGTATTCAACAAGATCGATGCGCTCCAGGAGCCGCACGTAATGGACGATCTGGCAATAGAGTTTCCAGGATGTGTGTTCGTTTCTGCAGAACGTTCACTTAATATTCAACGCCTCATACAACAGATGCAGGATACGCTTGAGCAGATTAGCGTCGCGGTTCACCTTCGCATTCCGTATGACCGCATGCAGGATGTGTCGCGTGTATACGAGTCGAACGAAGTTGTTCAGCGCACAGATGCCGAGGAAAACGTACTCTTGGTGGTCAAGGTGCCGACCGATAAATTGGCCTCATTCCGCACAAGGTATGAATCGTACGTCGACATCGAGCATTCATAACAAAAGGACTTTGCATGGCAGCTCTTGTCATTCTTCTCATAGCAGCAATCACCTACTTCTTGACAATTGCACTCGTTGTAGTGGGTGAAGAGGTTCATCCACTTGTATCAGCTGTGCTTTTTGGTGTTGTTGGGTACGTGGCATTTCGTCTTTTTCAGTCACGTCTGACGCGCCTCTGAGCACATCGTCTTAGACTGTTATGCTCGGACACCTCTCCATTCGCGATTTTGCGCTAATACAAAACGTCAATCTGACGTTTCGTTCGGGTCTCACTGTCCTACTAGGTGAAACTGGCGCAGGAAAATCAATCCTCATCGACGCTCTTGCAGCTGCAATGGGCGAGCGAATGTCTGCAGATGTCATACGCACAGGTGCGAAGAAGTGCGTTATCGAAGCAACATTCGATGTGGCGCAGATTGATGCGGTTGGCGTGTTCCTAGCGACCCATGAACTAGACATCAACGAGCAGCTAGTTTGTAGACGAGAACTAACTGCGAGTGGCACCTCACGTTGTTTCATCAACGATACGCCTGTTCAAACCACCGTCGCGCGCGCGCTTGCACAGGTGTTGCTCGACTTTCATGGTCAACATGATACGCACGGACTACTACACGCAACACGTCATCGAGAGGTAATCGATCAGGCGGCAGGACACGACGATCTACTCGAAGCCATGCAGCATGCTTGGCGCGACGTAATCGAGAAACGCGACCGACTTGCAGCAACGAAGCTACGCGCTCGTACGGCGGACGAGGATCGTGCACGTATGCAGTTTCTCATCGATGAAATTGCGCATATCAATCCACAGCCAGAAGAAGACGATTCTATACGAGCCGAACTGCTACGCGCAGAATCTTCAGAGCTTGTTATGTCTGCAGCCATTGTTGTTCGCGACCTACTCTATGCTGGCGATGTCGCTGCCTACGATCTTCTTCAACAGGTACGTGAGCGTTTAGTCTCGCTCACGGCATTCGACCCTTCACTGTTGAGATATGTAGAGGATATCGACTCAGCGTTAATTGCTTGCAAAGAAACAGCAGGTGCAGTTAGTGCTTACACAGAGCCCGAAGACTTCAGCTCGGAGCATCTCGAATACCTGCGTCAGCGTCAGATCGGGCTACAACGCATAGCCCGCAAATACGGCACACTCGCAGATGCCATTACACATCACGAGCGGTTAGAGCGCGAGGTGCAGATGCTCGAACACCTCGATGAAGAGTTAGCAGGGCACGAAAAAGCCCTTGTTTTTGCAACCGCTGAAGCTACTTCGATTGCGAAGAAACTATCGTCGTCACGACGTAAAGCCGCCGCCACGCTTGAGAAAGGTGTTGTAAAGGGTCTTCAGAGTATGGGAATGCCCTCCGCTGAACTTCAGACGGAAATAGAGAAAGTTGAACTGACCGCTTCCGGAGCGGATGCGGTGGCATTCTCATTCACAAGTAACCTCGGCGAGCCCCTTCGGCCCCTTGCCAAGGTTGCCTCTGGCGGCGAGCTCTCGCGAGTGATGCTGTCGTTAAAGCAAGTCATGGCGCGCAGGGGCGGAATAGGCACGCTTGTCTTTGATGAGATTGACACTGGCATAAGTGGACGTATTGCTCGGCACGTTGGAGAAGTGATGAAGGATCTCTCGAAGAATCACCAAATCCTCTGCATTACTCACCTGCCGCAAATTGCTTCGCTAGCCAGTGCCTTTATTCGCGTATCTAAATCCGAACTACATGGCGTAACAACTGTAACGGCCGAGAACATTACCTCCGAAGATGCCGTTATAGAGATCGCACGCTTGCTTGCTGGAACATCGGTTACACCAGCGGCACTTGATAGTGCGCGAGAACTCATGCAGCCCCTTTAATCACAGTCCTTCACGACGTAGTCGTATCTTGTATGTATGCTAAATAAGGGTGGGTCGTCTTACAACAAGACCTTCCTCTCGTACGAGGAATTGGAAGCGCGTGTCTCAGCACACATAGATCCACTTTCGTTACCGAAAGTGCTCGACGCGTATGAAATGTCACGTAGCGTTCACGAACACCAGCTACGTAACGATGGTACACCATACTTCTGGCACTCAACGCGCGTCGCAAAGATTCTTCTCGATGAACTGCATGTCAACGATTGTGATCTGCTTATCTCGGCGCTTCTACATGACATACTCGAAGATTCGGACGTTATTACACGCGGAGTTCTCGAGTACAATTTTGGGTCTTATGTCACATACATTGTTGAAGTACTTACTAAGAATCTCGACAAAGCGCGAACCGACCCCGAAGGTGTGGATCTAGCGCACGCAGATACGCTAAAGGCTGCAAGTGAAGATTGCATGTTAATTAAGCTAGCATCGCGACTAGATAACATCCGCTGCCTAGAGTTCAACCTAAAGCGGAACCCATTGGTGTACATCCAGAACACATTTCAACGTTATCTGCCAATTGCCGACGTATCGAGTAATTCGCGCCTTCATGCATTGGCGCGTGAAATCCGACAGGAAGCCAATAAGTTCTTAGGCTAGGTCTCTCGTTACCGGTACACGCGCATTACGTTTTGCAAAGACCCCGCGTAACGGCACAAGGACGGCAAAGAAGAGTGTGATCATCGTCAGGGTCAAGACTAACATCAGAAGTCTTGACGGCGAAGAACGAACGCGCGAGGGACGTGCTTCGTCGAGAGCAAGAACTGTCGGAATGTCCTTTGCTTCTTGTATAAGTTCCTGCATACGCTGCGCTTCTAAGAAGGCATTAATCTGCTCTCTTATCTTCAAATCACGCAGCAGGTTGGCATACGCGCGCATAAGTTGTGGAGCTTGGTTCAGCGGAATAGAGAATCCGTCAGACTTCACAAGTCCGCCATCCTGCACCCGCGTATACTGTTGGCGTAATGCCTGAACCTTGCGCTGCAACAATGAAACTTGTGGCGATGATGCCGTAAAGTCCTCTTGTACTAACGCCAACTCAAGCTCTGCTTTTGCTAGCTCGGCGCCTATCGTCACGGCATTTGTTACGACGGCAGTCATCTGATCATCGAGCGCAATTATTTTGTGGGCTCGCTGAAAGTCTTCGAGAACGGTCTGCAGCGAATCGATCGTAGAACGTGTTGAAAGCAATACGCGCTCTACATACTGACGTGTTTTTCGCGCTTGCGATATAGCCTTCTCGCGATTGATTGCGTCCAGAGAGGTGCACATGCTATTCGCGATGTCAGACGCAGCTTTCGATGCAAGCACCGACTTCTCGCCAAAGGGCAACCAGCCCGTTGAGACATCGACGTCTACTGTCACGACTCCCGTTTTGCGTGAATCGACGGTAATGGATTTCAGTAATCCAGCAACGATATCTTCACGAAGCAGCTTTGCGTACAAAGGATGTTTTGTGAGATCTAAAGAATCCACCACGCGCTCGACAACAGTGCGCGAGCGAAGAATTTCAACGAATACTAATGCTGTTTTGTTCTCGGTTCCGAGAATGCCAAATGGAAGCTGAGAGCCCTGCAGAAATGCTGAAAGACCACCACCGCCACTCGATTCTGGAGGCATGAGCGTCGTTGTTGCAGACCACGTTTGAGGCATGAGAAAGGTTAGTCCAACAATACACACGCCAGCAACAACACATACTTTCACATACAGTGACAGGTATTGTCTGTATTCTGACAAGAGATATAGGGGCTGCTTGGTTTCCAACATATTATTTAAGTCGCACAATCGTGTAGACAACGCCGAACACGGTCACAAGTTGAGTGAAGATTGTAAGCGCTTTTGTAAACGTTTCTCCAAATGAACCTTCTGGTTCATCAAGCACAACGATGTTGTCACCCGGCTCTATAGAATAATCGTCAGATGACGCCGGAAATTGATCACCCTTAACTTTCACGATTAGTGTTGCTGAAGGGTCTGCACGAAATCCGTATCCACCGGCAAGACTGATGTAACCGCCTACGGGCAATCCCGGTTTGTACACAATACGTCCGGGATTCCTAACAGAGCCAGTTACGTTCACATAAAGATTCTTCGATGGAACGTAGATCGAATCTCCATCCTGCAGCACAGGGTTATTCTCAAGATTGTTCTTGAGAAATAACTGCGTGAAGTCAACAGATAAAACGCCTTTAACCTCGCGTGCTTTCGTCTTGTAGTACTGTAATTCGTTTGTGCTCATATCAGACACAGGTACCTGACTCAAACGATCAAACTCTTTGTCTTTTAGAAGAAGTTCACTAACGCGAATGATCACAGCATCTTCTAAAGAAGCCTTGTTGGTAAAACCGCCACAATCGCGAATTAGCTCTGTTAACCGGGTCTGCTGCGGTGTGATAGGATAACGACCTGGGTATTGAACTTCTCCCGCTACGACGATAGAGGCTCGCTGTTTCCACTTTGGAATTGCACGTACATATACACGATCACCTGCTCGAAGTAGCATGTCGTGCTCGAGCTCTACACCTACGTGGATTTTGTCACGCCATGACTCAAGGTCTAAAGTCAGCACCTGTAAGTCTGAACCACTCTCACTAACACGCACTACTGAAACGGAATCCAGTCGAGCAGATGGCAGAAATCCGCCTGCCATACGTACAAGAGTAGACAACGAATCGGTTTCTCGAAAGTCAAAGTGGCCCTCAACAGCAATCTCACCGGCGATTTCAATGGTGTTTTTAGAATTGCGCAAAGGAACGATAATGCGATCACCGCCCAGTACCGTGGGGTTCGACTTGCGATCACCATATGCCAGGTAGGGTTGAAGGTCTACCTTTATCGGAGCTGTAACACCTTCACGCACCAACGTTATCGCTCTTACAGAACCAGTATCGATGATGCCACCTGCTCGTTCGAGGACGTCGAAAACATGGTCGGCAGCAGTAGCCGTTACTACCGAGGGAAGTCGAACAGCGCCAAGGACGTATACTTTGAACTGACGTAACCGTTTTAACGAAACGTCAGCATTTGCCGATCGATAGACTCGACTGATCTGCTTTAGGATAACATTTCTCGCACTGTCGAGTGTCATGCCTTTTACGGACACAACCCCCGCGCGCGGAATTGTCAGCTTACCTTCGGGTGTTACAATGCAATCGAAGTGCTCGGAATCCGATGCCCATACACTTATCGTAAGCACGTCATTTGGCCCAAGCACATACGTAGCTGGGTCAATTTCGCGTTCGAGTAAGCCAGACGACTCGGCAGAGAGTTGTTCAACGCGTTCACGACCAGTCGTATCATACGACGTTGGTCCGCGATGTAAAGATCTCGGCTGCGTGAATCGGTTAACCTGAGCTAAGCACGTGAGCGCGGAGAACACTACAAGAAATGCCGTAGCCCGAATGTGCAGGGATCTAGGTAACAGTGACATGAGCGGGCAAAGATAGCACGATGTAGAGTCATCGACACGTAGATTGCATACCTATGTCGGACCACGAACTCCTGCACCACGCAATAACAGCAGCTATTAAAGCTGGCGAAATACTCCGATCAGGCTTCGGCTCCAGTATGGACCGACGGTCGAAGTCCGGACGCCACAACCTTGTTACCGAATACGACGTTCGTTGCGAAGAAACGATCATCGATCATCTTCGAGCCAACACTCCAGATGCCTGTTTTCTGGGTGAGGAAGGGGGCTCGCAAGGTGTGGGGGCTCTGCAGTGGGTTATCGACCCGCTCGATGGCACGGTAAATTTTGCCCATGGCATCCCGATTTTTTGCGTGAGTATTGCAGCCGTTCGCGATGGCGTTATTGTATGCGGCGTCATCCATCATCCACTGCTCCAAGAAATGTTTACCGTAGTCCGTGGAGCAGGTGCATTCCTGAACGGAAAACGTCTACAAGTGTCAACGACACCGGCAGTTGATGATGGCATTTTCGTTACGGGGTTCCCGTACAATGTCATGGAGAATCCGAACAACTGCATTGAACAATTCGCCTCAATGGTCGGACGTGGCATTCCAATACGACGACTCGGCAGTGCAGCCCTCGATCTTGCATACCTAGCTGCTGGAAGGTTCGACGGGTATTGGGAAGTGGAACTACATCCGTGGGACATGGCAGCCGGTGTACTGATGGTCGTCGAAGCAGGAGGTACCGTATCACACTACAGTGGAACGCCATTTGTACTTCGAACTGACAGCATTGTCGCTACAAACGGTATTCTGCATAAAGAGTTGATTTCGATTTTGGACGCTAAATGAAAATCCCGATACACCACATGTCTGGAGCTGGCAATGCCTTCGTTGTATTGGATGGACGTGGCACAGAGTCGTTCACGCATCTTACGCCGACGTTAATCCAAGCTGTCTGCAATCGCAGCTCGCTGGGTATTCCTAAGGCCGAAGGCGTGATTGTTCTCGATAGCACAAGTGCAGGCAACGCCACGTCTACCTTCTACAATCCCGATGGTTCGGCAGATGCTATGTGCGGTAACGGCAGTCGATGTCTTGTCCGATTTGCTCTCGATAACGGCGCAACGCTCGACGAAAATGGCGCATTGATGTTCACCATGGCAGGCGCACACTATACAGCCACGGTACACCATGACGTGATTTGCGTGGAGTTTCCTCCTCCAGTCGATGAACAACGACTTTTTCCGAACGATGTGCCAGAGCTGCCATCCGTAGTGGCGTACGTAGACGTGGGCAGCGACCACGTCGTCGTCAACATGCGCGATCTGAACGACATGTATGGAAACCTTGCCGATCTGGTCCTGCAGCAGATTGCAGTTCCAATTCGAAACAGCTCGGCCTTCCCACGCGGCACGAATGTAAACTTTGCTACTGTTGTCGACCGACGCGCCATACATATGCGTACGTACGAGCGTGGCGTTGAAGCCGAGACCGGTGCTTGCGGTACTGGAGCAATCAGCACAGCAATTGCACTGTGGAGATCAGGTGAGGTAGACGATGATGTAACGCTCATTCCAACAAGCGGAAAACCACTCCGCGTAGTCATACACCACCGTTCAGATGTAATCACGCGAATCACATTATGCGGAGATGCCATCTACGATGCACCAGCATCCCAATTCGACACGTCTTCGGAAACATATTATGACAATGCTTGAACTCTTCGGGAATGTATCATGACAATGCTTGAACAAGCACGATCAATTTTTCCTGCAATGCTTGAAATGCGCAGGCACATTCATCGCAATCCCGAATTATCGTTTAAGGAATTTGAAACGTGCGCGTTTATTTGCAAACGCCTCACTGAATTAAACATTCCGTTTTCTGTAGTCGCAGGCACGGGTGTCGTTGCTCATATTGGCAACGGAACGAAGTGCGTTGCTCTACGCGCCGACATCGACGCTCTGCCGATTGAAGAAGAAACTGGACTGCCGTATGCGTCTCAACATGCTGGCATTATGCATGCATGTGGCCACGACACGCATACAACAATGCTGCTCGCGGCAGCAGAGCTGCTCAAGAATCGTGAAGCTGACCTCAAAGGAGTGGTGAAGCTTTTATTCCAACCCGGTGAAGAGAAAACACCTGGTGGTGCAAGTATGATGATAGCCGAAGGTGCTCTTGAAAATCCGAAACCCTCGGTCATCTTCGGTCAACACATCAACCCAGACGCACCGTGTGGCGAGCTATCGTTTGTAGCTGGACCCATGATGGCATCTGCAGATGAGCTGTATTGGACAATCACTGGCATTGGTGCTCATGCTGCGCAGCCACATAAAGGACGCGATCCCGTTCTATGTGCTACGGGTTTAGTGCAGCATTTGCAGACACTCGTAACCAAGCGGCGTAATCCCCTCGATCCGGGTGTACTAACAATTACAAGTATTCACGGAGGCTCGGCTACCAACATCATTCCAGACACCGTCGAGATGAAAGGAACGCTTCGTTCATTTAGCGAACAGTGGCGTTTCGAGGCATGGGATTATCTCGAAGAACAGACGCGTGACTACTGCAGGCTGCATGGTTGCGAAGGAGAGATAACAATTTTGAAAGGTTATCCTCCGCTCGTAAACGATGCCGATGCCGTTGCATTTGCGCGTTCTGTGGCTGTGTCGGTTGTTGGCAGTGAACAAGTTTCTGATTTCGAACCCAAGATGTGGGCAGAAGACTTTTCATTCTATTCACAACACATGCGATCGTGCTTCTGGATGTTAGGTGGACGTCCCCCTTCTGACCACACCATGCCCGGTCTTCACAACCCTCGCTTCGCACCCGACGAAGAAGCGATGATAACAGGTGCTACAATGCTTGCAAGTGTGGCCGTTGCCGAGCTCGCCAACGCAGGGCTGTAGTTACGCCATTCTGACCCTGCCCTTAGCTAACGAGAGTGATGACCGTTATCTCTGGTGGGATGCCAATGCGCATTGGCGGTCCAACAGTGCCAACACCGCGATTTACGTAGAGCTGCTGTCCGTTTTTCGAATACAGTCCAGCAGACTGTTTGTACACCATTTTGGCTGGACTCCATTCGTAGTTGCCTAGCTGCACACCGAACTGCCCACCGTGCGTATGGCCAGCAAGCATCAGCCCCACATCTGTGCCAACAACTTCTTTATCCCAGAATGTTGGGTCGTGCGCTAACAGAATGATTGCATCATCTGGCTGCGAACCACTTAACGCTTTGCTCAGATCGGCAAACTCTTGCTTGAAGCCAGTGTTGTCTGTGCCAGCTAGTACAATCTTATTCGACCCCGAGCCGATTCGACGATTCGAATTATTAAGTAAATCGATGCCAAGCTCGCGAATGCCTTTCACCAGTACTTCATGTTCAGCAGGCGTATGGTAATGATCGTGATTGCCAAGCGTGGCGTAAACAGGTATTGCAGCAGCAAGTCCCGCAAGATCTGATGCAACAGATCGAAGTTCGGACGGCTGCGCATTCACAAAGTCGCCTGTAATAAAGAGTGCATCGGGTTTTAGCGACTCAACAATGCGACGCACTTCCTGGAATGGTTTATGATCGGGGAACGACCCTGCATGTATGTCCGAAATCTGCACGATGCGGAACCCGCTCATCGATTTCGGAAGATTTGGCAAACGAATCTCTTCGTGGTATATACGGAAATTGTAGAGCGTTTTCCAGATGCCCTTCCCAACAATCACAAAAGGAACAGCAGCCATGGTCCAGCTGGCACGTGCAAGAAATGCACGGCGCTCTGCGGCTATGATTTCAGTGTTTGTCGAATTCGCAATAGGTGGCGTGTTCGCGTAATTGTTTGCTAGTTGCGAACTAGTAAGGGGCTTCGAAGGGGCTCGAAACTTTCGAATTATGAAGACTACGCCACGGGCTACGTCGCGAATGAGCAAACCAACAGCTACAATGACTTTTGGCAGTGCCCAGAAGCTCACCAATCCGAATAAAAAGATATCTGGACCATCCATGCGGAAAAAGTGTCGCCTATACACGATGTACCAGTAGATGCAAAGCATAATTGCGCTTAACGCCCATGCTGCACGATACCACCAATGGTTCATGTGCTGTTTGCGCACAAACGACGTCCAATGTCCGACGACGTAGATCTCGACTACTGTAATAATCGCACCAATGATGATGCTAAAGGCTGTGATGTTCGGAGGCATACTCTATTAAAGATCTGGCTACTAACGATTCGCGACCCGCAGACGCACTACTTCGAGTTACATTGAATCGGGTGCAGATACTCCGAGCATAATCAGTCCGTTATACATCGCACGCCTTGTAACATCGGCCAGCAGAAGCCTTGCGTTTTCGAGTCCCACCTCAACGCCAAGAATCTTGCAGTTGTGGTAATAATTATGATAAGCCGCAGCGAGCTCTCTTAAGTACTCTGTTAGCACATGAGGCTCATGATATTCACAAGCACGTTCCACAACTGCCTGGAAGCCAGAAAGAAGGCTAATAAGTTCGATTTCGCTTGGGTGTGTTAGTACTGAAATGTCAGCGCCATGATCGACAGCGAGCCCCTTTTCCAGCCCCTTACGGAGGATTGATGCGATGCGCGCATGAGCGTATTGCAGGTAGAACACTGGGTTCTTGTCGCCTTCTTGTTTTGCAAGTCCAAGATCGAATTCGAGGTGTGTGCCAACCGCACGCATCACGAAGAAGAAGCGTACGACATCGGCACCAACTTCTTCGATGAGTTCATCAAGTGTAAACGATTTTCCACTTCGCTTAGAGAATTTTACGACGTTACCCTCTTCAACAAACGTCACCATCTGGTGAATCACAACCTTGATGCGGTCGGCATCGAAGTTCAATGCACGCACACCTGCAATAACATCAGGAATTGTTGCAATGTGGTCGGACCCAAAGATGTCTACGACGAAATCGTATCCGCGTGCAAGCTTATCGCGGTGATATGCAATATCAGGAAGTCGATACGTCGGCTCGCCCGATGACTTCACAATAACCTTGTCGTGTGGGTTGCCGAGCTTTTCGAGTGCCAACCACGTCGCTCCCTCTTTTTCGTAGACGAGTCCAGCATTCCGAAGTGCCTCTACAGTCTCAGTCAATTTCCCTTCTGAGTACAGCGTGTCTTCGTTAAAGAACGAATCATGCTTAATGTTCAATGCAAGAAGGGTGCGCTTAATAGAAGCGAAACACCACTGCTCGCCCTGTTTTCTGCAGAACGCTTTCTGATCGTCAATCGATAGTGCGAGAAACGCTTCTTGATGTTCGTCGACAATCGTTTGCGCCACATCGTGAATGTATTCACCGTGGTATCCATCTTCGGGGAACGGATACGCTTCGTTGCCCAGGCGATGCATTACGCGTGCGTAAATGCTCTCGCCAAGTTTGTTCATCTGATTGCCGGCATTGTTGAAATAGTATTCGCGTGTGACATTAAAACCACACCACGTGTAAAGATTGGCAATCGTATCGCCAACAGAACAATTACGTCCGTGCCCCGCATGCAACGGACCTGTCGGATTCGCACTTACATATTCAACATTGACCGTCTTGCCACTACCATACGAGGAGCGTCCGATGGTCTCGCCCCGCAATGCCAGTTCACGCAAAATCTCGTGGTAGGCACTGTCAGAAAAGGTGAAGTTTATAAATCCCGGACCTGCGATTTCAACCTTGTTTATAAAGGCGACATCGCTTCCGAGCGCTTCAACAATACTCTCGGCTATTTGTTTTGGCGATTTGCGAAGTGGCTTGGCAAGGGTCATTGCGACCGTCGTCGAGAGATGTCCATGGCCTTCTTGGCGCGGGACTTCGAAAGAAACTGGTATGCCTGCTTCTACGCCAATAGCCAAAAGTGCCTCGCGTAACCGGGGCTCGATATACTTCTCCATCATGCTCATGCGTTAAGCCTCTCCCCTCATGCTCATGCGTTAATACTCTCCATCAAACTCATGCCTTTACTTTTCTGGCTGGCTTAATGATCGTTGCTCGTGGGACGCCTGAAGGCGAAAGCGCGAATGCCTTCGCATCACCCCATAAACGCTCGAGTTTGTAGAAGTCTCGAGCTTCTGCTGTCATTACATGAACGATGATGTCGAAATAATCGAGAATCACCCACTGCGAGCCCGAGCGCGCGTCAGTTCTCGGGTTTCCAAAGCCCAGCTCCTTAGCTGCGACACTTATGGCTTCGCTTACTGACTTCAATTGTGCATCAGAATTAACGGTGCATACAACGAAGAAATCGGCTGGTGAAGATTCAATCTCAGATAGGTCTAGAATCAGAATTGAATGTGCGAGTTTTTCCTGCGCAACTCGGGCGCACAATACTGCGCGACCTTTTGTTGAACGTGGTTTGGCATATGTGGCCAAGCGCTCTCCTGTTTTCGTATAGTCAGTTAGTAAACGGGTTTAGTTTGCCGCAATCCTTACCGAGAATTACGCTAGCCCTGACAAATAACATCGAATCGATATCCGAGATTACAAGTGTGTCAGAAATTCCCAAGACTCTCGCAACCGCGAGAGCAGATGTCCTGTCACCAAGTCTGTCAATCACTGTCGAATGTGTGCGCGGTGTAGCTGCACTAGAAATGTCCACAACGTCAAAACCGCGCTCTCGTAAAAAAGTCATTGTTTGTCTTCCGGCACTTGGCATTCCCGCTGCATTCACGACGTCGACCTGAATAACGGTCGGAGGTCCCTCTTGCTCAACAAGAGCAGATATCGGCGGATTGAACATTCTCGAAAGAAACGAACCAAGCAAGATTGCTACTGCAATTCCAAGAATGCCAATCAACATCCAAGGCCAGATTACTCTTCTGCGAAGCGGTGTCATTCAGTGTCCTCTCCACGACATCGTAGCATCATTCGGCGTCCTCGTCGTCGGTCATATACTCCTCGAAATGCTTACCGTGCCGTAGAAGCTTTCGATAGAGCATCTTTCGTGCCCGAAAGAGATTTGCTTTCACAGTTCCGAGGGGCTGTTTTAGCCTTTCTGCAATTTCGGCATACTCGAGTTCTTCTTCATGTCGCATACGAATCACTTGACGAAACTTCTCTGGCAAAGTCTGCAATGCCGAACGCAGCATAAGACTTCGTTCTTTTGCCAACAACAGCGTATCAGGAGTCGGATCGTGGTCTTTTGGGTCCATGAACAGGTCACCTCCATCTCCGGACCGCAAAGGTGCGTCCAAGGACACTGCATCGAAACGTTTACGTCGAAGGTGGTCGATACACCGGTTCGACGCAATCTTATACAGCCACCGTGAGAATGGATACTCGAACTGGAACGACGGTAGAGCTGCAAACGCCTTCACAAAGGTGTCTTGCACCAGGTCTCGAACATCCTCATCGTTCCGAATCATCTTCCTTACCAAAAAGGAGACAATTCGCTTGTACTTCCGTTCAAGTGTAGCAAACGCATTTACATTGCCTGCAAGTACGTCGCGTATGACGGCTTCGTCCTCGGCCGACGATTCAAATGCCTGTTTCGGCGTTTCGTTCATGTTTTGGCTCGAGGCCTGCTGGAGGTTGCGGAAAGGGCGGGATTCGAACCCGCGGTACCCTTACGGGTACACACGCTTTCCAGGCGTGCCGATTAAACCACTCTTGCACCTTTCCGTTGGGCGGCAAATATACATGAAGCGCACTGGAATGCACGTCTCTGTTGCGTATATTCTGGTATGATCTCGTGGAGTATTCCGTCCAAATAATGAGTTACCGCAGACGCGCCTTCCTCAATTCCCTCATGGGCTTAGCAGCACTTCCTTCAGTGATGCGAGCTGGTGGCATGTCAATGGTACTTGGTGAGGTAACTCCGGGACCTGAATATCTTTTGCCTAAGGGGCTGAGACAGGGGGCCACCATTGGAATTGTGTCTCCAGCAAGCGGTGCAATACCTAGTGACATCGCCGATTTCATTAACCTGTGCGCCCGTTGGAATATGAAGGTCAAATACGGCGAGAACATGTCCAGGCGCAGTGGCTACCTGTCAGCGCCCGATGAAGCTCGCGCTCGAGAACTGATGACGTTTGTGAACGACCCGACCATCGACGCCATTGTGTGTGCTCGGGGTGGGTACGGGGTAATGCGCATTCTGCCTATGCTCGATTTCGGAGCTATCCGAGAAGCACAAAAAGTCATTATGGGCTTCAGTGACATCACAGCGTTATTGGTCGCCATCAATCAGATTGGTGAAATGGTAACGTTTCACGGACCTGTAGCTTCTTCGACATTCGATGATTTCACCGTGAACTCTCTTACTTCTGTTGTCATGCATCAGCCATCCGTACCACTTCTGTCGTTCCAGGATTCCCAGGTCACAACGCTTGGATCTGGCACGGCTACAGGCAGACTTACGGGCGGCAACCTGGCGATGTTGGTAAGCACTCTGGGCACTCGATACGAAGTAGATACAACCGGGGCGATCCTGTTTCTCGAAGAAATAAGCGAAGAGCCATATCGCATCGATAGAATGCTTACGCAAATGTGGCTGGCTGGAAAATTGCAACACTGTAAAGGCATCGCGATTGGGGCCTTTAGGGATTGCGAGACGAAGGGCAATGGCATTCCCGGACCATCGATGACGTTGATGCAGGTGTTGGAAGAACGAATCGGAAGCTTGGGAATACCTGCAGTGTACGGACTCCCCTTTGGTCATGTCCGCAGCAAACTCACACTTCCCCTGGGCGTGATGGCTGAGCTCGACGCATCCAAGAAGTCCATACGATTGATCGGCCGGGCTGTGGTCTGACTCTGCGATCGAGAGATCGTGTGTTGTCTAGGCGACGACCTCAAAAAAGTACATAAAGTGGAGTGAACCTATGAAGCGATTTGAGACAATTTTACGAGCGGCGTTGATGGTCACGTGCATTGCAGTAACAACTGCTCTGGCTACGGCGCAGACGCTGAATGTGTACAATGTCAACACATCTAATTTTCCTAAGATCAAGGCCGATTATGTCGCCTTCGATGCAACTGGAAATCCTATCAGCGGACTCACCGCCGCAGACTTCCGTGTTAGCGAGACACCTCAGGGTAGTACGGCACGCGATGTTACCGCATCGATAACGCATGCTTGCGAGACAATTGTCGGAGATCCAGCGGCAAGTATTGTGCTAGTGGTAGACAATAGCAATTCGATGAGTGCCGAAGTAAACGGAAAACAGCGGTTCAAGTATGTGCAGGAAGCACTGAAATCGTTTATCGGACGCGTGAAATTCAACGGCGAGACTTCGATTTCTATTATCTCTTTCAGCGGCAATAGTGTACTCGTTGCAGACTGGCAAACCACTGCTCTTCCGTTGACTACAGCAATCGACACGATGAAGATCGGTACCGCAACGCGGTACGAAGCTGCCTTTGAAAGCATCCCGAACCTTTACGATCAGTTCTTGTCGCGCAAACCAACGATTCCGAAGTATGTATTCTTCTTAACCGATGGTACACCGAACCCGTTGATGGACAAACCGAATGAATTTGTTGCACGCAACATACAGAAGTGTAATGCTGCTGGTATTCGTGTTTTTGCGATCACGATTCTTGAGACACAGGCACATTACACGATTGAACAAATCGCTAAAGGTACGGGCGGCAAGTCTATCGTTACGACAGAAGATAAACTTGTTGACTTGTATGGCCTACTCGCTCTCGAAACACAAGTGCGTAGCCTTTGCAGCATCGAATGGACGTCTCCGTACGTCTGCGTAGAACAACACAGAAATCGCACTGCTACGATCACCCTCTTGAGAGGCACAAATCCTACAGCTACGATTGGTTTCACGACGCCACCTAATTCACTTGCATCGGTAACGGTGTCCGATCCTGTCCTGTTTGTTGGCGACCCAAACCCGAATTCAAGTGCGCTTGCAATCGTAACGATAACTGCCAACGGTGCGCCATTACGAGTGGACAATTTTTCACTGAATCCGTCTACCTACTTCACTGTTGTAGACTGGAACGTTGATGCGCCAACACCTACGTTTGCGCCGTTCACGTTAGGTGCAGGACAGTCACGACGCATTCGCGTGCAATTCACGCAGGGACCGACAAAAACATTCCGTCAAGCATCTCTAAGTCTTGTGGGTAGTCCGTGCCCCCCAACAATTGTGCTCGTTGCAGGTACTGGCCTCGTCACGCTGCAATCCCCAATTGGAGGAGAGCTTTTCTCGACATGCGACACAGTAACGATTAAATGGGCAGGTGTTCTACCAACGCAGCCAGTAACATTAAAATACTCGGATGATGATGGTGCTACCTATCCAAACATTATTGCAAATAATGCGACCGGACTTTCATACAAATGGTTGCCGCCTCAGCCAGGCGTTCGGTACCGAGTTCAGGTTAGTGTCTCGCCTGCAAAGCAATATCAATGGGGCAAGGGATTTGGCGGTCCCGATAATGAGACAGCTTCCTCGATAGCAGTTTGCCAAGACGGTAGTAAGGTGTATGCATCAGGTTATTTTGATGGTCCCGCCAAGTTTGGGAACCTTCCTCCAGTTGCAAATGCAGCGGGCGACACCGAAGGATATTTCCTAGAACTCGATAGCGATGGCAACGTCGTCAGACTCGTTACACTCGAAGGCTCAGCATCGAACGACGAACGTATCATTGGTGTCATTACCGACAACGAATGCAACTACTACGTTGCTGGGTACTTCAGTAGTCCGAATGCAAACTTCGGCACGTTTCCGCTACAGCTTCCGAATCTTACGACACGTGCGATGTTCATTTACAAATTCAACCAATCAGGTTCGCTGATATGGAATGGCAACGCTTGGGGCGACGGTGCTCGTGCTTCATCTGTTGACTGCACCAACCTCGGGATTCGGTATGTCAGTGGTCAGCCTGTTGTTGTAGTGGTAGGAACGTTCACGCGATACATTCGAGCTGGCATCAATGCCTCGGGTATCTATGAACAGAGTGTGGGTGGTGTTGCACCACGTCCGTACTTCGTTACCTATAACGTTGCAGGCTTTCCTTCACTTGCGGCTAATTCTACTCAACCGGGTGGATACATTTACAAGAACACAACAGTAAATGATACGAACGGTTTTACATATGAAACCGGACAGTTTTCTGGTGCAAAATCATTCGGCACTCCAGCTCAAATTACCATAGGCAGTCAGGGTGGAACAGATGTGTTTGCTGCAAAGCAAGGTGCACCGCCAAGCAGTTCTGCATCCTCTGCAGCCTCATTCTCTGTCAAAGCTCCTGCGCTGTCGTTCACGATAACGAAGGCGGTAATGAACCCTATCGCACAGGGTCAGAGAATCAACACGTCGTTCACTGGAATCTTAAAAAACACAGGTGATTTTCCTGTAGTTCTAACAAAGACGTCTATATCCGGACTCTTCCCTGCCGATTTCATTCTGCTAACAACTGTGGTTGGCACACGACTTAATCCTGGCGAGTCTATCAGTCTTGAATTCGAATTCGCACCAACAGGTACTGGAATTCGCAGCGCACAACTTCGCGTCGAAGGGTCGTGCGGCACAAGCTCAACTGTCGAACTCGAAGGCAAAGGTCTTCCACCATGCGTGTGGGCTGTAGTCTCGGATACGTCGATTGGCAAGTTTGCTCTTGGCCAATCTGGGTCGCGCGCAATCGCATGTGTGCTGAGAAATGATGGACCTAATCTGCTACGTGGTACACTTTCGATTACGGGTGATGTTGGAGAGATTCAAATCACATCACCAGAAGCTCCTGCTCCGGGAATGACATTTGCGTTAGCGCCGAACGGCGGTTGTTTGACACTGGCAATTAATGTTGTACCTACATCTGGTGGCACTAAATCTGTTAAGCTTGGTTATGGATTACTAACCGAGTGTGGCGTGCCAGAAACAACCATTTCGGCCCTTGTAGTCGAACCGCGAGTCGCGATTGATACAGTAGATCTCGGACCCAGACGCCTCTTAACACAGACCGACACGGCACTGTATGTACGCAATCTCAATACCGACGATGCTGTTATCACCGCCATGCGAACTGTAGATGCTAACGATCCAAATTTCCCGATCGTTGCACTGCCAGTACTTACAACACCAATAACGTTACGTCCATCAGAAGTTCTGCGCATCCCCGTCACCTACGTTCCGCAAGACCGCGCGGCACACGCAGTGCGTGTATTCGTGACAGTACAAGGACAGGCCGCCGAGCTCGAAGGACTTGTTATGGGGTCGGGTTTCCTTGCAGCAATTGCAGCGACAGGATTTGACTTTGGTCCGTGGACCGTCAACTCGCCAACACCCTGTCCTATCATAGGTACTGTTACGATAGACAACACCGATGCTACGAGTACGCTTGTCGTTCAAGACATCGACTTCTCTACGCTCGGACCGGACTTCGTCTTGACTTCACCGATTCCGACCTATCCAATTACAATCCTCCCTAACGACCCACCTGTTTCGTTTAACATTCAGTTCACACCAAAGACTGTTGGGTTAATTACGAGGCAAGTGTGCATTACTCACGAAGCAAAACCAGGTCCGGGTCCACTCCCTCCGTATGCAAATACGTGCGTCGATGTTATCGGAATGGGCATCTCTGGCTCTGCATTAGTTCTTCCACCGTTTGGTAACGTTCTCACGTGTGCAACGAAGACTCAAATCGTACCAATTACGAATCCAAATCCTTCGCTTCCGTTGCAATGCCAACCGGCCGTCGCAACTGGTGATGTCGGAGTGTTTACGATTTCAGAACCAGGTGCGTTCACCATTCCTCCGGGGCAGACCTACAACATGACCGTTGTGTTCGCTCCCCTTGCTCCGGGCAACTTTGCCGCATCGTTTACAATTGCAAACGATCAGAGCCTCGATTTAACGATCATTACATCTGGCAGTGGTATTACAACACCTGCGGACTTCCGCTTCAACACAATACCTGAGGGTGTCATTGGAAACGGAGTAGCAACGCCGATTAACGTAACGGTCGGTAATCTCGATACTGTACACATCTCAGAAGTTGTTCTAACAATTTCGCATCCGAGAGACTTTCTTCGCTTCGCACTCTTTACGCAGCCCGAACAGACCGGCTGGAGCTTTGTTGCAGACGTTTCTGTTGCTGGACAAGTGACTATTACTGGAACTGCTAAAACACCTGTAACCACGTTGGTGAGCGGACCCTTCGTAACACCCGTATTCGATGCATTCCTAACGGCCGACGCAGTGCTGCCAGTAACTCTCGATGCTGCAATTGCATTGCCCTGTGTTGTTGCCTCTGGTGATAACAGCGGCATTGCGATGAAGCTCGTGTGTTCGTCGCGTAGCCGTCTGGTGCGCCTTGGCTCATCGCAGTTTGCCATGAGTGTTCCTATGCCGAATCCAGCGACTGATAGAACTGTTGTTTCGTATTCAACTGGCATCGAAGGGTCTACAACATTCGAAGTTGTCGATCAGGTCGGCAACGTTGTGAAAACAATTGCAACCGAGTCTGCACCAAGTGCTGCATATGAACTCGATCTACAGACCGATGATCTTGGAACCGGCATCTATTATCTTCGCATGCAAAGTGGGCCGTTCTCAGCAACGCGCACGCTACACGTCATCCGTTAAAACAAGCAGGGACAAATGACCGACAGCATTGTTGAGGCACTAGGCGACAAAGCCGATTACTTTCTGAATCATCAATGCACGACCATTCCCCGAGAGCAGATTCACCTGCCTTCGGGGAATGCTGTGCAGCGTCTGTACGGTCCAACAGACCGTAACAACCGCGTACTCTCGAACCTTCAGCGTATACTTTCGACTGGCAGGCTTGGCAACACGGGTTACGTTTCTATTCTCCCGGTCGATCAAGGCATAGAGCATAGTGCAGGGGCGAGCTTTGCCAAGAACCCGGCGTACTTCGATCCTGAGAACATTGTAACGCTTGCTCTTGAAGGGGGCTGCAACGCTGTCGCGTCCACCTTCGGTGTCCTCGGCTCCGTTGCACGGAACTATGCACATCGCATTCCCTTTATCGTCAAGCTCAATCACAATCAGTTGCTTACGTACCCAAATACGTTCGACCAGATCATGTTTGGTACAGTAGAGCAGGCGTTTGACATGGGTGCAGCGGCAGTCGGCGCTACCATCTACTTCGGCTCGGAAGAAAGTGGACGTCAGATTGTTGAAGTAAGCGAAGCATTTGCTCTAGCGCACGAGCTCGGAATGGCAACCATCCTATGGTGTTATCTGCGAAACTCGGCGTTCAAGAAAGACAAAGATTACCATGTTGCGGCAGATCTGACCGGACAAGCCAATCATCTTGGTGTAACGCTTGGCGCAGACATCATCAAGCAGAAGCTCCCAGAAAATAACGGCGGCTTTGAAGCGCTAAACATGGGAGGCTCTAGCTACGGCAAACTCGACAAACGGATGTACACAGAATTGGCAACCGATCATCCGATCGATCTCACACGATACCAAGTTGCGAACTGCTATATGGGTCGTATCGGACTTATCAACTCTGGTGGTGCTTCAGGAGAAAACGATTTCAGCGAAGCAATAACCACTGCAGTGATAAACAAACGTGCCGGCGGCATGGGTCTAATTAGCGGACGCAAGGCCTTTCAGCGTCCGATGCCGGAAGGTATCAAGCTCCTAAATGCAATTCAGGACGTTTACCTTAGCGACGCTGTGACGGTGGCCTAATGGCCGAGACCAAACCACGCGCAGGTGCCTTACGAGAACTCCGCCGCCTCGTACCCTATCTCAAGAACTATAAAACCCTCGTTTTCTGGGGTCTTGTCTTTATTACAGCATCGAACATCTGCTCGACAAGCATACCTCGCATCATCGGCCATGTAATTGATGCGCTTAAGCTGCCCACGATTTCGACAGATGCCGTTTCATGGCTGTTATTGCAAGTACTAGGTCTAACGATAGGTAGCGGCTTATTCATGTTTGCGACGCGACGTACAATTATTGTGATGTCGCGACGCATCGAAGAGGACTTGCGAAACGACTACGTTAACGCACTGCAGAATCAGGCGCAGAAGTTTTATCACGACCGATCGACAGGGTCGTTGCTTGCATTATTTACAAATGACATTGGAGCGGTTCGGGAGTTTATCGGACCCGCTGTGATGTACACGGCGAATACCATAACAACCTTTGCATTTGCGTTAACGTGGATGATCATGCTAAACGGTTGGCTCACACTTGCCATCGTTGTTCCGGTGCCGATCATTGCACTCGTCACGTATCGTCTCGGAAAGAAAATCCACGAGAACTATCGTTCTGTGCAGGAGCAGTACGAGCTAGTGACTACGCATGCGCAAGAGACGTTTTCTGGTGTTCGTGTTGTGCGCGCCTATTCGCGTCAGCAACATGAAAGCGATTCGTTTAAAGACATCAACCGCAACTACTACGCACGCAGTATGCGTCTGGCTCGGGTGAACTCTTTGCTCATGCCTTCGATGATGGTATTGTTCAATCTCACGTATCTAATTGTTCTCGGTGTAGGGGGCTATTCGGTTATTACCAGTGCACTCACTATTGGTCAACTGACACAATTCTTTATCTACTTAAACCAGCTTCTATGGCCGATTGCGGCCATTGGTTGGGTTACGGGCATGATTCAGCGCGGTGCGGCTTCTATGGGTCGACTTGGTGCAATTATCGACCACGTACCTGTCGTTCGTAATGCAGACAACGTCACGCCCCTTTCTGAGCCCCTTAAGGGCATTGTCACATTCGATGATGTGTCGTTGGTGTATTCGGGACAACGGCCTGTGCTCGACCACATCGCGTTGCATGTTCCTGCAGCCTCATCGCTTGGTATTGTAGGGCAGGTTGGCAGTGGCAAGACTTCGCTTGTGAACCTTATTCCGCGACTTTATGACGTAACCACAGGCACCGTGATGGTTGATGGCGTAGACGTCCGCGAACTCTCACTAGAGGTGCTACGTGGTGGCATTGCCGTCGTACCACAGGAGTCGTTTTTATTCAGTGAAACGATTCGTGAAAACATTCGCTTTGGGCGTCCCGCCGCAACCGACGACGAAGTACTTGCTGCCTCGCGCATAGCACAACTCGACCCTGATGTGCAGTCGCTTCCAAATGGGTACGACACGATTGTCGGAGAACGAGGCATTACACTTTCGGGTGGACAAAAACAGCGTACAGCCATGGCTCGGGCTATTCTTGCACGTCCTGCCATTCTCATCCTTGACGATTCGCTTTCAGCAGTCGACACCGATACCGAATCGCGCATTCTTGACGGCTTAAAAGACGTCATGATAGGTCGTACCACAATTCTTATTGCACATCGCATCTCAACGATCAAAGGCTGCGATTCCATTATCGTTCTCGATCGTGGTCGGATTGTAGAAGAAGGATCACACGACGAGCTCTTGGCTCTCCGCGGTCTCTATGCAGACATGTTCGAACGTCAACAACTCGAAGAACTCATTGCCTGATTTTATAGTGAGCTCGTTATTGCTCTTTGTTTAGAGAAAAACTTATTGCCTGATTGCTACGCATGAATGTACACGAGAACATCCTAAGTCTGATTGGCAACACACCACTTGTGCGCCTTAACTCGATAACGCGTGGTGTTAGTGCACCCATTTACGTCAAGCTCGAAAGTCGCAATCCTGGCGGTAGCGTTAAAGACCGAATAGGCATTGCCATGCTCGAGGCAGCAGAACGCGACGGCCGCATCAAGCCAGGCGCGTTAATCATAGAGCCCACAAGTGGCAACACTGGAATTGGTCTTGCTCTCGCATCGCGGCTAAAAGGCTATAGCTGTCTGTTCGTGATGACCGATAAGGCGTCTCAGGAGCGTGTGCGTTATCTGAAGGCGTTAGGAGCTGACGTATTGATTGTTTCGAGTGCTGCAAAGATGACGTCACCAGAGTACTACTGGAATACTGCCAAACGATTAAGCGAAGAGCTGCCAAACGCCATCATGCTTAACCAGTATGACAATCCCGCTAACCCCGACATTCACGAGGCTACGACGGGTCCGGAAATCTGGCGCGACACCGATGGCACCATCACCCATTACATTGGCAGCATCGGCACAGGTGGCACGATCAGTGGGGTCGGACGCTTTCTGAAGAAGAAAGACAAAAACATTAAGGTCATCGCTGCCGATCCGATGGGCTCGTCTATTAAGACATTCAAAGACACCGGACGCCTTGTTGAAGCACTCCCCTACCTGATCGAGGGTGTAGGCCAGGAACGCATTCCGGGCAATCTCGACCTAACTGTAATAGATGAGATTATAAACATTTCAGATAAAGATGCCTTTATCACAGCTCGTGCATTGGCGCGCGAAGAAGGCATTTTCTGTGGTGGGTCTTCAGGAATGATTATTGCGTGCGCATTGCGTGTTGCCAAGCTACTTCCTGCAGACGCATGTGTTGTGGCAACGGTATGTGATACTGGCGAGCGATACCTTACCAAGCATCACAACGACGAGTGGTTGAAAGAAAATGACCTTCTTGACAAAGATCGTTTTATGATGCGTGACGTACTTGCAGCAAAGCGCACTCGTGGTACGTTGCCCGCTCTCGTGCATGTAACACCCGATGGTACGTTACAAGATGCGTTGTCGTTAATGCAATCACACGAAGTAAGCGACATGCCTGTAATCGACGGCGATGAATTAGTCGGCACTGCACGCGAAAACAAGCTCATGTCGGCAGTGATCGAGAATCGCCAGGCATTAACGCGCACCGTTCGCGAATTCATGGAAGCACCAGCCCCAATTATAGATGCGCACGCAGATATATCGAAAGGCATAGGCCTACTGCGCAACGTCCCAATGATCGTGGTCTCGGAGTTCGGACGTCTCAGCGGCGTCATCACACGACACGACGTATTAGAGTACCTCTAGGCATCATCACACGACACGACGTACTAGAGTACCTCTAGGCGTCATCAAAAGACACGACGTTCTAGGGCATCTCTAAGCGCGTAGAGCCAACGCTTCTTTTACCGGAACTAGCTCTTCTTCCAGTCGGTGAAATCTACTGCGTCTTCACCGCCGTCAACGCCAAGCACCTCACCGTTTATCCAGTGTGCTTCGTCGCGCACGAGAAGGCGAATTACATCCGCAACATCTTCTGGTGTTGTTAACCTGTGATACGGATTTCGCATATGGGCGTTGTCCATGATATCTGCGTTGCCCGGAATTTTAGCGAGCGCCGGAGTATAGGTAACGCCTGCACGAATAGTATTCGCAGTAATACTGTAAGGGGCCAGCTCGAGAGCGAGCTGACGGCAGTATGACTCCATTGCAGCCTTGGCTGCAGAAACGGCGCCGTACGACGGAAGAACGCGTGTAGAGCCAGCGCTCGTTAGGCCCAGGATGCGTCCACCCGGCGCCATCAGTCCATGCCGAACCAGGTCCTGCGTGTAGTACACCAAACTGTTTGCCATAACATCCATTGTCATCTCAAGACTCTTTAGCGAGATCGTATCAACGCCCGGGGGCGCCACAAATGGCTTGAGTGTACCAAAAGCTAACGAGTGCAGCATCAGTCGAATCGTAGCGCCCTCGTGCTTGCTAAACTCTTCCTTGATCGCAGCCATGATCTCGGCGCGACGCTCAGCGTCTACTGCATTCACATTAAAGAAATGGTGGCGAACTCCGAGGGTCGAAAGTTCGGCCTTTATTTCATCGACGAGCTTTAGACCAGCAGCGCGGTCTAGGTGAACACCAAAAATGTGATAGCCTTCGCGGGCGAGGGCAAGTACGGTCGCGCGGCCAAAGCCACTCGATGCACCGAGGATAAGAGCGTAACGATTCTGTGATGTCATGGGCGCAAAGTTAGGAAACACACTGCGCTGGCAAGCATTACTCTCGGATAAAGATCTCGTAGGACCGCTGCGGACCGCCTATCTGCTCGGATAAGGCGTTAAAACTCCGCTCTCTTATGAGCATGCCGTCTATCATAAATTTCACCTCTACAGTCCGATACGAGCCGCCGCTCTCCTGTGCCCTACAGCCCGTTCCATGTGTCGAGCCTCCGAAAACATTGCCGTCGAACTGAATGTTCACCTCGCAGCCCCTTCTGCGCCTTAACCCTACAACATCAATCATAAAGTTTTTGCCTCCGATTCCTATGCCCCTAAGGTCGGTCAGGTCGTATTTATCATTGTCGGGCAGATCGAACTCCACAAGTTCAATCATGCCTTCTTCAACACGCTTAATTCGCCAGATACACCTGAATTTCCACATAGATGTATCGGTCGCAAGGCGTTCTTCGACAAAAAACCAACTGCTGTCGTTGCTTATATCGATGAACTGTGTGATGTGCAAACGGTTCACAGAGATCGAGGTGTCCTTCTCCGCCTGAAGTTTGTTTGAGAACGAACCCTGCACCCACTTATAGAGTTTTAATACGGTCTCGTCAGTTGCATGCAAAACACAAACAGAAAACATGAGTGCGATAACGATCGCAATCGAACGTAAGAACGCAGACTTGATGATAGCGATGATAGTGATGATACCCTTCATTGAAATCGTGTGTCGTTGAACATTCATTGAAATCGTTTCGATAGTTCGTCATACGAGATGATGATGTAGACGGGTTGACCTCGTGGAGTTGTGTGCGGCACCGCCGTAGCAAACAACTCTCGTACGATCGATGCGGCCTCATCTGGCTGCACGGTGTCGGCTGCTCGCATTGCCTGACGTGCTGCATAGATGGCCACCACGCCATCGCGACGACGCTCGGCAGGAAGACGTCCGCTCTCCTCTAGCGATTGCAGCATCTCATCGAGCACGTGCTCTTCACTGCCTGCACGTACATCTCCGGGTACGGCGTGTACGTCGACTGTGCCGTTGGTTTGCACTTCGAGACGAAAGCCCAACGATTCGAACTCGCGTAAATGTTCCCGCAACAAGGCTGCTCGCGAGGGCATAAGAGAAAGCGTAACCGAAAAAAGTAATGCTTGTGCTGTTACAGCTTCGTCGGGAGATCTGCGCATCAGGCGTTCGTACAAAATGCGCTCATACGCTGCACGCTGATCGATAACAACGATGCCTTCTGCCGACGAAGTAACGAGGTAGTGTCCACCGAGCTGCAGCACCGACGACGCAACGACCTCGCCGTGACTCTTGCTGAACAACTGAGACAGGTTCTGTCGTTCTACCGACGTCATCCCCTGTTGCGTATGCACGAACCCAGATTGTCCGAACGGCTGCCCATACGCTGGTTTGTAGACTCCCGCACCACCCACGCCAAGCTCACCTGGCATAATCTCGCCAGTAAACCGGTTTACAACCAGAGCTGTACCGCGATCGGGTGTCTGAAGTGATTGAAGGGGCTGAGCAGCAAGGGGCGCGTTGCCAATAAACGAGGGAATGACGTTCGCCTTTTGCAATGCTGCTGCCACACTCATCTGCACGAGAAGGTACACGGCATGTTCGTTCTCGAACTTCACTTCGTGTTTTTGAGGATGGACGTTTACATCGACTGCATTCGGATCGATTGTGATGTGCAATACAAACACTGGATGCTGTCCCTGGTCGAGTAGGTGCTCGTGTGCAGTGTTGACTGCATGTGCCAAGGGTCTACTAACGATGGCACGTCCGTTCAGGAAGAGAAACTGACCGCTTCGGCTTTGCCGTGCGGTTGAAGGAATGCCAAGAAACCCTCTTATTTGAATTCCAGCCTCTTCGCTCTCTACCAAAAGCAACATACGCGATGGATCTAGTGCAAGCACATTCGCAGCACGCCGCTGCAATGTTGTTGGCTGCAGGTCGAAGACGATAACACTGCCGTCGTAGAATGTAAAACGGACGTCCGGACGCGACAATGCCATGCGCTGCATGGTCTCGCTGATGTGACGAAACTCTGTCAGGTCTGACTTAAGAAATTTCTTGCGCGCCGGAATGTTGTAAAAAAGGTTACGAACGTATACTTGTGTTCCACTGTCGCATGTGCATGGTTGGATATCGGGAACGCTTCCCGGAGTCGATCTGAGCATCCAGCCCGTGTCGTCTGTTGCACGACGCGTGCGAATTTCAATATCCGCAACGGCTGCGATCGAAGCCAGTGCTTCTCCTCTGAAACCAAGTGTTCGAATGGAATGCAGGTCGGCTTGCGACGAAATTTTACTCGTTGCATGACGAACCGTTGCAAGCGTTAGATCTTCTTTGCTTAATCCGCTGCCATTGTCGAGTATATGAATGAGGCTCTTACCTGCGTCGCGTACGATAGCGGTGACATGTGTTGCACCCGCATCCACAGCATTCTCAACGAGCTCCTTTACAACAGATTCGGGTCGCTGCACTACCTCGCCTGCAGCAATCTGATTGGCTAGGTAGTCTGGCAGGAGATGAATGGTCGTGGGCTGCATTAACGCAAAGTTATCACCGCATTCGTAGGTTGCTGTACAGATGCCCGACTTCTCCTTCCTTTCCGACTTCTCCTTCCCTTTAGTATATCAACTGCTCATCACCGCTGTACTCTGCGCGCTAACAGCAACCGGAGCCTGGAATATCTGGCGCATGAAGCGCCTTGGCGGTAGCAGCCCCTTACCGATTGGCAGCAGCAGCCCATTTCCGATTGATGGCAGCAGCCCATTTCCGATTGATGGACGCCATATTTCGGTGTTAGTGCCAGCGCGGAACGAAGAGCGCTGTATTGAGGCATGTGTTCGTTCGTTGTGTTTGCAGACGTATCTGAACGCAGAGGTGATTGTTCTTGACGACGGGTCTACAGATGCGACGCCATCGATCCTCCGTGGTCTGCAACTAGAGTTTCCAACATTGAAGGTTATCTGTGGTACTCCGCTGCCTACAGGATGGGTTGGCAAATCGTGGGCGTGCCACCAACTTTCGCTGGTTGCAACTGGCGATGTATTGTTGTTCACAGATGCCGACACAGTACACGAAAAAGAGTGTCTTGCGGCAACGGCTGAGTTTGTCAGAGATGAGGACGTCGAATTTTTCTCTGTTGTGCCATTTGAAATCATGGGCTCGTTTGCAGAGCATGTCGTGATTCCGATGATTCATGTGCTGTTTATGTGTTCGGTGCCTACTGGATTGGGTAAGAACAAGGGTAGAAATCCTGCTGCCGCAGCGAACGGACAGTTCATGTGTTTTACTCGTGCAGGTTACGAAAAGGCTGGAGGTCATGTTGGGGTGCACGATTCCATGGTCGAAGATCTGTTTCTTGCCAAGAATGCAAAACGAGCTGGCTTGCGAATGATCATGATCGATGCCACACATTTAGTATCGTGTCGGATGTACGAGAATGCACGTGACGTAATCGACGGATTTTCAAAAAACTTTTTTCCAGCAACGAACTACAATCTTCTTTCTACCGCGTTTTTTATGATGCACGTAGTTACGGCATACATCGTCCCCGTCTTCTTCTGGTTAGAAGGCTGGTACGCACTGACCGTTATACAGCTCAGCGCAGCAGCTTGTATTCGACTAATGATTGCGTTGAAATTTCGAATGCCGCTATGGCATGTGTTCCTGCAGCCAATCACGGCCACATATGCCGTGTTCATTGGCATGAACTCGATACGATGGTCGTATTCGAAGCAAGGACTTCGTTGGAAAGGTCGGTCGTATTCAAAAGGAGAGTGATGTGCAAAAAGCTTCAGCGATAGAACAGATACGCGATCTCTTCTTGCTTCGGATGCGCGAGCCAGAGGGCGCAGAACATCCGTATTACACAACCGGCTCGATTATCGGCGCAGCGTTGTTGCGCGTTGCCATTATAGCAGTTCTGTTAATGGTTTTTAACGAGCGTTACGGTTCGACGAGTTGGTGGTGGACTATTGCGCTTTTTTCTCTTTGGGGCATTGGAGCCTACCCTGCCTGGGTGCAATACCGGCGATTTAACGAGTCAGTCGAGAAGATTACAGAAGGAACATTATGCGGATCGTGCAGACACTTTAATCCTACAAATCAGTTGTGCATGATACTCGACGAACACGTAACAAGCGATCTACCACCGTGTGAAGGCGAGGCGTGGGAACCTAAATAGCATCCCGATGTGCATCTATTTCAAAGTATCGTAAGCAAGTAGCTATTTCAACACATTCATGCGCTTGAGTTTGTATTGGCCCTTGTCGTCGACCTCGAACGAAAATGTCTTGTTCACAGAATTCGAATACGTCCAAACTTCGACAGGCTTGTTGTTGGGCGCCAACTTCTTAGCGACATTCGATGGCGGTCCGTAGAATATGTAAATTTTTCCACGATCTGCATGTGCACCGTCCGGCTCAGCTAATGTGCTATAGATGAAGAAAGCCTGGTCGACCCTTCTGTAATACTCTGCCATCCGCTCATTGTATGTTGTATTCGGAGTAGGGTCCTGCTGACGCCAATACGCCATTAATTTTTCCCGTCGTTCGGCATCCGAACCACCGTCGATGGCATCATGCACGTCTGCCGTGGCTACATAGCGAAGGATGTCGACACCATAGTTGATTGTCCGCAACGACAACGGCATCGTCTCCCATAGAATCTGAAACGCGATCTTCATTGTGTCCGATCCTCCAACACGCACAAGCACCATCTCATAACGTCCAGGAACAAGCCCTGTCACAGGTATGGGCACTTCAATAATTGCCACGCTGCCGGTTCCACTCCTCTCATCGATTTCAAGAAGCGGTGTGTCGTTCGTTGAGCTTGGTGACAACTCAATCGCCTGCTTGGGACGTGACTTTAACCGACCCTGGATTTCCGACACAGCCCACCACCGAATGTCCCGTGCATCGTATGGCAACTGCCGTATGATATAGTCATACGATCGTTCAGTGGAATCCGAAACGAGTAGAAGTGCCACTGCATCTATTGCACCGAACGATACGTTGCCACCGAATATGAAGGGTTGTACTGTTGTGCCGCCAGATTTGGCAAGGGGTAGTCCGAAGATTGGTTGCGTGATCTGGCTGTTTGTCGATAACGGATTGAATGACAACGCGGGAAGCTTGAGCTTACGCTGTTGACTCTCTTTTTTTGCAAGAAGCTCAACGGAAACGACGTATGTACCAGGTCCAACACCAACGGATGACCATCCATAGTGAAAGTCCGTCTTGCTATTTGTCTCTTCAAACGTGTTGGTGTAGGCGGTATCCTTCCAAGGCACACGCTGTCTGATTACACCAAGCGAGTCGCGGACCTCGATGCTTACACTCATCTCTGCTTTGAAATTTCCACCAATGTCAAAGCGATCATCATTACGTACGAACGTCAGGAAGTCGTTCGCCAAGCGAAACATCACAATGATGCGAGCCGAGTCGCCACGCTCTGTGGGTATAGCTACTGCTTCTGCATGAAACCGATCGCCGTAGTCAAGGAACATCATACGGTCCTGCACTCCACGTCCCTGACCGAATGCACTCGTTGCAGCAACTGCTAATAAACACACCGCATGAACAATTGTCGATCTAATCATAGTTGTGTCGTTGAGCAATTGTCGATTTTTCATAGTGTACCTTCGAGAAAGTCTCGCAGCAGTACTGCTGCTGCAACTTCATCCTTCTTGCCTTTTGCATGCCGTTGTTGCTTACGCATTCCCGACGAACGCATCACTTCGAACGCACGCTTGGTGCTGAATGATTCGTCGATTTCATATACAGAAATCGGAATGCGTTTCTTGAATTCCTCTACAAACACACCAATACGTTCAATGATCGGTGTGATGCGACCATCTTCCAACCACGGAACGCCCACCATGACGACATCGACGCGGTCATCGTGCAGACGTTTCTCGAGTTCATCCCAAACCGTGTCCTGCCTATTCTCGATCGCCGGTCGCGTAGACACCACAATATGCATTTCGTCACAAACTGCCACACCGATACGAGCATCACCATAGTCAAGGACAGCAATACGCTTACCAATAAGAGCCTGCCTGTCTGGTGGGTTACTCATTGGTCTTCTTCGACAGCATATCGAGCATTTCTTAGACGCGGACCTTCCATGCCGTGCGGAATTCGAAACACGACCTGCGTGCCCGCCCCAAGCTGACTGCTTACGCGAAGCGATCCGTTGTGTAGATGCACCACATGCTGCATAATCATCGTTCCAATACCAGTGCCAGAGCCGTCTTTGGATGTTGTGAAGTACGGGCGCATCATGTTTGCAAGCGTATGTGCATCCATGCCAGCACCAGTATCGCTTACACGCACATATACATACGTGCGATCGAACCACGTTGCAATCTCTACCTGTCCAGGCTGACCACGCAATGCCTTGATTCCATTCTCGACTGCATTTCTGATAGCACGCGACAGCTTAAGCCTGTCTACATTCATCATCGTACCACGCAGCTTCATCGAAAATGTGACATGCGGAAACATGCCGGGATCGAATTCATGTCGGATTTCTGTGCACAGTTCCGCACTATGCACCAATCCTCTCTCGAGATTTTCGGAACGTCCTACACTCACCAGGTCGCGCACTCGCTGGATAAGTACACCAACTTGAAAAAGGATGCGGCGGCGGCGCTCGGCATCGGGCTCGACCGGACTTGATTGAAGCTGCTCGGCGTTCAGTCGAATTGTCGACAGATTGGTTTGCATGTCGTGTGCAAGCTGCGCCCAATTCACCAATCGACGACGTTCCAACGCCTCTGTGATGTCAACACCTGTAATGATCGTACCGGTATATCGACCCATCAAGCCATGCAAAGGCACACTGTTGCATACCAGTTCGCGATGTTCACCCTTTTCGACAACCGTAACCTTTTCTGATAACGAGGTGCGCGCAATTGTAACGTGTGTTAGGAATTCAAGAAGGTCGGCTATGTCGTCATGCACCATGTACGAACGATACAGCCTACGCATAGGTACATTCTTTGTGATTCGAAGAAGTTTAGCCCCACGCTCATTTGTACGTAGAAGTCGGCCGTTCGCATCGAGCATAAACACAACACCAGCACCTGGCAGGTCGATCATTGCATCGATCGTTCGCCTCTGTCGTCGATAAAGCACATACAGAACACCAAGGCATATCAGAAGAAACAGCGGCAGGATGTACCGCAACGCAGTATCAAGAAACCGCCGAACCATCCACAATTGATGCGTCGTTCGGCTTAGCAGAAGGGAGCCCCTTGCACTTGTAAACAACACGCCATCGGGTTGCGTCGATACCGCTGCAGTATGTGCATCGACGTTTACCGAAATCGCATCGCGAGAAAGGATCTCGCCTGACGATAGTGCACTTACGATTCCACCACTGAAGAGTATGTATATCGTGTCTCCACTAACGAGTACAACACGAGGTTGCCCAAATTCGCCGGGTAGTACTTCTCCAACAGGAATCTGCTCTGCCCCGCCAAGAGGCGTTATGGCCAGCTCATATCGGCCCTCACGCATTGCAACGACAGCTAGACGAATTCCTTCGTCCGTCGGAACAGTTGCCACCAATGCCGCGGGAACGTTAAGGGTTATGTAACTGGATTGTGTTGTTACAGGATCGACTACGGTTACCTGCGTACCACGTGCTTCGTCTATCGGTGTCCGCACGACAATCTTCGAGGCATTAACGTCGATGCGTGCAACAGACGCCATTGGTACAGAAGGTGTAATGCGGCGTTCCAGAACAGAATCGAGTACCGTTAGATAAGCCACATTGCCAACGTCGGAGACGAAGGCAGCTCTATACGGACCCACTGCGTCGAATAATGCTGCACCTCGAACGCGGTCTTCGAGAAGTCTACACGTCAGCAGAACGCTACTGTCGCGCTCCACACTTCCACCACCTGCAATCGATGCGACATACAACCTGTCACCAACGCTAACAAGTGCATACGGCGTAGTGGTCTGCGCAAGAATTCGGATTTCGGTGTCAAATCGCTGACTTACATCGACATCGAGTGGAACTATTACAAGAACGTTCAATGCTTTATCTAAAAACAAAACATTCGCCACGCGGCCATCACACTGCACAGCCAAGATTCCTTTCTGCCAAGGCACTGCAGCACGAACGTCTGCTCCAACAAGCGCCGAATCGAGAACCAGACCACGACGCGTTATGAAGCTTATCGCAGGTGTAGCAACCGACCATACCGGACGCGGTGTAAGCTTAAGAAAGCGGTTGTCCTCGCCGGGCATTGGTACAACAAAGGCCGCAAAGACTCGCTGCCTCACAAGAGCATAAGGGTCGCTCTTATGCGCATGCGCGAATTGAAACGCAATGCACAACACAGCAACCAACGTTAGTTTCATCGGGGCTGAATCTCACAAATGCACCATGCCTGCACGCCTTCACCACGACCAGCAAATCCGATGTTCTCTGATGTGGTTGCCTTGATGCTGACTCGATTAAGGGGCATATCTGTCATCGCTGCAACTGCTTCACGCATTTGCAACTTGAATGGTAGAATTTTTGGAGACTGAAGAACGAGCGTTATATCGATGTTTATGATGCGAAATCCCTGCTCGCGCACAAGTTTTACAGCATGCTCGACAAAAACCGAACTGGCCGAACCCTTCCACTGCGGATCTGTATCGGGGAAATGCTCGCCGATGTCACCTAAGGCCAGAGCCCCCAGCAACGCATCGACAAGTGCATGAAGAATTACGTCGCCATCGCTGTGAGCAACCGTGCCTGTTTCGGATGGAATCCTCACACCTCCGAGTACCAGAGACTCGCCTTCTGCCAGGCGGTGAACGTCATAACCAAGTCCTATCATACCCGAAGCTACGATGTACGCCAGTATATTGAGGCATGGAAGAGGCCGTCAGTGTAAGTGACCTGACCAAGGCAATCCGCCTGTTGCTCGAAGAAGGCATAGGCGATGTGGTTGTCGAGGGCGAAATCACGAACTACAAACATCATTCATCGGGACACCGCTACTTTACGTTAAAGGATGAGGACGCCTCTATCCAATGTGTGATGTGGAAGAGCCGGAACATCAACTTCATTCCAGAAGACGGGATGCGAGTGCTGATTTTCGGACGCCTTAGTGTCTATCCGCCGCAAGGACGCTACCAGATCGACTGCACAACAATGCGTCCGTTCGGACTCGGTGATCTGCACGTTGCACTCGAGCAACTGAAGAAAAAACTGCTCGCACTAGGCTGGTTCGATGAAGCACGCAAAAGACCCTTACCGACCCTTCCCATGCGCATCGGAGTAATTACATCACCAACGGGTGCGGCACTTCATGACATCATTTCCACAATACGTCGCCGCCTCCCCGTAGTCGAGATTGTGTTTCGTCCGGCACTCGTGCAAGGCGACGGCTCGGCCGAAGACATTGCAAAGGCCATTGCCGAAGTAAATCGTGTTGGTGCTGATGTATTGATTGTAGGGCGCGGAGGGGGCTCGATTGAAGATCTGTGGTCGTTTAACACAGAGATCGTTGCCGAAGCAATTGTAATGTCGGACATCCCCGTTGTGTCGGCGGTCGGACACGAGACCGATTGGACAATAGCCGACGGCGTTGCCGACAGGCGTGCTGCTACGCCAACCGCGGCCGCAGAAATGGTAACGCCTTTCACAACAGAGAGTTTGCTACAGACCATTGCCCACCACGAAGCACTGATGTTGCAGCGTATGTCGACGCGTGTTGCACGTGTGCAGGAGATTGTAACCGAGTTTAGAGATGGTACAACTGCACGTCGTTTGACAGAGCGTGTACACTTACGAGCACAGCGTGTAGACGAACTAACGTCACGCATGGCTCGCGGTGCAGTCCAGCATGTTGCTATGCTTCGGCGTCAGGTCGAACACGTTGCTGCCCTATGCGCCACACTACATCCACTGGCTCCGTTGCGCCGTGGGTATGCAATTGTCGAACGCAATGGTCACATTCTAAGCACCACCGACAAACTCATACAGGGCGAGAGTGTACAGGTACGACGTCACAATGAAATTGCAACGGTAACAGTAAACACACGCGAAGACACTAGGGCTAATCTCAATGAGTAAAAGCAAAGAATCAGCAGTACAAACGCTCGAGGATCAGTTGCGGCGACTGCAAGAGATTGCATCGCTCCTCGATGCTGGCGATCTGCCACTCGAAGAACAACTGCGCCTTTACGAAGAAGGCATAACGCTTGCGAATACATGTCGCGATTATCTTACAAGTGCCGAACTGCGTATACAAAATCTGGCAGGTGGGAATGTATCGTCCGCGACATAACGACTGGACCGATCGCGAAGCCATCGTTGCATTCTGCAAGGCACATCCTTTTGCAATGTTTGTAACGACCGACGCTACAGAGTTACGTCCGGTTGTTACACACATACCTGTTATTGTCCGCGACAATGCAGGTGAATTAACATGTACACTACACATTGCGCGACCGAACAAACAATGGCAAGGAATAGATAAGACAGAAGTGTTGCTCGTATTCATGGGTCCACATGCCTACATCGATCCACGCGGCTACGAAGAGCTTGATGTACCAACGTGGAATTACATCGCAGTGCACTTGTATGGCATCGTACGAGTTATTTCAGAGCCAGACGATGTACGCGCCCGCCTCCGACTGCTCGTTGAGCAACACGACGATGCTGCCATAGGAAGGCTACACGACGATGCTGACATAGAGACGCAAAACGACACGAATGGGTTGTGGAAGCACCTAGAAGGCCCCCTTGTAGAGCCCCTTATCAATGGCATCGTGATGATGGATGTGCACATCACCGACATGCAGGGAAAACGCAAGATGAGTCAAAACAGGAGCGACATCGACCGAGCGTATGGCGAGCAGCAGGTCTTTCCTGAGGGCACAACCGATACTACTCGGCCTTGACAGGCCTGAGCATGAGATTACGAATTGCTGAACGTGGCTCTTCGCCATCGAAGAGAATGGCAGCTACTTTTTCTGTGATGGGCAACTCGACTCCGAGCGTTGAAGCAAGCTCGAGAGCAGCACGTGTTGTGGGCACACCTTCAGCCACTGCCGTCATGTGCATGAGAATATCCTGAAGCGTTCTTCCCTTGCCAATCTCGTCGCCGACGAATCTGTTGCGACTGTGCCGCGATGCACATGTCACGATTAAATCGCCAAGTCCCGCAAGGCCATAGAATGTCTGTTGTTGCGCACCCAGTGCAACACCCAATCGTGATATCTCGGCGAGTCCGCGCGTAATTAGCGCAGCCTTCGTATTGTCACCCATGCCGAGTCCGTCCACAATACCCGCAGCAATTGCAATGACATTTTTTAATGCACCACACACCTCTACGCCCGTAACATCATCGGACGTGTAGACGCGGAATACGTCGGTCGAGAATACATGCTGGGCAAGCAATGCAACATCAGCAAGTGTAGAAGCAGCGACGACGGTTGTTGGCATTCGGGCGATGACTTCTTCGGCGTGACTCGGACCCGATAGAACACCGAACGATGTGTTGCCGGCGCGAAGGCTTTCCAGAATCTGAGAGACTCGAAGATGTGTGCCGACTTCGATACCTTTTGCTACGCTTACTACGTGCGCTCCGCGCAGTACATCAGAAGTGCTTAGAGTACTGCGTATGTGCTGCGTTGGTACAGCAATAACAACGAGATCACTGCCAATGGTGTCTTCGAGTACCGTTGTTGCATGAACCGCTGCTGGCAAGGTTGCGTTCGGAAGGAAGAGCGTGTTTCGATGATCGCTGTTTATCTCATCTACGACATGAGGTTCGCGCCCCCATAACGTCACATCATGCCTATTCTCCGCGGCGATTGCGGCAAGTGCCGTACCCCACGCGCCAGCTCCAAGAACCGTGATTCGCATGTGTTATTTTCGAGATCGGGTAAGAAACGATGGTTTTTTAAATCGACTTTCTGTTCCCAACAGTAACCGCCGGAGATTTGCTCGGTGCGCATAGATCACGAGAACAGCCAACGCAATGCAGAAGTAGATGAGTGTGTGGTATCCTTGTATCTCGACGCCAAGAATATTGTGTCGAAAGGCCATCGTACCAGGTACCGAAGCAGCAGCAATGATGCTCCCCAGCGATACGTAACCAGATGCGAGAAACAATACAAGGAAGATGCCAAGAGCTATGGCAACTTCGACAGGAGCAACAGCGATGAGCACACCTAGAGAGGTATTAATGCCCTTGCCACCTCGCATGCCGGCAAACACCGACCAGATGTGGCCTACAACTGCCGCCAAGCCTGCAATGATGCGTACAACCGTTGCGTCCTCGAACGGTGTCCGGTTCTGAAACGGCATCTGTGTGTCAAACAACACCGCCACAAGCGCCACGGCCAGAACACCCTTTAGAATGTCTGCAGCTTGGACAAGAACACCCCATTTCCACCCAAGGACACGAAATACGTTGGTACTACCCATATTTCCGCTACCTTTTTCGCGGATGTCGATATTGAAGAATCGACGACTAATGATCAAAGCAGTCGGAATGGCTCCGATAAGGTAGCTTTGGATAACAATCAATATGAGTCTGAGTAGGGGGTCCATGTAGTCGATCTGGTGAGGCGTGCCAATGACGGCATCCGAACCCCAAAATTACACATCTCTGAAGACTCGTACTATCAAGTTTCCATAAAGACCCGTAAGGGTGATGGGTGTGGCGAGGCGAGACTTTCACATTTTTCATGTAGAGGACACAGCTTGATCGTTCGACTATTACTTCGACTCTTACTCTGCGCGTTCATTACAAGCGCAATGTTTGCTCAAGATGATGTTGCTACCGGACCGGGTTCGACACCCGTAAGTATGCGCATCGTCGGTGTAACCCGGACCCCCGATTCATTGCATCTGAGGGTTCTTCTTCTTGACAGCAACGACGCAATGGTGCGTTTGCTCGAAGGTGTCGGATCGTGGTCTGTAACCACCCGGTGCCGTGCCGAAAACGCAACTGCAAACACAGCCTCGGTTCGAGTGTCGGAACGCGTCGTAGACGATTTGCCCGGCATTGCCATGGTGGTCGTAAACAACGCTCTCATTGAAGGGGGCTATCCGCGTACCGCGGTTACGGCGCTGTCGACCATGCTAAGCCGCATGGCCGACAAGGATTCTGTTGGCGTGATGTTATTCGACGAAGGCTCGAATATTGTCGCTCCCCTGTCGACTCCTGCACTTGCCGCAGAGGCATTGAATACAGGAATCGAGAATCCCGACGGACTCGGCGCTGTGTACAGTGCGTTGTCTAGTGCGCTTAGCGCTGTTGGTACACAGAGCTCACCACTTCGGAGCATTATTCTATTTACATCCTCGGATGACAATGCTTCTGTCGTTCACACACCAGCCGATATCGTTCGTCGAGCGCGGCTGGCAGGAGTTCAAATACACATCGTACGCATTGGTTCGAATGCACAGGGCTACGTATACAGGTACATCGCTCATGCAACGGGTGGACGCCTTATGACCATCGATGCATCGCAAGTCTCAGAAGTTGGAACGATTGTACGCGACATTGTAAAGAGCATGCATCGCTATCATGACCTTGCAATTGCTACCCCATCTGAAAACTCATGCTCAGATGTTTGGGTACATGCAGGTTTTGCAGCAGCAGATCGCCAGCTCTCAGATTCTTTACTAGTACCGCTACAAGATCGCGCATACCGGATACCATCGATTGTCGTGGCAACATTCCCGGACGACGAAGACGCATCCTTGCGTCGGTCGTATGGCACACTTGCTACGCTATCAGAACTCATGCTCTCAGATTCGTCTGTAAACATCGAGCTCATTGGACATGCTTCCCCAGGTCCTGGAAAAGAAGCAGCTACGAAATCCCTTCGCCGAGCTCAGGCTGTGTCCGATTTATTGGTTGCGTACGGAATACCTGCAAGCCGCATCCGCGTGCGTTCAGAGGGCTCTTCGCGTCCGATGTTCTACTTCCAACAGTCAGAGGCCCAGCGCGCATTAAACAACCGCGTTGAAATGCGTTGGCTTGTTGGCAACGAAATGCCTTACACGGTAAGTGTCGGTGACGTTACCTCAGAGGAACAGGCGAGCAAGGCCGTCGATAAATGGGAAGAGCGTGGCTTCAAGGCTTATTTCGACCCGTTCGTTGGGTCCGATGGACCTTCTTATAGAATTCGTTTGTGGGGATATGCGAGCGCTAACGAGGCTCAACGAGCAGCAGTCGACGCCCGAAAGCGTTTCAAGGTGAAGGCAACAGCCGATTAATTTTTATGTTGTAACTAATGTTAGTATATCGTTACTAGGTCTCTACGTGCTTTTCGGCGTGTTGCAACGATTCGAGCCAACGCTCTGCATCTATTGCAGCCATACAACCAGAACCGGCAGCAGTTACGGCCTGCCGATAGATGCTATCCTGTGCATCGCCACATGCGAATACACCTTCGATGTTTGTGCGCGACGACTTACCCTTCGTAATGATATAGCCCGTCTCGTCCATGTCTAACAACCCTTTTACGATGCCTGTGTTCGGTTGATGACCTATTGCAACAAAGGCTCCACCAGCCTCTACCGTTGTCACAGCGCCATTGGTAGAATGCTTTAAGCGAAGGTGTGTAAGCTTACGTGCTTGACCTTCGACAACACCAATAAACTCTTCGACAATGGCATTCAACTGAAATGTAATCTTTGGATTGGCAAGCGCTCGATCAAGCATAATTTTTGATGCGCGGAACTCTTCTCGTCTATGAATGAGAGTGACGTGTTCTGCAAAACGTGTAAGGTAGATGGCTTCTTCCATTGCCGTATCGCCACCACCAATCACAAACACCTTCTGTCCCTTAAAGAAAAACCCATCACATGTTGCACATGCACTCACACCAAATCCCATGTACTCGTTCTCACCTGGTGCGCCAAGCAGCTTCGCCTGTGCACCTGTAGCAATGATCAATGCATCTGCAGTGTATTCGACGTTGCTTTCGTTCCACACTTTGAACGGACGTTTACTTGCGTCGATGCGCGCTATCATTTCGAATTTTGATACGGCACCAAAACGTTGCACTTGCTTGCGCATGACGTCCATGAGTTCCGGACCCATAATGCCATGCTCGAAACCCGGGTAGTTCTCTACATCCGTTGTTATCGTAAGCTGTCCACCAGGTTGCATGCCCTCAAACAGCAGTACGCTTAGGCTTGCACGGCTTGCGTACAGAGCTGCAGTAAAACCTGCTGGACCAGATCCGATGATGATAACGTTAGCGTGGTTGGTGGTGGGCATCGTCGTCTTTCCTCTTTTTCGATAGCAACGCGCGTGCGTTGCGCTGTAGTCCTGCGAGTTTAGTCCGCTTTATGGGACTTTTCCGAAATCTCTCGGTGAATTCGTCCGGTTGCAAACTTACGATGCTGTCTACTGGAAGGAATGTCTGATTCTGTCGGGGTTCGAATCGCGCCTCCTCAGACGGCTTACTAAACCGATTCCAAGGGCATACATCCTGGCAGACATCACAACCAAAAGCCCATCCGTCCATGTTTTCTGCAATGACTCTGGGTATTTCAACATCCGGCTTTGCTTCAATTGTCCAATACGATAAACATTTCGAGCCGTCTACGACGTATGGTTCGACAATGGCTTGTGTCGGACATGCCTGCATACACGCAGTGCAGGTTCCGCAGTAGTCAATGGCCGGCTCACCAGCTTCCAGCTCGGCACTTGTAATTACAAGGCCAAGAAAAAACCACGATCCTATATCACGTCGCAAAACATTCGAGTGTTTACCCTGCCATGCAAGACCGGCACGCGCAGCCCAGGCTTTCTCCATCACCGGACCTGTATCGGTGTATCGCCTGGTTTCGCTACTGGGTACAATGCTCTTGATTTGTTCGCATAGTTTATCAAGCATCGGCGGCAGTACATCGTGGTAATCATCGCCCCATGCATAGCGCGAAATTTTTCCGTCAACATCTGGATGTTTGTGCAAGGTGTTGTAGTTGCGAGCTACGACAATTACACTCTGCGCCGAAGGAAGGATGTGACGGACGTCATGGCGCGACGGACGCTCGTCCAGGTAGCCCATAGACCCCTGATAGCCCCTTGCCAGCCACGTGTTGTAGTGTGCGTACTCTTCGTCGAGAGGAACGGCGCGTGTTATGCCTACTGCATCAAAGCCGATGTTTAGCGCGGCCTGCTTTACGAGCTCTGCACGCTCACGCAGCGCTGTCGTCGAAGAACTCTGCACGTTCACGCAGGGTTGTCGTAAATAAATTGTCGGATGTGATGTACTAGCGTGTCTACATCCACGCGTTCAATCGGATGTTTTGTTGCGGGCAACACCGCAAGCTCTGCACGAGGTGTGGCGCGATAAAATTCAACGGTCTCGTCTATGCTCACCATCGAATCGCAATCGCCCACCATGTAACGAACAGACGACTGCATGGTGCTCATCGACGATGGTGTGAGCAGGGGCTGCGCCGCAAGGGTCTGCATCATCGCAGAGGTTTTCGTGAGCATCGTGCGCCAGTGTGCGTCACCATGCCTACGCTGCAGATCTGCAGCAAACGCTGGGACCTTCGTTGCTACGACGTCGGGCTGCATGCGAGCAACCTCTGTGGCGGCGCCCTGTGGGGTCCAGACGAGCTTGGTACCGAGCGTAATGATGCGCGGACACAATGCATGGCCACCATTTAACGCAAGGTGCAATGCCACATAACCGCCCATCGAATATCCAAAGATTGCGTGGGGCTCGTGTTCACGCAGATAACGTTCGAGTTGTTGAGAGTACAACTCTATTGTCCAGCCGGCTTCTACATCTGCCGTACTTCCGTGGCCAACAAATTCAAGTATGTCTACATTATTGCGAGGTAGCTCGTCGCGTAAGCAATCACGAAGTGGCATCAGTTGGTGATGACTTCCAAGTGCACCATGCAATAGAAGTAGTCGCATTAGAAACCAGCATTAATCGTTGACGCGATTTCACGTGGATGGTTAACACACAACGTTGCTTCAGAGAGTTCATCGGCAGTACCATATCCGTACAACACACCAATAGACCGCAAACCGTTGTGCGAAGCGCCGTCAACGTCATGATGGCGGTCACCCACCATAATCATGTCCTCGGCCGATGCACCCTCTTGATCGAGGATGTGTTTTAGCAAATCGCGTTTCTCGACATTACGTCCGTCGAGTTCAGAGCCATACACATGGTTGATCTGCGATGCAATTGTCGACGAGGCGATTACTTCGCGTGCGTACTCGTGCGCCTTTGCTGTTGCAATTACGACACGATGGCCAGCATGACGTAATGCAGTAAGCATGTCAGGGATGCCCTCGTAGATATCGTACTCGAACATTGGTCCGTCGCGATAGATGTGCCTATAACGCGCAACTGCTCCGTCGAGCACCGTTTGGTCGTCGGTGTTCAGGTATTGTTCGAATATCGTCCAGAGCGACGTGCCAATCACGGGCGTAAAGTCGTGATCTTCTTCAACGCTTACACCCGATTGCTCGAGGGTCATGCGTAGCGAATGTTCAATGCCTCGACGCGAGTCGATGAGCGTGCCGTCCAAGTCGAATAAAACAAGCATGAGAGTTCCTTATAGATCGGGGACGACAACTATGTCGAGCGATGGTGAAATAGCAAGACGTCGAAATCCTTCGGCAATATCACCTTCATACACTAGTGTAGGATTCGCAAGTGCCGATGCTCGCCACGATACGCGAATCAATCCGTCTGTCATATCACACTGCGGCTCTGGGTCGCCGAACTCTTCGATGATGAAGAAACCAGCCTTCTCGCCCCACGCTCGCGCAACCTGAATGTCATCGACATGAATTGCCAATGCCTCAAGATACCCCAGCTCGCCATTGCCTTCATGAGAAATTCGCGGCAGGTCTAACAAATGGTGGTCGAGCACCTCAGCTATGATGCCACCCGGCATCGGAACTGTAAGCGCAGTTCCGCTGGCATTGGCCTCGTATGGCACACCTTTGTCGCGCAGCTTTTGTGCCACACGCTCAACCGACCCCGTTGTATAGGTAAGGCGCACCGAGGGGGCTGCCTCTTCTGTAACACGGACCATGATTTGGCCGTCGGAGACTACGCCGTCTGGACCTTCGCAGTCTACAAAGCCACATTCTTCCCATTTATCCAAGGCAGCTTCGACATCGTCTGAAGCCACTGTAACTGCTGCCGATGAACCTAGAATTGCCACGGTAATCCTTAAGAGCTTACTCTGAAGTACATGATATCGCCATCCTTGACGATATACTCCTTGCCTTCGACGCGGTACATACCCGCATCCTTCACTGCCTGCTCGCTGCCAAGGCGATCCCAGTCTGGGTACGCCATTACTTCTGCGCGGATGAAGCCCTTCTCGAAGTCTGTGTGAATTTCTGCTGCCGCTTGCGGACCTGTACTGCCTTTGCGTACCGTCCATGCACGCGTCTCCTTCTTTCCTGCCGTAAAGTACGTAAGGAGTCCGAGCAGCGCATACGCCTCACGAATTACGCGGTTTAGTCCAGGTTCACTCATCCCCATGTCCGTCAGAAATGTTTCGCGATCGGCTTCATCGAGCAACGCAATCTCCGATTCAATCTTGGCGCAAATAGGCACAACAAGTGCGCCTTCTTCTTGCGCGCGTTTACGGACTGCATCGAGGTGCACGTTGCCCGAAGCCATGCCGTCCTCGTCGGTGTTGGCTATGTACATCACGGGTTTGTCTGTAAGAAGCTGGAGCTGACGAATGAGCGGCGCAACTTTTTCATCACGATAAAATCCTCGTGCCGACTTGCCGCTGTCGAGATGCGCACGCAAAGCCGACAGCAACTCGTGCTCTTCCTTGGCATCCTTGTCATTCGAGCGCGCCTTTTTCTGCACCGAATCAATGCGCTTGTCTACAGTCTCGACATCTTTTAGGATGAGCTCGGTATCGATGATATCGATATCATGAATGGGGTTTACACCACCATGTACGTGCACAACGTTGTCGTCGGCGAAACACCGCACGACATGCGCAACAGCATCACACGACCGAATGTTCATCAGGAACTGATTGCCAAGCCCCTCGCCAGAGGCGGCCCCTTTCACGAGACCTGCAATATCGACGAACTCTACCGTTGCTGGTACCTCTCGATCTGTCTGGTACGCAACGCTTAGTTTTTTAAGACGAAGATCTGGCACATTTACAACGCCAACATTTGGGTCGATTGTGCAGAACGGGTAATTCGAGGCGTCAGCTTCGTTCGAGGTGAGTGCGTTAAAGAGTGTTGATTTGCCGACGTTTGGAAGGCCGACGATGCCGCAGGCAATGCCCATGTGTTTCTATCTGGATCGGGGTGAACATATATGTCCCACAAAAATACGACGGGTCGGTCCTGAGACCCTACGCTATTTTCTGTAGGTGGGTAGAGAGGCTTTCAGAGGCCGCAAGCCCTAGTTTCTTGCGGATTCTGTACCGAATAATATCAACACTCTGCGAACCCATCGTAAGAATGTTTGCAATCTCCTTCGATGAAAGATTGAGCTTGAGGAGGCTGGCAATTTTTAGTTCGGTCGCAGTTAGCGATGGACATTTTTCTGTCAGTGCCTTCAAAAATCCGTCGTGTACGTCCTTAAGCTGTTCGACGAGCTTCTTCCAGTCTTCTCCCGTTCTTCTATACATGTCGAGTCGGCGAAGCACTTCCTGAAGTAATGTAGGACGCTGCGAAGGGGCTGCTTTAAGGGTCCGTTGGATATCAGATTCAATAAACGATATCAAATCGTTCTTCTGCGCCACAGACACAGCAGAAATGTTTAGTTCGCGCGTGCGCGCTTCGAGTTCGTATTGCAGACGTTCATTTTGAAGTCGAACGACGGTATGCTCACGTTCTACGCGTTCGACATCGAGGCGCAACTGCAGAGCCTGGCTGTGTCGTGCATGTACACGGTCTTCCGAACGCAGGTGCATGTTGTGTGAAGCGCGACTGTGCTTCAACGCCTTGTCTAACTCCCCTGCCTCTTCGTACACAGAAGCCAGGAGATGATGCGCTACAGAAGCAGCACGAAAAACCTCATGCTTTTCAGCAAGGGTAACTGCAGCTTTGAGGTGTCGAATTGCGGCTGTCTGTTGTTTGGCTTGTATGGCAATCTCGGCAAGCACACGTTCGATGTTGATATGTAAAGAATAATTGTCGGACTTCTTTGCGCGGACTACGGCAGTCTTCATTAACGCAAGTGCTTCTGCTCCTCGTTTGCGCTTCGATGCCGCGTCAGCAAGTGTGATAAGACAATCAACCTCTCGATCGATGTCCTGCAACGAAACAAAGATTTCCATTGCCTCTTGAGCAAACTCTGTTGCCTGAACGTATGCCCGTCTGTCGAAATACAGTTGGCTTAGATATAACATCGACCGTGCCTTGCCGTCGCGGTCATGCAGTTCCGAAAGCACAGCCAACGATTCTGTGTAGTAGGCAAGAGCAGTGTCGAGTTGACCCATTGCACGGAAGACACGTCCAAGGTTGCACAGCGTAAGTCCGACGCCCATCATGTCTCTATTTACACGGTGCAATTCAAGGCTGCGTCGCGACCACTCGATAGCCTTTTCGTCGTCGCCAATGTTTACATAGACCTCTGCGATATTGCCAATTGCCATAGCCCGCATAAGATGGTCGTCGCGTCGATCGGCAATCGTAAGACTTTCGACATATGCCTTCAACGAATCCGAATTCTGATCGAGCACGGCATAGGTCGAACCAATGTTGAGAAGTACCTGCGTGAGAATTGCTTCGTCGTTTTGTTTTCGCAGAATTGTTTCGGCCTGACGAAACGCAGCAAGTGCCTCGACATATCTGCCAAGCCCCTTTAGTGCGAGCCCCATGTTTTGAAGAGCTCGTGATGTACCAGAGGCGTCACCGAGTTTGCGATAAAGTGGCAGCGTACGTACAAAAACCGCATTGGCGGCGGCAAAATCGTGCTTTGCGTAGAGGCAGAGCCCTACCATACGCATTGCATGAATCTCGCGCTCGCGAAGTCCTGCAGCCTTTGCAACACGCTGTGCCTGCCGAGCAAACTCTATCGCTTCGTCCGGCTGCCGGTACTGAATATCACGGCACGCCTGCAGCAGAAGCTCTACCCGCTTGGCTGGACTGCGCTCCGTTGGTGGCTTTTTGTCTGATGACATACCACAATGTAAGAGAACCGAGAGAGACGACAGCTAAGAAACTGTATAGATGATTCCTGCCCCAGCATTTGCGATGTTTGTTGCGAACCAAGCATGAGGCAGACATGGGTGGAAGAATAAAAACACCGCTTTACATCGTTCTATTTTTCGGTTGCAGCATTATTGCTGCTGCCCAACCGCGACTTGACCGACGTACGCTGCCAACACCCTCAAAGAGCTTTGTGCTCGGTATTGCGGACACTGTTGGGGTGAAGGTTGGGGCCGCTGGACGTAATGTTTTCTGGGACTTTACGCAACTACGACGTCGCGTTGGGGTCGATTCAACCCGTATTCAATACCTAACTCCAGCCGAAACACCACCACAGGCCGCAGCACTATTCCCAACGGCAGAAGTTGCCGTTCTGAGAGATCAGCGCTATGAGTTCTTTCGAACGGAGGGCACAATGTTTCGCTCTCTTGGTGAATGGGCCCCTACATCGTCACTTATTTCTGGAACTGCTAATCCGTACGACACACGTCCAGTCGAATTAACACATGGCGGACAGCATACCGACGATTTCAATGCAATCATTACCTCGCCAACGGCACCCTTGGTGCAGCAACGTTCGGGGACGGTTAGCTTTACCTACGACGGTTTTGGGCGCCTTCGTCTACCGAATGGTGAGGTCGACAGCGTTACACGCACGCGGACGATTACGCGCGTTGCCGACACTGCGCGGTTTACCGAACCCGTGGTTCGTTTGGTTATCCGAACAACAGATGTCGAATCATACCGCTGGATGCACATCGCTTCTGATGTTCCCTGGCTCATCGCAACCTTTACAACTTCTCGTGTGACTGCAAACGGAAAACCGGTATCGTCGATCACTACGCGCGAATTCTTGTTCAGAGACACCGTTAACTCGACAACAGGTATAGACGAGGTGTTAGCGTTGGATGACACTTACACTCTGCATCCAAACCCGGCAAGAAGTAATGAGCAGGTTGTTGTGCGCCGAATCGACACCGAAGTAGTTGGTGCTACTCTTGTGAATGTACAAGGCATCACGCACGACGTAGTGGTAACACGAGCCGATAAAGTGTCATCAACTGTGCGCCTCGACAACGTTGCTGCAGGTTCGTACGTGCTTGTACTGCAGACTGCAACGGGCCTTGAACACTATCGATTAGTTGTCATGCCGTAGTGGTACCGGTAGTCGAAACAATCTTGACAGTCGCAATTCAAAATTTGAATTGTACACCGAAGCCCAAGTAAGAATCGGCTTGGTCGAAGTACATGCCGTGCATGCTGCGTCCGTTGTACCCATACGCCGAAATCAGAACACCCCTCTCATGGTTGTCGAAGTCGACGTACACACCAATCTGAGCCGCTTGTATAGTTACATAGCGGTCGCTGATGCCAATCATTCTCCAGTCATAACCCGCATGCAGGAATATCTTATCTTTTTTTAGTGGTAGCTCTATGTCTAACCCGACTTGAGGAATGAAGCAATTTGAACGACTTGGTTGTGTCGCCATCAACAGAGTTCCACCTGCATAGACGAAAACTTCAGGCAAGACGCGAAGCGATCCTAGAAGCTCTAAAAATTCGCGGCTATACACAAAGGGTCGTTGTGCCGTGAAGGTTGCCGATGTGTCAGCCGAACCATCAACGAGATGCGAAGAGATGTGCGCTGCTCGTAAGCGAATTGCGAATCGATCGACTGGTTCGTATGATGCGTTGACGCCAAACCAGTAATCGATGGTTTCCACGGGGAACTTGAAGTTGTGCTCTGAGCGTAGCCGCGTAAACGTCATAAAATCTGCACCAACCGTCAAGCTAGGTCGCGCAGAATCTACAGTAACATCAAACAGATCAAATGAGGCGCCGATGTCCAGACGCAATTTCCTTTGTGCTGGCTGCAGTACCGTAGCAATGCGTGCCTCATATACACTTGCTGTCGGAGTTCGAAACCGGGTGTCAGTGGCGCCAAGTACAACACATTGGCCCAAAACAAACGTTAGGCATGCGAGGAAAGGTAGACGCCGCGTTTTGACGAACGAATAAATGCTATACACGCCTGCACCTCCAGGGTCGGTGTGGGATGTGCCACTTCGTATGCTCGAAGGCCATCACTGATATTGTATCCGCTGCGATACAACGTCTCGTAGAACTCATCTAGGCTATCGATACTTTGTGCAGAAAAACCACGACGTCTCAGACCAATTGTATTCAGGCTCTGCACACCCACAGGTTCACGTCCGACGAGCGTAAACGGAGGAACATCCTTTGAAATCATTACACAAGCGGCAACCATACTATGCGGACCGATTTGTGTGAACTGATGCACACCAGTTACACCACCGATGATGGCCCAATCGCCAACATTCACATGTCCGCCAAGCTGCACAGAATTGGCAAGAATCACATTATTCCCAATACGACAGTCATGCGCAACATGCGTGTAGGCCATGAGCAACACGTCACTACCAACACTGGTTAATCCTGAGTGTGCAGTGCCTCGATTAATCGTAACACACTCACGAACAACAGTGCGATCTCCGATGCTCGCAATCGTAGGCTCACCATCGTACTTAAGATCTTGTGGTGCAGTACCAATTACTGCTCCGGGATGAATGCGAACATCGCTGCCAATAATCGTGCTTCTGTCAATATGCACGTGTGACATGATGGTTGTACCAGCCCCAACTGTTACGTCGTCTCCAATCACACAAAACGGCCCCACCTGTACACCGTCCCCGAGTATGGCGGTTGGAGATACGATAGACGAGGGATGAACAGTCGTCGCAACGCTCATTCTGCCTCCCTGTCAACCACAACGGCGGTCAGTTCGCCCTCTGCTACGATCTGAGTACCAACAAATGCTTTAGCAACAAGGTGCGCCGTGTTGAATCGGAAGCGCGTCATCGTTACTTCCATCACCAACGTGTCACCTGGCACAACGGGCTTGCGAAACTTGACGTTATTCATGCCTGCAAAGAACACAAGTTTCTTCGAAGCGTCGATACCACGGGTTACAAGCAGCATACATCCGGTTTGAGCCATCGCCTCGAGAATAAGTACACCCGGAAAAATTGGTCTATCGGGAAAGTGACCCATGAACTGGGGCTCATTGTAGGTGACGTTCTTGATACCAACGATATGTCCCTTGTCCGGATCATAACTCGTTATTCTATCTACCATCAAGAATGGATACCGATGTGGCATCACCTTCAGTATGGCATTGATGTCGAACACCGTTCCTTCGACCGGACTCTTCTGGTACTTTTTAACGGTTTGCTGTTTTTCGTAGAGCCTTCGCACCTTGCGGGCAAACTCGATGTTGCCGGCATGGCCGGGACGTGCCGCTAGTACCTGTGCTCGAAGGCGCGTGCCAATCAGGGCGAGATCACCAAGCATATCAAGCAGCTTGTGACGCGCAGGTTCATTTTTATAGCGAAGTTTATTATCGTTTAGTATGCCATTCGACCCGAGCACTGCATTCCCCTCGATGCCCATTTCCTTGAGCATTGCCTTCAACGCAGTATCCGTCATCTCCTTGTCAACAATCACAATGGCATTGTCAAGATTACCGCCCTGAATCAGTCCCTGCTTCCATAACACTTCCACTTCATGCAGAAAGCAGAACGTACGTGCTGGTGCAAACTCGGTAACGAATTCTTCTTCGAGGTTGAATAGACCAGTGTGCTGACTTCCAAGCGCTGGGTTGTTGTAGTCTACGAGCACCGTCACACGATAATCATCGTTTGGGAGAGCCACGATTTCGGTGCCACGCTCTTCGTTCACGTAACGGATGGGTTCTTCGAGCACCAGTTCGTCGCGTTCTGCACTTTGCTCTTGCGTACCAGCGCGCTGTATCATCTCTACGTACGGCAGCGACGATCCGTCTCCAACCGGAGGTTCGTTGTTCGATAGTTCAATAATGCAGTTGTCGATTCCCATTCCCACCATCGCAGCAAGAACATGTTCGACTGTATGTACGCGAGCATCGCCAATTGCAATGGTGGTACCACGTGCAATGTCTACGACGTTGTCTACTAATGCAGGTATTTCGGGCGACGAAGCAAGATCTGTTCGGATAAACCTGTAGCCAGAGTGTTCGTCTGCCGGACGGAATGTCATGCTCGTAAGACTGCCCGTATGCAGACCTACGCCAGTCATCGTTACAGCTTCAGAAAGTGTACGTTGTTTTTTTGTCATGATGCAGTGTCGTTGGATTCCTCAACCTGCCGCTGCAGATCCCTTACCTCTTGTAACAGTCTCGGTAACTGACGCAGCGCAGCTTCCATGCGCAATGCTGTCCGATGCTCCTTCGCCGGAGAACCAAGATATGCACCTGCGGTAAGGGGCTTTGAAACACCTGATTGAGCTTCGATAATAACGTCGTCGGCTGTTTCTATATGGCCAATCATTCCAACCTGACCACCAAATCGATTTCGCAATCCAATCTTCGCACTACCGGAAATTCCCGTCTGAGCTGCCATCGCAGTATTGGCACCGATAGTAACGCCGTGCGCTATATGAACGAGATTATCAAGTTTTACTCCATTCCCGATAAGGGTCTTACCAACTGCTGCTCGGTCGATCGTGGTGTTCGAACCAATCTCGACGTCATCACCAATTTCTACGATGCCCACGTGAGGAACCTTTTCATAAGATCCATCAGGGTTTTCGAGAAAACCAAAACCATCTGCACCTATCACGGCACCAGGATGAACAATACAACGAGCACCGATCTGCGTCCCCGGACCACACGTAACGTTGGCGTGAATTACAGTGTTTGCACTAACCCGAGTGCCTGGATACAGAACAACGTTTGCGAATAGTTGCGAACCCTCTCCGATGTCACAGCCTTCGCTAATAACGCAACCCGGACCAATAGCTGCTGTTTCGTGCACGGTCGCCGATGGATGTATCACAGCTGCTGCATGACGGAGTCCGCGATCCATGCGTAGTGGAGGAAAAAACCGCTGCATAACCAGCACAAAGCCACGGTAGGCAGCATCGGCAACAATTAATGTTTGCCCATTTGCCCCTTCCGAGTCTGCTAGCGATCGTTCGACAATCACGCATGAGGCTCGTGTAAGCGGGAGGAATTTCACGTACTTCGGATTTGAGAGAAAGGTCAATTCCCCGTCTCGCGCTTGCTCGATGCGATTGATACCTGTGATAACAAGGCTGTCATCACCGACGACTGTTCCACCAACGAGATCTGCTAAATAGCGAACGGTGAATCCATGACGCTCTTGCAAATCCTCTCTCATCGTGGCACCTCATCATCTTTTTTGGGAGGTATGCTGTCCGGATTTGACCTAGGTAGCTCAGCGGGTGTCGATGGCATGCGCACATCGCCAGTCGGAAACAACGGAGGCACATCAATAGGTGTGAGCGTCGAGTCGGGCTGAGGCTCCGATCCTCTGCGTGTCTTGCGTTTTCGTGGTTCTTCTTGACGTTTATTGCGTGGATCTGCGTCGATAATATCTTTTTGTTTACGTTCCATGTCTTCCGCATCGATGCCAAGTTCTTTCATCACCTTCGTTGTGATATCAAACTTTGCATTCACATACACAAGGGGCTGCGTACTCTTATCCCAGACCATGTCGTAACCTTCGGCCGCAGCAACTTTTTGTACAGCGCTGTAAATCTTATCCCAGACAGACTTAAACAGCTGCTCTGCCTGTTTATCGTAGTCACCACCGGGTTCGAGCTTCTCGCGTGCAAAACGATCACGCTCTTTGCGCTTGTCTTCGAGCTCTTTTTCTTTCTGCTGACGTTCTGTGTCACTCCAGATAAGGCGATTCTTCTTCATCTCTAGCTCAAGCTCGTCGATGTCGCGTTGCTGTTGTGCTATCTCTGCCTTCCACTCATCGACCATTGTGTTCAGGCGCGTCTGTGCCTGCACATTTGCTTCATATCGCGTAGCAATGGCGTCTGTAGAGACATAACCTATTTTCTGTGCTGCAAGACGCGCAGGCCATGTGCATGCCAACAGGCACACACACAAGGCGGTGGAAACGATCATCCATCGTCGCATACAACTAACTCCTTATTTGACGATGGAGCAATACGACCTTACTTGTCTCCTCGTTTCAGGCGATCAAGAACCTTGTACGTGATGTCGGCCTTGTCTTCAGAGAACAGCACAAGACCCGCAACTTTGTCGAGGACGAGATTCAGTTTTTCTTCTTTAGCGACGAGATTGATAGCGTCGCGCACTTTTTCACGAATAGGAGCAAGGTATGACTCGCGTGCTGCGGCAATTTCACCAGTTGCACCAAGCTTGCCTTCCTGATATGCAAGGAACCGTTGTCGAAGTGCATTGAGGCTTTCTTCTTCTTTCTTCTTTGCATCGGCGCTCATCATTGCCTCTTGCTTGCGGTAGGTCTCGATGCGAGTTTCGAATTCCTTCTGCATCATCGTGAGTGTGTCACGAATCTTAAGACCCATGTCTTCGATTCGCTTGCTTGCGGCAATCGCATCAGGTAGCTCTTTTAAAACTGTCTCGGTGTTAACGAGACCTACACGATATGCTTGAGCAGAAGCACCAATACAACCAAGAAACGCTACTACAACTAGTGCTGTGATACGAACCAACATGTTTGTCCCTGAAGGAATGTGTTAACGACCAAATTGAAAATGGAAATGCCAACCAGAACGTTCGCCCGTAACCGGGTCTGCGTCAAACCCGTAACCGAGATCAAAACCAAGCAAGCCAATCGGGTTAAGCAGAAGACGTAGGCCAACCCCCGCAGAGCGCTTCAGACCGAACGGATCGGCTGTTTGAAGGCTCTCCCACACGTTTCCTGCCTCAGCAAAACTAAGCAAATAGATCGGGAAGGGATTGAGCGCCAGTGAGAAACGAAGCTCTGCCAAAAGTCGTGCTTGCACGCGCCCACCAACCGCACCACCGTTGTTTGCCAATGGTCCTACCGAGTTGTCGCGATAACCACGAAGTGGCGTAATTGCAAAACCTCCGAGCCCGTTTCCACCCATGTAAAAGAGTTCGTTTGGAGGCATGGTAGTGTCACTCTTTATGCCATTCAAATACCCCATCTCAGAACTAAGTAACAGCACCAGACGCGGGAATCCATTAATCGATAGCAATGGGTTGACCATGTCGTACGTAAGACCGACCTTGAAGTAGTCGGTGGTTCCGATGCCAAGAAAACCTGTCGTAATGCGCGTAGAGAGTGCAAAACGCGACCCCGACGTTGGGAATACAACATTGTCGAAGCTTGTGCGCGAAATCGTCTGCGAGAACCTAAGTGAGGTGTTTACACCCTGACGATAAAACAACGATGTCGAACTCGATTCGATACGATCGAACGCAACCGACCAGTCACCACGAAAATAATCGTCCGGAAACCGGAAGCGACGTCCGATGTTGAGCTGTGCACCCGTCTGCCGGATGCTGATGTTAAAGTTCTGACGTGTGTCGTACACATTGAACCCCAACGACGTGGGCTCGCCCATCAACCATGGCTCGGTGAACGAAATCTGGAACGTCTGCAGACTCGATGCCTGCCCAAATTCCCACTGGAACGAGAGCACCTGGCCGCCACCACCGCGCAACGGCTGCGTGATATCGAAGTTGTTCAGCGTGATACCAACAGAACCTGTAAGACCTATGGCACCAGCAAAACCCACAGATGCGTTAAACGTGTCGGTGCTGCGTTCTTCGACCTTGTAGACAAGATCGACACGTGTATTGTCAACTTTCAATACCTCTGGCTTAATCGTCTCGGGATTGAAGTAGTTCAACACACCGAGACCGCGAATACTGCGAATAATAGCAGAGCGGTTAAAGTAATCGCCTGGACGTGTGTAGAGTTCGCGACGGATAACCCTATCGCGCGTTTTGCTATTACCAACAACTTCTACGCGGCGAACGGTGTACCGATCGCCTTCGAACACACGTACAACAATGTCCACTGAGTCTTCGCCCAGCCGAACTAAGTCGGGCTTCAACTGCGCAGTTAAATAGCCATTGTCGGAATACAGCGAGGTAGCGTCGGTCTGGTCTTGGTTGATGTTCAGATTGTTCGTGAACAACGTCTGGTTGTACACTTCACCCGAATCAATGCCAAGTCTATTCAGCAACTGCTCTTCGGTGTACACGGTGTTACCGGTAAAACGAATGCTGCGTATGTAAACAGGTTTACCTTCGTACAAATCGATGCGGATAGAAACCGTCTCATCAACTTCGTTGTAGATAACAGTGTCGTCGAGTATTGCTGCGTCTAAAAGCCCCTTATCAAGGAACCATGAGCGCAAGCGTTCTTTATCGGCTTCGTACTTCGTGGCGTCGAACTTGCTCGACTTCCACAACTGCCACCAGTGTTTGGTCTTCGTGTCTTCGAAGGCACCGGCATAATCGTCATCTTCAAACAAGGCGTTGCCCGTGAACTCTATCGATGCGACGTGATATTCAACACCTTCGTCAATCGTAAGCGTCATGTCATAGAAGTTCGCAGAATCTACGCTGGTCATGGTAGACGTCACCTTGGCAAACAACATGCCTTCGGTTTCGTAGAGCTTCTTGACTTTCTGGCGTGCTAGATATTCGTCGTATGGTGAGATGAGGTCGCCACGACTGCGTGCAATTTCTTTTTCAATGTCAGAAGTCGAAATCTCATCGTTGCCCACAAGCGTAATGCGACGAAGTCGGGGCATCGGAGCGACGCGAATAATGAGAAACACACCGAGTGCTGTTTCGCGTTCCTTCTCAATGCGCACGTCGCGGAAGTTGCGCCTGTTCCACAGGTTTCGAATGGCTGCAACGAGTTCGTCTGGACGTGCCTCCATGCCAACGCGCAGGCCAGAGTATGCAATAACGGTCTGCATGTCTTCGCCCACGGTCAGACCCTCTACAGAGATGCCCGCGATAACGGAATACACTGGCGGTTGCGGCTGTGCCTGACCCCGAAGCAATACCGACGCAAATAGAAAGACGAGTACAGAAAGCCCCTTACCGCGCATCACGTCCCTCGATGTCCGCTGGACGAATGTGTCCCACGATGTCCGCTGGACGTATGTCGTTGACTTGTTTGGAGGTTCGACCGAACCGGCGTTCGCGACGCAAGAAGTCGTAAAGTGCTTTATAATAATCATTGCGACGAAAATCGGGCCAGTATCGGTCTGTTACGTAAAGTTCAGCGTATGCAATCTCCCACAAAAGGAAGTTGCTGAGGCGTACTTCGCCGCTTGTTCTTATAAGGAGATCGGGATCGGGCATGAAGCCAGTCTGTAGATAAGACGACAATCGTTCTTCGGTAAGGTCCTCTGGAGAAACCTTGCCTCGACGAACGTCCAGAGCTATCATCTGCACTGCCCGAAGCATGTCCCAGCGCGCGCCGTACGACAATGCAAGTGTGAGCGTTAGTCCGTCGTTGTCCTTCGTCCGCTCCATTGCACGCTGCAGCACTTTCTGCACAGACTTCGGCAACGCATTAGTCTTGCCAATTGTACAGATTCGAACGTTGTTCTTGTGGAGTTCGTCGACTTCGCGGTTGAGATACGATTCGAGTAGCATCATTAAGAAGCGGACTTCTTTTGACGGACGTTTCCAGTTTTCGAGCGAAAAGGCATAGAGCGTGAGGTAGCGTACGCCGAGTTGCGACGACACCTTAACGATGTCGCGAACAGATTCCATGCCCTCGCGATGTCCGTCTATGCGGGGTCGCTGCCTATCCTCAGCCCAACGTCCGTTACCGTCCATAATCACCGCAACATGCCGTGGCACACGCCCCGTTTGTCGCAGATTTTCCTGAACGAACCGATCGTCCGGCGTCAACTGCTCCTCAGACCAGCCCAAACGTCCTCCTGTGCTTCATGAACCGGCAAAGATACGCCGCGGGACGCCATGTTGGGAGGGGGCCTCTCAGGGGGCGACGTGCTAACGTTGTTTCGTGAAAGGGACTTTCGTATGTTTGTCGTTCGTCTAACGCCAATCCCCCGCGTGGGTACGTTGCCGTAGACGGTGTATTGTGAAGTGTACTATCCTGTCGCCATCCGAGGCATCCTTGAACGTAACGAAGGCAGACATCGTGGATAAAATCGCCAACGAAACCGGGCTCACAAAGCTCGAAACGAAGGCGGTTGTAGATGGATTTCTCTTGAGCATCATCAACTCACTTGCCGATGGCAAACGCATCGAATTGCGTGGGTTTGGGGTGTTCAGTGTAAAAAGTCGCAAACCACGCATGGCGCGCAATCCGCGCACGGGCGATCCAGTGCCTCTCGAAGAGAGGTTCATCCCCACCTTCAAGGTTTCGTCGGAGTTTCAAGAGAAGGTGCACCATAAACTCCGCGCCGATAGTTCTCAGAACCCCAACCCAGCATGACTTCACGAATGTGGTTGATTGCCCTGCTAATCATAGCAGGCGTTGGCGGAGTTTCCTTTGGTATCAGTCGGTGGTTAACATCACAAGCAGTCGAAGACGGTCAGGCGCTCATTCTCGAGCGTCAGAAAAAGCAGGGCGCGCCTAAAGAAGCTGGAGATCCGGAAGCTGAAAAACGCGTTGCCATGCTCGAGCAGATGTTGAAGGTTGTAAAGCAGAAACTGGTGGAGAACCCCGCCGATAGTATGCTTCTGGTGAGTGCAGGTAACATGTCGTATGACTTGGGGTTATTCCAACCTGCCGAAGGCTACTACAAATCCTTCCTTGACAACGTAGACCCAGCGAACCTGCGCGTGCGCATCGATTACGCATACGTAGTGTTCCAGAATGGCCGTAAAGATGAAGGCATAGGAATCATGAAGAAGATTCTTAAGCAACATTCGAAAGACCAGACAGCTCTGTACAACCTGGGAGTGATGTACATTCAAATGAATAACACAGACGACGCGCTAAAGACGATGAAAAGATGCAGAGACGCAGAGCCGAAATCAGAACTTGGAAAACGTGCTGCCATGGCAGTCATTCAACTCGAAACAACAACATAATCACACTTACAATCACAATTCAGGAGGCATCCCATGCCATGCGGTAAAAAACGCAAGCGCCATAAGATGGCCACCCACAAGCGCAAAAAACGCTTAAGGAAGAATCGTCACAAGAAGAAGAACAGGTAGTCTATAAACCCCGCCCACAAGCGGGGTTTTCTGTTGCCGATTGACGAAAAGTCAATCAAACCACTACGCTCTTCATCTTCGCGTTTTCGCATCTCTTTCCTCTATGATCCTCGGACTTCTCGCAGCATTCGGAACTCTTGCGTCGTGGTCGGCAGGTACGTTTTCATTCCTGACGGCGTCGCGCCGCATGAATCCGACGCTGCTGAATCGCGCTCGCTTGTTCCTTGCTGTGTGTGCAACGTTTGTGCTTGCATGTGCAATCAACCTGCTTTGGCCATGGGAGCTGTTCACACGTCCAACAACCTACTCGTGGCTCTTTCTAGGCCTGTCTGGAATTGTTGGCCTTACGATTGGCGATCATTGCGGCTTCTCCGCCCTTCGTATCCTGGGGGCTCGGCGCCAGAGCGTCGTAAGCACCATCTCCCCCGCCGCGGCTGCCATTGCAGCATACTTCCTTCTGAGTGAACAGTTGTCTATGCAGGCAATGATTGGTATGGGGCTCTCGACTGCAGGGGTCATGTGGGCGTTAGGAAGCGCCGAAGAACGGACGGCAGTTGATAAAGAAGGTTACGGTTCGTTTGGTGTCGGACTCTTACTTGCAGTGCTTGGGGCGCTGTGTCAGGGACTCGGCCTCGTCCTCGCCAAGATGGGTATGCACCCAGAGTGGTACGAACCCTCGGGCACGTTTGTACACGAGGTTGGCGGTGTTCAGGCTACGTTTATGCGTATGACCATCGGCTTTCTTGCTGTATACGTTCTCGACTTCGTAATGCGCGCCCCTTTCCGCCCCTTACGTGAAGCCTTTAAAGACAAGACCGGACGTCGTGCGATGTATTTGGGAACGTTATTCGGACCAATCATTGGTGTTACACTCTCGCTCGTTGCCGTCAGAGAGGTCAGTGCAGCCATCGCACAGACCATCTTCAGCATGGTGCCACTGGTGGTGCTTGCTACAGCCGCCATCGTCCAGCGTGAACGGATGCGTCCGAGCGCCATCATTGGGGCAATCGTTGCTGTTACCGGTGTAGTTCTATTGGTGCTCTAACAATTCTAGCTGTTTGTTGTTGTTGAGATTGTGCTGCGGGAACCATTCGCAGCGCGAGTTCCGTAGGTTTGTGCCTTCACAACACGGAAAAAAACACCATGGCTTCCATCGAACACGTAAAGCAACTGCTCACCAAGGTTGGCGCACCAGAAATTCTCGAGGATCCCGATGCATTGGCATCGCTTGAAGAAGAGAAGTACGACGCCCTGCTAGAAGCCATCGACGAAATCCTCGAACTCATCGAAACGAGTCCGAACGACGAAGAAGTCATCGACACGTTATACATCACACACATGACGTTGTCGTCGGCGAACTACTGGCACAGTGTGTTGGCAAGTGGCGAACCAACAGAAGAACCAGACGCTCATACAATTTCGAAGAGCTGGGGTGGCGAAGCATTACGTCCGTATGACAAAGATTCGCTCTCCGACATCATCATAAACTCTTCTAGTATCGACACACTTACAAAGTCTGGCTTACCTGCTTCCGCAGAACCAGGATTGTCGTTCAACGATACCATCGAGCGTCTCGCAGATGTAGAAACACTCGAGACAAGCGACGAAGACGAAGCGAAAGATTACTTCGACCCGTATTGGATGTTAGGTCGCACTGCAGACGACGATGTAATTGCACTCGACGAACGTGTAGACGGCGCAGTTGTCGTGCTCGACCGCGACTGGGGCTTTATGTCGATGCGCTACATGAACGCAAGCGTCGGCCACCTCCTTGCTACACTCGAAGCATGGCGCAGACTCGAAGAAACCGAAGACCTTGCACCCGCACTCGAACGCTTCACAGAAGAACTCGAAAAACTCGACCCAGGTGCACTCGGCAGTGGCTCGTTCTGGTCCGACATGCTCGACGAACTCGAAGGCGATGCAGACGATGAGGAGACTGACGCATAGTCAGTCAAACCACTCCCGCTTGGACATAGGCGTCCAAACCACTACGCTCGGTGGTAAGCTTAGTGAACCACTACGTCCTGGCGTAGTCTTTAACAAATCAAACCACTTATTCCTTTGACGAACCCGTTCGGTCGAAGTACGGAGTGAACTGATGTCGATGGTGATGGAGAAGATGAAGGGTGGGATCTGGTAGCCAGCAGTCAGTAGGAACAGGTCTCACAGAGTTCTCGAATGTAACAGGGGCAATTTTTGCTATTTCAACTTCAGCGAAGAGTGTTGATCAACTCTTGGCCGATCTTATCGAGTATCCGTATCTCACAGAGCGCATAGAGATGTATCGAGAAGATTTTGGCGGTCGCAACGACAAGCTACTACGAACAAGCCTTGAGGTATTGAATGCTCTTATGCCAATCAAAGCTGGATTTCTGTGGCACGGTGATACTGGTGAAATCGTTGTTCAATTCCGCGATTCGGAAAATAAACTGCACAGGGTGCAATTCAAGAACGATCAAATCAATCTTGCAAATAGAGATAAGGAATACGAGGTAGAGACTATCGACAACTTTAGGAAGATTGTTACTGAGATTTGCTCGGCAGAGTAGGATGGATCCAAACACGCAAAAATTACTGTACGGAGTGTTTAAGACGGATATTCAGATCAATGGTGATTTTTTTGATTTGATGGCGTTTCCGATTCGTGCGTCCGTGAGTATTGAAGGTAAGTTGTCTAGGGACCAGATTGAGCGATATTACCACGATGAATTTGGTCCGAAGTATCGAGGATTTGAGGGCATCCTTGAGTTTAGCTTGAGTCAGATTAATGCGATTAACAACGATTTCAAAAAGACTCAAAAAGATATTCCTAAGAAGCGAAGGATTACTACAAAGAGGGTAACGACAAGCAACACGCCTGTCCAATTGATTTGCAAGACTGTCAGGAGCGGTATGGATTCTGTACTAGAAATCCCGCCCATTTTAACATTCTCGATACTGATAGACCTAATAAGGACTATGACAATAACCAACTCTTGGCGTACTTGGCTGAAGCACTGATGGCGGTCGGCAGGTTCCAAGCACCAAATGGTTTATCGGAATTAATCGCTCCGGATGAACCAAATCAATAATACGAGTTGGCTGGTTTGGTTTTGGATTATTCACGATCCGTCCTCCTTATTTTCACGGGATGGGTTCGTCAAAGGGATACGAGAGCAAATCATCGCCCATAAAAAAAAGGCCTCCAGTTAAAACTGGTGGCCTTTTTTGTGATTTCACAACTCTCCTCTTGCCCCCTCTCGCTTAGCGAGAGGGGGTTGGGGGTGAGTGTACTACTTCGCTATTGCAACACTCCGACGTTCGCGGATTACCGTGACCTTAATCTGTCCCGGGTATTCCATTTCGTCTTGAATGCGCGTTGCGATGTCGTTGGCCAGTGTATCGGCGCGCAAGTCGTCGATACGTTCTGGTTCGATCATCACGCGGACTTCGCGACCAGCTTGGATGGCGTAGGTCTTTGTAACGCCTGCGAATGATGTTGCGATTTCTTCGAGCTGCTGAAGGCGCTTGATGTAGTTCTCGAGCGATTCGCGGCGAGCGCCCGGACGTGATCCGCTGATGCTATCGGCGGATTGAACGAGTACTGCGATGGGCGATTCCATTTCGATGTCGTCGTGGTGAGCACCAACGGCGTTTACAACGAGTGGATGTTCTTTGTACTTCTTTACGAGTTCCATGCCGAGTAAGGCGTGTGGACCTTCGATGTCGCGATCGATACACTTACCAATGTCGTGCAACAGACCAGCGCGCTTCGCAAGGTTTACATCGAGACCAAGTTCGTTGGCCATGATGCCTGTTAGGAAGCTTACTTCGATGCTGTGTGCCAGTAGGTTCTGTCCGTACGACGAGCGGTACTTCATCTTGCCGATGTACCGCACCATCTCTGGGTGAAGGTTGTGAATGCCAAGCTCCATGAGAGCGTTTTCGCCCACGCGGATGAGTTCTTCTTCGAGCTCTTTGCGCACCTTCTCTACAACTTCTTCGATGCGTGCCGGATGGATACGTCCGTCGGTCATAAGACGTTCGAGCGCAATGCGCGCGGTCTCGCGACGGAACGGGTCGAAGCCCGAGATGACAACTGCTTCTGGTGTGTCGTCTATAATAAGGTCGATACCGGTGGCAGCTTCGAAGGCGCGAATGTTGCGTCCCTCTTTACCAATGATACGTCCCTTCATCTCATCATTCAGCAGATTCACAACGCTCACGGTCGATTCTACGCAGTGGTCTGAAGCGGTGCGCTGAATTGCCATAAGGACAATTCGCTGTGC